>VOFC01005605.1_pt1 | contig 39364 bp, 63 predicted proteins | sample 5384161 | NCBI WGS metagenome assembly VOFC01 (sample SAMN12384722, study PRJNA508395) | human gut metagenome | isolation source: healthy gut B | host: Homo sapiens
GGTGAACAGCTCGCTGAGAAGATCGGTATTGCTGTAGACTCACTTCGACACATAGAAAATGGAGTCAGATCACCAAGTTTCCAGCTCATTGAGCGCATCTCGGATATTCTAGACGTTTCACTCGACTACTTAGCTGGGAAGACGGATTCTCCTCTGGAGCATAGAGTTCGCAAGGAACTTGAAAACTCTGGACTAACGAAGGAGCAAGAAGATGCCATTGTTGAGTTGGCATTAAATTCGATCCCGATCATCAAAAAACACATTTGAGCAATGCACCTGTCGATCTGGCAGGTGCAATTTTATTTTTCATTCTCCCTTAATCCGACTGTTTTCGCGCTTTCACTCATGTAATATGTACTTACTTGATACGATTGTATCAAATCTGTACGGAGGGATGAAGACATGACAGTACAAAACGCATTAGAGGAAATGAAAGAACGCGCATTTGCCCCTGCTTTTCAAAAGTATTTGTTCGATACATACAAGGTACTGGCGCAAACAGATTTTCCGAAGAGGAAAAAAGGACTACACAGCGGCTGAAGACTATTTTACCACCACATTGGAGCAGTCCGAGAACGAGATCCTAAGCCAGATCAAAACCAATTACGAGGCAAAACTGCGGTATGCATCCCGGTATGCTTTCAACGCCGGCCTGTATTCTGGGTTCGTCCAGCACTTTTCCAATCAAGATCTTGTTGTCGATGGATTTGAAAAAGCATCTCATGCAGGCTCTCTTTGAGATGCCCGGTATGCAGCGCCATACTCTGTTTTTTTGCAGATGCATGACGAAAACCAGAAGCTTATCGAACAGCTCGAGATTGATGGTGATGAAGAGCGACGAGAGCATTTGACCTCGATTGAGTGTGCGTGGGAGCAACGCGTTCATTGGGCGGCCTGCCACAGCTTCTACTGCGGTTATCGTGCTGCGGTCAAAGTCCTTACTGCTGTTGATGGCGTTAATGCCTTTGACATGGTCCCACACACTCTGCTGTTGGAATATCACTTGGGATATACGAAATCCTATGACCAAACGGAACAGCAGCATATTGATAGGTAGCGTAGTTCAACGGCAGTAGCACAATACAAAGGGATCGATTCAATAGGTTCTCAACGATTTCACACTAATAACATGAAAAAGCACACCGATCTACGGGAATGATCTATTCCATAGATTGGTGTGTCTTTCACTTCGAGTAAAATACTGAAGGCAGCGAGGTGTCCGTTCTTTCGACACCTCTTTTTTTGTATGATTACAGTAGAATTTGAAGAAAGAACTAACGGAGGTGTCGAAGATGTATGTGCTCGTTGATATGGAATGGATCTCGAATCAGCATGGTAATCATTGGCCAACACAGTTGGCCGCTGCCCGTGTAGATGCGCAATGGAATACAGTTGATACTTTTTCCGTGCTATTTCGCCCGAGAGACTTCTCCTTGCAGCAATGGGGGCATATGGCTTTTTCCGGCTGGAGCAGGGAGCAGTTCCTCGATGGAGAAAGCCTTTATGCTGGATTGACGCTTTCCGCCTTTGGCTGCAACCAGAGGATACGATATGCTGGTGGCATCAGGAAGCAAGTGACCTGTTCAATATGTTCTCCAAGGTATCCGGTGTTCCTGATATGACTCAGCACGTCGTGTTGCTCTGTGATTACATTTACGGTTACTTAGCAGGACAAGAGGCATCTGTTGGTAGCCCTTATAAGATCTGTGCAGCGCGCAATATCGTCACACCTTCTCCAGCGCACTGCTCCGTCAACGATGTAGCAACCATGCAACTGCTTGCGCAGGACATTGGCTTTGAGCAGAAGTATTTACTTGAGCCACCGAAAAGATGGGGCAAAGACGCAATGGCACAGAAAGGTTCTTCTGCCTATAAGCTGCTCTATGATCCGCAGGCCAAGCTTCTTCATCAATCCGACTGTGAGCTACTACCTGATAATCGGCATTTCCCGGCATTCCTCACATTCAAGCTCCCAATTCGACGTAAGTACAAACCTTGTAGCTGCTGTAGGGATGAATTCTTAGATGCGCTGTGGGACCGCAATCAGGACTCTATCGCTCGCTCTGAATATAACTATGTATACCCAAGCAGTCCAAAATCTTTCACACCAGAAAGTGCAGTCATGTTCTACTGGCCTATGATATTCAGGGAACCGTTTCCTACGACACCTGCCTTAAAAGCGGGCGACGGCCTTGTAAGCACTGCAATCCGGAGCCGATTGAGCGCAAGACGATTGCTTTTCCAGTTCTTCCAAAGAAGCCGCAATCCCCTCAGGAGCGTTCTTTGAGCAAGGACGAACAAAGTGCCATCGGACGCTTTAATCGTGCTAAACAGGAGCGTGAAGCTGCATTCAAGAAAGGCTCCCTTTCCGATGCCGAGAAAAGCAACATTATGGCACTCTCGCAGCCAGGGCTGGCATTCTGGGCAAGTAGGGGGTATCGGACATTCCACCGCAGAAACTGCCCGCAAATCACAGGGCTCAGCCAACTGGTCGGCTTTCCTCGTTATCAGGACGCTGTCCGTGCCGGCTACTGCCCATGCCGGCATTGTAAGCCAAGTCCGAAGCAAGATGTCGTCTATTCGATCCCTATCACCAACAAAAAGCGTGCGGGAGAAAGTGTCGAAACATTGGTGCAACTCTGTACGGAACATTGTCTGCCGTTTCACCACGACAATCGATATTTCGAGATGCAGACGATGGTTGGCAAGTGGAAAATTGATATGGACATGCGGCCAGTCCGATTGGAACACATAAACCTCGTTTCTCAGCAAGAGAACACAAAGAAATATCATGTACAGCCTCGTCTGTTTCTCTCCCTGAAAGATACATTCGATTACATTATGCGACATGATAATGCCCTCATGAAACGGATTGAAGGGACAAGCCAAGAAGTACAACTTCAAATGGGATAATTGTTGTTTTCCACTCCTTCTATCCGTAAATACCGTTGGGGAGTGTATCCCCAGAAGCTAATAAAGGAGTGAAAAATGATGACGCGAGAAGAAGCGGAGAAAGAACTGATTGCCATGCTGGAAGAATCAGAGGGCGGCCCTTCATACCCATGGAAGAAGTAGACGCTTATATGCGTGAGCTGCTGCATCCGAAAAACCAGATCTATCTAACAGGTGATACACATGGTCAGTTTGAGCGGATCATCTCTTTCTGTGAGAGGCAGCAGGTCCAACCCGAAAGCACTTTCATTATCTTGGGTGACGTCGGATTGAACTACTACGGGGATCGGAGAGACAGGCGAGGCAAAGATAAGCTGGCGAAAATTCCGATCACTTTCTTCTGCATCCACGGCAACCATGAAATGCGCCCATCTAAAGAGTTGGGCTATCATGTGAAAAGAGTACCACGGTGGGAAGGTATGGGTTCAGCCTGAGTATCCAAACCTCGTATTTGCCATTGACGGCGAGATCTATGATTTCTTTGGCCATTCCTGTATTGTCATTGGAGGTGCGTATAGCGTCGATAAATACTACCGATTGGCAAGAGGCTATAACTGGTTTGAAGACGAGCAGCCGTCCGATGAAATCAAAGAGAAAGTTGAGCGTGTGCTATCTGAGCGTGATTGGAAGATCGATGTTGTGCTGTCGCACACCTGTCCGCTCAGATACGAGCCGACCGAAGTATTTCTATCCATGATTGACCAGTCGAGTGTGGATAAGAGTACCGAGCAATGGCTTGGTACGATCGAGTCAAGGCTGCACTACGAGCGCTGGTACTGCGGTCACTATCATACGGACAAGGAGATCGACAAGATCCGTTTCATGTTTCAGGATTATACGATGCTGCCACATCAGATTTCCCTTTCTGCAGAGAAAGAAATGATCCGACGGATGCAGCGGCAGGCCGAAATTGTCGAGGCGCTGGGTCTGATGGATGAGGCTCAGGAGGAGAAATAAGAGGGTTTTACATGAGCACATATTACGACTTTATGGTCGAGGCCAAGTATAAAGACAAATGGTACAACATCGACCTACATACAAAGGATATTGACGGAAAGCTGCGGCATCAATACCTTGCAACCTTTTCCCGCAGCTTCATTGGCCAATTGGAAAATCTGATCGACGGTGCATGGAGGATTGGTTTTGATGATCTGGCGGAAAGCACACAGAATCTCTTGCTATCCAGTACTCCTGCAGAGTGTGAAGATAGCGTTCGACTGGAGCAATTCTATGTTGCCGGTAATCTTGCGGATTTCGAGAAACTCCTGAAGGCGCCATATCAGAACGAATACTATGTGACACGGAATCAGATTGCAGCATATGAGTCGCATGAGATCGATGACATCTGTGAGTATTTGACTGTTCATGAGTTACTTGAGCTTACCCTATACAGCTCGCAGCGAGTATGTCCTATATCGTTGGAATGATGTCTTTGATAATGCAGAGAAGATCCGCTCGATGGTAGATCGCCTGCGATTTCAGGTAGAATGCTTCAACGAAGCGCTTCCCTATGAGGCAGGTCAGTCCTATGGAGATCGTGCGGCTTCGCAAGTCCGTGTGATCTACCGGATTTCATGAGGAGGTCTATCACATGAACTACTTCATTGGAGACCTCCATCTCTTCAACCGGAATCAGACGGGTGAGGGTGTGAACTATGACGGGAGACCGTTCGCCACCGTGGCTGAAATGAACCAGTATATCCTTGAGCATTGGAACGCCAAGATCACCAACGGCGATACCGTTTATATTCTTGGGGATATGGCCATGCGGGGGGTAGAAACGAAGCACTCATCGCATTGGTCGCGCAGCTTAAAGGTCAGAAGATTTTGTTCCGAGGGAATCATGATGATCTGTCTGATTATCGGTATCAAAAGCTCTTCGCTGATATCACCGATTATCGTGAGATCAGTGAAAGTTTCGGCGGACAATCGTATAAGCTCTGTTTGATGCACTATCCCATTCTGATGTGGAATGGGCAGCATCGCGGATCATTCTCTACGCCCATACTCACAATACTGTGGAAGAGGCATTCTTACAGAAGTGCGTCAAAGAGCTCAACGAGAATAAGAAGCTGAATGTTCAACAAGGAAAGCCCATTCGCGCCATCAATGTCGGCTGCATGATGCCGTACATGAATTATGAGCCAAGAACAGATCGATATCATCCTCATGTACCAAGACCATATTCAAGATGCATATTATAATTAATAGAAGCAAGGATATCTTCCTTAGTAATATGTTTTGGAATCAGTTCATGTACATTCTTCTGATTGCATCTGCAAGTTCTCTCAAGGATTCTCAGAATACTCTTCCAGAATCTTACGAAGTACAGGAAATATACCTGTTCTGTAATTCCAAGAGAATGAGGGTCACAATCAACGAAGTTGGTAATATCTACCATCATGTTGGAAAGGACTTTAACAACCTTCTCTTCTGTCTGAATCCATACAAAAGGTACTGCTGCGTTCTGGATTGTATCTGCCAGTTCTCCATAGTAACAGTATCGCCCCTTCTGTCCTAATAACTTCACCTGTGAAAGGATCTACTACATCCTCTGCAAGCTGTGCATTACGGATTCTGCTTTCTCAATTCTAATTTCTTATTGAATTTATAACGGCCAACCTTTAAAGGTCATATCTTCTTGGGTCGAAGAACATAGCTGTAACAAGGTTCTCTGCACTATCCAAACTGAAAGGCTCGCCTGGACGAATCTTACTGTATAATTCCTTCAGGCCTTCCTGGTAGTTTCTCAGCAGTATCCTTTTGGTAAAGCTTGCATGAAATCTTGGGTTCATCACCAAATAATTCAAGAATTTCTTCGTTTGTACCTACACCAAGAGCTCTGATAAATACAGTAATAGGTACTTTTCTTGTTCTATCTACACGCACATAAAAAACATCGTTAGAATCGGTTTCGTACTCCAACCATGCACCACGGTTAGGAATTACTGTACAAGAGAATAATTTCTTACCGATCTTATCATGTGCAATACCATAATAGATACCGGGTGAACGTACTAACTGGCTGACGATAACACGCTCCGCACCATTAATTACGAAGGTACCTGTTTCAGTCATCAGTGGGAAATTACCCATAAAAATCTCATGTTCGCTGATTTCTTCTTTTTCCTTATTATGAAGGCGAACTTTGATCTTCAGGGGGGCTGCTCATAAGTTAAATCTCTCTCTTTGCATTCTTCGATCGTATGCTTGATTTCATCTTCAGCTAAGACGTAATCTACAAATTCCAGACTTAATCGTCCGCTGTAGTCCGTAATCGGTGAGATATCCGCAAAGCTTCACGAAGTCCTTCATCAAGAAACCATTTGTAGGAATCCTTCTGGACTTCAATCAGGTTCGGCATTTCCAGAACCTCTTTTTCGTCGTGAATAGCTCATACGCATTGTCTTACCGGCGGTAACTGGACGTATTCTGTTCTTTTCCATTGACATTTCACCCCGTTCTTCATGATATAAATCTATTTACATTTACGCCATTTGGGCACAAAACGAGCACAATTCATCACAAATAGCGCACACTACATATTAACACAACACCCTGTGCAAGTCAACTACTTTTTTCCATAATTGCAAATTATTTTTGCGTTTATCTTTACATGAAAAGAACCGGATAGGAATATCCCCACCCGGTTCTGTAAAGTTCTATGATTACTTAAATTACTTAAGAGTAACCTTGCACCTTCAGCTTCAAGCTTAGCCTGGATTTCTTCAGCTTCTGCTTTAGAAGCAGCTTCTTTGATCACCTTAGGAGCGCCATCAACAACTTCTTTAGCTTCCTTTAAGCCAAGTCCTGTAACTTCACGAACAACCTTGATAACCTTAACCTTGTTAGGACCAACTTCTGTTAATTCTACATCGAACTCGTCCTTCTCTTCAGCTGCTGCTGCGCCTGCGCCTGGTGCTGTAACTACTACACCTGCTGCTGCGGATACGCCGAACTCTTCTTCACAAGCTTTTACTAAATCATTTAATTCTAATACAGTTAATTCTTGAGCTGCTTGCATGCATTTGATTCGATTAAGCACACGAGCAAAGTTTGTAAAGGAGACTGAATTCCAAGGAACAGAGCACTCTTGAAGGGATGTTAGCGATTGCTGCAATACCCCGCGTCGTAAACGCATCTGCAAGTCTTAGGGAATCCTTAGCAAAATTATTAATAATTCTTGCAGGAGCTGTTGCATCAGTCTTGCTGATTGCGATAGCATTTGTACCCTCTAAACTTGATGTTAAGCCTTCGAATGCTGTACCCTTGAATGCACGGGTCATCATTGTGTTCTTGTAAACCTTGTAAGTTACTCCCGCTTCACGAAGCTGCTTACGAAGAGCTGTATCCTGAGCTACTGTGATTCCACGATAGTCAACAACTACTACAGATGCGGCATCCTGAATATTTGCAGAAATTTCTTCAACGATAGGCTGTTTCAGTTCAATCTTTTGCCATTTGTTCTACCTCCTTATAGATTTAGTCTGAAAGTTTTTTATGCACACAAAATCAATTGCATTGATTTTGGCGCATACAAACTCGTGATTTTCATGCATAATCTGCATGAAAACACTTCGCGGCATACTACCTGTGTACAGTAAGAAATTACCAAGACTGTAGATCACAGGGACTCCTTCCACAGAATCCATTTTCTGAAGGCAGTGAGGATGGTCTCCTATAATCAGGTCCACGCCAGCCTGTGCATAAATTGAGCCTGCTGTTCCTGCAGCCAGTCTATTGCCTCCTGGCTTTCCGTTCCCAGTGAATATAGAGAATCACATAATCGCTGTTTTTCTTTGCCTCTTCTATGGTCAGCAGCAGATTATCCGGATTCATGCACCGCAGCACACCAGCCGAATCCTGTGTAGCCTCCTTCGTATCCGGCACACTGTTCCTTTCAATCTGCGTCGCACTGACAAATGCAATTTTCATTCCATTTGCTATGTAATATACCGGCGTCATGGCTTCCTGCAGATTTCTTCCGGCTCCAACATAAGGTATTCTGCCTGTTCCAGCGTATCCAGTGTATCCAGCAAAGAAATCTCACCATAATCATAGATATGATTATTGGCAACCGACACAATATCCACACCCATCTCTTCATACATTGATACATTCCCCGGATTTGCACGGAAAGTAAATTTCTTGTTGACGGTAGGCGTACCTCTCTGCTGGTGAAGGTAAATTCATTATTAATCATAAAAATATCTGCATTCCGCATCTGTTCAAGCAATCCCTGGTCAAATGCCTGGTTTATGTCATTTCCTCTATTATGATAAGTAGACATCACTGCATAGTGGTCATCCATCAGAATATCTCCCTGCAAACAGTAATGTGACTGTATCCTGTGATTCACACTCTGCCAGATAAACTTCCTGATCCTGTTCTAATGCCTCCTGTAAAAGCATCTCATCCTGGCTCTGTTCCTTTTCAGGTTCTGCGTTTGCCGCAAAAAATCTCCAGTGGCGAGGATGGCAAATGAAATATCTCATATACCACTTTTTTCCTCTTCCGGCATTGCAAAATGCAGCAACACCATAGCCAGTGCCCCTACCCCAAGCACACTTCCTAATACTCCAAAAACACCGGCGTAATCTGCGCCTGCTGCAAGAGCCTCGTCAACCTTTGCACCCTTTGCAAATACGAGAACCTTAACTGTCTTACCTGTTCCGTGAGGTAATACAACAGCACCACGAACCTGCTGGTCTGCGTGACGTCCGTCTACACCTAATCTTAAGTGACACTCAACTGTTTCATCAAACTTAGCTGTTGCCATCTTCTTAACTAAAGCGATTGCTTCTGCCTTATCATATGAAGCAGATCTATCATAGAGCTTGCTTGCGTCTACATATTTCTTACCTTTTTTCATTCTAATTAACCTCCTGTGGTCTTATCGGGAGCGACCCTCCCACTAAAATGTATAAATTATTCCTCTACTGTAACGCCCATTGAACGAGCTGTTCCAGCGATCATGCTCATAGCAGCTTCAAGGCTTGCAGCATTTAAATCCTTCATCTTAAGTTCAGCGATTTCCTGAACCTTAGCCTTTGAGATAGTTGCAACCTTTGTCTTCTTTGAGTTTGCTGAACCTGACTTGATGTTACAAGCCTTCTTGATAAGAAGTGCAGCAGGTGGAGTCTTAGTGATGAAGCTGAAACTCTTATCCTGGTAAACTGTGATTACAACAGGGATGATCATATCTCCCTGATCTGCTGTTCTAGCATTGAATTCCTTTGTAAATGCAACGATATTAACACCCTTCTGACCAAGAGCTGGTCCAACAGGTGGTGCAGGAGTTGCCTTTCCTGCAGGTATCTGTAATTTAATATATCCTTCGATTTTCTTCGCCATTTTAGCGCACCTCCAAAAATTGTGGTAATAGCGAGCCTATGCTCTTCCACTTGACTCTCTACATTTTCTTGATATCAACAAATGCAATGTCTACAGATGTTGCACGACCAAATATTTCAACATCGATGGTTACGGTCTGTTTACTTGTGTTGATTGCCTTAATCTTTCCTACTGTGCCTTCCCATGCACCTGATACTACTTCGATGGTATCACCGATCTCTGCATCTATTACGATCTCCTCTTTGTTGATTCCGAGATTCTTCATCTCTTCGTCAGAAAGTGGTACCGGCTTAGATCCGGGACCTACGAAACCTGTAACACCTCTGGTGTTACGAACAACATACCATGTATCGTCGTTCATGATCATATTAAGCAGTACATAGCCCGGGAACATCTTCCTCTGCACAGCCTTCTGTACTCCGTTGCGGACCTCGATGGTCTCCTCAACAGGTACTGATACTTCTAATATCTGATCCTGTAATTTTCTGTTTTCAATTGTTTTCTCAATATCAGCTTTTACTTTGTTTTCATATCCTGAATAGGTATGAACAACATACCATTTTGCATTTTCTACTTCTGACATGTTCTTCACCAACCTTTACCCTACTATGAAATTTAAGCCAATCTGAATCAGCCAATCTACTACAGCTATTAAGCAGCTAAGTATAACTGTTGAAATAACTACAACTACTGACTGCTTCGCGAGTGTTTTTCTGTCAAGCCATTTGATCTTGCCAAATTCACTCTTTAATTCCTGAGTCCAGCTTCTTTTGAGAGTTGTCGATGTTTCTTTTTCATTTTTGACATAGTAACAATCCTCCTTAATTGAACTGGTTCAGACTATTTTGTTTCCTTGTGTACTGTATGCTTCTGGCAGAATCTACAATACTTCTTTGTCTCCATTCTGTCTGGATGCGTTTTCTTATCCTTTGTCATATTGTAATTACGCTGTTTACAATCCTGACATGCCAGTGTTATTTCTTTACTCGCACTTCCATTTACCTCCGTTTAATTATTTAATAAGGCATAAAAAAAGACCTCACCCTGGACAAGTCAGTGTTTCTTATGAACCGACAGAGAATCAAGGTGTTTCTTCTTATTATAAAGCACCTGCTCACTTTGTTATGTCAATTCAGGACTATGCGACTCCGCAGCGTAATACCTCCAGTTATCTGACCTCTTCCCAACCGGTCATGATGCCTGCCGGCAGCTATTCCTTTGATCTGATCACAAATAAACTGCACTATGAACTGCAATTCGACTTACAGCCGGGCGATACGCATGATACCCTGCAACACAGACTCATGCGTCTGATCAACAATTCTGACCTGGGCGTACATGCCGAGGTACTTCAGGACGACAGCGGCCGCAGTGCCCTGCAGATTACCTCTGATGCTTATGGTATTCCTGCAAAAGGCAATGAACATTTCCGCATTACAGATGATAATACCTCTCACAGCAGCGGCATGGTACATTACCTTGGTCTTAACAAAGACATTGAGCCAGCAAGAAATGCTGCCTATACAATAGATGGTGAACCCCAGTCTTCCTATGGCAATACTTTCCGGGTCTATGATGCATATGAAATCACTCTGCATCCTGAATCTGCTGCCGATGAGAACACTGAGATTCAAGTAGGACTTTATCCCGACCCACAATCTCTTTCCTATAATATAGACGCCTTTGTAAAAAGCTATAATGCATTCTGGGAAAGCACAAAATCCGCGCCGGAACATTCAGAACGTTTAAGCGAAGATATGCATAGACTACTGCAAGGGCATCAAAGTGAGATTGAGAAATACGGTATACAGGTCAAAGAAGATGATACCCTCCTCTATCCGCCAAGAGAGAAATCAGAAGAGGCGACTCCGATGGATCTGGATGCATTGCAGAACTTTGGCAGTCATTTGATCCGTAAATTAAGCTCTATCGCCATGGACCCTATGGAATACCTGAACCGGCAGATCTGTTCCTATCCCAATCCTGCCACTACTTATATCAACCCATATGTAACCAGTATCTACAGCGGCATGCTGTTTAATACATATTGTTAAAAGGCATCATCTGATTCTTTCTCAAATGATGCCTTTTTTGTACCTATTATAATGAATATTTATAATTGCTCTTCTACCATGGTAAGTGCGGCACGAACCACCTTATCCATATCATAATATTTGTACTGTCCCAGTCTTCCTCAAAGAGTACATTCTTCTCCTGCGCAGCTCTTTGTGCATATTTCTCATACAATTCACTGTTATGTTGATCATTTACAGGATAATATGGTTCATCCCCCCGGCTCCATTCCTTCGGATATTCTCTGGTAATGACAGTACCTTTCTGTGTGCCGAATTCAAAGTGCTTATGTTCAATAATACGGGTATAAGGTACTTCTCTTTCTGTATAATTTACTACAGCATTTCCCTGATAATTGTCTTCGTCTTCCAGATATTCAGTCTCAAAACGCAGGGAACGGTATGCCAGTTCTCCGTAACAATACTCATAGAATTGGTCGATCATACCTGTATACAGTACTTTTTCAAAAGTATCTTCACCGTCCATAGAGATAAATCCGTCATCTGTGCTCCGCTGGCAGAAAGTCTCATAATCGGTTCCAAGCTTCACTGGAATTCCTTCCAGAAGCTTCTCCACGATCTGCGTATATATCCACCCTTGGGGATTCCCTGATATGGATCATTAAAATAATTATTGTCAAAGACGAAGCGGACGGAAGCCTCTTAATAATGAAGCTTGGCAGTTCCTTGCAGTCTCTGCCCCACTGCTTCTCCGTATAGCCTTTTACCAGTTTCTCATAGATATCTCTTCCGACCAGTGATAATGCCTGTTCTTCCAGATTCTTAGGCTCTGTGATATGCAGGTCTGCAATCTGTGCATCAATATGCTCTCTGGCTTCCTTTGGGGTCTTGATGTTCCACATCTTGGCAAAAGTATTCATATTAAAAGGCAGGTTATACAACTCATCCTTATATCGTGCCACCGGGCAGTTAATATAGTGATTAAACTCCGCAAACTGGTTTACATAATTCCACACTTCTTTATCTGAGGTATGAAAAATATGTGCTCCATACTCATGAACCTGAATTCCATTTACTTCTTTTGTATAAATATTACCGGCTATGTGATCTCTCTTCTCAATGACCAGACAGTCTTTTCCTCTTTTCTCCATCTCATGAGCAAAGACTGCACCATATAGCCCTGCGCCTACTACTAAATACTGATAATGCATTGGTAAGTTTCCCTTTCTGTTATGTTAACTTCAGTGTAATCCCTCTACCGTGTTAAGTCAACTCAAAAACCATTCTCCTGTGGTTTCCAGTCCCGCGCCATCTGTTCGTATTCTGCTGCCTTCTGTGTAAGCCGAAGCTTCTCCAGCTCATACTCTTCCTGTGGCAGTGCCCTGATATGCGGTGACTTGGCATATCTTCGATAGCTCAACGCCAGCGCCATCAAAGGTGATGTACCGCTGCTGGCAATGTCAATCTCACTTTCACTTTCAAAAGCCGCTGTGTAGAACCAGTGCGCCGCCTCCGGATAATCCTCCTTCTTCAGGAAAAAGTATCCAAATTCCATGCATACTTCCGCAGAAGGAACAGTAATCTCACTGCGAAGCCCGGTCTTTAACATAGCTGCTGCATCATCGCTTAACCGATAGATCTTTTAAAAGTACTGCAATGATCTGTCTGGTCAACAGTTCTTTGTTTCTGGCTGCCACTTCTTTCCAGCATTTTTTCCAGGAAAGTTCTTGCCCGGACCAGCGTATCTTCGTCTCCCGCTTTATACAGCTCACGCAGATACATAGTCAATAATCTATCAGAAAGTGTGCCCTTTTCCTCTATGATTCTGGAAAAGACACCGAAATCTCTGCCGCTGTGGTCTCCCTGTGGTCTGTGGCGTACTTCAATCTCACTGTCATATACGACCGGATTCGTATTTATGGTCTCATGAATAGGCTCAATCCACGTAAACTGCCGTAGTCTTTTAAAAAGCTTGGGTCTTAAATCTCTGGCAAAATTCTCCGTAGGATGGTTAATCTGTTCTGTAACATAAATCATCTGTACAATCTACCTCTGGAAGGATTGCCTGCTTCAGCAGCTGGAACTTCTTTCTGTTCTCTGCATCTATGTATTCATCTGCGTCCGCAGAATAGATATAATCCCCCGTTGCCTTGAAAAGGCAAAATTTCTGGCTGCTGAGAAATCATTGCACCACTGGAAATCATATATTTTATCTGTATACTGCGTAGCTATCTCTTTCGTACGATCTGTAGAGCCGGTGTCCACAATAATGATTTCATCCATTAACGCCTGTAGAGAATCCAGACAGTCTTTCAGGACTGCCTCTTCATTCTTAACAATCATACACAAGCTGAATCTTACATCTCCCATAGTTCTAACCCTGCCTTTCCTGATTCATTATGTCCTTTAAGCGCTGCTGCTTGCTCATGCTTTATTCCAATCACTTTATATCTATATTCTAATAATTGTCTGACTATTTTCTGCTTTATATGATAATTATACCGTATTAAATAAATTTACTCAACAATTATTCATTATTTTCTGTTATTATGTAAAGTTTTGTGTTAAAATAAAAACCAGCGATTTTTATAATACCAGTGCGAAACAATCTGTTGGTATTAAAGTAACAGGGGATACGTGTAAAGAAAAAGGGGATTTATATGGATTACAGACAGACTTATGAAATACTGTTAAAGACGATTTGTGAAAATGACAAGAGAATTCTGCAATTGCTGGCTCACATAAGCCAGTGCGATGATATGTTGTTAGAGTTGTCCCTGCAGACTTGTCCCAATCCAGTCACTCTACAGGCAATTACGCTCAAAAAAGATCGCCTGATTGAGCAGTTGGAGAACGCCAGCGCTGATGAAGAACAGTATGTGTCACAGCTTAGCAGTATTGCTTCTTTGTGCAACGAGGTCACTTCCCATCCACTGTATCTGAAAATGGATCTTCTTCATGCTGCGATAAGTGAACGTATGAAGCTGGTACTTCATAAGGAGGATGCAAGCAATCCGTTAATCACCAGTCAGTTGTCAGAATATCAGGAGAAGCTGGAAATGGATATACGCATTCAGGAAGTTCCAAGAGAGAAACGCCATATCTTCTACGTATATCCAAATAAATAATCAGCCCAGAAGCTCCAGAAGTTCTTCTCTGGAGAATGTCGGATTATCCATATTCTCTCCGCCAAGAACCTGATCCGCCAGTTCCTGTTTCACCTCCTGGAGCTTCAGAATCTTCTCCTCTATGGTATCTTTGGCTATCAGCTTATATACCGTAACGACATTCTTCTGTCCAATTCTGTGTGTTCTGTCCGTTGCCTGGTTCTGCGCTGCCAGATTCCACCACGGATCAAAATGTATCACAATATCTGCACTCGTCAGATTAAGTCCTGTTCCACCGGCTTTTAATGATATAAAGAATACCGACACTTCATCCCGGTTAAATGCTTCTACCATTTCAATTCGCTGTTCCTTTGGCGTCTGACCGGTCAGTTTATAATAGGAAATCTGCTCTGCATCACTGCGTTTTGCCAGCAGATCCAGCATGGAAGTGAACTGGGAAAATACCAGAATCTTATGTCCTCCTTCTATGGCGTTATGCAGTAATTCCATACACATTTCCAGCTTCGCCGCACCACCCTTATAATTCTCGTATACAAGCAGCGGGTTACAACAGATCTGTCGCAGCCTGGTAAGCTCTGCAAGCAATTGCAGCTTTTTCTCACGAAACTGTGCATCTGTCTGACCATTAAGCAGACGTTTGAGATTCTGTACATTTGCCGTATAGAGCTGTTGCTGCTCCTCTTCCATTCTGGCATACACTGCTTCTTCCAGCTTATCAGGCAAGTCTGCCAGCACCTCTTTTTTAAGGCGTCTCAGAATAAAAGGCGTAATCATTCTGCGAAGACGCATCATGGCATCCTGATCCTGCTGTTCCACAATGGGTGCTTCTATCTCTTCTTTAAACTGCTTATATCCATAGAGAAATCCCGGCATCAGATAGTCAAAGATACTCCACAGCTCACTCAATCTGTTCTCCATAGGCGTACCTGTCAATGCAAACCTGGTTCCCGCATGAATCATCTTCACCGCCCTGGCAGCCTGCGTGCTCTGGTTCTTAATGAACTGTGCTTCATCCAGAATTTCACAGAAGAATTCTGTATTTTCATAGTTCGCAATATCCCTCTTGAGCAGGTCATAGGAAGTGATCAGAATATCCATGTCTGTGCTCTCTTCTACCAGTCTTTTTCTGGAAGCTGCATCTCCTGTAACCATGACAGGGTGCAGGTCTGGAGCAAAACGTTCTATCTCACTTTGCCAGTTATACACCAGCGAAGCCGGGCAGACGATCAATGTCCTGTGTCTCTCCGTCATCAAAAAGCAATGACCTGCAAGGTCTTACCAAGTCCCATATCATCCGCCAGAATACCGCCAAAGCCATTTGCCTGTAAAGCTTTGAGCCAGCGAAATCCGCTCTTTTGATATTCTCTCATGATCTGCTCAAGCTCCTTTGGGACTTCATATTCGCTGTCTTCCATGGCACGCATATTTCTGACCAGCTGCCTGAAATCCGTATCCCGGCGGATATACTCTGCGCCCTCCTCATGAGCCAGACTATCCAGAAACAGTGCACGATACCGTGGAATCTGTATCTCTCCGCTTCTGATCTGTCTTGCCGTCAATTGCAGACCATCCACCAGCTCTACCAGATTCTCCAGTCTGGTATCCTGCATATTCAGAAATGCACCTGAACGAAGACGATAATATTTCTTGCGCCGATTGTACTTTGTTAGCACTTCAGCCAGTTCATCCATTGACAACTCGCTGGAATCCAGAGTCAGATCCAGCAGACCACTTTTTAGTGAAATCCCCATGGAAAAGGCAGGTGTATTCAGAATCTGCACCTTTTTCATCTTCTCTGATATATAGACCTCTCCCAGCTCTTCCAGTGCATGTATGCCGCTTTGCAGAAATTCATAAATCGCATCCACATCCTCACGCAGCACCCTGCGTTGGCTTTTGCCATCATATTCCGGGAAAAGGCACTGACTGCGGCATCCATCTCCATCTCCCGCTGCACATCTCTCTTCTGCGATATAGAACCGGACGGCATATCAATAAAACGTGCCGCATCATTCTCTACGGAAAAAGACATCATAACTCTCTCTTCTCCATAAACCGCACATAATCTACATGTAATCTCATCATATTCTGGCATATCCAGATAAATGGCAAACTGCGCCTGGTCAGGGAGATAATTCTCCGGGCGAAATTCCTGAATCTGCACATCATAATGTTTCTCAAGTTCCGGTAATAAATCCCTGCAAAAAAGCGACAGCTCCCGCTCTGCAATAAATACGCTGTTACCGCCTTGCTCATTCATATATGTGCGAAAGCCCCGAACTCTGCGTATTGTATCCAGGCTTGTCCGATATATGATACCCGCATCGCTGTCATAGGCATAGGAATATACCGCACCTTCTGTCATAGGCATGGAACGCGCAATCAGCCGGATGCCAGAGGGAACACCTATAACACTCAAAGGAATCGGCGGCTCCCCTTCCTGCACTGTGTACTGTACGGGATTCGTAAAAACCGTCTCCAGCTCAAAAGGCATCTGAGACTCTTCCATGATCCCCATAAATCTGTCCAACTGCACGCCTGCCAGTGGAATCTCTCTCCTGACATCGTTTCTTGTGTAATATTGATAGATATTCTGTCCACCACGGGTCTGAAAATCCTTCATGATATCCACAAGAAAAGCCGCAAGTGGTGCACTTTCCTTGTCAAAAGCCGACAGATGATGGTAAAATGCCAGCTTCGCTCCATAAGACTTATACTCAGAATCCGCCATAAGTCTTGCGAATTCTCCTATGTCTTTTAATACATAAAGCTTCGTAATTCCAATGCGAAATTCCACGGAGAGCTTACCATGATAGTCATGGCAGCAGGGTATAAGCTGTACTTTGCCCCGTACTGTAGGCTGCTTAAAAGGAAGCTGCTGTTCCAGCCCCTGATTCATCAGGATTCGATACATACCTCTGTCCGTCTGTGGCATGGAGCGTTGTCTGGTAAGATGCTCCCGCTCCGGTGTTTTGCCATATAAGGTACTGCCTTTTTACAATACCGGGCGTTGCTTCCAGCTGTGCTATCTTCTCCGGGAATTCTACCTTGAGCTTCTTCGCCGGGGCTTCCTGCTTACACCGTATGTCCTCTCTCACCTGAAAATAGCGAAGCAGTGTCGCTACACAATGCTTACAAAGACCGGCATATTCTACATGGGCAGGACATTCGCAACGATAAGAATGCAGCTCTTTTGCTTCTTCGTCTACCACCACTTCCGTGTTATAGCATCTCCAGCTGCTTCCCTGTACATATGCTTTGATCTTCTTACACGGTGTTTCTTCTATATATACATCCTGAATCTGAATATGCTGCACATTACCACTCTGATACAGCCATTTACCTCTTTGAAATACCTGTTGTGATGTATCCTTGCGAATATCTGTCTCTGTATACATAATATCCATGCCTTCCTGTTATCCTATACCTCTGATGCCTCAGAACCCATGTGCAAAATCGCAGCTTCAATGCTTTGTTTTTGCCTATGTGGGTCTGCATAATTACCTTATAACAGATTATAGCACAAAATGACGGCCTGCACATATTTTCTTAATGATAGATACCATTCCTTGGATGACTCAGGAAGCGGTATCCCTCTCCCCATTTCGTCTCAATGTATCTTGAACTCTCACCATCATCTTTCATCTTCCTGCGCAGCTTGGAAATATGCATGGCTACTGTATTCTCACGAACATTCACATAAGGCAGTCCCCAGGCTTTCTCATAGATATCTTTTCTGCTGACTAATACATCTGCACTCTCCATCAGTACCTGCAATACCAGTGCTTCCATCTTCATAAGCACAATCTTCTCACCATCCATTTCCAGGATTGAATTCTTCGTATCCAGAATTACATCTGAAACTGCTATTCTGCCGTCTTCCTGATATTGCACCGGCTTAACGCTCTTACGACGATAATTCACACTGGCAATGCATTTTGCCATTAATTGAACCGGAGGCGTTGCAATGGGCATATAGTCTGCAATCCCCATACGATACGCACCTACCACACTGATATCGTCCATATCCTTGCCCATCATAAACATTGTGACATCGTCTTTTTCTATCCAGAATCTCCATTGCCAGTGTATATCCTGATTTGTTTGCCATATAGTCATCTACAACTACCACATCATATTGTTCCTGTGTAGCCTTACGATATCCCTGAAAAGGCACGTGTTCTATGGTTGCATCCATATTCCACATGGTACAGGCTTTCAGGTAGCCTGCGTCTCTGCCATCTTCTTCAATAATGAACAGGACTTTGCGGAAATATCATCCGATACTGACAGTAAGTTTCTCATATGGGTTCTCCTTCCTCATATCTGGTTGAAAATTAATTTTCTTTTTAACCTATTTTAGCATATTGTCTGAATATAATTATTATTTAATGTATTTTTGTCCTATGTATGATATACTTGTCTTGTGTTATATTATATGTCCGTACTATAATTGTTAATGGGCTGCCCGCAGTCCTGTCACCTCGCAAAGGAGGAACTTCTTATGAAAAAAATTCGTGCACTCGAACCTCAGCTCCTTGTCCTGGAAGCCCTTACCTATAATCAATGGGTCATCACAATGGGACAGATGCTGCAAGCAACCAGTATGGATCTATACATACATTGCGTAAATGTCGCCTCTATCGCTGCCCATATGGCACTCTTTGGCAATCGCCAAATGCTCAATGAGCAGGGTATCTCTCCTATTTCTCTTGTGTTAGGCGCTTTTCTCCATGATATTGGTTATATTGGAAAGGGATGTTGCTCTGCCTGTGGCAAAAATCCCCAGTCTATGTCTTATATGGAACAGCTGGCTTTTGATGAACATATCAGTGCCGGTCTCGAACAGGTCAAGCATCATACGGATGACCCTGTTGTTCTGGATATTGTATCCATGCATCACGAATATCTCAATGGAACAGGCTATCCAAATGGATGCCGGGCAGAGGATATCCCACCTCATGTCAGGCTCGTCTCCATTGCCAATTCCTTATGCGCTTATCTGGAAAATACACAACATACGTCTGCTGATTCTACACCTATGCTTATGACTGAGTTATTAGATTATCTACATAATGAAGCAATCAGTGGGAAATACGATATTACACTTCTGAATGCATTTTTCGATGGCATTATGAGCTATTATGACAGTCTTATTCCTCTGCACAACGGTCTCCATGATTATTGCTCAGAAAAAGGATAAGCAGCAGAATTGCCATAAGCCCCAGTAATGCTTAAGCCTACAATAAAGGAATAATTGGCTTTCACCAGCTCTGTCTCATACGTGGCATGGCTCTGCGGTGAAATGGCATCCTGATCTGGTGATGCCTGATTGTAATCTGTGTTATCTGCCCCTGTATGGTTTTATCCATGGGCTGTCAGCTGTACTGGCATGACTCTCCCATGGAGTATCATCGGGGATGGTTGTCAAAGCTACAGGGTCAGGCACCATTGTCAATGCAGGCATTGTATTTTCTGTATTTTCCTGTTTGCTGCCATTCACTGGTAATTGTGATGGATTCACTGCCAATGTAAATGCTGCATCATTTATGTTGGTAATGTCATTCTTGCTTAGCGCTCCGTTTATCAGATTGTTAGGGATATTGGGTTTACTTGTGGCTTCATTATCTGCGCCGTCTGTTTTTCCAGTTGAGCCATTATCGGAATTATCCGGGAGTGTGGTGCTTCCATTATCGGATTTATCCGGGGGTGGTGTGCTTCCATTATTGGTGTCACCCGGTTTGCCTGTGGAATTATCCTTATCCTGGTCTGGGGTAGTTGGTTTGGTATCTTCCTTCTTGGGTGGCTCTGCTGCCTGATTAACCTGTAAGGTTGCCTGGTTGGAGCTTACCTTAATCTGCTGCCCATTCTGTTCACTGGTTACTGTCAGTTCACACCAGAAAGTGTATTTTCCTGCTTTATAGCCGGAAGGAATTTTACACTTGACTGTATTTCCATTCTCTACTTTGGTCTTTTTTGCCTTTCTGCTGCATATACCACTGTGGCGTAATGGTATAACCCTGTTCCGTACTCTGCGCATAGGCAACTTCCATATAGCTTTCTTCATAATCAGACTCCACTTCTACAGAGACTGGCTGGTTGTTTTGTAACAGACACTGGATTTATCCAGTATGCATAGAATGTCTCATCCTGAACAATATCTGATTTTCGCACTGCTTCACCTGACGTACTATAATAGCAGGTTTCCCTGCCACCCCTTTTGCAGGTAATAGCCTGCAAATAATCCATCTTCCCTGACCGGGAGCGTAATATCGGGCATCTGCTTCCCATATGCCGCTGTAATAGTCTCTACCACATTGCCATAGGCATCTTCCAAAGTTACTGTATATTCTTTGGGAATCTTGCGGTATACTGCAATATAGTTTTTGTTCTCTGTAACGGGGGAATGCACGGTGTCCGTCCCTGTCAGGTTCTCTTTACGTCCTGTCTCCATATCGTCCCAGCCGGTAAAAAAGTATAACTGTACTGTGAATCTGCCTTTCTGACAGGTTCTGTCTTCACTGGGTAATCAGCTATGCTTCCCTTTGATGCAGTGACGCTGCCCAGTAAAGTCATATCATAATTATAATAATTTAAGGTCAGTCGTTCTTTGGTAAGTTGAGTTATGGTTATCTTCCCACTTCCCTGTCTCACACCTGCTGCCACCGAAACGTTTTTGCACACATCTGAGTTATAATAATTCGTTCCACCATATGCCTGCTTATTTTCTTCAATCATAGTCTCCGATTTGCCACATGATAGTTGATATTTATCTATGCTGTTAGTGTCCTTCCCACAGTTCCGCTTGGTATGTGTCCACGAACCATCTGTAATAAAGTCCGAATCCATATCGCCTTCATTGCTTCCCCATTCTCCGCACACGCTGCAACTGGCTTCTATATAGCCCGGCTGATCATCACTGACTCTGAAATTCTCAAATGTTCCACACTGTACAAAACAGCTGTCGTTATGAATATGTCTGATTTCTCCTGTGTAACAGCCGCCGCCCGATTCTTCACTGCCTGTGTGCTCATGGTATCTGGTATAACCGCTCTGTCCCCCCTGATAACCACCGCCGCCACCGGCTGAATTGGGTTCTGAGCTGGATTCACCATTACTATTAATAGCTCCACCTCCAAGCACTTCACCGCCATAACCGCCATCTTGCGTATCCGTAGCTCCACCTCCACCGCCGGCAACTGCTGCTGTAACTCCATTGATCACTACGGTCGTGGCTCCACCTCCGGCGGTCAAGGTTCCCTGACCTCCTCCCTGGCTGTCATTACTTCCACCAATACGAAGCTCTACCCGGTCATTTCGGTGAAGGCTGACCTGCATATTGACCATGCCGCCTAACCCACCTGTATTATCCTGATAAGAACCGCCCTGCGCACCATATAATTCAAATTGATAGACGCCGTCACTCGTCACTGTAAAATCCTGACTGGCTTCATATTCCCAGTGGTCAGGCTCACTTGCTGTCTGTTCAGGACTCATTGTCACAGCCGCCGCCATCAATGTCATAATTCCTTTCTTCATCCATATTGCTTTCATTGAACTACTCCTTATTTCACATTCATTATGTGTGTCACGTAACAAGGCGGTATGTTATAGTACTTTAGTCTCATTTGCAATAGATGTTATGATTCTTTTAAGGTTATTGCCAAACATAAAATTCATAAAAACATAAACAAATCATAAACTGACGTCTTTTTCCATAAACAAAAAAGCCAAATATGCTTGCAAATCCAAGGATTCACAGCCTATCTGGCTTTTTATTATATATAAAAAATATTCCCCCGTAGTTTATAAACGAATTTATACCTTATTCAAATACAATCTGTCTGCCGTGTGCTCTTCCGTATTCCTCCAGACGCTGCCTGAAATGCTCCACACCCTCTGTATTGCCTGCAAGATTATGCAGAAGCATAATCCTTATGAAGGTATCATATGCCTGTTCTCCCAGCGCATCAATATCTGACATCTGTGTCACTTTTACAAAAGTCAACAGCGCCAGCAGGTTGTCACCACATGCCTGATGTGCACAGCCAAGCAGATATCCATATTCTGCACCTTTAAAACGGTCTGCATATTTCATCAGATGCTCTCTGGCTTCCTGTCCTCTGTCCAACTCCAGTAAAAGTCTGGCATAGGCTGGAACTGCCACCTTCATAAAGCCTTTTTCCGGGTTATCGTTCCTGGCAAAACACTCTGCATACGCCTTCTGTGCATCATCATATCTCTTCAATATGTAATAGGACTGTCCCATCTGGAAATACAGATAATCATCAAAAGGTGTCTCACCCAGTGCAGACTGCAGCATCGTCAGGTTTCTCGCCTGTTTACGCTCCATCTCCTCCGGTGTGATATCATATCCATGGTGTTCGACCTCTACAGGCAGACGATAAGTACTCAGGCATACCTCCTCCAAGTTCACCTGGTTCTTCGGCGTGATCTGCTCATGAATACGAAATCTGTACTCAAAGAAATTACGATTATAGAAGCGTGGAACCTCTTCTGCCTTATAGGTATGTTCTCCATCCGGCTGCGTGTATACATTCGTCAGCCCCATCATACCAACATGGCGAAGGTGCTGCTGCATACAGATACGCAGAGCCTTTTCATCAAGCTGCGTCAGATATTCATCGCAATCCAACACCAGAATCCAGTTATTGGACGCCTGTGCTGCAGCAAAATTGCGGGCTGCGCTGAAATCATCAATCCATGTGAAATCATAAACTTTATCTGCATAGCGGGTAGCAATCTGTCTGGTATCATCTGTCGAACCGGTATCCACTACAATAATCTCCCAGGAATATCGGCGCAATGCCTTGAGACAGTTCTCAATATATTTTTGTTCATTCTTTGCAATGATGCATACTGAAATAGGAAGTTTTGTCATTTTCGTCCTCCACCTTAGCTGTTTACTACACGTTCTTTCTCACGCATGCATGCTTCATATTTCCCCTGAAAAACCTCAGCCATCTTCTCATCGCCCATGTCACGGTACAATTCAATGATATGCTCATAGCAGTGCAGCAGATTCTCGCCCAACGTATCTGCATCTGCCATGGTCGTTGTTTTCACATAATAGAGCAATGCTTTAAGCGGCTGACCATTATCCAGGCAAACGCCTGCATAGGTGAACTGAAACTTCGCTGTCCTGCATCGTCCTGCATAACGATCCATCAATGCGAGAGCCTCCTTCTCCCTGCCTACTTTTACATACGCTTTGGCAAGGGAAATAATCATAACCTGCACATAGATAAATTCCGGTGAAGGATCACCGGCAAAGTCCTCTTTCATAGAAGGTAACGGCTTTTTCATGGTTGCCAAGGATAAATTCTGACTGACCAATCTGGAAAAGGGTGTAGGAATCGTCAGGGTCACGTTCCAGATTCTTATATAACAGGCTCAGATTGCGGCGCTGCTTATCCTGCATTTCTTCCGGTGTCAATGCATAACCATGGTGTACAACCTCCATGGGAAGCAGGAAGCACTGCATCATTTCTTCTCTCTTCGCCATATCCTTGGAGCACACCTGCTCATGGATTGGATAATCAAATGTATAAAAGTTCTTATTATAGAAGCGGGTCACATCATCTGTTCCATATCCTGTCTGCCCGTCTTCATCCAGAACAAGATTCTTGAGCCTGATCACTCCTGTATATCTTGGAAACTTCTGCATCAGGATACGCATAGTCTTCACGTCTATGCTGTTTACATATTCATCACAGTCCAAGGACAGTATCCAGTTATTAGACGCATGCTGTGCGCAGAAGTTCCTGGCTGCGCTGAAATCATCAATCCAGGCAAAATCCAGTACTTTGTCCGCATACCGGGACGCAAGCTCCTTTGTCCTGTCTGTAGAACCTGTATCTGTAACAATAATTTCAAAGCCGTATGGCTTTAATCTCTTCAAACACTCTTCGATATTCTTCTCCTCATCTTTTGCGATGAGGCACACGGAAATCGGCACCTTAGACATATATAATCCCCTTTATGAACAAACTATTCGGTAATTGCAAAAATACTCCTTGCATGGGACGAATTGTGCAGATTGAATAATGCAACGCATGCCCACTCTCGTTACGTGAAAAACGTAGCAGTACATAAGGCGCTAAAGGACAGCGCCTAAGTGCTGACGTTTTTCAAGTGCCTGTTTATTCATTTGTATATCTGTATCATTCTGTATCCGTGATAAAACATTTTACAATTATGCTTTTTTTATTTTATGGATAAATTGTAGCACAATTTTAATTTATTTTCTATATTATATAAACATTTTATGTAAATTATTTGCAACTATTTAGGGGCATGTAAATTGAGGCAGTATATGTTTGTTCTTAAACATCTTTGATTCGATTTATATAGTGAAGTAACCACAATAAATAGATAACAAGTAAACTTGTTATCCCGTAAAGCATCGAAGATGCGCTTTTGCGCATGGGGTTCTAAATAATTATATTACTTATAAGTAAAAACAGGGCTACCCAAATGAGGGTAAGCCCTGTCATTTTCTTCGTTATCCTTGTAGAAGTGATAACACTCCCTGATTGGCCTGGTTTGCCTGCGCAAGCATTGCCTGTCCTGCCTGCTGCAGAATATTGGCATTGGCATTTCGTACCATTTCTTCTGCCATATCTGTATCACGGATTGCAGACTCTGCTGCTGTGGTATTCTCCACAATATTGTCCAGGTTGTTCACGGTATGTTCCAGTCGATTCTGTACAGCACCGAGAGCGGAACGTTGTCTGGATATCTGTTGCAGCGCATCTCCCACTACATCTATCGCATCGGTTGCATTATTTTTCCGTCTCATCTACAATACCAATATTGTAGCTTGCCAGTTTATCAATGCCGATGCCTGCTGCCGTCAGGGTATCTATCGTTGCTGATATCTTATTTCTGCGGTCACTTTCTGTGCGCCTACATGAAGATTGAAGGTAAGACCTTCTGCGACCTGCTGTGACGACTGTGTAATATACTTAGCTATCGTAGATGGCGCTTCCATACCCTTGGTCTGCGCATAGACTAATGCATTTTTATAAACGGTAGTAGACGTACTGCTGAATACTTCATCTGATATTCTCGCCTGCGCTGTCGTATAAAGACCACCTGTATAGTTGCCGCTTTTTATCAAAATAATTGTTCAGCGCAATTCCTGATATCTCCTGTCCATCCGCATTATAGAGCTTCTGCATACTCTCATCACGCTCCAGATATTCATCTGTCCACTTGAAATCTTTATTATTCAGCATCTGCTCCCTAACTCTGGCGCTGGTTCCGTTCTCTCCATCCAGAACATCCACCAGACGATACTGATCCAGTATGGTGTTCTTATCATCCAGATACTGCGTCATATCCGTATCTTGGTGATATGAGTTACTGTACTGTTTGCCGTATTATAAATATAAAGATCCTGTTTGGCTTTTACAACAGAAGTGGAACCGTCAACATAGAGATCGTTGCCCTTATCTGTATCAGAATCCAGCTCGGCATTGATAAATGCCACATAACTGCTCGTATTCAGTACACCTTTTTCCCTTATTATCAGCAGCAGTGCTCTTTTGGAGAGATACTTCGTCATATCGTCTCCCCTTGCTTCTTATCAGCGCCAAGTGCAATACTTGGACCGGAGTTAAGTACCTTATTATCTACTACATAAATATTATTGGTTCCAACATAATTCATGCATGTAGTAGGATTCTTCAGATTCGGAATCGTATTCTTCGTAAAAGTCGTAGAATAATTTGTAATATATACGCTGGTAGTATCCGGTCTGATCTCCTTTAGCAAAAAAGTCTCATTGAACTTCGTGGTCTCCGCAATACGGTCAATCTCTGAAACCAGCTGATCCAGCTCATCCTGAATGTACTGACGGTCAGATGTGGAATTGGTGCCATTTGCCGCCTGCACGCACAATTCGTTCATTCTCTGAAGCATGTCCTGCACTTCAGCCAGCGCTCCTTCCGCTGTCTGCACACAGGAAATGCCATCTTCCGCATTGGAAGCTGACTGTGTCAGTCCTCGCACCTGCTTACGCATTTTCTCAGAAATAGCAAGCCCTGCCGCATCATCTGCCGCGCGGTTGATCTGATAACCGCTCGAGAGCTTCTCCGTAGAGCCTGATACTGTCTTTGTAGTGATTCCCAACATTCTATTGGCATTCATTGCCATAAGGTTATGCTGTACTACCATAAATTTCTCCCCCTGTTATGAAAAGACGCCAGCCACGCTGATGCGGTGACTGGCGCGTATAAAAACTATCTCCCCTATATATAACCTTCTTACGATCTGTATTACTGTAACAGACTAAGTACTCCCTGATTAGCCTGATTAGCCTGTGCCAGCATGGACTGACCTGCCTGCTGTAAGATATTGGAATTGGAATATTTTACCATTTCCTCTGCCATATCTGTATCACGGATAGCGGACTCAGCAGATGTGGTGTTCTCTACAACATTATCCAGATTCTTGATAGTGTGCTCTAATCGGTTCTGAACAGCACCTAATGCAGAACGCTGTCTGGATACCATATTAAGTGCATCTGCAATGACATCAATAGCATCTGTTGCATTGTTACCTGTGGAATCTACGATACCAATGTTGTAGCTTGCAAGCTTGTCAATACCAAGACCTGCTGCTGTCAGGGTAGAGAGCTCTACCTGAACTTTGTTATTTCTATCAGAATCAGAACCTGCATGAAGCTCTACGTCAAGAGCTGCTGCCACCTGAGTGGAAGACTGGGTGATGGTAGGCATTGATGGTAGCGGCAGTTACATTACCACCAATATCTTTAAGCTGTTTTGCTCTTGGATCATTTGCATTTGCAAAGACTTCATCAATCGCTCTTGCCTGGGAACTTGTATATAGACCACCCTTATAGTTACCATTTTCATCAAAGAACTTGTTCAAAGCTACACCTGATACAATCTGACCATCTGCATCATAGAGCTGCTTGGAAGAAACATCCCTCTCCAGGTAATTATCTGTCCATGCAAATGGCTGATTGTTTGTGATTGAAGTTTGCACTCTTGTAGAGGTTGCTGCTTTTACTATCTACCTTCTTTTTCATCACCATACAGAACATCTACCAAACGATATTTATCCTTCATTGTATTGTCAGTATTCAGATATTCTGTCATATCTGTTCCTTCTGTAATGGTAAGCTGTTCGCAGTATTATGATGAACAATCCTGGCTCTTAAGTGGTTCCATCAGTAGAAAGATCCTTTGTTACATTGGTTTGACCATGTCCATTTATAGATGAACAGATTTACAAAAGCAACATAGGATTTGTATTTAAAGTAGCTCCTGCTTTGTTTGTAAGTGGTTCCATCAGTATACTTTGTAAATCATCACCGTTCTGAATCTTATTAGATCATTCTTTGTATATGTCACAGAATAATTGGTGATATACATATTCTTGGTCGGCTTGGCATCATCGCCTAACTTTTAACAGATAAGTCTCATTGAACTTCGTAGTCTCTGCAACACGGTCAATTTCTTCGATCAACTGATCAAACTCATCCTGAATGTACTGACGGTCTGTTGCAGAGTTAGTACCGTTGGCAGCCTGTACAGCCAGTTCATTCATTCTCTGCAGCATATCCTGTACTTCAGCCAGCGCTCCCTTCCGCTGTCTGTACACAGGAGATACCATCCTCTGCATTGGAAGAAGCCTGTGAAAGACCTCTGATCTGTTTTCTCATTTTCTCGGAAATTGCAAGTCCTGCTGCGTCATCCGCTGCTCTGTTGATGCGATAACCGCTTGACAATTTCTCAGTGGAGCCTGATGCCTCCTTGGTCGTAATGCCAAGCATTCTGTTAGCGTTCATAGCCTGAAGATTGTGTTGTACTACCATTCTCTTATACTCCCCTTTTCTTTTCATGATTATTATGCTATCGGTTTATGTCAATAGCGTTTTCAGTAAGTATATCGGATTGAATTGTCAGAAATTTTATAGATTAACATATAATTTTTAAATAATTTGTTTAAAATAAAAAAATTTACATAAAAAAAGATCTATGGAATTCACTCCATAGACCTCTGTATATTCGTTTCTATTTACTTACACAATTCTTTTACTACATCTGAAGACTGATTAGCCTGTGCTAATACAGAATCATTGGCATTCTCCAGGATTCTGCGATTTGCCAGACGAATCATATCATCTGCCTTATCTACATCCAGAATATTGCTCTGTGATGCAAGCACATTCTCCAATGCAACATTCAGTTCATCGTCTGATAATACTGATTTTCTGCTGTTTACATCTGATATTGCTACCTCAATCTCTTTGTCTGCTGCCTTTGCAGTAGTCTGCTCCTGAACCTTTGCGCCGGGTTCCTCCTTGGATAATGCTGTTGTGTAATTCTGTTCCGGCTTCTTGCTGACTTCCATGTGATTTGTTACGAGCATACTGACCTCCCCTTTTTCAAAGCTGATTGAATCCCTGATTCAACCTTGTATTTCTCTGTTACGATATATTCAGAATACTCTCATTTACAGAATTTGTCAACATAATTTGTGAAATTGTATATACAATTATGTCATCTGATTATAATAGGGACTGCCACACTACATAGTGTATCAGTCCCTAAGTATCCGGATTTATAATTTTTTTCATATATTCCTCAAATTCCTCTACTGACATAATCACCTTCCCTGCTGCCACTTCCATGGTAAGTGTTCCGTCCTCTACCAAATCTTTCAGAAGACTGAGCTTACCCTGTGCCATTCCTTGAGATATTCCCTGTTCAAGCCCTTGTCGAATTCCTTCGGTCTCTCTTCGATTCATCAACACTTCTATTGCTTCACATATATTGACTTCCTCCATTCCTTTCGGGATTTGAAATTTCGTATTGGTAACTTCTTTAATCACCTGTGCTGCACTGACTCCCAGATATTCCATTCTCTGATTATGCTATATGTTTTATGAATTGTTTAAGTGTTTTTTATCATTGCATTATCTATGCGTTCAACAGCGTCAGCACGCTCTGGTTACTTTGATTAGCCTGCGCCAGCATGGAGGTAACTGCCTGCTCTAATATATTTAAGTCAGAAAAGCGCACCATCTCCTGCGCCATATCAGTATCTCTGATCTGCGACTCCGCCGCTGTTGTATTCTCGACAATGTTCTGCTCATTCTTAACCGTATGCTCAAGGCGGTTCTGCTGGGCACCGATTCGACTGCGCTGTGCGGATACATAGCCTATTGCATCTGCGATTCTGTCAATTACATCCGTTGCATTATCTTCGGAAAGGACATTCATTCCCTTGATGCCAATACTCTGAGATGAAATAGCACCTAACTGTAAGGTCAGTCCATCTCCTGTCTCAGCTCCGGATTGAATCCAGATAGATTTGTTGCTGACACTGCCTGCGCTATTGGAATCTTTGCCAAAAATATCTTCGGAATCACAAAAATATGCTGTCTCTTTATCTATCTGTCCCCAAGGGTTATTATCAATATCAAATACATATAAAGTAGTTCCGCTATAGGCGAACTGTACATGCTCTCTGGTGTAATAATCGCCATCCAGATAATTATCCTTCTGCAGATTAGTCATTTCCTGTTTAATTCCATCAACCATATATTTACAGAACTCTGCCGCATTATTAAAGTAACTGCCATCAGCCTTCTTCATACCTATTTCTATCTGGCTGAAATAGTCATGTGTCACATCCGCTGACTTTTTGAATGAAATGCCAGTTGCATCTGTAAACTTCACAGTCTTTGGACAGTCATCTGTACAACAGTTCACGAAAAAAAAACTGCGTACCGACTAAGTCCTGCAAATGACTCTCTATAGCGCTGAAATCTGCATGCACACTTACAAAATCATTGTCAGCATCCAGTAAATGAGCCAATGTGAGCGTATCAAGTGTAGAATTATTTTTTACAATGCCCATGGATAAGTGTTCTTCCATATATCCGGTTTTGGACACACTATTCCCCAATAATTCAAAAAATCTTCCCGAAGTAGAAGGTTTATTGCCCCCGTGCTTCCACCGATGACAGTCTTCGTATTACCTTCATCCTTTAAAATATACAGATCGTTAAACTTCGTAGTCTCCCCAATTCTGTCTATCTCCTTAATCAGCGCCGACACTTCCATATCAATCGCTTCTCTATCACCGGACGAATTCGTTCCGTTAGCTGCTTTCACTGCCAGCTCATTCATGCGCTGCAGCATGTCATGAACCTCTGTCATTGCACCATCCGCAACCTGACATAGGGATATACCATCTTCTGCGTTGGCTATCCCTTGTGTTAATCCTCGTATTTGTTTTCTCATCTTCTCAGATATTGATAAACCTGCCGCATCATCTGCTGCCCGGTTGATCCGATATCCACTCGACAGGCGCTGTGTACTTTTCGCCTTATCACCTTTTACTATCCCCATTTGACGTTCCGTGTTCCCTGCGGACAGATTGTGCTGTATTACCATATATTATTCCTCTCGCATCCATGCTCGATTTATTCTTCTGTTACTTATTTACAATTCGTTCTCTTTCAGCCCTGCATTCCAGATATTTCTGTTCAAAAGGCTTTGCCAGATCCTCATTTCCTGTCTTTTTGATAAATGGCAATTACCCGTTCATAGCAGGTCAGAAGTCTCTCACCCAATGTATTGGAATCCTTCATCATCGTGGCCTTGAGATAATTCATGACTGCCTTGATCGGCTGGTCATTCTCTAAGAGTATATTGGCATGGCAAAAGACGAAGTTCGCATAATTGCAGCTCTCTGCATAACGATCCATTAATGCCAGTGCATCTGCTTTTCTTCCCATATCAGAATACACATTTGCCAGTGATGTGATCATCTCAATTACATAAGTTCTGTCTGTGGATGGTTCAAAAGACAGCCCCTTCTCATAAGCCTGTGCTGCTTCTTCATATCTCTTGAGTACCTGCAACGAGCACCCTATCTGGAAATAATAGTATGGATTATCCGGTTCATCCTTTAATCCAGCATATAATATTTCCAAATTACGCTTCCTGTTTTTTTCACCATGTCCTCGCCCTTAATCGCATAGCCATGATGAATGACCTCCATCGGCATCAAAAAGCCCTCCAGTGAATCTGAATTTTGATCGCAATAATCTGCTCATGAATCGGCTTATCATATCTGTAATAGTTCCTATTATATAATCTGGGCAAATCATCTACACTGTATCCAAGCTCATCATTTTCCCGAAGCTGGATATTTTTCATGCGTACCACGCCGACCTGCTTGGGTTTCTGCTGTAATAACACTCGAAGAATCCTGATGTCTACACTCTCTCTATATACTCATCGCAATCCAGTGCCAGTATCCAATTGTTGGATGCCTGCTTTGCGCAGAAATTTCTCGCTGCGCTAAAGTCATTGATCCATGTAAAATCTACTACTTTGTCCGCATATCTGGATGCTATCTCCTTCGTTGCATCTGTAGATCAGTATCTGCAACCACTATCTCAAAACCATACGGTTTTAATTTTCTCAGACATTCTTCTATGTATTTCTCTTCATTCTTTGCTATGATGCATACACTGATTGGCACCTTTGACATGATAAACTCCCATTCCCCTTTTTCTATTTTTTACACCATCAAGTTATCTATTATATATAATATCATAGCATAAATTATCTGAATATTCTATCATTATTTCATCGAACAGAATATTCTTACAACTCCAAACTATTTTCTTTTAATAAAAAGTCATAAATAACAGGGACTGACACACTATAGTGTAACAGTCCCCTGAATATCCTGATTTATAATTCTTTTTTCGTATATTCTTTAAATTCCTCTACCGACATATTCACCTTACCAGCAGCAGCTTCCATAGTAAGTGTTCCATCATCTACCAACTCTTTGAGCAGACTAAGCTTGCCTTGGGTGATACCTTCAGTCTCTCTTCGCTTCATCAGCACTTCTATTGCTTCACACATATTGACTTCCTCCATTCCTTTTTCGGTATTTGAAATTTTGTATTGGTAACTTCTTTAATCACCTGCGCTGCACCGACTCCCCAGATGCTCCATCCTCTGATTATGATTCATATATTCTGCTAATTTATCAGCATCCTTTGAATACTTGATATAGCTCAGCACTTCCCTGAGACTTGTATGGAACTTATCCATTTCGTCAGAATCAATCCCAGCAGGATCTATCAATTTAATTCTGTAGTCCGGGATATGCTGCAACAGTCCCTTATCTGTTACTGCCATAGTCTGACCGCTATTTTTCCTGTTCCTTTTGCTGACTTCTGTTACCTGTCTGCCATATTGCAGGGCATCATAAATGACATTCCTGACCGGCATGGCATAGTGAATATCCGTCTGAGCCTCTACACCAAACAGCACATACGCCGCCTTATCATCTGTCATTACTGTAGTCATTTTCAATATATCCCTGTATTTCTGTACCGCCTGTGCCTGTTTCTTTCCTTTATCATCTACTGTAAAAGGTATCACTACCTCCGCTGTGTCCAGTTCTCTCAGCGTCTGTGGCTGAATCACATTTTCTCCATTATACAGTAAAAAATTAAAAGGCATCTGCAAAAACAGTATTCTCTTTCATATACTGTTTGGTGACTGCATCTGCCATTCCCATTGTGTTCATCACCTTTCCTCATTATAGTATCTCCGAATATGCTGCGCAACAACATTCGCTTTACTATACTGGGAACATGGGGTTAAATCAATATGTTTTATGAATTGTTTAAGTGTTTTTTATCATTGCATTATAATGGCATAGAAAAGGGCTACCCGATTGGGTAGCCCTCAATTTGTTATGGTAGGGAATCCATGTAGTATTACCTACATTATTCCTGTGACCGTTTATCCGGTTAAGATTAGCCTAAGAGTGAAAGAACACCCTGGTTGGACTGATTAGCCTGTGCTAACATAGACTGACCTGCCTGCTGAAGGATATTGTTCTTGGAGTACTTAACCATCTCATCAGCCATATCTGTATCACGGATCTGGCTTTCTGCAGATGTTGTATTCTCAACAACGTTATCCAGGTTGTTGATTGTGTGCTCTAATCTGTTCTGAACAGCGCCAAGAGCAGATCTCTGAGCAGAATACCTTAGCTACAGCATCAGCAATTGCATCAATAGCGTATGTAGCAGCCGAGCCTGTACTATCCTTTTACATTTAAGCCCTTAATACCAAGACTTGAAGAATCCATAGCATCAATGCCAATAGTAATCTTATTATTCATATCAGCATCAGCACCTACATGAAGACCAACATTCAATGTTTCCTTAACATCAGCTTTTCCTTTGTTAATAACAAAATCTCTATATGTATCATTACCAACTTTCGATCTGCACCAGTAGGAGCATCAAGTGATGCCTGATCGCCTGCATTTGTACCAATATTATTAGCTAAAGTAAGTTCCTGACCAATTTTTAGTATAAGCTGTTTTCTTTAGTGATTACAGTTACATCAGTATCACTTATTCCATCGTTTGCTTTACCACCATTGCTGCCATTATCTACAAATGATGTATAGGTTTTTCCTTTGTAGAGAACTGGTACTTGTATCGCCGACTTTCTTCTTGATTTTGCTTCAATATCGAGAAGATTTTTTTATCTTCATTTGCACTGTTGGCATCAGCAGCAACCGTATACTGTACACCGTCAACAGTAATCAATTCGCCAGCTTTAGCACCACCAATGGAACCAGTTACATTGGCTTTATTTGTTGTACCAATGGTATATTTTGTACCACCAATAGAAATAGTATCACCAAGTTTCAATTCTTTAATTGAAAACGTTGCAGATGTTGCACCTTCTCTAAGTGTTCCTTCAATACCAGCATCTTTAGCGCTAACATATTTTTTTACAGTATCTGTATCACCTTTTAACAGATATGTCTCATTAAATTTTGTTGTTTCAGCAACACGGTCGATTTCTGTTAACAGCTGATCAACTTCGTCCTGCACTGTCTGTCTGTCATCCAAAGACATTGTACCATTTGAAGCCTTAACTGCCAGTTCGTTCATTCTCTGTAACATATCATGAACTTCTGTTAAAGCACCTTCAGCAGTCTGTACTGCGCTGATACCATCCTCAGCATTTGCAGATGCCTGATCCAGACCTCTGATCTGCTTACGCATCTTCTCACTGATGGAAAGTCCTGCTGCATCATCTGCTGCACGGTTTACCTTATAACCGGAAGATAACTTCTCAGTTGACTTAGCTAAGGAACCCTGTGTGATACCTAACATTCTGTTTGCGTTCATCGCTGAAATATTGTGTTGTACTACCATAATAAATACCTCCTTGTACTTTGTGTGACTGAATCCTTTCAATCACTTTCTTAGTTCCCTTATTCAATTTTCTTATCAGGATTTGGTGAGTATTCCAAATTCCTTCATTATATATAATATCCATCCACAGCCTGTTTTGGCGCGCCTGCTTGATACAGGCTGTTTCAGGTTATTACCAGAAAATAGGTTCCTTCAAAATATACTGCATAAGCCATTATTTATCTTCCTTGACTATGTCGAGTGCAACATCCTTATTTAATTTTCAAAGTATTTGTTTAACTCCCTTACACTTTATATATCGGCTGGTATTGGATAAACTTTTATAGCAATTTTAATTTTTTAGTAAAAAAGGTAAGCCTTCGGAAATCCGATGACATACCATACACTAATCACTATATGGTGAATCCTTTTTCCGATATCAGAAAACCACGCCTTTAGTTTCTGAGATTCCTTCCTTGAATCTGTTTATATCATACCTTAAATTGTCAGAATATTCAATACCTTTTATAAAATTATTTGTTATTTATTTTCATAATCTTTATTAACTATTTATGTAGAGTTGTCGATATAGTTGTATATGTAATTGATACAATTCTATATTAGATACTGTATCAATACTACTACCAGCTATGGTAATATCAGAGACTGCCTGTAAACAGGTGGCCAACTGTCATATATAAGGCAGTTTCTGTTATTATATACAATTTCATAGGGGATGCGAAATAATTAATTATAATTCGCAAACAATTAACGGGCAAAAGGATTTGTCCATGTCAAATACAAGGAGGTATTTATTATGGTAGTACAGCACAATTTATCAGCAATGAACGCAAACAGAATGTTAGGTATCACAACAGGTTCTCTGGCTAAGTCTACAGAGAAGCTCTCTTCCGGTTACAGAGTAAACCGTGCCGCAGATGATGCAGCAGGTCTTGCCATTTCCGAGAAGATGAGAAAACAGATTCGTGGTCTGGATCAGGCTTCCGCTAACGCAGAAGACGGTATCAGTGCCGTGCAGACTGCTGAAGGTGCACTGACAGAGGTTCACGATATGTTACAGAGAATGAATGAATTAGCAGTAAAAGCAGCTAATGGTACTATGTCTTTAGACGACAGACAGACAGTACAGGATGAAGTAGATCAGTTGTTAACAGAGATTGATCGCGTTGCCGAAACCACAAAATTCAATGAGTTATATTTGTTAAAAGGCGATGCAGATACTGTAAAGAAATATGCGACAGCAAAAGACGCTGGCATTGAAGGTGCATTAAGCGATGGAGCTACCACTGCAACATTTTCAATTAAAGAATTAAAGCTTGGAGATACTATTTCTATTGGTGGTACAAAATATACCATTGGTACAACAAGTAAAGCCAATGTAACTGGTTCCATTGGTGGTGCTAAAGCTGGCGAATTGATTACTGTTGACGGTGTACAGTATACGGTTGCTGCTGATGCCAACAGTGCAAATGAAGATAAAAATCTTCTCGATATTGAAGCAATCAAGAAGAAAGTCGGCGATACAAGTACAGTTCTCTACAAAGGAAAAACCTATACATCATTTGTAGATAATGGCAGCAATGGTGGTAAAGCAAACGATGGAATAAGTGATACTGATGTAACTGTAATCACTAAAGAAACAGCTTATACTAAAATTGGTCAGGAACTTACTTTAGCTAATAATATTGGTACAAATGCAGGCGATCAGGCATCACTTGCTGCTCCTACTGGTGCAGATCGAAAAGTTGGTAATGATACATACCGTGATTTTATTATCAATAAAGGCAAAATCAATGTTAAAGAAAACATTAAATTTTGCTCTTCATGTAGGTGCTGATGCCGATATGAATAATAAAATTACTGTTGGTATTGATGCAATGGACGCTGCTGGTCTGGGAATTAAAGGAATCAACGTAAAAGACAGTTCCGGAGCATCTGCAACCTACGCTATTGATTCTATCGCTGATGCAATTGCTAAAGTATCTGCACAGAGATCTTCTCTTGGTGCTATCCAGAACAGATTAGAGCATACAATCAACAACCTGGATAACGTTGTTGAGAATACTACAGCTGCTGAAAGCCAGATCCGTGATACAGATATGGCTGAAGAAATGGTTAAGTACTCCAAGAACAATATCTTACAGCAGGCTGGTCAGTCCATGTTAGCTCAGGCTAATCAGGCTAATCAGGGTGTACTTTCCTTATTAAGCTAATTGTGAGGCATAGCAGAAACATCTGAATGATATACATTCGCGTTCATGCTACCATAAGAGCAAAGAGCCGCTTGACGAAGCGGCTCTTTTGCTGTCTTTCTATATGATAAAAAGCCGGACATTTTTGCTGTCCGGCTTTTCTGATTTATCTTTTATTTCTTCTTATCCATCAACTGTGGATCGATATTATTGATTCTGCTCATGTTCTTATAATATTTCGATGCAGCAGATGTGGAGACCTTCATCTGTCTAATCTCCTGCCGTTTCATACGAAATACTGTATCAAGGGCAGCTTTATTACGCTTCTCCTGGGCTTCTATTGTAACACCTCTTATCTACCGCAGCTCTGATGAGCTCCTGAAGCTTCTGTACCTGTTCACGGTACTGCTGTGGATGATTCTTCACCTCATCCCCTATTAATTCATAGGTTGAGCTGAACCCATCATCGAGCTTATTGATTTCATCAACAAGCTTATCTTTTGCTTCCACGACTTCATCATATGCCTCCATATCCATTGGCTGGTGAGCACTGATCTCTGCCTGCTTTTGTCCAGTTCAATAATCTGATCCAATACAATGATCTTCTTTTCAAGGCTTTCTATTAAAATCTGCAAATATCCTTCTGTCATGCCTTTCCCCCTGTTTTACACTCTGGTCTTTCTGTCAGGTTCCTGTTCTTCTTGCCATGGTTGGCGCATAGCCGATTGTATTATGCTGTCCTCCGGCAATTCTGCTCTGTGCACTGGGATTATCTCTGTCTGATGCAACTTTCTTCATAACTTCTTTCCAGTTATCACGCATAGAACGTAAATGTCCCACTACTTCTTCCATAATCTCCGGATCTTTGGCAATATTCGCTTCGTGGCATCTTCTCAGTAAATATGTATACACTTTCTCGAAATCTTCCCAGACAGGATATTTCTTATCCAGTGTGTCTCTGAAATTCTGAATAATTTTTCAACTTTTACCACATTTTCATGTGCCTTGAAGGGTCATTATTCTGCATTGCCATAATTGCGATGTTACCGAATTTGATAGCTCCCTCATATAACATAAGTGTAAGTTCTGCTGGTGAAGCTGTCATAATTCTGCTATTCTGATATTGTGCATAACCATTCTGTTTCAGAGTCGGACAAATAATGCTTCTTGCCTGCCATTCTCCTTATACCATGCACTGATCTCACTCGCAGACATGTTTCTTCTTCTGTTTATCGGACAGATTGTTCTCATAATAACCATCCATCATTGTAGTAGTGAGTGTATTCATGACATTATAAAGACTGTTATCCTTACGGAGCAGAGATCGCTCTTAATCTTATCTTCCCACTGTTCTACTTCATCATCTGTCATGCTGTCCTTCTCATCATTAGTCAGCATATCATATTTTCTTGCTGAATCAGCATTATAGAGCTTATCCATTTCGTTGATCAGGTCATTATACTCTGTCAGGAAATCCTTAATTGTATTATAAATTCCATCATAGTCTGTAGATGTGACCAGAGAGATCTCCTCATCTGTCACTCCCAGTGTATTGATTGTCAGTCCATTAATGGAGAATGTATTGGAATCAGATACAAAAGTCGCACCGTTCAATACAATCTCTGCATCCTGTCCTTCAATCTTAACGCAGGAATTCTTAGAACCATTGATATCTGTATACGTAGTATTCGGATCTAATCCTAAAGAAGCCAGTGCTGTACTGTCGTCTGAAGTCAAGGTAAAGTTCTTAGCAGAACCTGTTCCTGTTGAATTGATAAAGAATCTTTGATTGGTCGTATCAAAGCTGGCATTTACTCCTGCGTCTTTGAATTTGGCAACCAGATCATTGATTGTCATATCAGCTGTAATTTCGATATCTGTAGTCTTGGCATCTGTTCCTGAACCTGTTGTAAAATGCTGATGGTCTTGCCTGTCAGGTTGCTGTCGATTTCCGATAATTTATCTGTAGTTTCCCAGTTTACTACCTTAGTAACATCTTTTCCATCTGTGCCTGTTGTAGTTGATGTCTTACCATCCAGCTTAGCTCCGGTCAGATAACCTGATTTTGCAAGCTTTATTTACCTTCAATGTCTGTGTTCCGTTTACGGCACCTTCACTGGCAACTACTGTTACCTTGGTAGAATCAGAGCTACAGTTGATTTCTTGCTGTATGCACTGGTCAGACGCAAGTTTGACAATGTCTTGCTGTACATATTGTAAATCTTGGAGTTTAAGTCCTGCCATGGTCTGCTTCCACTCCAGCTTCTTCTGTTCGTTCTTTAAATTGGTAACTTTCGTACTCTTTGCTTTTACTAACTGGGATACGATGGTCTCTGTATCCATTCCTGAGTACATACCGGTCATTCTTAATAAATCTGACATGTATATTTCCCTCCCATGCAAGTGCAGGTCTTATAATTTCTGGTCTAAG
>VOFC01007009.1_pt1 | contig 39346 bp, 66 predicted proteins | sample 5384161 | NCBI WGS metagenome assembly VOFC01 (sample SAMN12384722, study PRJNA508395) | human gut metagenome | isolation source: healthy gut B | host: Homo sapiens
ACAAAGTCATACTTAAATGCTATTATAACTGTTACTACCATATTGAAAAGAGGAGAGCATGTTTGAAAAAACGTAACAGTACAGAACAAGTACAATTGCGAGACCCATTAAACGAACAGCACAAAGGCAGAAAAAAATTAATTAGCTGTATTGCTCTCGTTTTGGGAGTTGCCATTATACCGCTGATGTACAGTGGTATTTATTTGGCATCTGTATGGGATACTTATGGCAGATTAGATACACTGCCTGTCGCAGTTGTAAACCATGACCAAGGTGCGCAAATCAATGGAGAGGAACGTAACCTGGGCCAAGAACTCATTGATAAAATGGAAGAGTCTAAAGATTTGGATTGGGTTATTACAAATGAAGCTGATGCAAAAAGCAGGTTTAGAGACGGAAAACCGTTATTATGCTGTCATTGATATTCCTTCAGATTTTTTCACAGAATGTAGCAACCGCAGAGGATATAGACAAAGTACCTGCAACCATTACGTATTCAGCAAATAAGAAAAGCGTAACTACATTGCTTCCCACTATTATGAAAAGTGCGGCACAAAGCTTACAAAAAGAATTGCGTGCCAGTGTAACAGAACAAATTACAGGTAATTTGGTGCAACAGTTAAACAGTGTTCGGGTCAAATGGAAACCATTTCTGAAGGATTTACAACATTGGGAGACGGTACCGGCGCTTTGAGAAGCGGTATGGATGTTCTGCTGCAAGGTTCACAAACCATTACAACCAACTTGGAAACTTTGGATAATGGATTAGAGCAAGCAAAAGACGGTTCCGAACAATTGAATCAGGCACTAACGCAGTTACCTACATTAATGCAAGGCATCGAACAGTTGAATCAGGGGGCTTCGATTTATCTGCAGGATTAAATCAAAGCAGCACAAGGTGCTTCCGTTTTAAATGACGGCGCCGCTAATTTAACTGATTTAACAAACGGTATTAACTCATTGTCTCAAGGCAGCAGCCAAGTGTCAATTGGTGCACAGCAATATGTAAGCCTGACAAATGGTATTCAGCAAGCTTTAATGGCAAATGGCTATGACGGAGCAAAGACTGTTCAGACTTTGGCACAACAGCTGCAATCCGCCAGTGGTTCACAGGCAGATTCGTTGAAAGCTATGATTGGTATTATTGGTGGTAACAGTACCGTTATTCAGAATTTAACGAACCAGTATAATGCAATCAAAGATAATCCTGCTTATGCACAACAAGCAGCCCAGCTGCAAGCTTTGATTAGAATGCTTCAACAGGATATGAACCAAGGGAAGTGCTTCTGCAGCATCACAATATGCTGCTGCAGGCGCACAATTGGTAAGTGGTACCAGCCAATTAAATCAGGGCGCAGAACAGTTGGCAGCCGGAACAGGAAAAATTGGTGAGCTGCAAAGCGGTATCAGCAGTTTGAATACAGCGTTATCACAACTAAATGACGGTGGTAAACAAGTAGCAGACGGTACTGCAACTCTGTCTTCCAGCAGCAGTCAGTTAACACAACTGCAACAGGGAGTCGGCTCATTAAATAGTGCTTTGGGTCAACTTTCCAGCGGAGCTTCACAACTTTATCAGGGCTCATCTGAATTAACAAACGGTGTTTCTTCCGCTCAAGACGGAGTAGTTCAATTAGATGATGGTGTTGCATCTGCAAAAAGAGGAATTGGACGGTGCAATTAGCGAAACATCAGAGAAATTAAAAGCAACAGACGGTTTGGAAACATACACTGCAAATGGGGTATCGGTTCAGGCAGATCCATATGAGGCAGTTCTAATTACGGAACCGCATTTGCACCATACTTTATCTCAGTGTCATTATGGACCGGCGGCTTATCCATTTTGATGAGCATATACTTAGAACCAAACAGAAGAATGAAACGGTTGTCTGTGGATTCCCATTCCAGAGTAATCAGAATGTTTGCTTTCTTAGGCATCGGTGTACTTCAAGCGGTATTGCTTGGCATTGTTGGTCAGTTTGGCTTGGGACTGCCAATCAATCATGTCTTTGGTTTCTATAGTGCGGTTATCTTAGCTTCCGTCACCTTTGTTGCCATCATTCAATTCTTAATGATGTATTTAGGTGATATAGGTAAAATACTATCTATGGCTCTTATGGTATTGCAGTTGACGTCAACGGGCGGTACCTTCCCAATTGAAACTTCGGGTGCATTCTTCGAGGTATTGAATAAAATCATGCCAATGACCTACAGCGTAAATTTATTGAAAGAAGTAATCAGCGGTGGAGATGCCGGTATTATCTGGTATAATGTAGAATTTTATTTGCCTTCTTTGCTGTATTTACAGCAGTGACGTTGGGATTGTCTATTTATCAAAATAAAAAAAGACAAAAGAAGAAAGAAATTGAGCACATAGATATAGATACAGATGTAACAGAAATGACAGTTTGATATAAATATATTGAGAAAGGCGCTGATATTCAGCGCTTTTTTTTATGTGAATTTTTAGAAAGTTTCCCTGTTGAGGAAATTTTTTCTGTTTTTACGTGGTATTACAGAGGCAATTATTTATGCTTACAAAATAAGATGTCAATTTGTGTATGAAAGGAGTAAAAAAATCAATAAAAGTTGTAAGCGATGTTAATTAAGAAAGGATACAAAATGAAAAAAACAGAAATTATAAATTCACCTACTTACTCTGAATTAGACCCAAACCGTAAAGTAGTGCGAGAAATTCCATCATTACGCGGCGAGAATATCAAACAATTTTTTGATGAGTGATAAAACCATTCAGGTAGCCATGTATGATGAACCTGTACATTTTGAGAAAAATGGAACATGGAATGATATTGATAATGATTTATATCAAACAGAGGAAGGGGGATATAAAAACAAATCCAATCCATTTCAAGTAGAATTTGCAGCAGATAAATATGCAGAGAAACTGGTTCAAATTCATCAGGATGATTATGAATTATCTTGGAGCTATCTTCCGAATACAAAGCCGAGAAGACAAAAAGAAGTATTCTCAATACAGTACAAATTCACGACCACAAAAGAGGCGGATTTTTCAGATTCGGAAGTAAACAAGCAAAAAGTAAACTCATTTGTTACTTATGCGGATATAGAGCCAAATGTAGATTTGAAATATATTTTGCGTGCCAAAGAAGTAAAAAGAATATATCATACTAAATGAAAAAACAGATTGCGAAACCTTTACATTTTTCTATCAAAGCAACCATTTAAAAGCGCATCTTGATGAAAATGGTAACATTCAGTTTATCAATCCTGATACAGAACAGCAAGTTTATACTTTATGCAGAGGATTTATGAAAGATGCGTCAGGTCAAATCAGTAATACACTATCTTATGATTTGAAGGAAACAGAACAGGGTTACCAGGTTACACTTCATCTGGACAAAGATTGGCTCAACGATGCTGTGCGTGTATATCCCGTTGAGATTGATCCTCCGATTCAGGCTTCTCAAGATTATTTTAAAAATGTACATGCATTTGTAGACAGTGCAGCGCCAAATTTAAACAATCATTTGGCAGCGGAGTTGCCGATTGGAAGCATTCCGGAAGGAGATACCTATACCATATTTAAAATTTACAGGGTTTCCAAATTTAACTGCCAAAGATTATATCGTTGATGCAAAATTAGATTTATATTGTTTGGATAGTTACTATGATAACAAAACAAATACCATTAATATTAGAAGAATTACTTCGTGGTGGGATAGTACTACGGTAACTTACAATACTCGTCCCAGTGTTTGTGAAGACGTTGAAAGTTATTGCAAAGTAACCGATACAAGAAGATGGTATTCTTGGGATATCACCAATATGGTTCGTGATTGGTACAAAACGGGTTCTCCCAATGACAACTATGGTTTGGAACTTACTTCTCAAGAAGATGCATGGACAGGGTATAAACGGTTTCTGTCTTCAGACTATGCGGCTATTGCTGACGGTGGTTGCCCCGTTATTTACTTTACTTATTTTAATACCAAAGGATTGGAGAGCTGTTATTCCTATTATGAGCAAAGCCTTGGACGTTCAGGTACTTGCTATGTGCAGCATTTAACAGGAACTTTCACTCATGTATACCATGATGTAACAACTTCTTCCAGAATGCCTATTGTGTTAAACCATGTTGTAACAAATGGTGACTTTGAAAATATTGGATTTGGTGCAGGTGCAAGATTAAACATTTCACAAACGTGCATTGATTTATCCAAAGGAGTTGGTATGACTGATATTGACCGGCAAGTTTATGCTATGGATAGCCGCTATCGTTATAAATATACAGATGGAGATGGAACGGTTATCTATTTTTATCAGGATGATGACGGGGTATATAGAGATGAGTTGGGTAAAGGTTTAAAAGTAGAGCTGGATATCAACAACTGTATGTATGTCATTGATAAAAATCAATTTGAATACGGTTTTTTATCCAAGTGGAAATTTATACGAGTACTGCGATGCTTCCAGAAATATTGTTTATATTGAGTAGGACGGAGCCTTGCCCGTCAGAATGCATGACGATTATGGCAATGAAGTTCGTTTGTCGTACAATAATGGAATGCTGGAAACTGTAACCGACCCTGCAGGAAGAGTGACAAGATATGAGTATTTGGATACCCACCTTTACAAGATTATCAGACCAGACGGAACTTTCACACAGTATAATTTTTATTTGGGTACTATTGTGAATATCCATGATTCGGAAATGGAAAAATGTATTTATATTGGTTCTGAGAATTATCGGGTAAAAGCAATTAGAAAATTTTTGAAATCAAATTTGGATTTAGGCTATGTGGTAGGAGAGTGTTTCGGTTATGGCGTTGACTTTGAATACAGACCTTATTCTACAGTGGTACGCAGTGCGGGCGCCAATGATATTTTGGGTGACCAGGATGATATTTTAACAGAATATCAGTTTGATACATTTGGAAGAACTACCACAGTCCATACATATCGTTTGGATGGTTCTGAAGATTACGGAACACAGAAATACAGTTATACAGGCAATACAACAACAAACAGTCAAAATAACAATAAGTTAACCCAAGTACACAGCGGTGGCGGCTATGCGTGTAACTTGTTGACAAACGGCAGTTTTGAATATCAACAAACCGGCTGGTCGGAAGAAGGATGGGGTGCTGATTGGGTAAGTAAAGATACTTCGTATGTAGAAGAAGATTCCTATTTCGGAAAAACATGTTTGAAAAAAAGTAGTGAGAGATGCAAATGACTGTAAAATCTTTAACAGTCAGCACTTTAACAGGTCTAATGGCTCGACTGAAGGTACCTATACATTGTCGGCATATATGAAAACACAAGACGTTGTCAGTGAGAACGGAGGCGCATTTATAGGTGCTTATGCTTGGAACAATGATGGTACGGAAGAGTATTTTCATACTGATTTTCAATTGGGAACCAGCACTACAGATGTAGAAAACGGTTGGTCCAGATATTCTGTCACATTTACCATTACCAACAAAGCCAATAGTTTTTGTATTATGCTGGGTTTAGACAGTGCTTTGGGTACGGTATATTTTGACGGTGTCCAATTAGAAAAAGGTACTGTTGCAAATCCATACAACTTGGTTGAAAACAGCAGTTTTGAACGAGGTACGGATTATTGGTCCTTTAGTGGCATTACAAATAGTGACGGTATTGTTTCTGATGGATATGAGGGCCATGGTTTTTAAAATTCAAAATGACAGTTACGGATATAAAGAAATCTATCAGACTATTCCTGTAAAAGGGAATGTCAATGATACTTACATTGCAAGTGTGAAATTGAAAGCCAAATCATGTCTGACGGTCGGCGGCCCAAGATGCGATATCACCCTGGGAATAAAATATACTGACGGTTCCGTACGTTACGACGGCAGTACGGTAAATAATGCAATTTGGGGTGAATGGCAGTATGTAAGCCACGCAATTGTGCTGGCAGACCCGGACGATAAAAATAAAATTCCAACAGAAGTAACGGTTTATCTCAATTATTTTTGTAATCAAAACTGGGTAGTGTTCGATAATGTGCAGCTGATTCGGGACTTTTCTCAAAGTTATCAGTACGATGATGACGGAAATTTAGTTACAACCAACGACTATGTGAATGAACAGGCGAGTGTAAAATATAATACGCATGATAAAGTTTTGAAAATGATGACGCCGGGTGTTGGTACTTATTACTATGGATACAATGATTATATTGCCGATAAAAACCTGGTTCATTTATTGACAGGAAATGGTTTAACTTATAATATGGATTACAATTCTCATGGTGACCAAACAAAGGTTAGAGTAGAGAGTTCCAAACCATTGAACAGGAAAGTAGATTCCCAGTTATTTTATATTAAATGTGCTGATACGCATAAATATATTGATGTTGACGGCGGAATTTTCACACAAAATACGCTTGTAAATACATATACGCTGAACAAAACCGATGCACAGATTTGGGAGCTGGAATATTACAGTGATAATGTATTTTGTGTTCGTTCCAAAGGAGATAGAAATCTGGCTCTTGATGTTATTTGGGGTGATTCCGCCAACGGCACAGGATTACAATTATATGCCTATACGCAATACAGCCAAAATTTACTTTCAGAGAAAATGATGACGGTACGTACTGTATTATTCCCGATTTTAACTCAAATAAGTGTCTGGACGTAGATGTTGCCAGCGGCAGACTGCAAATATGGGATATTTTAGGAGGAGAAAATCAGAAATTTATTTTAGAACCTGTTGGATATGACAGTCCAAATGATTATATGGAAGCATCTGCGGAATATGATCAGGTGGGACGTGTGACGTCAACTTCTGATATTCTTGGGGTGGTAACCACCAATACATATGATGACAAACGCGGGACTCTATTAAGCTCTACAAAAAACAATCAATCAGTTCATTATACATATGATGTAAATAATGACAGAGTACAGTCCGTTACTACTCAAAACGGAGAACAAACGGTTACCAATGAATATGGGTATACGTTAGGCGCTTTGTCATCCATTACTCATAACGGTACTACCTTCTCTTTTTGAACAAAATGATGAAGCGGGTACTTCTACGGTTAAAGTAGGAAATCGTCTGCTTTCTAAAAACAATTTGGACCGGAAGAAGGAAAGCTGCTTTCTTTGACCTATGGTAACGGTGCAGTTATGGAAAATGTTTACGATGATGTAGGACGAACCATAGCCAAAAAATACGACGGTTCCGAAATTGTTCAATGGGAATACGATTATATGGGCATCTCCAAAGAGATTGATAAGGTAAATGATATTAGCCATAGCTTTAACTATGATTCTCTTGGCAGAATCGTACGTCATGACAGTACCCAGGGACTCAAAAGCCACGTAGTCTACGATAAAATGAATCGTGTTGCAAAATATTCCTATAGTATTCCGGGAGAAAAGTGTAAGTACAGAATTTCATTATAATTCCAAAAATAATACGTTTACAGGTCAATCGAATCATAGATTAACAACAGAAATGACCGTGGATAGTTTAAACAGACCGGATATGAAAAAATTAATGGTTGAAAATTGCACTATCCAACAGGAGTATTCTTATATTCAAAATCAAACAACTTTACAGACATATCCGTTGGTTGCATGCCTTAAAACACGAGTGAATGACGGAGGATTCAATATCTGCACCATGAATATGATTCAAAAGGTAACTTAACACATGTTTATGAAGATAATGCAGATACCATAAGAGAATATCATTATGATGATACCAACCAACTTATATTTGAACGTAATGAAACGCAATCTGCCTCTTATACTTATGATGCCGGCGGTAATATTACAAGCAAAAACGGAAAATAATGTTACCACTGAATGGTTGTATGAAGATGAACAGTGGAAAGATTTGCTTACAAGTTTTGACGGACAGACTATCACATATGATGAAATTGGAAATCCACTTACCTATAGAGACGGTATGTCCTTTGCTTGGGAAAAAGGACGTCAGTTAAAACAAGTTACAAAAAGCGGATGAAACTGTTTCTTATCAATATAATTCATCCGGCTTACGTACACAAAAGATTTCTTCTCAATATGGAACAACTGTTTTTATTTTGGAAGGAGATTGTATTCTTTCCAGTAGCAACGGTGCTGAAACCATTTATTTTTATTATGATGAAAATAATCGAGCAATCGCCATGCGTGTAAACGATACAATGTATGCATTTGAACATAATGTACACGGAGATGTAGTAGGTATATTTGACACAGAAGGCAACTTGGTGGTAAAATATTCCTATAATGCATGGGGTGTTCCAATTGAGATAGTAGATGGAAATGGAACAGATGTCTCAAGGGACAGAACACATGTGGCAAATAAAAAACCCGTACCGCTACAGAGGGTACTATTATGATGTAGAAACAGGATTGTACTACTTAAAAAACCAGGTATTATGACCCGATTACCTGCCGATTTATCAATGCGGATAGTTATCTTCAGACTGCACAAGGTTTTTACGACAAAAACGTATTTTCGTATTGTGAGAATGACCCTGTAAACAGAGTTGACACAGAAGGTGACTTTTGGCTTTTAGGTGTAATTGGAGCGGCAGTTGGTGCGATTGTTGGAGGAGTCTCAAAAGTTGTAGCGAATGCTTGTACCGGTCGTCCTTTACAAGAGGGTATAATTGGAGCGGCAGTTGGTGGCGCAGTATCAGGAGCGATTGTAGCAACAACGGGCAATACAGCTTTGGCAAGTTATGCAGGTTCTGCTGCGAGTTCGGCTACAGAAGAGATTATTTCGTATACACGGGGAGAGAAAGAACTTAATTGGGATAATGTAAAGCAGTCTGCTGTTACTGTTGCAAAGAGATACGGCAATAGACGGAACAATTGGTATTGTGACTGATAGAGCAATCCCAAAGCTGAAACCAAAACTGGTACCAAATACCAAGAAAGAGGCTGTCAAAAGATTATCTATGATTCCCCGAGAGACTTTCATGTAAGCACTAACTCCAATATCGTAACAAATGGAATAAATAATATAGCAGGAAGAACTGAGGGCAATAAACAAGATACTAATTATTTAATTGGCCTCATGCTAAATTCTTTGGATAAAGTTATTAATAGTATCTTTGGAATACCTCTCTTTGGAAAGCCTTTATCTTATTTTTGGAATCATAGGTAATTTTAGAGTATAAGTTGAAGTTTTGGATTGGAGATATGAAACAATGGAGAAACACTATAGAGTATTTACGATTTTATTTGCAATTGTAGGTTTTATTTTTATGTTGGGTGGTTTAGTTTTTTTTATTTATTAATGAAATGTATCATATGACAATATGGTGGCATTTTGTGCTCGGCATGGTTTTATTATTATGTGGAGGTGTCTGTGGATACGCGGCAGCTATTTTTTCTAACCTTGCAGGGGGAACAGTAGAACATATAGGCACATCCATAAGAGCAGAACTTCCGCCGAAAATAGTATTGCCAACAGATACTTTAAAAATAATGTGTCCGTTTGAATGTACATGTGAAAAACATCATGACCAAAAACATGTAGGAATAGACATTGCTCCTCAAAAACCTGATACAGAAGGGGACTCGGTTTACGCGGTTACAAAAGGGAAAATATATGTAGACAAAGAAAAAAGGAGTAGCAAGATTAGAATGTAAAATGTTTCACATTATCTATCGCTGTTTAAAAACAATTACAGTAGAAAACGGGACCAAAGTGAAAGCAGGAGACACGATAGGAACAATGGGAGGAAAAGAAACGGAAGAAGGTGTACACTTACATATAGAATTTTGGAATGTAAGATATTCTTTTTTGCAGACCCACTAATATACTTTAATCCAAAACAATATTTTGATACGGAAAAAAAAAAAGACGATAATAACGAAGAACAATAAAGAAAAGGGTATGCTTTATGTTAAGCATACCCTTTTCTATGTAAAAATAAATTACAAAACATAGAAAAAAAAGAAATAGAGAAATTATACTGGTAGCAAGAGATACAACAGATGTTTTACTGGTAATATATAGAAAACAAAAAACCATACCGCTACAGAGGATACTATTATGATGTAGAAACAGGATTGTATTACTTAAAAACCAGGTATTATGACCCAATTACCTGCCGATTTATCAATCAAGACAGCTTACTTGGAGCAAACAAAGATATATATTCAGATAACTTATTTGCATATTGCTCTAATAACCCGACCAATTTAGAAGATCAGGACGGTACGTTTGCAGGAGCAATATTTGATTGATATATGCAGCGGCAACAGCGGTAACAGCGGCAGTAACATCTTATGCGGCTGGACAATCAAAAGTCCAATACAGGAATCACATGGGAAGATGTAGGTAATGCAGTTTGGAATACCATTACATGTATAGTAGACCCGATAGGATCTATTGTTAGGGCATTAAACCCTCCCGCGGTACAAAGTACAAAAAGAACAGGTGCAAGAGAGAGCGGATTCCATTCCGATTATTTATGCTATTCCTATCCGTAAAGGTTGGCCAAAACTTGATAAACCAAGGTTTCCTGTAGCGCCTGAACTTTTTCATCCCAATGGATTGTATATTAGTTTTTAGAGAACATATTAATAGAGGTTGGGCTGTTAAATGGAATATACCAAATACAAAAATTACTATTTTTGAATGGGATCAAGATTGCACGGATATTGTTGGGCAACATTACCATTGCTTAACCCCTGAAATGAAAAAAAAAAATAAACATGGAGGAGATCATTATCATCCAGGAGATTTAATACCAGAACCTTGGGCATCATTATATTTTTAGTTAGAGAAGAAAAATGAAAATAACAATTGTAAATAAAGAAATTATAAAAAACTGAGTGTACATGATGGGGTGATGGGACCAATTCATTACAATTATGAAAAACAAAAGTTGTACTTTTGAGGTGATGAATCCTGGATGGAATAGATATCAAACGTTTCACATCAAGGGCATTTATATATGGAAGTACAACAGTGTGAATTTGCGGGACCAGGACCCAATATATTTTGTTGGTATTATGATGAAAAATCTACCCGCAAAAAAGAATTATATCAGAGAAAAATAATAGAACATTATAACTCATTTTCCTTATTAGATGAACGTAAAAGTACATCATTTTGAAGTTGTATTTTGTTTGGTTCAGAAGATGAGATACGTTTTGTATGTGAAGAAATAGAGTTTCATGAATACCCATACGATAAAGAAGTTTAAATAAAAGAAAAGCCTTGTTTTGGTCAAAGCAAAAACAAGGCTTTTTATATGGTACTTTTAGACTGATTATAACAATATTAGAATTCTTCACAGTCAATAGACAAAAAGATACAGTATGTTTATAATATATACAATGCTAAACTAAAACAAAATTATACTACTTAAAAACCAGGTATTATGACCCAATTACCTGCCGATTTATCAATGCGGACAGTTATCTTCAGACTGCACAAGGTTTTTACGACAAAAACGTATTTTCGTATTGTGAGAATGACCCTGTAAACAGAGTTGATACAGAAGGCGATTTTTGGCTTTTAGGTGTAATTGGAGCGGCAGTTGGTGCGATTGTTGGAGGAGTCTCAAAAGTTGTAGCGAATGCTTGTACCGGTCGTCCTTTAAGTGAAGGGATAGGTGGAGCCATCGCAGGAGGAGCGGTATCGGGAGCAATTGTAGCAACAACAGGCAATACTGCATTAGCAAGTTATGCAGGTTCTGCTGCGAGTTCGGCTACAGAAGAAATTATTTCGTATACAACAGGAGAAAAGGAACTTAATTGGGATAATGTAAAAAGCAGTCTGCTGTTACTGTTGCAAGAGATACGGCAATAGACGGAACAATTGGTATTGTGACTGATAGAGCGATTCCTAAGCTAAAAACTAGACCGCCTGCAAAGACCAGAGTAGAATTTGCTAAAAAAATACAATCTATGATTCTCCAAGAGAGCTATATGTAAATACCAGTACAAATATCATGACAAATGGGATAAATAATATAGCAGGAAGAACTGAGGGCAATAAACAAGATACTAATTATTTAATTGGCCTCATGCTAAATTCTTTGGATAAAGTTATTAATAGTATCTTTGGAATGCCTCTCTTTGGAAAGCCTTTATCTTATTTTTGGAATCATAGGTAATTTTAGAGTATAAGTTGAAGTTTTGGATTGGAGATATGAAACAATGGAGAAACACTATAGAGTATTTACGATTTTATTTGCAATTGTAGGTTTTATTTTTATGTTGGGTGGTTTAGCTTTTGGTATTATGAGCGAAGGATATAATGGGACAATATGGTGGCATTTTCCGCTTTGCATGTTGTTGTTATTATGTGGAGGTGTCTGTGGATACGCGGCAGCTATTTTTTCTAACCTTGCAGGGGGAACAGTAGAACATATAGGCACATCCATAAGAGCAGAACTTCCGCCGAAAATAGTATTGCCAACAGATACTTTAAAAATAATGTGTCCGTTTGAATGTACATGTGAAAAACATCATGACCAAAAACATGTAGGAATAGACATTGCTCCTCAAAAACCTGATACAGAAGGGGACTCGGTTTACGCGGTTACAAAAGGGAAAATATATGTAGACAGAGAAAAAAAGGAGTAGCAAGATTAGAATGTAAAATGTTTCACATTATCTATCGCTGTTTAAAAACAATTACAGTAGAAAACGGGACCAAAGTGAAAGCAGGAGACACGATAGGAACAATGGGAGGAAAAGAAACGGAAGAAGGTGTGCACTTACATATAGAATTTTGGAATGTAAGATATTTCTTTTTTTGCAGACCCATTAATATACTTTAATCCAAAACAATATTTTGATACGGGAAAAGAAAAAAGACAATAATAACGAAGAACAATAAAAGAAAAGGGTATGCTTAACATGAAGCATACCCTTTTCTATGTAAAAATAAATTACAAAATATAGACAAAAAGAAATAGAGAAATTATACTGGTAGCAAGAGATACAACAGATGTTTTACTGGTAATATATAGAAAGCAAAAAAACTGCACCGCTACAGAGGATACTATTATGATGTAGAAACAGATTGTATTACTTAAAAACCAGGTATTATGACCCGATTACCTGCCGATTTATCAATGCGGATGGTTTAATTGGTGCCAATAAGGGCATATATGAAATATATCAATATACGGTGATTGTATAACTGTTATCACATATATTTTGTGGTAATCAACGTAACTTGTCAACAAAATATCTTTTTGAACATACAAAACCATTAAATTTGTAAATATTTTGCGAAATTTTAACACAACATTTTTCTTGAATCACAAGTTGTGGTATACTTGAATAAAAGAGTATGAAATGTAATGTGATAAGTGAGGAATCAAAATGCAAGAACCGGAGCTTTCTGTAATTATTCCTGTGATGAACATTGAAAATAGAATTTGTGATGTGCTTAATACATTAAAGAGGACACGAAAGGTTTTTCAGTGGAATTTTTAATTATTGACAGAGGCTCGAAGGACAAAACAATGCAAATGGCATTGCGTTTTACGGCAGAATCAATTAAATGGTTATGTCATGCAGGAAAGCGGTTGAAATATCAGCCAAACATTAAATGCGGGTATTCAATATGCCAATGGTACTTACATTACCTTTGTGTTTCCTCAGCGTATATACCAGTCATATTTGGAAGAATTTCTAAAAAGGCAAAGGAAACAAATGCAGAGTTTTTGTTTGGATGTAAACGCCAGGAACAATTAAAATTTGCAGATTTGCGCAGTACCAGTTCGGTTATTAAGCAATTAACAGGCGTAGATTATATAGAATGTATGATTACCCACAGTATCATACCTGATGCTGGTGCAGTCGTGATATCCAACCGGTTTTTGCAAAATCATAAAATCTGGTTTAACGAAAATAGTATATACCGTTATGGTGAAGATTTTGTGTATAAATGTTTCCTTGCAGCCAATCATTTGGCACAAGTAGCTGTTGTTATGCAGGTAGATGATGAAAAATCTGTTTTGCTGAATCAGAACCATACATCTCAGGATATTTTTGCGCCCTTTGAAGAAGTGGAATGTTTATTACGCACACTTGTATTTTTACAAAAACAATATAATCATCATGAAAAAATGATAAAATTATTTATACAGCAAAAAGTTCCGGAAACCATTATGCAAATTGTAGAAGGGCTGCTAAAGCAAAAAGGTGAAATCTCGTGCTATACGTTCTTATATGCATAAAAAAGGATATGACCGTTTGCTAATCATAGGACCGTATACACCGCACACCTTAAAGGTAAAGATTACAACTTGGCGCTATTTTCCTAAATTTTACCGTTTTGTGTAATAAGTGTTATAAAAACAGGCGTCTGACCGCCTGTTTTTGTTTTATTTTTCAATGATTGGATTTATAAAATATCTTGAAGAAAAACGCTAGATCTGGTATTATTATAAGATAAATATCACGATATGGAGGTGTATATGTTTGGTTCCGCAGAAGCAGAACAATAATGAGATTTTTTACAAGACAGGGCGCATTGTATGAATGCAGTTGCACAAATTATGGAAATGCGCGCCACAGGTGCTGTACCGCTTGCATATGTCCAAACATACGGTTGCCAGCAAAATGTGGCAGACGGTGAGAAAAATCAAAGGTCAACTGGCAGAAATGGGATTTGCTTTTTACAGAAAATCCCGATGAAGCTGACTTTATTTTATATAACACATGTGCCGTTCGTGAAAATGCTGAATCAAAGTATTTGGTAAAGTTGGTGAATTAAAACATAAGAAGAAACGAAAACCTTCTTTTGGTTACAGCTTTATGCGGCTGTATGGCAGAACAAGACCATGTTGTAGAGCGTATTAAAAAAAGCTATCCGTATTTGGATCTTGTGTTTGGCACTCACGTCATTCATTACTTGCCGCAGCTATTATATGCACTTTTGACCAACGGAAAACGAATCTTTGAAAATGGACACGAAAATGAAGACAAACAAATCGTAGAAGGATTGCCGGTAGAGCGTGACAGCACACAAGTGGGTGCTTGGCTTTACGATTATGTATGGCTGTAATAACTTCTGTACCTACTGTATTGTTCCATATGTTCGCGGCCGAGAACGCAGCCGTGAACCGCAGGCAATGAGCAGGAATTCCGTCAATTGGTGCAGGCAGGATATAAAGAAATTATGCTGCTTGGACAAAATGTAAATTCTTATGGTAAGACGTTAGAAAATCCGATTACCTTTTCTGAATTGTTACGCAGGCTTGACCGCATTGAAGGGGATTACCGCATACGGTTTATGAGTCCGCACCCAAAAGATGCAACTCCCGAATTGTTTGAAACTATGGCAAACAGTAAGCATATTGCACATAGTTTACATCTTCCTTTACAGGCGGGGAATAACAGAGTGCTCAAGGCTATGAATCGTAACTACACCAGAGAGCAATTTTTAAAATTGGTAGAACAGGCTCGTGCTGCTATGCCGGATATTACTTTTACAACTGATTTAATTGTAGGATTTCCGGGTGAAACATATGAAGAGTTTTTAGACCGTAGATATGCTGGAAAAAGTAAAGTTCAATTCCTTATATACTTTTATTTATTCACCGCGTGTCGGAACCAGAGCTGCCTCTATGCCGGATGAAATATCTGCTGAGGAAAAATCGTGCTGGTTTCAGGAGCTTTGGAAAAAGCAAGAAGAAGTTGTCGCTCAAACCAGTCCTGCCATGATTGGAACGACTCAGAGAGTGCTGGTACAGGGCTATAACGAAAAACAAACCATGCTTTGGGGTAAAACAGAAGGAAATATGAACTGTGAATTTGAAGGCGACGACAGTTTAATAGGCACTTTTGTGGATGTAAAAATAACAGAGTCGCCCAATTTTGTGCTAAAAGGCACACTGATAACAGAATAATTATAATTAACAATATTGGAGGATTTTCAGATGGATGTTATTGAACTGGCAAGAGAATTAGGAAAAGCAATTCAACAGGACGAACGTTTTTTGGCAATGCAAATTGCACGTCAAAACAGCGACAATGATGATGAACTGCAACAATTGATTGGTGAATTTAACTTAAAAAAGAATGGCCATTAACAATGAAGCTGCAAAAGAAAACAGAGATGAAGCAAAATTGCAGCAATTAAACAGCGAACTGCGTGAAACCTATGCAAAAGTGATGCAAAATAAAAATATGAATGCTTACAATGAAGCAAAAGAGCTGATGGACAATATGTTAAAACGTATCAATGCAATCATCAGTATTTCCGCAGAAGGCGGAGACCCTGAAATTGCAGACTTAACAGAAGATACCTGCGGCGGCTCATGCTCCAGTTGTGCAGGCTGTCACTAATGAGATATATTGCATTCTATAAGAAAAAAGATGAGGTAGAAAAATGGCTGATTTATCACCTATGATGAAACAATATTTTCAAATAAAAGAGCAGAATCCCGACACCCTGTTGTTTTTTTCGCTTGGGTGATTTCTATGAGCTGTTTTTGACGACGCAAAATTGGTGTCGGCAGAACTGGAACTTACCCTAACCGGCCGTGATTGCGGACAAGCAGAGCGCGCGCCTATGTGCGGTGTTCCATATCACAGTGCGGAATCTTATATTGCACGGCTTGTTGCAAAAGGCTATAAAGTTGCAATTTGTGAACAGTTGGAGACACCGGCTCAGGCCAAAGGGCTGGTAAAACGCGATATTGTTCGTGTGATTACTCCGGGTACTGTTATGGAAAGCAGTATGCTGGATGAAGCAAAAACAACTTTATCTGCACGGTTTGTGTCGAAAAAAATGAAGCGGGAATTTGCTTTGCAGATATTTCTACAGGCGAACTGCATGCGACAACCTTAAAGGGAAATTCTTTGGCTGACTTGGAGCTTCAGCTAAAAAATGAGTTGATGCGTTTTTCTCCAAGAGAGATTTTAATCAATTCACAGACCTTGGAACTGAAAAAATCTTCCCAAATTTTTAAGAGAAAAGCTTTCCACATTACTGGAATGTTTGGAAGACAGCAAGTTTACTTATGATACATGTGAGGCTGCTGTACGACATCAGTTCAATGGAGATACAACACAAGCGCTGCATGTAGATGATAAACCTTTGGTCATAAAATGTATTGGCGCTTTGCTGGATTATTTAAAGCGCACCCAGCGTAACGGCATGGAACGAATGAATCGCATTATGTTATACACCAATGCGCAGTATATGCATTTGGACATGAATGCAAGGCGCAATTTGGAATTGACAGAAACCATGCGCAATAAAGAGAAGAGAGGTTCTTTGCTTTGGGTGTTGGATAAAACCAAAACGCCTATGGGAAAACGTTTAATACGCACATGGCTGGAACGTCCTCTTGTCAATCCGGTTCAAATTAAAAAACGTCAATTTGCAGTGGATGAACTGATGAGAAATATCCCTTTAAGCGACGGTATCACAGAACAGCTTTCCGGTATTCACGATTTGGAACGTTTGATGACTCGCATTGTGTATGGCTCTGCAAATGGTCGTGAACTGCGCAGTCTGCTAGCTGCCATTGAGCGTTTACCTGCATTGCAGCATTTGCTAGAAGGGGTACACTGCGATTTACTGCAAGACATTGAACAGCAAATTGATTTGGTTGAAGATGTAGCCAAGCTTATTTTTTCTGCCATTGTGGAAGACCCGCCGTTTTCCATTCGCGCACGCGGTATCATCAAGCAGGGATACCATGCCGAGTTGGATCAGTTGAAAAGCGACATGACCAACGGAAAAGAATTGATTGCACAAATTGAAGCAAAAGAAAAAGAACGCACTCATATACCAAAATTAAAGATAGGTTACAATCGCGTATTTGGTTATTATATTGAAATTTCCAACTCTTATAAATCCCAAGCGCCGGCTGAATATATCCGTAAGCAAACATTAAGCAACTGCGAGCGTTATATTACACAGGAATTGAAAGATTTGGAAGCGCGAATTTTGGGCGCTCATGATAAATCCATTCAGCTGGAAAGTGTGTTGTTTGAAGAAGTCCGCAAACAAGTGGCGGACCAATTGGTTCGTGTACAAAGTACCGCAAGTGCATTGGCACAGCTGGATGTACTAAACTCTTTTTGCGCGTATTTCCCGTCAACAAAATTATGTTTGTCCCGAAGTGAATTTGGGCGGAAAGATTGTGCTGAAAGAAAGCCGCCACCCTGTTGTGGAAGTGTTATTGGACGGCGCTCCGTTTGTTCCAGACGACGTACTGTTAGATAAAAAAAATGAAAACAGGGTTGCGATTATTACAGGGCCGAATATGGCAGGTAAATCTACGTATATGCGTCAAACGGCACTGATTGTACTAATGGCGCAAATCGGTTGTTTGGTACCGGCGGCATCGGCGGAAATCGGTGTTGTGGACAGTATTTTTTACCCGTGTGGGCGCATCCGACGATTTGGCTTCAGGACAGTCTACCTTTATGGTGGAAATGTCTGAGGTAGCGGATATTTTAAAACATGCAACAGACCAAAGTTTATTGATTTTAGATGAAATCGGCAGAGGAACTTCCACATTTGACGGTATGAGTATTGCTCGTGCTGTGCTGGAATATGTAGCCGATACCAAAACATTGGGAGCAAAAGCGTTGTTTGCGACTCATTATCATGAATTAACAGCTTTGGAAGATTGTATGGACAGCGTAAAAAACTACAATATTGCGGTTAAGAAAAACGGTGATGATATTACATTTCTACGAAGGATTATCCGCGGCGGTGCAGATGACAGTTTTGGTATCGAAGTAGCAAAAACTAGCCGGTGTGCCAAATCAAATTGTCGCCAGAGCAAAAGAGATTCTAAAAGAGTTGGAAAGTATGCCTCAGGCTGAAGTAACTGCAAAATCTGTCAAAAAACCGAAAATGGTGCAGGAAGAAGCTCAAATTTCCTTTACACCTGCCGCTAAACACGCAGTGCTTGAAAAATTGGAACAAATTGATGTCAATACTCACGCCGATTGAATGTATGCAGACTTTGTTTGAACTGAGTCAATTGGCAAAACAGGATACATAATAAAAAAAAATTGAACCATAGCAAAGAAAGCGAGGTGCTTTATGGGCAAAATTCAGGTGTTGGATAAACAAATCGCAGAGCTGATTGCAGCAGGAGAAGTAGTGGACAGACCGGCCTCTGTTATCAAAGAATTGGTCGAGAACGCAATTGATGGGAGCCACAGCGATTACGGTAGAAATCAAAAACGGCGGCGTAACCTTTATGCGTGTCACAGACAATGGCTGCGGTATTGCCCGTGAAGATGTTCCTACTGCTTTTTGCGTCATGCTACCAGTAAAATTCGCAAACAAGATGATTTGGAAGCAATTGGAACCTTGGGTTTCCGCGGGGAGGCCTTAGCCTCTGTTGCTGCGGTTGCAAACGTAGAAGTAATGACCAGAACCGCAGATGAACTGGCAGGTACTTTTTATGCAATCAGCGGCGGTGAACAGCAAGCGTGTGAAGATTATGGTTGTCCGCAAGGTACAACAATCATTGTAAAAAGATATTTTTTATAATGTGCCTGCAAGAATGAAGTTTTTTGAAAAAAGATACAGTGGAAGCCAACGCCGTTTCCGGTGTTATGGATAAAATTGCATTGTCTCATCCGGAGATTTCGCTTCGTTTATCAGAGATGGTAGGGAAACCTTACATACACCGGGAGACGGACAACTGAAATCCGCCATTTATGCAGTATTTGGCAAGGATTTTACCGCAGGTCTTATCCGGTCGACTATGAATATGAACATGTAAAGGTTTGGGGATTTATCAGCAAACCCGCAGCCGCAAGACCAAACCGAAGCATGCAGCACTTTTTTATCAACGGCAGATATGTCAAAAGCAAAACTGCTATGGTGGCACTGGAACAGGCGTTTAAGGGGTCCTTAATGGTAGGAAAATTTCCAAGCTGTGTACTGCATATCGAGTTGTCTTACCGCGCCGTTGATGTAAATGTACATCCAAATAAACTGGAAGTGCGTTTTATCAATGAAAAGCCGATTTTTGATGCTGTTTATCACGGTGTACAAACGGCTTTGAATCAAGGCGACAAGCCGATTGTCATGGATGTTAAGAAGGTAGTTTCTCATCATCCTTTTTTATGTGTCACCGGAAAAATCGGAGCAAATGCAGCTAAAAACAACGTCTTCTAAACCAATACAAGAAACGAACATTGCACAACCAATTCAGCAAACTGCTCCAAAACAGGAAGAAGCTGTTCCCGTATCCGGATTTGCCAAAAGAGCTTTTCAGAACAGCAGTGCAGAGAAGTTTCAAATGAATGACAGTGGAAGTATACAAAATTCTGTTTCGGACGTACAAATTCCTACTTTTCATCACTATGAGAAAGATTCTCCCAGAATTACGTATGCGAATATTGATATCGCTGTAGATGACAGAGAGGATTTCACAAAGTCAAATTCGGAGATACGTTATGATGAGGAGATACCGCAAGAAAAAAGGACATCAAACAGAGGCACCTCATCAAACAGTGACGCATGAGGAAGTTCCGCAAAGGGGATGAGCACCCTTGTGAGGAATCGGCTGCCAAAACCGATTTAAAGCCGCTGCGCTTAGTGGGAGAAGCATTTGGAACCTATATTATCGCAGAACGAAATTGCGAAGAACTGGTGCTGATTGACAAACATGCGGCTCACGAACGAATGTTGTACGAAAAGCTGAAAAAACAAGCTCCGGGTTCCGATTCTCAAATGCTGTTGCAGCCGATTACCGTTACTTTGAATAAAGAGGAATACACGGCAGTATTGCAAGCACTTGATACCTTTGCAAAAGCAGGTTTTGAATTGGACGATTTTGGTGCAGGCACGATTTTGGTACGAAAGCGCACCTCTTTCTATGGAGCATGATGATGTTTCTTCCGCTGTTATGGAAATGGCAGGATATTTAAGTCAGCAAAGACAGATATTACAACAGAACACTTGGATTGGCTGTATCACAACATTGCTTGCAGGTCAGCAATCAAAGCGGGCGATAAAAGTTCTCCTCAGGAACTGTTGGCTTTGGTAGAGCAATTGGAAGAGGATGATACCATTCGGTATTGTCCTCATGGCCGTCCTGTGAAAGTTGTAATAAAGAAAAAGATTTGGAAAAACAGTTTGGTCGTATTCAGTGATGTTTTCAATTTCATTGTTTTTCTTCATAATGATATGGTAGGATACTAGGAGCTTAACATGGAAAAACAAGAATTACAGAAAAAAATCCCGTTGGTAGTCATTGTGGGACCAACTGCCTCAGGAAAAAGCAAATTGGCGGTAGAACTGGCCCATTGGCTGCAAACGGAAATTGTGTCAGCAGATTCCATGCAAATTTACCGCGGAATGCAAATTGGTACAGCCAAACCCACTGTGGAGGAGATGGAAGGCATTGCGCACCATCTCATAGACTTTGTGGAATTAAATGAACCGTTCAGTGTAGCCGATTATGTTGCGCATGCAAAACATGTGTAGAACGTATTGCACAAAAGGGAAAAATACCGATTCTGGCAGGCGGTACAGGACTGTACATTAATTCATTTTGGAGAATTTGCAGTTTTCGGATGAAGAGAAAGACACAGTTTTATGTGAACAGCTGGCAGAAAAAAAGCAAGAGAGCAAGGAGTGCAGGCGTTGGTAGAAGAGTTGCGCTCTTTTGACCCCCAGTCTGCAGAGAGAATTGATTCTCATAATGTAGGAAGAATCATTCGTGCGATAGAAATTTACAGAACCACCGGCATGACAATGACAGAACATGTGGAGCAGTCTCGCCGAATACCGTCTCCGTATTCTGCGTGTATCATCGGACTTGACTATACCGACAGAGCCATTCTTTACGACCGTATTAATCGGCGTGTGGACCAAATGCTGCATATGGGATTGGTAGAGGAAGCAAAACAAGTGCTCAGTGAGCAAGATGGTAAAACAGCATTGCAGGCAATTGGCTATAAAGAACTGTTGCCGTATTTTCAGGGGGATTTCACTTTAGAAGAAGCTGTGGAGCATATGAAGCGGGAAACACGACGATATGCAAAACGGCAGTTAACTTGGTTTCGCAGAAATCCCAATATTCATTGGCTAAAGGTGGACGAAATGGAAAGTCACGAACAGCTGGTAGAAAAAGCAAAATCGATTGTAACGCAATTTCAATTTTAGTGTAGAAAGTAAAGGGTTTTCAATGGGTATCTTAAATCATCCAATTTTAAAAAAGAATTATCACAATTATCATAGTAGTCCTTTTATTGGTGTTCATTGGTTACCAAATTTGGCGTGCCAATCATTCGTCTGTGGTAACAGAAACGGCTACTTATGCAAGTATTTCCGATACGATACAGGCAGAAGGTGTTATTATTAGGAATGAAACGCTTGTGCAGCAAAATACTGCAGGTGTTATTACCTATAATGTTTCTGACGGAACAAAAATTGCGAAAGACGGCTTAATTGCAACGGTTTACGATACTGCGGAAGATGCTACCACACAACAGCGGAGAGAACAGCTGGAATCGCAACTTGCCACACTGCAGGAGTTAAACAGTGCCAGAACCACAACTACCTACACCAATCCGGACAATCTGGATAAAGATATTCATACCAAATTATATACTTTATTAGAATCCATTCATGAGCGCGACAGAGACCAAATTGACAGTAATAAAGATTCTGTCTTAAAATCAATTAATACGCGTCAAATAGCAACCGGACAAGTCACAGACTTTAATGCAAAAATTCAGTCTCTCCAAGACCAATTAACGGCTTTGGGTTCTGTGAAAGGTACAAAAGAAAGGCGAAATTACATCACCGTCTTCCGGCTATTTTGTCAGCTCTACAGATGGCTATGAATCTACTTTTAGTTATAATGATGCTACCAATTTAACGGTGGATGATTTAAAGACCAAAAAAAGACCAAAAAGCTGAGACACAAGACAGCAGTGTTATTGGTAAAATATGCGATTCTTATAACTGGTATGTTGCGTGTATTGTACCGGCTGACACGGCATCAGACTGAAGGAAGATGCTCAGGTATCCATCCAATTGCCCTTTGTCTCTTCCGGAGATATTCCGGCTACGGTTGCAGCTGTAAATCAAACAGACGGTGCCTCTGAGGCTGCTGTTATCTTAAAATGCAATTATATGAGCGATACGTTGTCTAAAGTGCGTGATGAAACCATTCAAATTAATATTAATACTTATACAGGTATTCGCGTCAGTCAGCAGTCTGTCCGTTTCCAAACTGTGTCCAAAGACGTAACCGACGAAAATGGAAATACAACCACTGTGACCAAAGATGTAAAAGGCGTTTACATTCTATATGGTAACTCTATTAAATTTGTTGAGATTGTGCCGCTGTACAGCAGCAACAATTATGTCATATGTGATCCTGACCCGGATACAAGTGAGTTAATGACAAGCGAAACATTAACATTATACGACGAAGTTGTGGTAGGAGGTAAAGATTTGTATGACGGAAAAATGGTTAAGTGATGAAGAACTTACAGCAAAAATTGCTGCATTGGAAGAAAATTATAAAATTGTAACGGAAAAAGTAGCACAGGCAGCAATCAAATCTGGAAGAAAACCGGAAGAGATTACCTTGCTGGCAGCAACCAAAACAGTTCCTGTGCCTGTTATTAACAGAGCAATTGAACTGGGAATTACCTGTATAGGAGAAAATAAAGTACAAGAATTGTGCGAAAAGTATGACCAATTGCATCTGGAACATTGTGACTGTCACTTTATCGGTCATTTGCAAACCAATAAGGTAAAACAATTGATTGGTAAGGTAAGTATGATTCATTCTGTAGACAGTGTAAAACTGGCAAAAGAAATCTCTAAAATTTCTCAGCAGCATCATTTGGTAACCGATATTTTGGTAGAAATCAACGTAGGAAAAAGAAGAAAGCAAAGGGTGGTATATATATTGAGGATACGGAATCGTTTTTGGGAGAAATATCCACATTATCTGGTATTTCTGTAAAAGGATTGATGACAATACCGCCCGCAGACGAAAATATTACAAAAAACAATACATTATTTTGAAAATATGTATAAGAAATTGGTTGACATTAGGTCTAAAAAATTAGATAATATATCTATGAATTGTTTGTCTATGGGTATGTCGGCGGATTATGCACAAGCAATTGAGGCGGGGGCCAATATTGTTCGTGTAGGTTCTGCATTGTTTGGACAAAGAGTTTATAAATAAAACTGATTATCATTGCAGTAATAAAAACAACCGGGAGGAAACGACCAATGAGTAGTGCAAAATTTGTTCAGAAATTTAAAGATATGTGGAATCCACCAGAGGATGAATTTGATGATTACGATTATGATGAACAAGTAGAAGATGTTTATGAAGATGAAGAGCCGGCTGAAGAATATCAAGAGCCAGCTCGTCATAGTCATGCTCGCGCTCAAGAAACAAATTCCAACAAAGTAGTGAATATCCATGCACAATCTCAAATTCAAGTGGTTCTATTTAAGCCGAATAATTTTGGTGAAGACACCAGAGCAATTGCAGATGAACTACTAAAGGTACATACTGTTGTTTTAAATTTGGAAGATACCAACAAAGATGTTTCACGCCGTATTTTGGACTTTTAAGCGGCGTTGCATATGCCAACGGCGGCAAAGTAAAAGAGAGTAGCTACCAGAACATTTATCATCACCCCATATAATGTAGATTTGACCGGTGATGATTTAATCGACGAATTAGAAGGCAGCGGCGTTTATTTCTAAGCGGTTATGTCGGACAAACATAGTGTAAAAAGTGCTCAGGCAATTCTTTTGGCACGTATACAGGACGCAGTCGATTTTGTGTGACAAACGGCATAAGCCTCAGTTTATCGGTTTTCTTGATGAAAAAGAACAATTATATACTGAAAAAATAACATCACAAATGGGCTTTAAAAACTATATGTTTTGGGGTGGTCATACTTCCTCAGAGCGTGTAGTTTTTGGTGCGTTTCGGACTATATAGAGCCAAGCGACAACCTTTTTCCGATTCAGACCATAACAGTAACCTTTCGAATATGTGACCAATTGTCCCATAGAGACTTTTTTGGGTGCATTGCTGTCGTTAGGAATCGAAAGAGAAACATTGGGCGATTTTTTAATTGAGGATGGCCGATGTGTATATTTTGTACGTGAAGAAATCAGCCAATTTATTCTCATGCAAGTAAAAAAAAGATTGGACGTGTTGGCGTTACGTTAAAGAAGGTGCAGAATTTCCTTTGCCAATGGGAAGAGGATTTACTGAGTTTTCCTTTGTCGTTGCATCTCCAAGATTGGACTGTGTTACGGCAGCGCTTGTTGGTTATAGCCGAGAAAAGTCCGGTGCTGCGATTAAAGCAGGACTGGTAACACAAAATTATCAAGTTGCTATGTCTACCTCTCAAAAAGGTAGATGTGGGCGACAAGATTTCAATTCGCGGAAAAGGTAAATTTGTGCTGGATAGAATCGGTCCTATGACTAAGAAGGGTAGACTCAGCATATTTGGTAGAAAATACAAATAATTTAGGAGGGCTTATAGGATGCTTACCATTAACGATATCATTAATGCTAGTTTCAATAAATCAAATTTTGGCGGTTATAAAACCGAAGATGTGGACATTTTTATTGATGAGGTAAAAGAGTCCTATGAGTTATTGATTAAAAAAGAATATTGAGCAAAAAAGAAGCGAATGAAAGCCTTGCTGAAGAAAATAGAAAATTAGCAAAAAAAAATTGACCTTCTTGCAAAAAAGTGGAAGAATATCGCGATGAAGAAAATGAAATCAAAAATGCTCTTATCAGCGCACAAAAATTGAGCGAAGCAGCAATTCGCGAAGCACGCCATAAAGCAGAGATTATTCTGAAAGATGCTCAAATGAAAGCGGATGAAAAAGTTGCTTCCATTGCTGACGAGGTAGAAGAGAAAAAAAAGAAGAGCTTGAAAAATGAGACAGATTGTGTCTGATTTCAGAAAAACTTTGTTGGATAAATATAAAGAGCATTTGACTTTGATTAATAACATTCCAAACAGAAAAAAACAGGTGAAACTGGAAGAACCAAAACAACCTGAACCGGCAGAAGAAAATAAGCCAAAAGAATTGCATACACAGTCTTTGGAAGAGCATATGATTGAGAAAACACAACCAATCGATATCAAAGGTGCTATTGGCAAAGAGCCTAGTGAGGAAGAGGCAGATTTTGCTTCTGCACAGCAAAACTCTCAAGAGGCAGCTTCTAGAGTAGCCTCTTCCATTGAAGTGGAAGAAGTGGACGAAGCTCCCACAAAGAAATTTCATCTAAATGCAACCAGTTTTGAAAAAAGCACCTGAGGAGCGCAGAGGTCGTGATTTGCGTTACGATGTACTAAAATTTGGTGAAGACTATAATATTGCAGAAGATGATGACGACGAAGCACCTTCATCAAGCAGAATGAAACGCAATAAATAATCCATTAAGGAGAGAACATTAAGAATGTCACAAGATTATAAAAATACGCTTAACTTACCGCAGACTGATTTTTCTATGCAGGCAGGTTTACCAAAAAAGAGCCTGTTATGCTTGAAAAATGGGAGCAAGATGGCATTTATGATAAATTGATGAAAAAGAATGAGGGAAAGCCACGTTTTGTATTGCATGACGGCCCTCCATATGCCAATGGTGACATCCATCTGGGTACTGCACTGAACAAAACTTTAAAAAGATTTTATTGTTCGCTATAAAAATATGTCCGGTTTTCAGGCTCCTTATGTTCCGGGATGGGATACACACGGTTTGCCTACGGAATTAAAAGCACGTAAAAAAGCAGGCGTTGACAATTCCAGCACCATTTCAGACGTAGAGCTTAGAGAAATGTGCCGTGAATTTACGTTGGGTTACTTGGATGACCAAAGAAAACAATTTAAGCGTATTGGCGGTCTTGGTGAGTGGGATAACCCATATATCACTTTGACACGTGATTTTGAGGCAACTCAAATTGAAATTTTCTCTAAGATGGCTACAAGTGGTTACATTTATAAAGGGTTAAAACCGGTTCATTGGTGTCCCGATTGTGTGACCGCACTTGCGGAAGCTGAAATTGAATATGCAGAAGATCCATGCTATTCCATTTATGTGAAATTTGCCGTGTCTGATGATAAAGGAATCTTATCCAAATTAGGTGTAGACCCGGACAAAACATATTTTGTCATTTGGACTACCACAACATGGACATTACCAGCAAACCTTGCAATTTGTGTGGGTCCGGAATTTGATTATTCCATTGTAAAATGTGATGGCGAATATTACATTATGGCAACTGCTCTTTATGAGAAGGCAATGGAAGCTGCGGGAAAAGCAGAATATGAAGTTGTAGCTTCTCTAAAAGGTGCCGAAATGGAATATATGAAGGCAAAACATCCATTTATCGACAGAGAATCCTTGGTTATTGTGGGCGACCATGTTACACTGGAAAGCGGTACAGGTTGTGTTCATACAGCCCCCGGTCATGGTGTGGACGACTATAATGTTTGCAAAAAAACAATTACCCTGAATTGCCTATCATTGTTCCTGTAGATAATCATGGCAAAATGACTGCAGAGGGAGGAGAACAATTTGCAGGTCTTTCTACGGATGAGGCAAGCCGTGCAATTGGAAAACATTTGGAAGAGATTGGTGCAATGTTTGCTGCAAAGAGAATCGTTCACCAATATCCGCACTGCTGGCGTTGTAAAAATCCTGTATTATTCCGTGCGACAGAGCAATGGTTCTGTTCTGTGGATGATATTAAAGAGCAAGCAGTCAAAGCAATTCAAAATGTTACTTGGATTCCCGGCTGGGGCCAAGACCGCATTACATCTATGGTGCAAGATAGAAATGACTGGTGTATTTCCCGTCAGCGCAGATGGGGCGTGCCGATTCCTATTTTCTATTGCAAAGAATGCGGTGAACCTTTAATCTCAGAAGAAGCTATGGCTGCTGTATCTGAAATGTTCCGCACAGAAGGCTCTGACCAGTGGTATGTAAAACCTGCGGAAGAGATTATTCCTGAAGGCATTGCTTGTAAAAAATGCGGCTGCACACACTTTGATAAAGAAAAAGATATTATGGACGTTTGGTTCGATTCAGGCGTTACCCACGCTGCGGTTTTGGATAAAAGACCAAATTTACATTGGCCTGCTGACCTCTATTTGGAGGGTGCCGACCAATATCGCGGTTGGTTCCAATCCTCTTTATTAACAGCGGTGGCATGGCGCGGTACTGCTCCTTATAAAGCTGTGGTTACTCACGGCTGGGTTGTGGACGGTGAAGGCAGAAAAATGTCCAAGTCTCTTTCCAACGGTGTAGCACCTAACAAAATTATCGAGCAATACGGTGCCGACATTTTACGTTTGTGGGTTGCATCTTCTGATTATCATGCGGATATTAGAATTTCTCCTGAAATTTTAAAAGCAATTGTCAGATGCTTATCGTAAAATCCGCAATACTGCAAGATTTATCTTAGGAAACCTTGCAGATTTTAATCCGGACCAAGACAAAGTATCATTTGATGAGTTATTACCAATTGACCGCTGGGCATTGCATAGATTTGATTTGGTAAATCAAAAAGCACGCGCAGGCTATGATGCTTTTGAATTCCATCAAGTGTATCATGCAATTCATAACTTCTGTGTTGTGGATATGTCTAACTTCTATTTAGATGTGATTAAAGATCGTCTTTATGTAGAAAAAGGCAGACAGCAAAGAGAGACGCGCAGCACAAACAGCCATGTACATGATTTTGGACGGCATGACAAGATTGATTTCTCCAATTTTGGCATATACTTCTGATGAAATTTGGCAGGCAATGAAACATGACGCTTCTGCCGATGCAGAAAATGTGGTGCTAAACCAAATGCCTGAACCTACCGGGGTAAATGTGGATGAAACCTTTATTCAAACATGGGATCGTATCCACGATATTCGTGATGCAGTGAAAAAAGCACTGGAATTGGCACGTAATGAGAAATTGATTCGCGCTTCCCTGGATGCCAAAGTACAGTTATTCTGTGACGGTGAAATGTATGATTTTGTAAAATCTGTGGAAGCAGAATTGCCGGTTGTATTCATTGTGTCTCAAGTTGAGCTTGTAAAAGGCGGAAAGGGTACTTTTGTAAGCGAAGATTTGCCTGAACTTTCTGTTACTGTATTGCCTGCAGAGGGAGATAAATGTTCCCGCTGCTGGACTTACAGCAATACAGTTGGAAGTAATGAAAAACATCCTGAGGTATGCGCGCATTGCGCATCTGTACTGGAATAAAATAGAACGAGAAGGGTGAGCAAAGTGTTCACCCTTTTTTTCGAATAATAACGGAGGTGTTCGCTTGTTCTTAGGCATTTTTCCTTTAATTGGGGCTGCAGTTTTGGTTGTCATTGACGAGGTGATTAAATTTCTGGCAACTACTTATATCAAACCCATTGGAACCTTGGAAATCATTCCGGGATTCTTAGATTTTACCTATCACGGAAATGACGGTGCTGCGTTTGGAATTTTATCCAGCCAAACTTGGATTTTTGTGATTATTACAGCACTTGTCTGTATTGCCTTAATTGTTGGATTATTTGTATACAAAAACATACTACGTTATCTCGTATGGCGTGTGCGCTGATTATTGCAGGTGGTATTGGAAACTTAATTGACCGTGTGTTTAATAATGGATATGTTATTGATTATATTCATGTGAAATTTTTCCACCTATCTTCAATTTGCCGATTGTTGTGTTTCTATTGGTGTAGTACTGTTGTTTATCTATGTAATTTTTCTGTACAGATTCACTTCGCAAAAAGAATCATCTGCGAAGAAAAAGCAAAAAGAAAGAAAAAGTAAAGCATGAACAAGACCATGAATGAGCTAAAAATCATTATTCTTTTTTACATTACAGCCGGAAGACTCGGGACAGCGATTGGATAAATGGCTGCAATTGCAGTTACCGGATATGACGCGCTCTGCAGTTCAGAAATTGATTGAGCAGGGCAATGTAACACGAAACGGAATCGTTGTAAGTAAAAATGGAAAAGGAAATTCCGGCGATGTGATAGAATTTATGGTACCACAACCCAAACCGCTTGAAGTTACGGCGCAGGATATTCCTCTGGATATTTTGTATGAAGATAATGATTTACTGGTAGTGAATAAACCCAAAGGTATGGTTGTGCATCCTGCTGCGGGAAATGATGACGGGACATTGGTAAATGCGTTGTTGCATCACTGTGGTGATTCTTTGTCGGGTATTAATGGCATTATTCGCCCGGGTATTGTACATCGTATTGACAAAGACACCAGTGGTTTATTGATTGTTGCAAAAATGATATTGCGCATCAAGGCTTGGCGCAGCAAATAAAAGAACACAGTTTTACCAGAATATATGAAGCTGTTGTTTATGGCAATATGAAACGAGAAGAAGGAACTGTTGATGCACCAATCGGACGTCATCCTACCGACCGTAAAAGGATGGCAGTTACGGATAAAAACTCCAGAAATGCAGTGACACATTATAAAGTGTTAAAGCGTTATGATGGCTTTACACATGTACAATTAAAACTGGAAACAGGAAGAACGCACCAGATTCGTGTACATATGGCTTATATTGGACATCCTGTTGCGGGAGATACTGTGTATGGAGTGAAAAAAGGTGATTACTTCTTTAAACGGACAATGTTTACATGCGCGTGTAATTGGTTTTGTTCACCCGATTACAGAAGAATACATAGAAATTACCAGTGAACTGCCCGTTTACTTTACGCAATTTTTAAGTAAGTTAAAGGGAACAGTAATTATCCTTGTAAAGAAGTGAAAACGCATGGAAAATGAAAAAACGTCACATTTGGATTTTAATTGCAATTGCTCTGGTATTTTGTGCTGTGTTAATTGGGTATAATCTTTTCTTTGTAAAAGAACCTCAGGCCATTGTAATAGAAACGGATATAGCAGAATCAGATACAGAACAATCTTTGGGAGAAGGCTATATTGTACCAACGTCTAAAGTAAATATTAATACTGCAAGTGCGGAACAATTGGATGAAGAACTGGAAGGAATTGGACCCTCTTTGGCGCAAAGAATTGTGAGCTATCGCGATGCAAATGGACTGTTTACAGACATTGAACAGATTAAAAATGTATCAGGTATTGGTGACAAGAAGTTTGAAGCAATCAAAGATTATATTACGGTATCTTAGGAGGAGTACTCATGAAGCAGCAAGTACTGTCTTGTATTGAGACAAGGCGCAGTGTGCGCAGTTATGAATCAAAACAAATTCCCGATGATATGAGGGACGAGATATTAAAAGCGGCTATCTATGCGCCAAGCGGTAGTAACAATCAAAGCTGGCTGTTTACGGCGATTCAAAATCGTAAGATTTTAGAAGATTTAAATGAGCAAGTTCGTATTGGATTTGGACTGTTATCAGTTGCGGAAAATGATTATCCTGCTAAAATACGTGCAAAACAAAATGCGCAAAAGGAAGATTATAATTTTTACTATCATGCTCCAACACTGATTGTTGCATCTAATGTTCCTAATTACGCAAACGCAATGGCAGATTGTTCCGCTGCTTTGGAGAATATGTTTTTAGCTGCTCATGCATTGGATTTGGGAACTTGCTGGATTAACCAGTTGACATGGTTGGGCCAAATGAAAAATGTACGCGATTTTTTGACAGAGTATTGCCATATACCAAAAGAACATGTCATATGTGGTGCTTGTGCAGTAGGATATACAAACGGTGCATATCCAAAGCCTGCACCGAGAAAAGAGAATACAATTCAAATTATTATATAAAAATGAGTGCCACTGTGATATCATACAGCGGCACTCATTTTTGATTTTTTTGTAAAAATCCGATTTGTGCTTAAAAGTTATGTAGACATAGGAGACGGCAAATAATTTGCCAACAAACAAAACTTTTTGGCGGAGTTAGATATTTTGCTGATGATAAACAGTAGATAAGCAACATGAATCAAAAATAGATTGATGTACGGTCCAATGATAAATATTTGTGAGAAACTAAATGATACAAGACATTTTCGAGCATTACAGAATAATTTAAGAGAGAAAAAGGCCCAGTGCAGGAGAAACAAAAATTCTGTTCAGTATTTTTGTTTGCAGATGGGTGGAAATGACTCTGATGTGAAAAGAATGACACAAAAGAATTTATGAGGAATGAAAATTTGTCCCGCTGTCCCGAACTACACCTATATATCTCGAAAAAGGAAACAAGCAATATCAGAAGCAAGAGAAAAAAAAGACAGAGTGACCTGAGAGGGTTTTTCTTTATTACAAAAAACGAGGAAAATCACTTCAGATATCCCAAATCACTTCCTAATATCAAAATGGATAGTATGGGCGGAATAAGGAAGAAAAAAGCAGAGCGACCCGAGAGTTTTTTATTGAAAAAACAGGAAAAACTACTCCCGGGTACTACAGACAAGTTCTCAAAATTACCACGGAAATCTCAGTTTTAGCGAAGGAAAAAGGATAATCAGGTTAGCCACAGGAATGGTTTGGAGGATTACTTGAGTCACTCGTTAGAGAGATGACGAAAGGCATTCCCACATACCGCCAAAAGGGCACCTTGACATAATCTAAGAGAGACAGAAGAAAAAAAAAAAAGACTCAGTACAGAGCTTGAACAGACTCTGTACCGGGTCTTTTTGATTTATATCAGGTGTAAAATGGCATGTTTCCTGCGCTTTTAGGGAATGCATTTGGTTCATAATGGACTCAGAAGGAGCTGCGGGAAATTTCCATGAGGTGCAGTAAGGACAAACTCGGTACGATACGGGAGTTTGCCCTTTTGGATATATTAGGCTGCCCTCTGACAGGAGAGAGTTAAAAGAGGACAAGACATATTTCTTTTTTAACAAACAAGGTTTGTCAAACTATCAGCAAGAAGAGGATATCATAAAAAAAAGAATCAGTGCAGAGTATTAGTCTCTGTACTGATTCTTTTTTGCTTGAAAATGTGCAAATGGCGTGTTCTTTTATGCACTCTTTGTAACAAAAGTATTAATCGCCAAAGCAAATACCTACATCACGTGCAGATTGAATGATATTACTATCTTTTTTGGAACATATTTTAATTTGCCTGCTACTTCACTAAGCGGTACGGCAACAATATTTCCGTTTTGCAACGCTACCATATTTCCAAAATTACCTTCTTCAATTAAACGAACGGCAGCAGTACCAAAACGAGTTGCAAGTAAACGGTCGTAAGGACAAGGACCGCCTCCGCGCTGAAAATGTCCGGGGACTGTTACACGAACTTCGCGTCCTGTCAATTCTACAATTTCATGTGCTACGCGATAGGAGACAGAAGGGAAAGACATATTTGCACGACTGGCTTTGAATTCCTTTTTGGACATTTCTGCTTCTTTTTTTGGAAAGAGCGCCTTCCGCAACTGCTAAAATACAAAAAACGTTTTCCTTGACCGGTTCTTAAGTATAGACTGTCTACTACTTTATTGATATCGTAGGGAATTTCCGGCAGCAAAATCACATCAGCACCGCCTGCAATACCGGCATATAAGGTAAGCCAGCCAACTTTATGTCCCATAATCTCTACAATAAATACGCGACCATGAGAAGTAGCAGTCGTGTGGATACAGTCAATTACATTTGTTGCAATTTCAACTGCGCTGTTAAAGCCAAAGGTCATTTCTGTGCCCCACAAATCATTGTCAATGGTTTTTGGGAGCGTAATGATATTTAGCCCCTCTTCACTGAGCAGATTTGCTGTTTTATGCGTACCGTTGCCTCCAAGAATCACAAGACAATCTAACTTCATTTTTTTATAAGTTTCTTTCATCTTGGTTACTTTGTCTATATTGTTTTTCATCCAGTACGCGCATTTGTTTAAACGGTTGACGGAAGTTCCAAAAAATGGTACCACCCAGTGTTAGGATTCCTGAGAAATCCATTTGCTTCATCGGAATATAATTTCCTTCAATCAAACCTTTATAACCGTCTTGAATGCCAAAGATTTTTACTTTATCGCCTAATAATTCACAGAATGTTTTGCCAACACCGCGAATCGCTGCGTTCAAGCCTTGGCAATCGCCTCCACTTGTCAAAATACCAATTCTTTTCATGGTCGATACCTTCTTTATTTCATTTTTTCTAAATCAGCCCTTCTGATTGGCGTATATGGTTTGCTTTCATCCAAAGCTTCCAGTTTGGCCACTGCTTCTTTGGCATACACGCTAAACTCATATTGAGAGTTAAACGGAGCTTTGCTGCGTTTATCAATTTCAATATAAGTCGTATCATTTTGCAGTAATCTTGTATTAATTGTATCGTTGAGCATGGTTTGTACAATATCAAATGCACGTTTTTGCAGGTCAGGGTCTTCAATTGGAAATACCAATTCTACGCGGTGATCCAGATTACGCTGCATCCAGTCTGCACTGCCCATATAAATTTTAGGATTACCTGCATTTTCAAATTGAAAAAAATACGGCTGTGTTCCAGCAATTGACCAACTATACTGTGTACACTGATATTTTCACTGATTCCCGGAATTCCGGGAATCAAACAGCAAATCCCGCGTACAATCAGCTGTACGTTTACTCCGTTTTGAGATGCTTTATACATCAATTCAATCATTTCAGGGTCAACCAAAGAGTTTACTTTTTACTATTATACCACTTGGAAGACCTTTTTTCGAGTTTTCTATTTCTCTTTCAATCATTTGAACAAAAAAACTGCGTAATCCATGTGGTGCAACTGCAAATTTATTGTATTCGGAGGACGGAGTATCCTGTTAATACGTTAAAAAGGGAAGAAGCGTCCATACCATACGGCTCTTTGCAGGTAAATAAACTAATATCCGTATAAATTTTTTGCGGTTGAATCGTTATAGTTTCCTGTACCCATGTGTACATAACGGCGGATTCCATCTTCTTCTCTGCGTACGACCAAAAGAATTTTACAGTGTGTTTTTAATCCTACCAAACCATATATAACATGGCAGCCTGCTTCTTCTAATTTTTTTGCCCAAAGGATATTATTTTCTTCATCAAATCGTGCTTTAGTTCTACCAAAACGGTTACTTGTTTTCCGTTCTCAGCCGCTTTAATTAATGCTGCAACAATAGGAGAATTACCGCTGACACGATATAATGTTTGCTTAATGGCCAGCACATTTTCATCTTCCGCAGCTTGGCGAACAAAATCTACAACACATTTAAAAACTTTCATAAGGGTGATGCAGCATACGGTCCTTTTCTTTGATAGCATCAAACACATTTTTATGCTCAAAGAAATCAGCAGGAGGATAAACAGGTGTAATTGGCTCGAAACAAAGCTGTTCACAACCATTTAAACCGGCAAATTTGGTAAAGAACGTAAGGTCAATAGGACCCTGAATGGAATAAATGTCTGTATCTTTCACTTTCAATGTTTCTATTAAAAAATGGCGGGTTTGCTTATCACATTTATGTGCAATTTCCAAACGAACAGGACGTCCGCGTTTTCTTTTCTTAATAGATTTTTCAATTTCAAGCAATAAATCTTCCGCTTCTTCGTCAATATCCAAATCGGAGTTACGGGTGAGACGGAAAGGAGTACATGCTTCAATGCTGTGCAGCTCAAACAATTCTTCAATTTTGTAGATAATGATATTTTCAAGCAGCACGAACGCTCTTCCTTCATCGCTGGGCAGTTCTAAAAAACGCGACAGAATGGATGGTACTTGTACCAAAGCAAAGCAGGATTCTTCATCTTCACCTTTTAAACGTACCGCAATATTTAGACTTTTATTGGCCAGCAAAGGGAAAGGACGGCTTTCATCTACTGCCAGCGGTGTTAAAACGGGGAACAGTACTTTGTCAAAATAGTCAGAAATATACTTTTTGTTGTTTTTATTCATTTCATTTGGAGTTAAAAAGACAATACCTTGTTTTTAAGGGCCGGTATGACAGAACGTTGGCAGCAAGAATATTGTTTTTTCCACAAATTTATGAATTTTTTCTTGCAATTGGGCAAATAAAGCTGTAGGAGTTAATCCGGAAGCATCAGCACTTTGATAGCCTGAAATAATTTGTGCTTTTACACCTGCAACGCGTACCATAAAAAAATTCGTCTAGGTTAGAAGCGCTGATACCAAGAAAACGGACGCGCTCCATGATAGGATTTTCTTTTTCCAAAGCCTCTTCCAGAACACGGCTGTTAAAATCCATCCAGCTGAGTTCACGGTTGATATAAGGCATTTTTGTTTCATTGCTCATGAGTATCTTGCACGACCTTTCCTTTGTTATATCAAACTTGATTTTACGGTTAAAACCGGCTGAACACCAAATACTTCTTGAAAGAAAGCGGAACATTTTTCAAATGCCCAGTGCTCTAATCTGGTATTGCTGTCGCTTTTTAGCGGTAATGATGAATTTATCTTCGTCCAGTCTCACCTTAACGGATTGTAATTTTTGCTTTTGAGATTTATCAAAGAATTTGCCAGACGAAAAATAGCGGCCAACTTTAATGCAATGATTTTTTCGCTTCCTTTTAAAGAGGCGAATTCTGCATCTCTGTAATTTGGTGTTTCACTTTCTGCAAATCGGGAAATATACGCTGTTATTAATGTGGTTTTATCTGTTAATCCGTAAATATCTGTATATTTCACAATATCAACATTGCTATTAAGGTGATGCTTTGAATTGATAAAATAGCCGCAGTCATGTAAAATTGCTGCAATTTCCAGCAGTGTTTATAACTTGGATTCAAACCGTGCAGAGTTTTAATTTTATCAAAAATCATGCATGCTGTTTCCATAAGAAAGTTGGCATGTTCATAGTTGCAGCGATAGCGGTCAGCAACTGTTTTTGCACAAGCCAATGCATGTTCACGTGTTTCCACAACTTCATTTAGAGCACGTTTTTGTACCAACATTTGTTCAATTAGGGTATCCCATAAAATCTACTTTTGGGGCAAAAACATAGTCGGCTTCCGTAAATTTCAAAAGCTTTTGCATAAATAGCCAGAGAAGAATAGAACATTTCGGCTACCTCTTCGGTTAAGTCGAATTTTAACGCTATTTTTTCCAGCGGCATTAAACGGATGGTTTGATATAAATTGGTTAAAGTTTTAGATTTAATGACATAATTTCCATCAATGGGTTCGGCATTGCACAGTTTTGCAATCCGCTGCATTTCGTTTTCCCGTTAATACTAAGCCGTTGACTTGTTGGTAGGGAACCGGCATTTGAATGCGATTAAAGATAGAATCCAAATATTCATCTACCACAATTGCAAAGTCATCTGTATATTCTTGTACACCACTTAGCACATCATGCAGTTTTAGAGAACCGGTAGAAATATTTTTGGGTGAAGAAAATATGTTTCCCATTATATAATGAAATACCGATGGAACCGGTACCAATATAGGACAGCAGCATATTTTCAGGCTGTTTTTTGCTTGCTCTTTTCAGATTTGATTGAGTTGAGAATAGTTCCATATGTTTTAATGCTTTTGTGATTGCAGAGTAAATAAGAGATTTTTCCTGATTATCATCATAAATTTCAACAATCATATCGTTTTGAATCAAAAAGCTGATCTTGAATGAATTCCTTATTTTGTGCTTCCCTGCAATGCAGTAGTGCCGACTACTTTATATTGGTCTACACCATATTCCTTCATTACATTGAGTAGCCGGTTAAAATGTGGGAAAGTTCGCGTAAACATTCAAAACTGATTTTGCCGTAGTTAAACACTTCATGTCCCAGTTTAAGAGGATATTCTAATGTGTTCAGCGGTATAATTTCTTTATTTCTTACCTGTGAAATTTGCATTTTCACATCGCTGGAGCCAATGTCTATTACTGCAGCTACTTTACCTGCCTTTGTGTTTGGGCATGATGGTTGCACCGCCTTTTAACAATTTATTACTGTTTATTATAACAAAGCTATTTTTCTCTATCAACATATTTCATAGAAATTTAAAGAAACAATTCGTTTTTAACATACTTCTAACAATAGTAGTGAAGGTCATTGCTGCATATCATGACATTTGTCCATGAGAGCGGATAGCAAAATAGAAATTTGCATCTATCATTGTGATTGGTTATTTAAAATACATAGATTGTTCTAGCTGAATTTTACTGTTGTTGAACAGAGAATATCGGTTGTATCTGCATCAATGAAGATGGGATACAGCAATGTGATATATTTTTTTGGAATCATGCATTTTCATTTATAAATCAGTAATTTAAAATGGATAGATAGTATCACGTTTACAAATGTTTCTGTTTACATTATGATGAATACAAAAATACCGGGACAATGAAAGAAATAAGAGGTGTCTGATAGAGCAGTAAACGTAAATCCATATAAAATAGATATCGGATATAAATGTATGACGTAAAAGAACAAAATTTTTGCCAATGAGATTACAGTTATGTATTGAACAGTAGATACTAAATGAAAGAACTATAAAAATAAGGAAAGACATTGGCGTATATGGAGAATCGGGTGAATAAGATAATATGTATGATTGTCTCTCTTAACAGTTTCTGAGAAGAACAAAAGAGAATATTGAAGGAAGGGAAAAAGAAGTGGAGTGACTCGAGAGGGGCTTTTTTGCAAAGTAAAAATGGTGGAAACCATTTCTGGTACTTTGGTCAGGTTCTCAAGGACGAACGAAAATTTCGCTTTGGCGGGAGAAATACCAATGAAGGCTGCTTTGGGACAATTTGACATGCTGTTGGGAGTCCATTACAATCAATTTCGCAAAATAAAAAAGAGCAAGATTTATCTTGCTCTTTTTTTATTGATAGTATTTATAATTTAGAAGCTAATAATAATTCCAAAGCTGCTAACTTAGTTGCAATACAGAATACATTCATAGCTTCCTGAAGTTCCTGAACAGATGGGAAAAGAAGGAGCAATACGGATATTGCAGTCTTTCGGATCTTTTCCATATGGATAAGTAGCGCCTGCATCTGTCAAAGTGACACCTGCTTCTTTGCAAAGCGCTACCACGTTTTGCACAACCTTCCATTATCTACACTGATAAAATATCCGCCGTGAGGCAATTGCTTTTGCATGGTCTCCAAAACGATGTTGAATTTGGGCTGCAATAATTCCTTATGTTGATTCATAATAGTCTCAACGCCATTCATGTCTTTTAAAAAACGTAAGTGACGTAATTGGTTTACTTTATCAGGTCCAATGGTTTGGAAAAAAGACGTTTGCGAATATTGGCAAGTGTATTTTGCTTCCTGCCATAGCTGCGACACCGGCGCCGGGAAACATCAATTTTGGACGTAGAAGCAAATATAATAGGTAAAATCTTCATTTCCTTGCTTTTTTACATTCGTCCATTAGGTTTAACAATTGGTCAGGAGTATCTGTAATGTTGTGTACGCAATATGCATTGTCCCAAAAAATTTTAAAATCTTTTGCAGT
>VOFC01002852.1_pt1 | contig 39326 bp, 44 predicted proteins | sample 5384161 | NCBI WGS metagenome assembly VOFC01 (sample SAMN12384722, study PRJNA508395) | human gut metagenome | isolation source: healthy gut B | host: Homo sapiens
GTTGTTGCGATTTCGCGTGTTCCACCTGTGTTCCACGCATCATTCGCCTACCCAATCAAAATTGAAAAGTGAATCCCCGACATCCTAAAATGCCGGGGATTATTCATTCAGACAACCGCCCCAAAATTCCTATTTCAGATCACGGGCCTTGATGCGCACGACCTTTCCGTCGCGCACGACGACCAGTTCGCCGTCCTCCTTCTTGGTCTTTTCAATCAGACGCTTACGGGCGAGCAAAATACCTGCGTTGATTTTTTCCTGCATTTGTTTGATTTCAATCTCGCTCATAATTCGTAATCAGTTTATAGGATAACGCATCTTCAACATGAATTGTTATGTTCTTCTCACCCGACGCAACTATTTTAATCTCTTCGTCTGCCGAGCTGTTGTCGTAGATTGTCCAGAAATTGCAAATCGGAGTATAGAGGATTGTTAAATTCTTGATGCCGTTCGCATAACGCCGCCGAATCACATCCGACGGAATATTGTGCCCGCCCTCGCTTACTCGTGTTGCAACACGCTCGATAGCCTGTTCAGGTGTCGGTAACCAAAAGTAGAGCAACGTTACAAAATAGCCTTTCGCTTGCGCCCGCTCCACGAATTTCACATAGGAACGGGTCGCCAACGTCGTTTCAAACGCAAAATCCTCGCCTTCGGACAAAAGATCGTCCATTCGTTGCAACATCAAGCCGTCCTGCCTCGATCGCCACGCTTTCGGGATTGAACGGCGACAGCCCTTTGCTATTTCGTCGGCATTGACGAACTCCCGGCATCCGGGGCAACGGTATAGGATGCAGCAGCACGGCAATATGATATGCAGTTTCGGTTTTCCTAACAAAGGTAGCAATTTTTTCAGACTATCTTCTGCACAACTTTCAAAAATCCTAATAACAGCCTCTCCGACACAAAAGCCAATTTATCCACAAATTACAATTATTTTCATCCAAAATCAAAATTGACATATCCGAATTATTCAGATTCAACGGCAAATTCAGAACACATAACTATCTGTATCTATTGCGATTAAACAGTGTTAATTTCAAATTCAAGATACAAAATTTTAAAATACTTGGAATCTTTAATTGCCGTTCTATTTTGCAATGCCACGTGCGAGTTATTCTGTAATCGTATAATTGGAATCGATAATCCCATGCGTATACGATTAGTGCTGAGATAGTTTGTTGCCATTCTATTGCAAGTAACTCATGGCTCGTAACGCAATGTCGGTGGCGCAATCATCTTTTATTAACACGAATGCAGATAGAATGGCACATTCCATCCGATTTCCCCGTCGTCACGACAAGGCCCGACCGCAACGGCCGTTACGCCGTCAGGCTGTGTATCACCAAAAACAAGCGGCGCAAATATATCGCACTCGATCTCTACGCCGATCCTGCATATTGGGACGAAGCCGGCGAGCAATTCATCATCCTGCGCAACCTGAAAGGAGCCGAGCAGAAAGCCGAGAATAAACAACGCGAGGCCGACAATGCGCTGCTGGCGAAATACAAGGTTCGCGCCCGCGAGATCGTCGAACGCTTCGACATGGAGGGTATCGACTGGACGCTGAACCAGTTCGAGGACGCCTTTCTGAATACCTCCAAACAGGGCACGTTCAACGCCTATTTCTCCGACCGTATTGCGGAACTGCACGCGACGGGACATATCGGGAACTCCCAGACTTACAAGCAGACGCAGGACATGTTGAGAAGCTATGACCGGAAAGGCTGGATCAGCGGCTCTCTTCTCCGACATCGACCTGCGTTATGTCCGAGGATTCGATATGTTTCTTCAAAAGCGGGGCTGTTGCGGCAATACGCGCAAATTCTATTTCAAAGCGTTACGGGCCATTCTGAACCGGGCCAATGCGGAGGGCGTCGGCTCGGTGGCAACCTATCCGTTCGGACGGGGCGGGTTCGAGGTCTCCAAACTCGAAGAGGCGACCGCCAAACGCTACCTGCCTGCCGCCGAGTTATCGAAACTCAAAAGCACCACGGCCAGCAATCCGCAATGCGAATACGCCCGCAAGCTGTTTCTATTCTCCTACTATTGTTACGGCATTTCGTTCATCGACATGGCTATGCTCACGGCCGCCCATATCAAACAGATGGAGGACGGCGATTATATCGTCTACAAGCGGCAGAAGATCAAGCGGCAGAAAGGCGTCAAACCGATTTCGATCAAAATCACGCCTGCGATCCGACAACTGATCGGGAGCCTGCAAGCCGCCTCGCCGACCGTGGACGATTTCCTGCTGCCGGTCGTCACCCGCTCCGGCTATACGGGCGAGCGGCTCTACATGCACATTCGGGCCCGTTACAGCAAGTACCAAAAATACCTGCGCCTGCTCGCCGAGGAGCTCGGAATAGATTTTCACCTGACGAGCTACGTCTCCCGCCATACGGCGGCCATGACCTTGCAGCGCAAAACATTCCACGCGAGGTGATTTCACAGATGCTCGGCCATGCCGATCTGGAAACCACGAACATCTATCTCGACAGCTTCGACAACGAAGTGATCAACGAGGCGGCGAAAGTGCTCTAACGGCCATCACAGTTTAATTCTGCTCGCCTTTTTTACGCTATTAGCACAAATATACGATTTAAAATCAACCGAATATGTATTTTTTTCCAATCATCGCCTGTCAGTTATAAAAGGTTCATCAAACGGTTCCCCACCGAAAATAGTCTTATAAAACTGTACGCCAAGACTTGTGTTGATTTTTTTGATATTGAATCAAAGCCCAAAAAGCGACGATGCCCGCATTGCGGCAGCTGTCAAAACGGCCCTTTCAGAAAGAATAATGAAAAATTACGCTTATGTAAAAGATGCGGAAGGACTTTCTCTATATTCAGAAATAGCATCTTCGACAAATCCAAGGCCGATTTCCGAATTTGGATGTATATAGGCTATTGTATGTTCTACTACCACCACGTCTATTTTAATGTGGACAAAATTTCTCGAACACAAATAATCCGAGAAACTCATGCACCCTCAAACGCTACGATCTATCATATATACGATGTCCTGTACAAATTATTCAAAAGCCAAAACAAGGTCGATATGTTGCTAATATTCAACATATTCCTGCCATTTATGAAGATTTTCCATAACATGAACCCATATAGAAAAAGAATATTAGATAATCCGCTGTTAAACAGCGGATTATTTCTATTAAGAACTATTAAACAGTTCGGCTGGTAAATTAGGTTGTAAACTTTAAATTATTTACAAGAATATGAATAACATTACCGACGACACTCCGATCGCCATGCTGACGGTGGGACAATTGAAAGAGATCTTATCAATCGACAAAATTATGGGACATCTAACTCCGAGCCGCGCTCCCGGACAAAGAGGTGCTGACAGCCGCCGACGTTGCCCCGGCTTACAGGGTACAGTATCTCTACGGTCTATAAGCTCACAAGTGAACGAAAGATACCGTTCCACAAACCGGAGCATAAAGGCCGCAAACTTTACTTTAACCGTGAGGAGATTCTCGACTGGTTGCAGAGCGAATTGCACCCGACGATCGAACAGGAAAACATTCAGAGAATAAACCAATTAAAAAAGCATTAGTTATGAAAGACGAAAAAACAACGACCAAGCCCACATTCGACCCGGAGGTTCCGCCCGTGAAGGGTTCATCTTCTACCGTACCTTTTATGAAGCGTTGGCCTCGATGAAGAACAGGGCAAGATTACACCTCTATGATGTGATTATGAGATATGCTCTCTACGGCGAGGAACCGACGGATCTCAACGGGGAGCAGATGCGAACCTTCACTGATCCGTCCCCAGCTGGATGCCAACGAACGGAAACGGCAAGCAAAGTACAAAAAAAGAAGGCAATCAAAAAGAATAACGACGAAGAACTCAACGAATTTTTCACAAAACCGAAGACGAAAAAAAAATGACAATCTACGAATACTCAACGATATACAATATGAATAGGTCGCTCTAAAAGATAATTCTAACATGAAAGAAAACGAATATGACAATGGGTATACGGAAAGACAAACAGTCGGTTCGAATCCCCCGGAACTCCCTCAGATCAGGGTCTCCGTGTTCGAGAACTACTTCGCACAGAAACCACTCGGCGTTCCGCACGACCTCCAATTCGAGCAGGTTATCGCGTTCCGCACGACCTCCGACGAGAAGGTTCGCCAACGAATTAAACGCAACCTGCCGTGCATCACTCCCCGGGATATTCAAGACTCGGAGCCGTGACGGCTGGTTCAGCACACCGGGTTCATATGCCATCGACATCGACCATATGACAAGGACCGTATTCGGAGAGTGGTTCGATAAGAAGAGACTCGTCGCCAAGACCTTCGACAGCTTGTTTAGTGTGCAAGTATGTCGATCAGCGGAATGGCTTGTACCTGATTTTCCGCATCGCTCACCCGGACATGCACCTGGCACAATTCGACGCTCTGGTTCGGGAGATCTACGAGAAAACGGGGCTCGTCGCCGACCAAGGGTGTTGCGATGTCTGCCGCTTGCGGGGAGCCAGTTACGATGCCTACCCATACATCAATCCGCACGCGAAGCCTTATCGGGGCGTGCTGAAAGAAAGAACGCAAGGCCAAAAGTCCGGACGGCCCGGGAAAAAAGCTGCTCGATGAAAAGGTCTATAAATTAATCAAGAAAATCCGAAGAGAAGAAGGATATCACCGACGACTATCGACTGGTATTGCATCGGATGCGCCTTGGCACACGAATACGGCAAGGAGGAGGGGCTGCGGCTATTTCATCTGGTCAGCATGCACTCCAAGAAGTATTACCCGACCGACTGCGACGAGCAGTTCGCCAAATGTCTGCGGAGCCGGAAAATCGGGATCGAGACCTTCCTATGGATTTGCAAGAAACACGGGTGACGTTCAAGTAGCCCGCCGTCCTGCACGCGAAGCCGGAACCTTGTCGAGGGGTTCCGGCTTCTTTTTATTATATCTGCATCCCTGCGTAGATAATACCCGAAAGCATGTTTGGCGAAATTTGCACAACAAGGCCCCGATGGGGTCGTCAATTGCGAAATATTTTTTACCTTTGTCTTGTCGCGCAAGCGGCGTATATTGGTGAAAGTGTTTCGATTTAACCTCGAATAGGAATTGGAAAATTCAATTTGCTGAGGGTAAACGACGGCACTCATCACTTGTATTGGTATGCGAGATCATAATCCCCATACTATACAGGTGTGGGGTCTTGTGTCAGTTTATTTCAGCAAAGGTATTCCAGAACCTCTATTCGAATAAAACGGGCAGCTCCACACTTTCTTTTGTAATCATGCCAAGTCGGGCTGGGCGGCGCAAACACTTACCGTCATGGAGGAAATTACAGCCTACTCGACTCTCAAAGAATTAGGTAACGATGTTGTTAAGTACATTTACGAACATCGCCGAACTCACCCTTGACTCGCACCGAATTACTAATTATTTTCCGCAAGATTTCAAGACTGTTACGAACGTAGCCATCAAAATACGCGGACGAAGGCGACATCCGGAATCGAATGCTATTATTGCAAACCGTATAGGAATCTATCTCGGTCACAACAGCAGGGCCTTGCAAATTGAAAAAGATCGGAGAAGTTACGTCTATAGAAAGAGGAACGGAGAAGAAACACCGACTTCGCTTTGGAGAGAAAACAGCCATGTAACACTACCTTTAACTATCTAATAATAAAACTATGGAAGAATTTACTCGCCTGTATGGCAGGAATACCTCGGCAGGTGATTGTATTTAATCATCATCATTCTTTTATTCGTTTTTCACGTTTCGATACTTGCGTAAAAACCTATTTCGCCCACTGCTCCGTCCCAAGTTCCGCAGGCGCGGATGAAATGCCCGCTGTTGAAACCTCACAACCAGAACCGCTATTGATTCATTGCCCGGCCTGCGGGACGGAAAATATCCCGCTACGCCCCATCATGCCTGAAATGCGGGCATCCAATCTGCCCGACTCGAATCCGAGAACCACATCGCCGACAGATCATAACCAGACAATCATCATTCAGCAGCCCGTTCGTCAATCTAACTTGGGAAGGAACCGCCGGATTCGTTTATCTCTTATCGCCCTGATTCTATCAGCGTCCCGGGAGTAGGCTGGGTGGTTTTGGTTTCGGGATTCCTACTGTCTTTCATCGGCATATTCAAAAGCCCGCGAGGCTTAGCGATTACGGGCTTTATCATTTCGATAATCGATCTGATTATTTTAGTTGCACTGGTCGGAACCCCTTTGCAAGCATAGCCTCAATTTTATTATAAAATATAAAAATTAACTATATGCAAAGAATACAAACAATATTTCAGCAAATTTAACATCAACCCAAGCGACAGAAAAAGCAATGTATAACATGGGTAAATTAGATTTATACTATCTCTTTTTTCAATTCTTGAAGTGGTGTCATATCGCCAGCATCCCTTATTATTTCCTGCATTGGAGCAACTTATCGTCAAACGAAAACTAACAACGGCAGGAATAATTATTTCATCAGTCATGTTGTTACTATTCTTAATCGGCTCTTGTTTTGTCTATTATTACCTCTCTCATGAAGAATATTAATATAATAGCACCTTTTAGTGTATGCCGCAGCGTTCTTACGTTCAACTTTATAATCTTTTCCCATGAATACAACTATTAGCTCAGACAACAATGAACAGACTCAAATACAAAATAATCGTACATTGAACAGCCGGGACTATATTAGTCCTTATGTCATTCATATATTTTCTTCGAAGGGTACATCATAAATTCATTAAACGATAAGAGTCTGTTTTTCTACATTTATTTTACCAGTCTTAATAGGGAATTTATGGTTATTGGGACTAATATTTTCTATTATAGGCCTCCCGCATTAACCCAAGGGCAGAGCAATAGCAGATTAATCATCTCTCTATTGCCGATAATTCTGTTTTTATTTACTGCAATAATAAAGCCCTGAAATATCAACACCTATCCATTTTGAAAACGAATTAAAAGAAGCAAAACACAAGCCATCGAACGCATCAAGGATGTCCGCACCGCCCAGCGTGCGTTCAGAGCCGAATATCAAAGCGTTATGCCGAAAATTTCGACGAATTGGAGATTTCTTTTTACAAATCAACCGAATTAAGATGCGACATCGAGCAACTCCGTTTACATTCCCATTCCGACAACGAGTTTATCATGGAAACCGGTTTACCAAGACATCCTCTAATCGTCACCTACCTCTTTCATAGAAGGTGTTGTGCCCCCTACAAACTCTTTCTCGATACGATTAAATCACCAAAGAGGAAATAATCTAATCTAATTGATGAAAGAAGTAAATGTTTTCGACCGTTATCCTGTATCAAATTCGGCTCGATGGAAGAAGCTAATAATGAAGTCGGCAAATGGGAAGAATAAATCGATTAATCATCCAAAAAACTATTTTATCATGCTTATTTTTTCATTGATTCTCCCGGAGGAGTTGCTTTTATTTGATCATTTACAAATTATTTGTGATATGTTTTTGCTATTGGAGAAATCTATGCAATGAAACATACATGGGCGAAAACATTGAATGAATACCTCAACACTCTATTGTTATCATCTCTTGCAGTCCCGCCCTGATTGGAATTTGCAGATATCAGCATGGAGGACTGGATAATTGGACATCAATGCCATTACAATTTCATATTAGAAATTGCCGTTGGAATTTTTCTGTTTAGCTTGCTTATTATCTATATCGCACCTGCAAATTGGGAGAAAGACAAATAATTATTACATCCTCGTACATAATTCCTGGTCGCGGATAAAGCCCATAGCTGTAAGTTGTTATCCAAATCCTTTTCCAAATCTTTATCCCGCCATTCTTGTCCCTGACCTGCCGCAACTCAAGTAGGTCGCTTTGTTAAATCCCGACAGAAGATACTGTGTTGCCCGCGTAGTCGGGAACTCGATAAAAAATTCATTATCCGCCTTATTTCAAGCCAATGTATAGGGCCCAATGTGCCGCAATGATGGTCTCCAGTACATAGTGGCTGAAATTAATCTGCGTATTCACAGAAATGGAATGTATTACCCAAAAACAAAATCAATGTATTAGAAAAACAAAGAAGAAGATCTCGACATTACCTCGACACACCTGATCTGTGCCTGTCGGAGCATGACGACATGGTAAAATCGTCGAACGATTTCAAGACCGTCTTTTGAATAGCGGCGGCATCTTGCGCCCTAATCTATTTGCCTGGCTCGCAGGCAATGCCCGTCTTATGGCGGAGCAACTCCGCACCGAATTGTAGCCCTACACACCGAGCGACCTTGACGTGATTGTAAAAGTGTTATCATCCCGCTTCGAAATAAGTTTCTGACGACGGCAGCCTTTTAACCGTCATACACGAATCCTGCCCCGCAAATATCGTCTGGGGCTGCGGCACGGATGCAAAAAACTGGCGGAACCTTTAATTAGTTCGATTTTGTTGCTGATCGGTTCGTCGTCCTTAAATAATATAACTTATTTACCAGTATCATGCAGCATACAGTTCACTTATTAAATATGAACAGCTAACACAATTATACAGTCCATACAAAAATGGCAATATTAAGATTCAGGCTGGCCATAAACATGTCATATGGAGTAGATGCCCCGCATATTAAAAAGGGATTATGTCCCGCACGGAAACGGATATCAGATTTTAGAAATCCCTGTTTATGATGTATCTTACAAACTACTGGAATTTACGACTAAAGGACTGGATATAAATGTCATCAGAAGACATTTGCAGATACAAATTGCATTGTATCATATTGGACACAGTTTAGGCTACCGTGCATGGATTGCCCAAAATGATATGAACGTGCAATACAACGAGAAGCGGCTATGTGAATATCCGGGAATCCATACAATCTATCAGAGATGATAAGAATGTGCTTTCCGGATTTAACGATGCTATTGACTCCGCCCGACTTATCGATTGTATTTGGTTTGACGGAGAAAAATTTACCCGCAGTTCTTGAGGTAGAACATACAGCCAAAGGGTACCACGAGCAGTTTAGTTCGGATGCACAAATTAAAAAGAAGCAATCCCTTCGATATTAACAAGATATATTATTGTGGCTCCGGACGAAGACCGTAATAATGTCATTTCAAAAAGCAAACTCAGAGCAATTTGCTGATATGAATCTATTCTACTTTTCATATTCTAAAGTGGAGGATTTATTTTCTATCTGTATGAGATATAAGTTACAGGGGAGTAACAAACGAATTTATTGAGTCCTTTATGGAACCAATGACTAAAAAGAAACGGTAAACATCAAAAATCAACTCGTACAGTTAGCTATCTATATCAAATCAAATATGAAAGATAAAATAGGAATATTTTTCGTTTTTGCAGGAGCAGGCTTCTTGGATTTGGGCTTTGAAATGAACCAAAATTTTTCAGACCCTTTTTCGTTAATGAAATTCATCAGCCGTTTATGGAAATATATCAGCATGCACGTAAGCAGATGAAAATTGAAAAGCCAGAATTCGGTTATTCGGTAAATGATATTACTTCATTTCTTCAAGAAAGCAATTTAAATGAATTAAAGAAAAAACTACAACAGTCAAAAGAATTACCGTTATATTGGATTCATTAGGGGCCTCCTTGTCCTGATTTTTTCTATTGCAGGTAAAAATAAAGGAAACAGGAGAAAATGGCAAGCTATCAAACACTTTACAGAGCTAATCTGTAAAGTTAACACCCTGACTTTTTCTTTTTGAAAATGTCAAAGGTTTATACAGGACAAAAAAGCACCGCAAATTTTTTGAAGAATTAAAAACAAAATTCCGCAAAACTTGAGGATACGCATATACAGAAAGATTAATCAATGCACTCGATTATGGTGCTCCACAAGACCGGGAGCGCATAATTTTGATCGGATTTCATCAATGTATGATTGATTCATTGCATATGATAGCTAACAACGGCGTTTACAAGATTTTAACTGGAATAAATTCCAGAAATATAACACTGAATCTGTAAAAAAACTTCCATGGCCGGAAACCCATCCTTTTGTTGAAAACGGAATAACTAAAGCTCGAAAAACATTCCGATTGAACTAACAGTCAACATTGGTTTAATCAAAATGACGTCCGGCACCATCAAATAAAGACCAATACTTCAAACCTAAAGGCGGTCTATCCCGTTTTCAAACAATTCCAGAAGGAGACGACAAGAAAAAATCGTATAAAAGGCTCCACAGATGGCGTTACTCCCCAACAGCTGCCTACGGAAATAATGAAGTACATCTACATCCCTATTTAGCCCGAAGATTATCCGTCGCAGAGGCCTTGGCAATACAATCGCTTCCTAAAAGATTTTGTTTTACCAACTAAAAGATATAACCCTATCGAACGCTTTTAAAGCTATAGGAAACGGTGTCCCTTTTGTTTGCTGCAGAAGCATTAGCTAATAATATTTATGACTATATAAAACTCCATTCATCCATTACGGATAATTCCAATAACAATGGCTGATGTACACATCACAAGTCGAAAGTTATAATATGTTGTTCGAAAAGGATTCGTAGTAAAACACGAAGCCTGAATTACCGCAAACAAAAACATTGGAATGTTTAACCGGCTATATTAAAACCAGAAAAAAGAACAAAATTTCCTGTCTGTAATATTTCGATCTTGAATATAAACGCCAACTCTGATACTTAGATGATTTTTGATCATTGGTTTCTTTAAGCTCGGGGTGACTTATCCGGATTCGATACTTGCGACCACGCGCCCCCCCCAGACGCGTACTCTAACCGGGCAAAAGAGCTACACCCGTAGCGTTTGGGAGTGCAAATATAGTATATTTTTCACAAATCGTCACATTTCTGCAAGATTTTTTTTCTAATTTTGTCCTCAATGAAACGATTCGCACTTCTCATAGCGGTTTCTCCGGGTTCCTGGCCAGCGGTTGCGGAGGCTCCGCTACGTTCTCTGCCGCGATTTCACAATCGAAAGTCTACACCCTGCATACGCTTCGGGATTCGACATCCGCGGAACGGGACAAGGACGCGGCGACCCTCGTCACCGTCCGCACCCCGTGGCAGGGCGGTAGCGAGCGTCGAACAGCATCTGCTCGTTCTGCGCGAGGGCATCGAACCTCCCGCCGGTTTCGACGGCCAAATCGTAAAAGCCCCCGTACGCCATGTGGTGTGCATGTCGTCGAGCCACGTGGCGATGTTCGACGCCATCGGACAGGCCAAGCGTATTTCGGGCGTCTCGGGCATCGACTACATTTCCAATGCCTATGTCCGGGAACACCGTCGCTGCGGCGAGGTCCTCGACGTGGGCTACGACACGAACCTCAACTTCGAGCGGCTCGCCGCCAGGCACCCCGACCTGATGCTGCTGTACGGCGTCACGGGCGAAAACACCATCGTCACGGGCAAACTCCGCGAACTGGGCATCCCCTATATATGTATCGGCGACTACATGGAAGAATCCCCGCTGGGCAAGGCCGAATGGCTGATGGTCGCCGCCGAGCTGTGCAACGTCCGCGCAAGGGTGCCGACACTTTCCGCGGATCGCCGAACGCTACAACGCGCTCAAAGGCCCGCCGCCGCGGGGCAGCGGCCGTTCCCGCCCCAAAGTGATGCTCAACACCCCCTACCGCGACACCTGGTTCCTGCCTTCATCGCACAGCTACATGATCCGCCTGATCGAGGATGCCGGCGGGGAGTACGTCTACACGAAGAACGATTCGGACACGTCCGTGGCCGTAGACATGGAGGAGGCCTACCTGCTGGCCTCGCCGCCGAGACGTGGATCAACGTCGGCCCTGCAACACCCTGGCGGAACTGACGGCCCAGAACCCGAAATTCCGGCATCCCGGCCGTCCGCAACCGCAGGTCTTCAACAACAACCGCCGCCAAACCCCGGCCGGCGGTTCCGACTTCTGGGAATCGGGCGTCGTACACCCCGACCTGGTGCTGCGCGACCTGCGGGACGATCTTCAATTGAGCCGACACCGCGGAACTCCTATTATAAACGGCTGAATAATGGCAAAGCCTCGGCGCTCTGCCTAACAGCGGCATGAAATGGTTTCCACTTCTCGGACCTTTCGCCGTCATCAAATTCAGCCCGCTTCGCAGACCACGCCCGCAACGCACCGGGGTCCGGACGCCGATACCGCCACTACGCTTTCGACCGGCATCGCCATGGTCAGGGCTATGAAGTCTTTTCGCTGACCCTTCGGACGGCGCCCGTTACAAAAATCTCGTTCGACAAACTTCCTTCAAATACCGCTAAATGACCGTAAATTCCAGCAGAACCACATTCCCTTCACGGCGCTTGCGCTGCTGACATCTTTTCACGGCCGACCTCCTGGTCGGTCGGTCGCCGTGGCGCCCGCCGACATCTGGGCGGCGCTCACGGGCGGCGACTGCGACCCCGCCACCAGCGACATCATCCTGCGGATCACGGCTGCTCAAAGCCGTCACGGCCCTTCTGGCCGGCGCGGCGCTCGCCGCCAGCGGCCTGCAGATGCAGACCCTTTTCCGCAACCCGCTGGCCGGTCCCTACGTGCTGGGCATCAGCTCGGGCGCCGGGCTGGGCGTCGCGCTGTTCCTGCTGGGCGCTCCCCTGCTGGGCGTCTCGGCGCACTCGTTCGTGCAGTCGCTCGGCATCGCCGGCGCGGCATGGCTCGGCGCGGCCTCGTGCTGCTGGTCGTGATGGCGGTCAGCCGCCGCATCAAGACATCATGGTCATCCTCATCCTCGGCATGATGCTCGGTTCGGGCGTCAGTTCGGTGGTCGAGATCCTGCAGTACCTCTCGAACGAGGCGGCTCTGAAATCGTTCGTCGTCTGGACCATGGGGTCGCTGGGCGACGTCACGGGCAGCCAGCTCGCGCTGCTGCTTCCCGTCGTCACCGCGGGACTGGCGCTCAGCCGTCGCCGTCATCAAGCCGCTCAACCTGCTGCTGCTGGGCGAAAACTATGCCCGCACGATGGGGCTCAACGTGCAGCGCACCCGTACGCTGCTGTTCCTCTCCACGGTCCTGCTCGCAGGCACCGTCACGGCCTTCTGCGGACCGATGGGTTTCGTGGGGCTGGCCGTGCCGCACCTGGCGCGGATGATCTTCGCGTCGGCCGACCACCGCATCCTGATGCCGGCCTCGATGCTCGCGGGCGCAGCCCTGCTGCTGATCTGCGACCTGCTGGCCAAGACGCTGACGCTGCCGATCAACACCATCACGGCCCTGATGGGCATCCCGGTCGTGATCTTCGTCGTCATCCGCAACCGCAACCTCTTCTAAAATGGCAGCCGCCCCTCCATACCCCCCCGATGCACATCAGGCCCCCGCACCCGGGGCCAGGCATCCTGCTGCGCGGCCTCACCCTCGCCTACGGCCGCCGCGTCCTGCTGCGCGACGCCGACGCCGTCTCCCCGCAGTCGATCACGGCGCTCATAGGCCGCAACGGACGGCAAAAGCACCCTGCTGCGGGCCATCGCCGGGCTGGGGCGCCGGCCGGCGGGATCCGGCTCTGCGGCAAGCCCCTCGCCGCGCTCACCGCGCTCCAGCGCCTCCACCGTCAGCTTCGTCACCACGGACAAGGTGCGCATTGCCAACCTTCCGTGCGAAGACGTCGTGTCGCTCGGCCGCGCCCCTACACCAACTGGATCGGACGGATGCAGGAGACCGACCGCGACATCGTGGCCCGTTCGCTCGCTGGTCGGCATGTCGTCGTTCGCCCGCAAGACCATGGACCGCATGTCCGACGGCGAATGCCAGCGCATCCTGATCGCACCGTGCGCTGGCGCAGGACACCCCCGTGATCCTGCTCGACGAACCCACCGCGTTCCTCGACCTCCCGAACCGTTACGAGCTGGCGACGCTGCTCCGGCGGCTGACCCGCGACGAGGGAAAGTGCATCCTCTTCTCGACGCACGACCTCGACGTGGCGCTGGGCTCTGCGACGCCGTCAGCGCTCATCGACACCCCCACACCTGCACTGCATGTCGGCGGCCGACATGGCCTCCAGCGGCCATATCGAGCGGCTTTTCGCCGGCGAACCGGCATCTCGTTCGACCCCGCGACGCTGACGATCCGGCTCAAAAAAAAGTAGACGAATTCAATATTTTTTCCGCCAATTTTTTGTTAAACTCACTTTTTTTATTTACCTTTGCACCGCTAAAGCCACCCCTTTCGGGGGTATGCGATAGTGGTAAAGGCCCATTCGTCTATCGGTTAGGACGCAAGATTTTCATTCTTGAAAGAGGAGTTCGACTCTCCTATGGGCTACTAACGAGGAGACCTGCGGGCGGCACGAAACCAGCGGGGCTCCCGACCGGCAACCGGAACCGCAAAAACGGCAGACCTCTACGGGTGAATACTTTTTCGAGGAGCGGGCTTCAGGCCTATCCACACACAGCCACGGCTGGAACCGATTTAGCAACTGAAAAAGTAAAAATAAAAACACAGAATTATGGCAAACCATAAGTCATCGAAAAAAACGCATTCGCCAGACCGCGGCCAAGCGTGCCCACAACCGTCTGTACCACAAGACAGCACGTAATGCCGTAAAAGCACTGCGCAACACCTCGGAGAAGAGTGCCGCCGAAGCCCTGCTTCCCAAGGTAACCACCATGCTGGACAAGCTCGCCAAGCACAATATCGTGCACAAGAACAAGGCCGCAAACCTGAAGAGCGCCCTCCAGTTGCACGTGAACGCACTCTAAACCCCGGCCGGATGCAAAGCCAGAAGCTGCCTGTGGCAGCTTTTTTTATTCCCCTGCGCAAAACAACGGTATCAGCCACCGTCCCGCCCCGGACATAGCGCATACATACGCTCCGGCATACCGCCTGTACGACAAAGCCGCCCGCATCGCTGCGGACGGCTTCCGTTTTCTCCGCCGGGGCATCCCCGCGCGGCACTACCCTTCCCGGGATCCCCTGATCCTCCGGCAGCCTCACTCCTTCCCGGAAAACCCGGATCCGTCCCCGGAATCACTCCTTTTCTGGAAAGCCTTGGGCCTTGAGGCGGATATCCGCGCCGTCGGGCGTCACCAGGTATACCCCCGTCGACTCGGGCGTTATATGGCCGATGACATCGACGCACCCCATGCGCATCACCTGCTCCTGCAACGCCAGCGGCACCGTGAACAGCAATTCGTGGTCTTCACCGCCGTTGAGCGCCGCCACGACCGGGTCGGCATTCATCTCTTCGGCCAAGGCATAGGGTCTGCCTTGCGATAGGAATCCGGTCGAGGTATATGCGGGCCCCGCATTTCGACGCCTTGCAAATCTGCATCAGGTCGCTGGAAAGCCCGTCCGAAAGATCGATCATCGACGTCGGTACGATGCCCTCCTCGGCCAATGCCTCCACGATGTCCTTTCGCAGACGCGGGTTTGAGATACTTCTCCAGCAGGTATTCGTACCCTGCGAACTTCGGTTCGGGGTCTTTCACGTCGGCAAGCACCCGCTTCTCACGCTCCAGCAGCCGCAGCCCCATGTACGCCGCACCGAGGTTGCCCGAAATACAGATCAGGTCGTTCTGCTGTGCGCCGCCGCGCGACACGACCTTCTCCTTCGGGGCATGTCCCAGCGCCGTGAGGCCCAGCACCAGTCCGGTCATCGAAGCCTTCGTATCGCCCCCCACGAGGTCGATCCCCTGCTCCCTGCACGCGAAGGCAATCCCCTCGTACAGATCCTGCAACGCCTCCACCGACATTTTGGACGACACGCCGAGCGACACCATCAGCTGCGAAGGCAGTGCGTTCATCGCCAGTATATCGCTCGCGGCCACCGTCACGGCCTTGTATCCCAGGTGCCTGAGGGGGAAATAGGTCAGGTCGAAGTCTATGCCCTCCAGCAGTGCGTCCGTCGAACAGAGCACCGCCTCGCCCGACGGCGGCATGACGATCGCCGCATCGTCGCCCGCGGCGCGGAGCGTCGAAGCGTCCGCCGAGTCGAACCCTCTGGTCAACAGGTCTATCAGGCCGAATTCACCCAGCTCGGCGATTTCGGTGCGTCGTTTCTTTTCCATATTATAAATTTTTTTACAAAATTACGGATTCTTTACTCTTTCCCAAAAATTTAGCGTATTTTTGTCCGGTAAATCCCAAATTCGGCTTCTACATATGATAAACATCGTCTTATTCGGTGCGCCGGGCTGCGGCAAAGGCACGCAGGCACAACGGCTCAAAGCACACTACGGCATCGAGCATGTCTCGACGGGCGAGGTTATCCGCGACGAGATCCGCCGCGGCACGGAACTCGGACGCAGCATGGAATCCTACACATCAAGGCAGGCAAACTGGCCCCCGACGAAATCGTCATCGGCATGGTCGCCAACTATGTCGCCCAGCACAAACATGCCAAGGGCTGTATCTTCGACGGCTTCCCCCGCACCACGGTACAGGCCGAGGAGTTCGACAAGCTCCTTGCCCGGCACGGGCTGAAGGTCGACATCATGGTCGACATCCACGTCCCCGAAGAGGAGCTGATCCAGCGCATCCTGCTCCGCGGCAAGGATTCGGGACGCGCCGACGACGCCTCCGAGGAGGTGATCCGCGGCCGCCTCGACGTCTACCGCCAGCAGACCGCCGTCGTCTCGGACTACTACGCCGCCCGGGGCAAATACGCCTCGGTCAACGGCACGGGTTCGATGGAAGAGGTCTTCTCGCGCATCACCGACGTGATCGACCAGTTGCAATAGGCACCGGCGGCCGACCGCCGAAGTCCGGGCAAATCCTGTTCCGGACTTTATTTTTGTTCCCTTTCCCGCCCTGCCGCAGGGGTATCGGATCCACATCCCGCCCCTGCCCGCGGCACGGGCTGTCGCAGAACCCCCGGCCTCCGGCGGCAGGCACGCACCGGCACTTTCCCCGCCCGGGCGACCGCCGTCCGTACACCCGGACTGCTCCGTCCGGCGCCCCGGCAACGGAATCGGCTCAAAGATACGGCGATAAAACCGAAAAAAAGGTGCGCGGCTTTGCTATTTTACGAATAATCCGTATATTTGCAACCCCATTGAGGGGCAATTAACTAATTTTAATACGTATTATGAACAATTACGAAACCGTTTTCATTGTCACGCCGGTTCTGTCCGATGCACAGGTGCAGGAGGTCGCTGACAAATTCCAGGGTGTCATCACCGAGAACGGCGGTCAGATTGTGAACAAGGAGTCGTGGGGCCTTCGCAAGCTCGCCTACCCTATTCAGAAGAAGACCACCGGTTTTTACTTCCTGGTCGAGTTCACGGGCGAGGGCTCGCTCATAGGCACGCTCGAAACGCAGTACCGCCGCGATGAGCGCATCATCCGTTTCCTTACTTTCAAGCAGGACAAGTTCGCCGTGGAATACTCGGAGAAGCGTCGTGCAAAACTTTCTAACAAACAGGAGGAGTAAACCATGGCACAGGAGAACAAGGCACAGTCTGAAATCCGTTACCTCAACCCGGTATCGGTCGACGTCAAGAAAAAGAAATACTGCCGCTTCAAGAAGCTCGGCATCAAATACGTGGATTACAAGGACGGGGAGTTCCTCAAGAAATTCCTCAACGAGCAGGGTAAGATCCTTCCCCGCCGCCTGACGGGTACTTCGCAGAAGTTCCAGAAGAAGGTGGCACAGGCCGTGAAGCGTGCGCGCCACCTGGCCATCCTGCCCTTCGTAACCGATTGCATGAAATAATTAAAGGAGGAAGAGACAATGGAAGTTATTCTGATCAAAGATATGGAAAACCTGGGCTACGCCAACGACATCGTGACCGTAAAGCCCGGTTATGCGAACAACTACCTGATTCCCCAGGGTTACGCAAAGGCTGCCACCGCATCCGCCAAGAAGGTGCTCGCCGAGAACCTCCGCCAGCGCGCCCACAAGGACGCCAAGATCCTTGCCGACGCACAGGCACTCGCCGAGACCATCGCCAACCTGCCGCTCACGCTGGCCGTGAAGGCCGAGGAGGGCAAGCTCTTCGGTACGGTTACCGCCACCGACCTGGCCGAGGCCCTGGCTGCCAAAGGCATCGAACTCGACCGCAAGCTGATCGCCGTAGAGGGCATCAAGACCGTCGGCGAATACGAAGCAACCGCCAAACTCCACAAGGAGGTCAAGGCAGTCATCAAATTCTCGGTTACCGCCGCAGAATAGTCCGCAGGAGGTTGCAAGGCGTTCCGCCCTGCAACTACCCGCACCATAAAAAAGGAGAGCCAAAGGCTCTCCTTTTTGCATTCAGGCAATACTCCGTCCCGATATTCGTTTCCCCCGAATTCGGGGACGGGCACGCCGCGTGTCCTGCCAACCCGCATTCCGGACTGTTCGATCCCGCCGGATTCCCCGCCCGGGTCAGTGCGGCGGCGCGGCCGGCGGATCGGGATGGCGCGGCGGCACGGAGTAGGAACGCAGCACGAGCGCCACGCCGACGAAGATCACCAGCGCGAAGACCACCGTATCGGCATGCAGCTTGTCCAGCCCCATCCCGACCGAAATGGCGATCGCCAGCACGGGCTGCAAATAGGTATAGATGCTCGACACCGTGGCCGGCACACTCTTGAGCGCATAATTCAGCATCAGGTTCGGCAGGTAGGTCGGCACCGTCAGCACGAAGAGCGTCGGGAAAAGCGCATGGACGGCTATGGCGGCATAGTCGGTATGGACGATCTCCTTCAGGCCGAACGGAAGCGCAATGACGGCCGCCACGCAGTATACCCAGCGCAGCACGGTGGTGATGCGGTACCTGGCAACCAGGGCTTTGAACCAGACCATGTACAGCGCCGTGGCGCAGGCGCAAAGCATGATCATCACGTTGCCCCAGACATGCGAATGCTGATGCGACGACGAGGCGCCCGTCAGCACCACTGCCACGGCGCCCGCCATGCCGAGCAGCAGCCCCGCGACCTTGAGCTTCGTGAAGCGATCCATGCCCAGCAATACGGAGAGCAGCAGCACCAGCAGCGGGACGATGGTGTCGATGATCGAGCCGTCGATGGGCGAAGTCATCGAAAGGCCGTACATGATGAACACCTTGCGCAGCACGCCGATCAGCAGCGCGGCGCCGATCAGCTTGCGGATGTCGGCGCGCGCGACCCGTTCGGCCTTCTGCCACAGCAGCGGCACGAGCGAAAAAAGCGCCGTGACGACCAGCGACCCCGCCACCATGGCCATCGGATGGACATAGTGCGGCAATACGATGTTGTAAAACGGGTAATCCATGGCCCATACGATATTGCATATCAGCAGGGCGATGTGGGGCTTGAATCTGCTCATTCCGTCTCGGGGTTTACCCTGCGGGAAACAAAAAACAGTGCCTTTCCGTTCGGAAGGGCACTGCCGTTATAGCGGTGGCGGCCATTTCTCACCAGCTGTCGCGCGGCACCTCGAACGAACCGGGCGACGCTCCCGGCAGCTCTTTCCCCCGGTAATAGACTTTCCATGCGTCTTTCCCGTATCCTTCCCCGAGTTCTTCGAACGTCTGTGCCGAGGCGCCCTTCACCGCTCCGCCCCTGTAAAATACCTTCCAGGCATCCTTTCCGTATCCGTTCCCGAGGCTCTCGAAGGTCATCGCCGACGCCCCGTCCACCTTCCGGCCGCGGTAATACACCGTCCAGCTGTCCTTCGAGTAACCGCCGCCCAGCCTTTCGCCCGACAACGCGCTCCCGTCATACCGCTCCCCGTAGTGGTAGGTATGCCAGTTGTCTTTCCCCATCCCGTTCCCGAGGCTCTCGAACGACGAGGCCGACGCCCCTTCCACCTTCCGGCCGCGGTAGAACACCGTCCAGGCGTCCTTACCGTACCCACCGCCGAGATCCGTGAACGACGATGCCGAAGCGCCCTTCACCTTCCTGCCCTCGTAATACACCGTCCAGTTATCCTTCGAGTAAGCCCCGTGCCGCCTCTCCCGGTTGGGCTGCGACGCCCGAACCTCCTCGGGGGCAGGATTTCCCAGGCAGTGCGGGACACCCGCAAACACCGAAAACAGCGAAAACAGGGATAATATCAGCTTTTTCATAAGGCGCGGTATCCGTTCATGATTATATTTAGTTCCTGATTATATTTTACGATTCGGCCCGAAATATACGGAGTTATCGCCACGCGTCCAAGAAATCGGCGGCAAACTTTCCCGGAGTGGGGCGAAAAGCCCTGTCCTCCGCCTCAACCCGCCGCAGTCCTTCACCGCTCCCGGCCTATCCTTCGCCCAGGTCTACCCGCACCCCGCCCCGCAATCCTTTTCCCAACCGCGACCAACTGCCCCTCCTTCCCCTGCGCCCACAAACGCGCCCACAAAAAAAGAACCGCAGGCGCAATGCCTGCGGTTCTTTCGATATATCGGCGGACGGCTGCACCGTCCCTCCGTACGGGGATTACTCCTCGGCCTTCTCTTCCTTGGCAGCCTTCTTGGCGTTCTTCGCCTCGGCAGCCTCCATGGCGCTCTTCAGCGCGGCCAGACCTGCGATGTCGCCCAGCGTCGTCTTCTCGACCGAAGCGTTGATCTTCTTCACGGTCGACTTCGTAGCATCGGCGGCGGCACGCTTCTCAGCTTTCTCGGCTGCAACTTCGGCACGCTTGGCCTCCTCGTACGTACGCAGGTGCGAAAGGGTGATACGCTTGGTGGCCTTCGAGAACTCGAGCACCTTGAAGTCGAGCTTGTCGCCCGCCTTCGGGGTCGTGCCGTCCTCTTTGGTGAGCTGGCGTGCGGGGCAGAAGCCCTCGATGTTCTCGCCCAGGGCAACAACGGCACCCTTGTCGGTCATCTCGGTAATCGTACCCTCGTGGATGCTGTCCACCGAGAACTGGTTTTCGAACTCATTCCAGGGATTCTCCTCAAGCTGCTTGTGGCCCAGCGACAGACGGCGGTTCTCCTTGTCGATCTCGAGCACCACGACGTCGATGTCGGCGCCTACCGACGTGAATTCGCCGGGGTGCTTCACCTTCTTGGTCCAGCTCAGGTCCGAAATGTGGATCAGGCCGTCGATACCCTCCTCGATCTCGACGAAGATACCGAAGTTGGTAAAGTTGCGCACCTTGGCCGTGCACTTCGTGCCGACGGGATACTTGGTTTCGATATTCTCCCAGGGATCGGGCGTGAGCTGCTTGATGCCCAGCGACATCTTGCGCTCCTTGCGGTCGAGGGTCAGAATGACGGCCTCCACCTCGTCGCCGACCTTCATGAACTCCTGGGCCGAACGCAGGTGCTGGCTCCACGACATCTCCGAAACGTGGATCAGACCCTCCACACCGGGAGCGATCTCGACGAACGCACCGTAGTCGGCCATGACAACCACGCGGCCCTTGACCTTGTCGCCGACCTTGAGGTTGGGATCCAGCGCCTCCCACGGATGCGGGGTGAGCTGCTTCAGACCCAGTGCGATACGCTTCTTGGCGTCGTCGAAATCGAGGATAACGACCTGGATCTTCTGGTCGAGCGCCACGATCTCTTCGGGGTGGTTCACGCGGCCCCACGAGAGGTCGGTGATATGGATCAGGCCGTCCACACCGCCCAGGTCGACGAATACGCCGTAGGAGGTGATGTTCTTGACGGTACCCTCGAGGATCTGGCCCTTCTCGAGTTTCGACATGATAACCTGCTTCTGCGCTTCGAGTTCGGCCTCGATGAGCGCCTTGTGCGAAACGACCACGTTGCGGAACTCCTGGTTGATTTTCACCACCTTGAACTCCATGGTCTTGTCCACGTACATGTCGTAGTCGCGGATGGGCTTCACGTCGATCTGCGATCCGGGCAGGAACGCCTCGATGCCGAATACGTCTACGATCATACCGCCCTTCGTGCGGCACTTGATGTAACCCTTGATGATTTCGTCCTTTTCGAGGGCCTCGTTCACACGGTCCCACGACTTGAGCTGACGGGCCTTCTTGTGCGAAAGAACCAGCTGTCCGCCCTTGTCCTCGGCCGACTCGACATAGACCTCTACCTTATCGCCGACCTTGAGATCGGGGTTGTAGCGGAACTCAGATGCGGGAATGATACCATCGCTCTTGTAGCCGATGTTCACGAGAACCTCGCGCTTGGTAATGCCCGTAACGGTACCTTCCACGACCTCGCCGACGTTGACGTTCGAAAGCGTCTTGTCATACGCTTCGGCAATCTCCTCCTTGGGCTGCGAATAGACGCCCAGGTCGTTTTCAAATGCGTTCCAGTCGAAATTCTCGTTTGCGACTACATTTTTCGTTTCTTCCATGATGGAAATTCTTTTTGCGATACAATCGCTCGTTAAATGATTAATAATTAAACTCGTAGCCCCCGCCTACGCGCCTTATGCGCATACGTGAGGGCTACAAAGGTAACGGTTTTTGCGAATCTGCAAAAAATCAGGCGGTTATTTGCGTCCCGCGGAAGCCTCCGGGCGTCGTCCGCGGCGCCTATTTGCGCACCACCCGCTGCCGCGGGGTGTTGTCGATCTTCAGCGGGCTGTCGTCCCTGAGCTCTTCGAGCAGGATGTCGGCCACCTTCTCGTCGGTGATTTCCCCGCCGGTATATTCCATATCCTTGTAATTCCGGTAGATATAGTCGCTCACGGCGACCTTGTACTTCCGCCCCTCGCGCAACTTCGGGAAACGCACGTCGAGGGCGTTGTCCGCGGCGTCGGTGACGATCATATAGGGCGTGGTCGAAATCAGGTCGATGCGGTGCGCCTCCTTGGCGTTCACCGGGTCGTTGTACTTCGACACGATCATGCGGCGCATCTGGGCGGGCGTCATCTCCATCCGGGCCACCAGCGTCCCGAACGGCTCCAGCCCGTATACCTTCGCCGCGCTCACCCCGCCCGCGGGGATCGAATCGAGGCGCACGCCGCCGATGTGGTAGAAACCGACGTCGGCATCGGCCTCGTCGGCGACCGCCGCGGCCATCCAGTTGGCAAGCCCCCACTTGTCGGCGGCATTGCCAAAACGCCCGACGGGTCTGTTCAGCTCCGGGTCGGCATAGTAAGCCTCGACCTGTTTCTGGTAGAGGATATCCGGCTCGTAATCGGCGAGCGGGACGATCCGGTAATCGACCCCTGCGACCTTATTCCCCTTCATCCGTACGGTCGTCACGCCGATGTTCCGCAGGTCTTTGCCCGTCTGGGTCAGCAGCGTGCCGCCGATCAGCGTATCGACCTCCTCGTGCGTATGCCCGCCGATCACCACGTCGTACTGCGACGGGCCACGGCCCAGCAGTTCCCGGTCGCGGTCGTCGCCCATGTGCGAAACGAGCACCAGCACGTCGCACTCCGGCCGCAGCTCGGCGGCGTATTTCAACGCCATCTGCTGCGGATCGGGAAAGGTCAGCCCCGCGAAACTCGATTCATTGCCCGCCGGATGCCCCGGCCCCTCGTAGTTGGTCACCACGCCGACGAATCCGATCCGGATCCCGTCCCGGTCGATGACCGTATAGGGCGGCAACTGCGGGAAGGTGCAGGTGTCGCTCGTCACGTTGGCGCAGACCACCTCGAACTCCATGCTGTCGATCATCCGGCCCAGGAACGCCTGCCCGTGGTCGAATTCATGGTTGCCGAGCGTCGCCACGTCATACCCCAGTTCGTTCATCAGCGCGATCATCGGCATCCCGGGCGTCGGCGCCATGTCCACATAGGCGTTTCCGGTCCAGCGGTCGCCGGCATCGACCAGCACCACCAGTTGGGCCGTATCGCGGCACGCCTCGACGGCCGACGCCAGCCGCGGGAAATTCTGTATCTTTGCGTGCATGTCGTTCGTCGACAGCAACACGAGCGTCCTTTCGCGGGGGCGCAGGCCGCGGCGAGGCCGCGCCGCAACGGCGACCAGCCCCATCCTCAGCATTCCTTTCATAACACAGGTTTTAGTTTGTCAAAGTTATAAATTATTCATATCTTTACATGGTTTCAATCCTGAAAATCTATGACGAATATCATCGAAATCATATGCGAAAACCTCGGCGGCAAGGTCGAGGTGCCGATGGGCACCCCGCTTTCCGAGGTCGCAAAGCGGGTCGCACCGGGCCCCTACCCGTTCCTTGCCGCCCTGGTCAACAACCGCATCAAGGAACTGTATTACAGAATATATACCCCGGTGACCGTCCGTTTCGTGGACATCACCTCCTTCGCCGGCATCCGCGTCTACCAGCGGACGTCGTGGTTCATCCTGCAAAAGGCCGTACGCGACCTCTTTCCGGGCAAGACGCTCCACATCCGCCATTCGATGGGGCAGAACGGCTTTTACTGCGAGGTCGAAGGCATCGACGAGTTCTCACACGAACAGGCCGCGGCACTCGAAGGGCGCATGCGCTACCTGGTGGCGCAAGACCTGCCGATCAGCCGCATGAAGATCCTCACGAGCGAAGTCCGCGCCCGCTATGCGGCCCAGGGGCTCACCGACAAGATCGCCCTGCTGGACACCCGCCCGCGGCTTTACAGCGACCTCTATACGCTCGGCGACACCGACGGTTATTTCTCGGCGCGCTGGCGCCCTCAACGGGCTTCATCGACCGGTTCGGCATCGAACCCTACTACAACGGGTTCTACCTCGCCCTGCCGCTGCGCACGGCGCCCGACCGGCTCAACACCAACGTCGAGCAGGAAAAGATGTTCGGCATCTTCCAGGAATACCAGTCCTGGGTGCGGATCATGGGCGTGCCCACCGTGGGCGCCGTCAACTCCAAGGTGCTCGCGGGCGACGCGGGCGGGATGATCAAACTGGCCGAAGCGTTCCACGAACGCAAGTTCGCGTGGGTCGCCGACACGATCTACGACGCCAACATCTCGCGCGGCGTGCGCATGGTGCTCATCTCGGGCCCCTCGTCGAGCGGCAAGACCACCTCGGCCAAACGGCTGGGCATCCAGCTGGGCGTGCTGGGGCTGCACCCCGTGCTGATCTCGCTCGACGACTACTTCGTCGACCGCGAAAAGACCCCGCGCGACGCCGACGGCAACTACGACTACGAGGCGCTCGAAGCCATCGACCTCGACCTGTTCAACGACCACCTCTGCCGCCTGATGCGCGGCGAAAGCGTCGACATCCCGCGCTACGACTTCATCACGGGGCGCCGCACGTGGCACAAGAACCCGCTGACGCTCGACGAACGCTCGATCCTGATCGTCGAAGGCATCCACGGGCTCAACCCGCGCCTCACCCCGAGCGTCCCCGAAGCGCAGAAATTCCGCATCTACATCTCATGCTTCACGTCGGTGGCGATGGACAACCTCTCGCGCATCGCCACGACCGACAACCGCCTGCTGCGCCGCCTGACGCGCGACTATACGCAACGCGGCGCCGATGCCGTGGCGACGCTTTCGCGCTGGGGCTCCGTCCGCCGCGGCGAGGAGAAGCACATCTTCCCCTACCAGGAAAACGCCGACGTCATGCTCAACTCGTCGCTCTTCTACGAAATCTCGGTGTTGCGCCCCTATGCCGAAAAGATCCTCCGCGAGGTTCCCGACACGGTACCCGAGTACGACGAGGCGCGGCGCATGCTGAAGTTCCTGAAAAACTTCACCCCCATCCCGCCCGACGAGATCCCGCCCACGTCTATCATCCGGGAGTTCATCGGCGGCAGCAGTTTCAAGTACTGACTCCGGCAAGCCCCGCCGGACAGACGCCCTCGCCTGCCGCCCCACGGGTGTCCGCCGCAACTCCCCGTTTCGCGGCCTGCGGGTGCCAGCGCGGCCGGCTACGACCGACGGAGGCGTATCCCTGCGCCACGGGGAAAATATAAACCCGGCAGACGCTTGCGGTCTTCGTAAAAATAGTATTTTTGCATGGAGATTACGCGCCGCCCGGCGCATCCGACCACAATAACCAATTGATGACAAATATGTTCGACAAGTTTTCCGAACGCCACATCGGCGTCAGCAACGAAAAAGACCTCAAAGCCATGCTCGAAGTGATCGGCGCGAAATCCGTCGATGAACTCATCTCGCAGGTGATCCCCCAGTCCATCCGGCTCAAGAAGCCGCTCGCGCTGCCGGCCGAAGGGATGAGCGAATACGAATTCGCCGCCCACATCCGTTCGCTGGCCGACCGCAACCGCTGCCTCAGATCGTTCATCGGCATGGGCTACTACCCCTGTGCCGTCCCGGCCGCCATCGTGCGCAACGTCTTCGAGAACCCCGCCTGGTACACCTCCTACACGCCCTACCAGGCCGAGATCTCGCAGGGCCGTCTCGAGGCGCTGCTGAACTTCCAGACCGCCGTGATCTCGCTCACGGGCATGGAGATCGGCAACTGCTCGCTCCTGGACGAGGGCACGGCCGCCGCCGAGGCCATGCTGATGATGTTCGCGCTGCGCCCGCGCGAAGCGGTCAGGGAGGGTCGCAACCAGCTCTTCGTCGACCGCAACATTTTCCCGCAGACGCTCGACGTGCTGCTCACGCGCAGCGAACCGTTCGGCATCGAACTGATCGTCGACGAATACGACGAATACAGCTTCACGGGCAAGGAGTTCGGCGCCATCGTCCAGTACCCGGCCGCCAACGGCGCCGTACGCGACTATACGGACTTCACGGCCGCGGCACATGCCAAGGGCGTGCTGGTCACGGCCGCCGCCGACCTGCTTTCGCTGGCGCTGCTCAAATCCCCCGGCGAGTGGGGTGCCGACATCGCCGTCGGCTCGACGCAACGCCTGGGCACCCCGATGGGCTTCGGCGGCCCCGGCGCAGGCTACATGGCCACGCGCGAGGCCTACAAGCGCAACATGCCCGGCCGCATCATCGGCGTCTCGGTCGACCGCCTCGGCAACAAGGCGCTGCGCATGGCGCTCCAGATGCGCGAACAGCATATCAAGCGCGAACGCGCCACGTCGAACATCTGTACCGCCTCGGCGCTGATGGCCTCGATGGCGGGCTTCTACTGCGTCTACAACGGTCCCGAAGGGCTGCGCCGCGCCGCGGAAACCGCCCACCTGGCCGCCGCAACCGTCGCCGACGCACTCCAGGCGATGGATTACAAACTCGCCGCCGCAGGACTTCTTCGACACGCTCGAAGTCGCCGCCGAAGCCGCCGTCGTACAGTCGCTGGCGCTCGAAAGCGGCATCAACTTCTACTACCCCACCGAAGGCTCCGTGCGCATGTCGTTCGACGAGGTGACCACCCCCGAAGAGGTCGCCGAGGTAATACGCATCTTCGCCGCCGCCAAAGGCAGGAAAGCCAAGGCCGTAAAGCCCGTCCCCGAAAGCAACGTCCCGGCCGCCCTGCGCCGCCGTTCGGCCTACCTCTCGGAGGCGGTCTTCAACACCTACCGCTCGGAAAGCGACCTGATGCGCTACATCAAGAAGCTGGAATTGAGGGATATTTCGCTGGCCAATTCAATGATCTCTTTAGGTTCGTGCACCATGAAGCTCAACGCCGCGGCGCTCATGCAGCCGCTCTCGCTGGCCGGCTTCCAGATGATGCACCCCCTTCGCCCCGGCCGACCAGGCCGAAGGTTACATGCAGTTAATCACGGAGTTGGAAAACGATCTGGCGACGATCACCGGCTTCGCGGCCTCGTCGTTGCAGCCCAATTCGGGCGCGGCGGGCGAGTACACGGGGCTGATGGTCATCCGCGCCTACCACCAGAGCCGCGGACAGGGCTACCGCAACGTTGTGCTGATCCCCGCGTCGGCCCACGGCACGAACCCGCCTCGGCGGCCATGGCGGGCATGAAGATCGTGACCGTGACGTGCGACGACCAACGGCAACATCGACGTGGAGGACCTCGAAGTCAAGGCCGGGGAATACAGTCGTCGAGCTGTGCGGGCTGATGGTCACCTACCCCTCGACGCACGGCGTCTTCGAGAGCCGCATCCGCGAGATCGTCGACGCCGTCCACGACGCCGGCGGGCAGGTCTACATGGACGGTGCGAACATGAACGCCCAGGTCGGACTGACGAACCCCGGCTATATCGGGGCGGACGTCTGCCACCTGAACCTCCACAAGACCTTCGCCATGCCTCACGGCGGCGGCGGCCCGGCGTAGGCCCGATCTGCGTGGCCGAGCACCTCAGGGCATTCCTGCCGTCGCACCCGGTCGTCGCGACGGGCGGCGACGAGGGCATCACGGCCGTCGCGTCGGCTCCGTGGGGTTCGGCGCTGCTCTTCCCGATCACCTACGGGTATATCAAAATGCTGGGGGCCGACGGACTTCGCAAGGCCACCGAGATGGCCATCGTCAACGCCAACTGCATGTCCTCGGCGCTGAAGTCGGAATACCGCACCTATTACAGCGGCGAAACGGGCCGCGTGGGGCACGAGATGATCCTCGACCTGACCTCCTTCAAGAAGGACTACAACATCGACTGCGGCGACATCGCCCACCGCCTGATGGACTACGGATTCCACGCCCCGACGCTCTCGTTCCCCGTGCACGAGACGCTGATGGTCGAGCCGACCGAGTCGGAACCCAAGGAGGAGATGGACCGCTTCATCGAGGCGCTGATAAGGATCAAGCGCGAATGCGAGGCGGCCGCCGAGGCGAAAAGACAACGTGGTGACGAACGCCCCCCATACGGCCGTCGGGAACTGGCCGGGCGAATGGAACATCCCCTACACTCGCGCGACGAGGCGGCGTTCCCGCTGGCGTGGATCGGCGAGGCGAAGTTCTTCCCCTACGTCTCGAAGATCGACAACGGCTACGGCGACAGAAACCTCTGCTGCCGCAACTGCGAGTAACGGCTGAATCCGGCAACCCGGAAGAAAACGGCGGGACATCGCAGCGCCGCCGTTTTCGCGGAAGGGGCGGCACAATTATTTCCTGCGACAGATTTGGAAACGGGCCGACGAAGTGCGTACCTTTGATGGCTTAAAGCCATTTTTCTAAAAATGGTGGCGGAAAATCGCTTTTGAGCCGTGAATGCCGGGCAACGTACCTTTGAAAAACAAAAAAACAACAAACTTCAATAACAATCGTATGAAAGTAGAACAGAACAAAATGGTCGGCGTAGACTACAAGCTCACCGTCGACGGACAGATCGCAGACCAGTCGCGTCCGGGACAGCCGCTCGAATTCATCTTCGGAACGGGCATGCTGCTCCCAAAATTCGAGGAGGCGATCCTGGGGCAAGGAGATCGGCGAATCGGTTTCGTTCACGCTCGAGGCCCAAGGACGGCTACGGCGAAGTGATCGCCGACGCCATCGTCGACCTGCCGAAGAATATCTTCATGGTCGACGGCAAACTGGCCGAAGACATCCTCTTCGAAGGGAGCCAGGTGCCGATGAGCGACGCCCAGGGCAACCGCATGATGGGTATCGTCAAGGAGGTCGGCGATCGACCGTGAAGATGGACTTCAACCACCCGATGGCGGGCAAGACGCTCAACTTCGACGTGGAGGTGGTTTCGGTGCGCGACGTGACGCCCGAGGACCTGCCAGGGCGGATGTTCGTGCGGCGACCAGTGCGGCGGTGACTGCGGCGACGGCTGCTGCGAGACCACGAGGCCATTGCAATTGCCATTGGGGGATCCAGGCGTAAGAGGCCTGTTTTCGGGGCGGCCAAAAGCCGGAACGCTTTCAAGAGTTTGCGCCTTCGGGCGAACAGATACCATCCAACGAAAATCCGGGCCTTCGGGTTCCGGTTTTCGCCCGAACAACCGGAACGCCGTCTCCGACAAGTCGGACGACGTCCACGTGTTTTCCCTCCGCCAATACCTGACGACCCTCTCCGACCCTGCGGGCTGACGCGCACGCTGGGCGAAATCGACGTGTGCCGCGACGAACAGGGCCGCCCCTGCTTCAGCGCCGGCAACTCCGCCGCCGTATTCCGCATCCGCCTCGGCGGACGCATCCGCTCGCTGCGCTGTTACCTGCGCCCGGCGCGCCACCTGCGGGAGATCTACGGCGAGCGGCTGCTCGAAAAGGAGCTTTTTACCTACACCTCGCCCGAAACCGGCGTCTGGGTCGATGTCGGTCCTCGGCGATTGGATCGAAGGCTCCACCCTGCACGAAACCGTGGCGCAGGCCGCCGCCGGCGGGACCGCGAGAGTCTGCAAATCCTCGTCCGGCTGTTCGACCGGCTGGCCCGCCGCAATGGTCGCCGACGACCGGGCGCACGGCGACCTGAAACCCGAAAATATCATCGTCGGCGACGACGGCACGCTCTGCCCGATCGACTTCGACGCCTCGTACCTGCCCGCCTTTGCCGGGGAGATCAGCCCCGAACTGGGGACGGCGGCCTACCAGCACCCGGCCCGCACGGCGGCGGATTTCGACGCGCGGCTCGACGACTACCCCGCAGCGCTGATTTCTACGGCGCTGCACGCGCTGGCCGAGAACCCTACGCTCTGGGACCGTTACGGAAGCTCCGACGGATTGCTGTACACGCCCCAGCGGATCGCCTCCGATCCGGCCTACCGGGGAGACGCTCGCGCTGTTCGAGAAACGCGGCATGGCCGTTCAGTACCGCATCGCGCAACTGCTCACGGCACCCACCCTGCGGCTCTTCGGACTTGCGGAGCTGCTCGCCGAGGCGGTCCAGGGAGAAACCCGCCGTCCGGAGCGGGACGGAGGCCGAAACGCCCGAACTCTTCGTCGAAAACGGGCGCTGGGGCTACCGCACGACGGAGCGGGTCGTCGTCGCGCCGCTCTACGACAACGGGTTCGACTTCACCGAGGGGCTGGCCGCCGTTCAGCTCGGCGGCACGTGGCACTACATCGACACGGCGGGCCGCACGCGCCTGAGCTGCCCGGGCTGTGCGGCGGTGAAGCCGTTCCGCGGCGGAAAGGCGCAGGTCGTGCGCAACGGCGAACGGCAGGAGATCGCACATCCGCTGAAAACGCCCCGATACCAGTGATTATGGGGCAGCGGAAAGAGCGGGATCAAAAATCGCTTTCGGGCAAAATCCGCCCCCGCAGGCTGCGCGCCCGCGCAAACCCGCCCCGGAACGGTCCCGGCCGGAAGAAAAGACGAGTTCCCCAAAAGGGTTCATGCAATTTAAATGCAATTTGTTATATTTGCATCTAAATAACTCCACAATCAATGACTCCATTCAGAAAATTAACCTCCGCGGAGACCGCCGCACTCGAAGCACTCGGCAATTCGGCCGAAGATTGGTCGAAGGTGCTGGTCTCGGAGGATTTCAAACCCTTTCAGCTGTTGCAGAGCCACCTGGAAGGGATGTTGAAATCGGCCGCGGAGGCGCGCATCGTCCGCTCGCGCGTGGCGAACTACCGCATCGGAACCGGCTCGCTCGTAGAAGGCGTCACGGCCCTCGAGAATGCCGCCGCCGCTCGGCCTTCGGCAACGGCGTCGGCGTGGCCACGATGAACGAATGCGGCGGCCGCACGGTGAAGATATTCGACCGTCTGTCGGCACAGGTCGCCTACGTCATGGCCGTTTACCGCCACCGCCCGCAGACCATCGCCGCACTCTCGAAAAAATGGTCGACGCCTACGCCGAAGAACGCTCGTCGGAGATCGGCGAAGTGGGCCGCAACTGCCGGATCATCGGGGCACGCTTCATCCGCGAGGTGCGCATCGGCAACGACGTGCAGGTCGACGGAGCCTCCATCCTCGAAAACGCGACGCTCTGCGACGGCGCGCGCGTCGGCGTGGACGTCAAGGCCTACGACCTGATCGCCGCCGAAGGGTCGGTCATCGACAACGGCTCGATCGTCGAACGCTGCTTCGTCGGCGAAAGCTGCCGGCTGGACAAGGTTTCACAGCCGCAGAGTCGCTGTTCTTCGCCAACTCGCACTGCGAGAACGGCGAGGCGGCGTCGATTTTCGCCGGTCCCTACACGGTTTCGCACCACAAGTCGTCGCTGCTCATCGCGGGCATGTTCTCGTTCTTCAACGCCGGCAGCGGCTCGAACCAGAGCAACCACCTCTTCAAGAGCGGCGCCGTGCACCAGTCGGTGCACCTGCGCGGCTGCAAGTTCGCCAGCAGGGCCTACATCATGTCGCCGGCGCTCGAAGGGGCCTTCACGATGGTCATGGGGCACCACTCCCTACCACCACGACACGTCGTCGTTCCCCTACTCCTACCTGATCGAGAAGGAGGGCCGGAGCCACCTGATGCCGGGCGCCAACCTGACGAGTTTCGGCGCCGTGCGCGACATCGAGAAGTGGCCGGCGCGCGACCGCCGCGACGGTCCAAACGCGACGTCATCAAGTTTCGAAGAATACAACCCTTACATCACGGGCGCCATGCTCCAGGGCCGTGAACATCCTCCACGCTTCAGGAGCAGGACCGCGACGCCCCGGTGTTCACCCACCAGCAAGGCTGATCCGCTGCGGCGGCCTCAAACGGGGCACGGAAAACTCTACAACAAGGCGATCGTGGCGGCGTTGGGCGCGATGCTCGACCGCGGGGAATCGGACCCGCGCTACGACGGCACGGGGCGCTGGCTCGACCTGGCCGGGCAATACATCACGCGGCGGGCCGTCGAGGAGATCCTCGACGCCGTGGAGCGCGGCGAACTCGCCGACCTGGCGGCCGTCGACAACCGCTTCCGGGTCTTCGAGGTCCACTACGACGACTACGCCCACAGCTGGGCCGCCAAACAGGTTTACGCCGCCCTGCTCGGGCATACGCCGACGATCGACGAGCTCGAACGACGCCATCACCGCCGGGCGCAACGCCCATGCCGCGATGCGCCGCACGACCGATGCCGACCGGGAGCGCGACTGCTCGCTCGACATGGCCGTCAGCTACGGACTCGACTGCGACGAGCGAGGAGAATCGCCGACGACTATTACTATGCGGTCCGGGGATAGAAGAAATAGACGCAACATGTATACACAAAGAGCATCACGCGCACCCACCGCACGGCCTTCATCCTGGCCATAGACGGCTCAGGTTCGATGGCCGAAAAAATCCGGTTCCGCTTCCGGCAGGATGACCAAGGCCGAAGCCGTGGCGACCATCACAACGGCATGCTGTTCGAGGCTGGTCGAACGCGCCCGCCGCAGCAGACGGCGTGAGGGACTACTACGACATCGCCGTGATCGGATACTCGGGCGACGATCGAGGTCTACTCCCTGCTGCCGGGCGGCAGGGAACTGATCTCGTGGCGGAGCTGGCGGCCGGGAGCCTCCGATAAAGACACGAAGTCATCGAATACCGGCTGCCGACGCAGCATCGCGCGAAATTCCCTACCCGGCATGGGTGGGCCAGAAGTCCGCCGGGCAGACTCCGATGTGCGAGGCCTGCGCCCGTGCGCGACATCGCCGCGGCATGGTGCGCCGACCCGGCCCATGCCGAAAGTTTCCCGCCGATGGTCTTCAACATCACCGACGGCGAGGCCACCGACTGCGACGACGCGGGAACTGGCTGCGCCGTGGCGGACCAGATCAAATCGCTCCGCACGGCCGACGGCAACGTGCTGCTGGTCAACATCCACATCGCCGCGGGGACACCGAACGGTGTATTCTTCCCTCGGCCGCACGAAGCCTCGGTATACGAACCGCTATGCGGCGAAGTGCTCTACGACCGTTCGAGCGAGCCCATGCCGCGGTCTTCGGCGAGGCGTCCGCGAAGCCAAGGGCCCGGCGATCCCCTGCCCCGTTCCGCGGCATGAGTTTCAACGCTTCGGCCGAAGCCCAGCTGATCACCATGCTCAACATCGGTTCCATCAGCGTAAAAACCGAATAGCCATGACACCGACGCTGCAACTCTTCCCGGGCGCTGCTGACGCCCGACCTCTCGTTCAATGCTTGCCGACGCCCGCCCTGTTGCGAACCGGGGCAACGGACTGCCGCGCCTGGTGCGCACGACGCGCTTCGCCGAGGCCGAGATCGAACGTGGCGCGGCCGAGCAATGGCTGCTCTCGATGCCGCTCTCGCCCGCTGCGCTGGCCGCCGTGGAACGCACGGTCGTCGGCAGCTCCCGGACGCCTCAACACCGCCCATCTCGCGGAATACCGCATACCTGCGGGCGAACTGCGGTGGACGACCCGGCAGGCCGCGGAACGCCGTTTCGACCTGGCGCCCAGCACCTGCCCGCGGCAAGGCCGTTCGCGAAGCGCTCTTGCACGGAACCCGCAAACGACGCTGCTCGCGGCGCTCGACACCCTCGAAAACGGCCCCTGGGAGCTGGAACTTCTCGCACAACAACCTCCGGGCGGGAACCTGCGCTGGTCGGGCGGGCGGTTCGTGCCCGCTGCGCTACCACGACGCCATTTCGCCCTTCGGGAGACGGCGCGGCCTTCGAAAGCCTGCGCGAACAGGTCCGCCGGACGGCCGATCCGATGTGCTCGGCGACACGGGAGGCCGTCACACCCCGCACCGCCGCCTGACGGGCCACCGCTGGACGAGCCCACGTCTTCGAAGGGCTGGTGCGTCGAGGACGACGAGGGTTCGGGTTCGTGGACACGGAGAACAACCCCGTAATCCCGGCCGCAGTACACACCTGGGCCGGGGATTTCCGCGAAGGACGCGCCGAGGTGAGACCCCATCGGGGATGGGGCTGATCGACCGCCAGGGACGTTACGTCATCCTCCCGAATACGAGATCGTCGACTACGCGCCGGCCGAAAGCATCGTCCAGGGTGGCGATGGGCGGAATTCGACTACCTGGGACGACGCCTGACGAATTTGGAACGAATAATGATTGAAACATGCAAACAACAACCGATACCATGGAAGAACAAGTAAAGTCCCTGATCATCGGCGGGCCTGTCCCCACCGCCGCCATCTACGCCTCGCGCGCCAACCTCAAGCCGGTGCTTTACGAAGGCATCGAACCGGGCGGACAGTTGACGACGACCACCGACGTCGAGAATTTCCCGGGACATCCCGACAGCGTGAGCGGTCCCGACCTGATGGGGCTGATGCGCAGGCAGGCCAGCGGATTCGGCGCCGACATCCGCACGGGCAACGTCACGCGCGCCGACCTCTCGTCGCGCCCGTTCCACGTCGTGATCGACGGCGAGAAGGGAGATCAAGGCCGAAACGCTGATCATCGCCACGGGAGCCACGGCCAAATACCTCGGTCTCCCGTCCGGAGACCAAATTCCGCGGGCAGGGCGTCAGCGCCTGCGCCACGTGCGACGGATTTTTCTACCGCAAAAAGGACGTGGCCGTGGTGGGCGGCGGCGACACGGCCTGCAGAGGAGGCCACCTACCTCGCATCAGGCTCTGCCGCAAGGTCTACCTGATCGTGGCAAGCCCCACCTGCGCGCCTCGAAGGCGATGCAGCAGCGGGTGTTCAACACGCCGAACATCGAAGTGCTGTTCGAGCACAACACCGCCGAAGGTGCTGGGCGACGACTCGGGCAACGGGCGCGCTGCTGCCAGGAACGACGGCTCGGAGCGGAAGATCGACATCCGGGAGTTCTTCCCTGGCGATCGGCCATCACCCCAACACGGAACTTTTTTCGCCGAACAGCTGGCGCTCGACGCCGAATGGCTACATCAAGCCTGTCGAGCCGGGAACGTCGAAAACCTCGGTCGAAAGGCGTCTTCGCCGCCGGCGACGTGAAACCCCCACTACCGCTGCAGGCCATGCTGCGTCGGGATGTGTCGCCGCCCTGGACTGCGATGAACGGTTTCTGCTGCAACCACAAAAACGGACCATGAAAGGTCGCTTTTACTGCTGGCGGCGGCATGCTGCATCGCCTCGTGCGCCGAAATCCGCACCACTTATATCGGGCAAAGCCTATCCGACAACCGGAACCGCGCCGGAACTTTATTTCGACTGGAAGGACGTTCCCTCGGACTACGAAACGATGGGGCATCAAGGCGACCCCTTCGGCTCGACGCTGGAGGAGGCGCAGGCCCTCATCGAACAGATTGGCCGGGAGAAAGGAGCCGACGCGAAGGCGTCGTGAAGCGGGAAACCTCCGCCCCGACCTACACGACGACCGAAAAGATCGAGAAAAAAAACGACGGCAGCAAAACCCGAACCGCCACCACATCCCAGAGCGTTTTCACGACCAACCGGCTTCTTGGCGACATTCATAAAGTAAAAAACACAGACGAATTGAGTTTCTCGGTCACCATACTGGGCCTCGTCCTCCGCAAAGCCGACCGTCGCCCGCCACCCTTCGGCGCAGGCGGTCAACGTCCACGAACAGTATTACCTCGTGGATGCGGGCGAAGGCGTGCAGCAACAGCTGGTCCGCTACGGCGTCAATCCGCTGAAAATCCGGGCCGTGTTCATCTCGCACCTCCACGGAGACCATGTTTTCGGGCTGTTCCGCTCATCTCGACGCTGGCGTTGTACGGACGCAAAACCCCGCCCGGGTCTTCGCCCCGGCGCCCTTCGGCGAGATCCTGGCCTGCCACCTCCGGTACTTCGACACGGAGCTGCCCTACACCGTCGCGTGGACCGAGGTCGACACGACCAAGCACGCCCTGCTGCTGGAAAACCGTACCCTCGAGGTGTGGAGCGTCCCGCTGCGCCACCGCGTGCCGTGCGCCGGGTTTCTCTTCCGCGAGAAGGAGCCGGCGCTGAACGTCGAGAAATTCAAGATCGAGAAATACGGGCTTTCGATCGCGCAGATCACCGCCGCCAAGCGCGGCGAGGAGATACGGCTGGCCACGGGCGAGGTGATTCCCAATGCCGAGTTGACCTACCGCCCCTATGCGCCGCGCTCGTACGCCTACCTCTCGGACACGAACTACTCGGCCAAGGCCGCGGGACTGTGCCGGGGAGTCGATCTGATGTACCACGAAGCGACCTATGCCGCCGCCGAACAGCGGCGCGCCCGCGACCCGGGCACTCGACCACGACGGACGCAGCGAAAGCCGCCCTGAAAGCGGGCGCCCGGCGGCTCCGTGATCGGCCATTACTCGTCGCGCTACAAGGACGAAACGCCGCTGGTCGAGGAGGCGCGGACGCTCTTTGCCGAGAGTTACCCGGCGACCGAAGGAACCACCTACACCATCGAAAAACAACGATGACAAAAGCCGACATACAACTCGTCCGCGCGCTGGCCGACAAACGCGGCCGCACGGAGCACGGACTTTTCGTCGCCGAGGGGGGAGAAACTCATCGGCGAACTGCGCGCATCGCACTCTCTCCGTACGCAGGATATTCTCTCGCTGGAAGGGGTTTTCAACGGGCCCGAGGTCGAGACCGTCGCCCCGCGCGACATGGAGCGGCTGTCGCTGCTCAAAACCCCGAGCAACTCGCTGGCGCTGGTCGAAATCCCCGCTGCGACCTGAAGCCGGAGAGGCTGGTGGGACGGCTCACGCTGGCGCTCGACGAGGTGCAAAACCCCGGCAACGTGGGGACGATCATCCGGCTGGCCGACTGGTTCGGAATCACCGACATCCTCTGCTCCGGAGGCTTCGGCCGACTGTTTCAACCCCAAAGGTCGTACAAGCCACGATGGGGGCGATCCTCCGCGTGCGGGTCCACTACACCGACCTCGCGGCGCTGCTTTCGAAGGCCGCCGCGCTGGGACTTCCGGTCTGCGGAACCTTTCTGGAAGGAGCGAACATCTACGAAACCGAACTGAAGCCGGCGGGCATCGTCGTGATGGGCAACGAAGGGCGCGGAATCACCGACGCCGTGGCCCGCACCGTCACGCAGAAACTCTTCATCCCGCCCTGGCCGGCCGACCGCCGGGGTTCGGAATCGCTCAACGTCGCCATGGCCACGGGCATCGTCTGTGGTGAATTTCGCCGCCAGGCGAGCGCAAAGCCGGAAAATAAAAGTCGAAGGACTAAAACGCATCAGGCCCCGCCGGAATTTTATTTCCCAGGGCGGGGTCCGTTGCGTTTTAAACCGACTCCGGTTTTTCCGGCTTTTGCCGAGCCGCCCAAGAAATCACGGAGCGCGGTTATCGAGCGAAGGCAAGGGATGCGACGTAATTTCGGCGGCAGGAGGGGCCGCCCGAGAAATCACGGAGGCGGTTATCCCGAGCGAAGGCGAGGGATGCGACGTATTCCGGCGGCAGGAGGGACCGCCCGGGAAATCACGGAGCGCGGTTATCCCGAGCGAAGGCGGCGTAATGATCGGGTGCATGAGCCGAATCGCAACCGGGGCCTGGCCCTGCGACCACGGCTTTTCGGCAGGAAAATGCCAGGGGCAAAAGCATGAACAAAGCCCGGCATCCATTGCTATTCGAATCGTGCGAAAGAGCCGCCGCAAGCCCGGCGGCGCAGGCCGCAGGCAGCGCATTCCGGATGCGTCCGACCAGTTCCTGCGCACCTCGGCGCACTCCACGGGCGAAAAACAGCCGCGCTTCGGCGATCTGCCGAACGGCCCGGTCGAGCGCTGCGACGGTCTTTTCCCAATTCGTATATCTGCGCCCCGGAGGCCGAGGCGAAGTCGATTTTACCCAACAGCACCGACGCATGGCGCGCATGACGTTCGAAATTGACCAGCACCGGGAAATCCCGCCGCAGGTCGTAAGGGGCCACCCAGAACGTTTCGAACATCAGACGGAATACGATATCTACAAGTTCAGCATTGCATTTCAACATTTTTCCGCTCACATCTTCTCATTTCTCCAAACTTGCTTGGTCCGGAAAAAAAAGCGCGGGCAGACTTGCTGCTCCACCGTCGAGGTATTGGACGACCCGTAACGTAGAATGCGGCAAATGCCCACGCTGGAAAACAGCGAGAGCATCAACCCTTATTCCTTATGTTACACAAAAGTGTCCAATTTTCGGCGGTAAGAAAAAAGCCGATGCGCTTTTTATCCCAAAAATGTCAGCAATCCTCACAGACTGCTGTAACAAAGATAGTGAAAAAATTGCACTTCCGGCGCAAAGCGGAGCAAAAAATTCATTTTAATCGAATCCGAGGCATTTGTATTCTGAATATTTTATAACTTTGTGAGTTGAAATAAAATTGATTATGCCGGAAAACAAATTCAAAATAGGCATCACGCAGGGCGACACGAACGGCATCGGCTGGGAAATCATTCTCAAGGCGCTCGCCGACCCGCGGATGACGGAGCTTTTTCACACCCGTCGTCTATGGCTCGCCCAAAGCCGCGGCCTATTACCGAAATACCGTCGCGGAGATCGAAGCCTTCTCCTTCAACCCCGTGGCGTCGGCCGCCGAGGCGCGCCGCGGAAAGGCGAACCTCGTGGCATGCGGGGGAGACGGCCGACATCGCGCCGGGCAAGCCGACCCCGACGAAGCCGGACGCGCGGCCGTAGAGGCGCTGTGCGCGGCCATGCGCGACCTGAAGGCGGGACACCTCGACGCGCTCGTGACCGCACCCTTCGACAAAGGAGACCGTGCAGGCGGACGACTTCCGCTACACGGGACACACCGAATACCTGGCCGCCGAACTCGAAGGCGAAGCCATGATGATCCTGTGCAGCGACGTGCTGCGCGTGGGGCTGGTCACCGCACATCCCCGTCTCGGAGATCGCCCGCAACATCACCAAAGAGCGGATCGTGCGCGCCCTCGACACGCTGCGCCGTGCGCTCATCGAGGACTTCGGCATCGTCGAGCCGCGCATCGCCGTCATGGCGCTCAACCCCCACGCCGGCGACGGCGGACTGCTGGGACGCGAGGAACAGGAGATCATCCG
>VOFC01003192.1_pt1 | contig 39303 bp, 63 predicted proteins | sample 5384161 | NCBI WGS metagenome assembly VOFC01 (sample SAMN12384722, study PRJNA508395) | human gut metagenome | isolation source: healthy gut B | host: Homo sapiens
ACCGCCGCCCATGTGGCAGACGATGAGGTTCAGATCCTCACTTCTTGCCGTGCTCTCCTTGGCGAAGCGCTTGGCCACGGCCTTCTGGTTCAGAGCGTGGAAGATGGAGCGGCGCGGCACCGGCATACCGGAAATGCGGGCCTTATCGGTCAGCTCATCAACAACCACGGGGTCAACAATGTAGCTGGGCACGCCCAGCAGGAATCGCCGATCTCACGGGCCAGGATGCCGCCCAGATTGGAGGCGTGCTGTCCCTGCACACCGGGCCTTCAGGTCAGCCAGCAGGGCATCACTGACGGCGTAGGTGCCGCCGGGGATCGATTTGAGCAGACCGCCGCGGCCCACGATGACGTTGAGGTCTTGGGATCGCAGTTTTTCTCCTTCAGAAAGTCCAGAATGATCTCCTTTCGGAAGTCCTTCTGGTCGATGACGCTGGCGTACTTGGCGATCTCCTCGGTGGGATGGCGCAGCGTTTCTTCAAACAGCAGGGTCTCGTCCTCAAACACGCCGATTTTCGTGGAGGTGGAGCCGGGATTGATGACCAGGGTTTTGATGGACATGGTGAATGTCTCTTTTTCATATTCTTTTGCGGCAGGGAGGGCAGATGCAGGCATCATTTGCAATGTAGGGGCCGCCTCTCGTGCGGCCCGCGGCCTTCCAGCAAGCACCCGTTCGCCTTACACGACCGGCCGGGCATGCCCGGCCCTACCGCGCAGTTTTTTTTTACTGATCCAGCCCCGCTGCGACCACAGCAGCCAGTGCGATGGAGTTGACCTTCGTCTGGAAGCGAATCGGAGCGGCTCGTCAGGATAGCGGGGACCTTGGTACCGGTCAGATGCAGCCGTTCTTGCAGTCGGCAGTGTGGACCAGCGTCTTGTAGACGAGGTTGCCGGCCTGAATGTCGGGGAACAGCAGATGTCCGCATGGCCTGCAGCCGGGCGGTCCTGGGCACCCTTGTGGTGGGCAGCCTCGGGATCAATGGCAATGTCCATCGAAAGGGGGACCGTCAACGACACAGCCGGTGATCTTGCCCTCGGCGTTCATCTTGCGCAGTTCGTCGGCATCGACGGTGCAGGGCATCTTCGGGTTGACGACCTCAACGGGCCAGCGGCGCGACGGCACTCGACGCCGCAGGCATGGGCCACAGCAACGGTATTCTCGATGATATGTACTTTATCTTCCAATGTGGGTAGGTCATAAAGGCAACGTCGGTCAAGAACAGCAGCTGCTCGATGCCCTTGACCTCGAACACGGCGACGTGGGACAAAGGGTGTTGCCGGTGCGCAGGCCGACTTCCTTTGTCCAGCACGCTCTTGAGGAAGGTCTTGGTGTCCAGCAGGCCCTTCATGTACATGTTGGCCACGCCGTCATGGGCCAGCTTGACGGCCTTCAGGCGAAGCCTGGACCTTGTCGGGCTCATTGATGATTTCGTAGTCGGACAGGTCGATGTTCACGCTCACCCGCGATCTTGCGGATGGCTGCTTCGTCACCCACGAGGATAGCATCGGCGATGCCCTGCTTGTGGGCGGCGTCGACAGCCTCCAGAACAGCGTCATCCTTTCGGCGGCGGCCACGGCCAGCTTCTGCTTGCCGCAGGTCTTACTTTCGCGATCAGGTCCTCAAAATTCATTTTACAGCACCTCGTTTTGTTTTTTTCCAAAGGCGGGGCCGCTTCAAAAAAGCCCCCGTATGTTAAAAAATAATAACACGTTATGCGCCGGGTCAAGAGGGGAAGGGAGCGCGGCATCAAAAAATATTTTTTCGCCTTTTTTTCGTCTTTTTTCTGTGTCTGCCTATATTTAAATAGGTAGGAAATCCTCCTTTTGCGAAATCCTGACTGAATTTTAATAAATTCTGTCATTGACACAAACCTTAACAAGATGGTAAAACTATAGTAGCGGTTCGGGAAATACTGGCCCGCAGCGGCACCTTGCCGCCGTATTTCTGACCCAATGGACAAGCCCCAAAGAGCCAGCGTCGGCGTGCAGGTGCCTAGCTTTACCCCCTTATGTTGTTTATTTTTAACAAGTAAGGTGCAAATCCAACCGGAAAGGTTCACCACCCATGCCCACCATCGCCATGTATCCCGGCAGCTTCGACCCCGTCACGAACGGGCATCTCGATATTATCAAGCGCTCCAGCCGTATGTTTGACAAGGTGATCGTCGCGGTGCTGGTCAACAGTGCCAAGACCCCGCTTTTCACGGTCGAGGAGCGCGTTGCCATGCTGCGGGATGCCTGCAAGAATATCCCGAACGTCGAGATCGACTCCTTCAACGGCCTGACGGTCACCTTCGCCAAGCAGAAGGGCGCTACCGTCATGGTGCGCGGCCTGCGTGCAGTCACAGACTTTGAAGAATGAGATCCAGCTTGCCCACACCAACTACGCCATGATGCCCGAGATCGAGACGGTGTTCCTGGCCACGGCCATCAAGTGGAGTTATCTTTCCTCCACCATCGTGCGGGAGGCCGCCCACTACGGGCAGGATGTTTCCCGCTTTGTGCCCCGCAACGTTGAGCGTGCGCTCATCGCCAAGCGCGAGGCAGGGGAGCTGTAAAAACCGCATTCAAGCCGCGTTTTCCGTCGGCCTGAAGATAAAAAGTTACTCAATAGTCCATCCAAAGAGAGTATTTTTGGAGGCTACTTATGAAAAAGATCGTCATCGCCAGCGCCTGCCGTACTGCTGTTGGCAAGTTCGGCGGTACCCTGGCAAATGTGCCCGCCGCTGAGCTGGGCTCCATCGTCATCAAAGAGGCGTTGGATCGCGCCCATGTCAAGCCCGAGCAGGTTGATCATGTGTACATGGGCTGCGTTATCCAGGCCGGTCTGGGCCAGAATGTTGCTCGTCAGGCCGCTCTGAAGGCTGGCCTGCCCATCGAGACCCCCGCCGTGACCGTGAACGTCGTCTGCGGTTCCGGCCTGAACTGCGTGAACATGGCCGCTCAGATGATCGAGGCCGGCGATGCCGACATCGTGGTTGCTGGCGGTATGGAGAACATGAACATGGCTCCCTTCGCTATGATGAAGGGCCGCTACGGCTACCGCATGGGCGTACCCCATGGGCAAGAGCGAGCTGGTTGACACGATGGTCAACGATGCTCTGTGGGATGCCACCGGCTTCAACATGCACATGGGCATGACCGCCGAGAACGTCTGCACCAACGAGACCTACCAGAAGAAGTATGGCTACAGCCCCATCAACCGTGAGCAGCTGGACGAGTTTGCCTTCGCTTCTCAGGAGAAGGCCGTGAAGGCCATTGCCGACGGCGCCTTCAAGGAAGAGATCGTTCCCGTTGTCATCAAGGGCAAGAAGGGCGACACCGTGTTTGATACCGACGAAGGCCCCCTGTATGAGCTCCATGGAGGTTCTGGGCAAGCTGAAGCCCGCCTTCAAGAAGGACGGCATCGTCACCGCCGGCAACTCTTCCGGTATCAATGACGGCGCTGCCGCCATCGTAATAATGAGCGAAGAGAAGGCCAAGGAACTGGGCGTTAAGCCGATGGCCACCTGGGTTGCCGGCGCTCTGGCCGGTGTTGAGCCTGAGGTCATGGGCCTGCGGCCCCATCGCCGCCACCAAGAAGGTCATGGCCAAGACCGGCTTGACCGTCGACGACATGGATCTGATCGAGGCCAACGAGGCCTTTGCCGCGCAGTCTGTTGCCGTCGGCGAGGCTCTGCACTTCGACCAGAGCAAGCTGAACGTCAACGGCGGCGCTTATTGCGCTGGGCCATCCTGTCGGCGCTTCCGGTGCCCGTATTCTGGTCACCCTGCTGTACGCCATGAAGCATCGCGGCGCTCACAAGGGCCTGGCTACCCCTGTGCATCGGCGGCGGCATGGGCTGCGCCACCATCGTTGAGATGTAATTACCGGAGGAATTAAAAATGTCCTTTGTTACTACCGAGATTCAGGACGCCGTTGCCGTCCTGACCATTGACCGCCCGAAAGCGCTGAACGCGCTGAACCCGGAGGTTCTGGCTGACCTGAAGGCCGCCTTTGAGGCCATCGATCAGAACACCGTCCGCTGTGTCGTGCTGACCGGCGCTGGCGACAAGAGCTTCGTTGCCGGTGCCGACATCGGCTCCATGTCCACTATGACCAAGGCCGAGGGCGAGGCTTTCGGCAAGCTGGGCAACGATGTGTTCCTGATGATCGAGCATTTCCCGCTGCCTGTCATCGCAGCCGTCAACGGCTTCTGCCCTGGGCGGCGGTAATGAGCTGGCCATGAGCTGCGATATCCGTCTCTGCTCCGACAACGCCGTGTTCGGCCAGCCCGAAGTAGGCCTGGGCATCACGCCGGGGCTTCGGCGGCACCCAGCGCCTGGCACGCCTTGTCGGCATGGGCATGGCCAAGCAGCTCGTATACTCTGCCCTGAACATCAAGGCAGATGAGGCCCTGCGCATTGGTCTGGTCAACGCCGTTTACACGCAGGAGGAGCTGCTGCCCGCCGCCCTCAAGCTGGCCGGCAAGATCGCCAAGAACGCCCCATTGCCGTGCGCAACTGCAAGAAGGCTATCAACGACGGCATCAGCCTGCCCATTGAGAAGGCCGTTGAGGTCGAGGAAAGCTGTTCGGCGACTGCTTCGAGACCCACGATCAGGTCGAGGGCATGGGCTGCTTCCTGAGCCGCGAGAAGCCGAAACCCAAGCCGGTTTTCACGAACAACTAAATTCAACCACAATCTTGTAGGGGGCGGCGTCCCCGACGCCCCGCGGGCGGATGCGAGCACCCACCCCTACAGCCCCGCAACAACATAATTTGGAGGTAACTACTATGAAGGTAGGCGTTATTGGCGCTGGCACTATGGGCCAGGGTATTGCAAAGGCATTTGCACAGGTTGAGGGCTTCACCGTCGCTCTGTGCGACATCAAGCAGGAGGCCGAGGGCGGCAAGAACAAGATCGCTGCCGGTTATGCCAAGCTCGTTGCCAAGGGCAAGCTGGATCAGGCTGAGGTTGACCGCCGCATGGCTGCCATCACCGCTGGCCTGAAAGAGGATCTGTGCGCTGACTGCGACCTGATCGTCGAGGCTGCTTTCGAGGATATGAAGGTCAAGCAGACCACCTTTGGCGAGCTGGACAAGATCTGCAAGCCCGAGTGCGTTTTTCGCTTCCAACACTTCTTCTCTGTCCATCACCGAGATCGGCAAGGGTCTGAGCCGTCCTCTGGTCGGCATGCACTTCTTCAACCCCTGCTGACCGCATGAAGCTCATCGAGGTCATCGCCGGTGTGAACACCCCGCCGAGACCGTCGAGACCATCAAGAAGATCAGCACCGAGATCGGCAAGAGCCCGGTCCAGGTCAATGAGGCTGCCGGCTTCGTCGTCAACCGCATCCTGATCCCGATGATCAATGAGGCCGCCTTCATCAAGATGGAGGGCGTTTCTGACATCGCCGGTATCGACACCGCTATGAAGCTGGGTGCCAACCACCCGATGGGCCCCCTGGAGCTGGGCGACTTTGTTGGTCTGGACATCTGCCTGGCCATCATGGACGTTCTGTACAAGGAGACCGGCGACAGCAAGTACCGCGCCTGCCCGCTGATCCGCAAGATGGTCCGCGGCGGCAACCTGGGCTGCAAGACCGGCAAGGGCTTTACGTTTACAACGCAGACCGCACCAAGACCCCTGGTCGACGCCCTGTAATTCAGTAACTTATCCCGGGCGCGGCCAAAACGTGCCGGGCCGCGTTTGTTTGGTCGGGGAAGCAGTATAGCCCGGCCCCAGTATATGGAGGTTTTATCAATGGATTTTACTCTGTCTAAACAGCAGCAAATGGTCCAGAAGATGTACAAGGAGTTTGCTGAAAACGAAGTCAAGCCCCTCGCCAAGAAGGTCGACGCGGAGGAGTACTTCCCCAAGGAGAGACCGTCGAGAAGATGGCAAACTGGGCATGATGGGCATTTATTTCCCGAAGTCCGTTGGCGGTGCAGGCGGCGACGTGCTGTCCTACGTCATGGCGGTTGAGGAAATGTCCAAGGTTTGCGGCACGACCGGTGTTATCCTGTCTGCCCACACCCCTCTGTGCGCGGCTCCCATCTATGAGAACGGCACCCCCGAGCAGAAGGCCAAGTACCTGCCCAAGCTGTGCAGCGGCGAGTGGGTTGGCGCCTTCGGCCTGACCGAGCCCGGCGCCGGCACCGACGCCCAGGGCCAGCAGACCTTCGCCGTTGACGAGGGCGACCACTGGGAAGCTGAACGGCCCAAGATCTTCATCACCAACGCAGGCTTTGCCAATGTGTTCATCATCATTGCCGTCACCGGCTTCGTGTCACCGACAAGCGGGCCGTCCAAGCAGAAGGAGATCAGCGCTTCATCGTTGAGCGCACCGATCCCTGGCGTCGTCGGTAAGGCTGAGGACAAGATGGGCATCCGCGGTTCTTCCACCTGCGAGCTGATCTTCGAGGACCGCATCATCCCGAAAGACCGTGTGCGGGCTGCTGGCATGGCCGTATCGGCATCGCTTCCCAGGCTCTGGGCATTGCCGAGGGCGCTCTGGAGGAGACCGTTGCCTACGTCAAAGAGCGTAAGCAGTTCGGCCGCAGCATTTCCGCTTTCCAGAACACCCAGTTCGAGCTGGCTGAGATGAAGGCCCGCGTGGAAGCTGCCAAGTACCTGGTTTACGCCGCTGCCCAGAAGAAGCAGGCTGCCATGGACGGCCAGAAGGTCCGCTACAGCGTCGAGGCTGCCGAGGCTAAGCTCATTGCCGCCCGCACCGCCAGCGACGTGACCCGCCGCTGCCTGCAGCTGTTCGGCCGAGGCCGCCCTGCAGCTGAAGGACGAGACCGGCTGCAAGGTGATCGTGGTCACCATGGGCCCGGCACCTGCCGAGGGCATGCTGCGTGAGCTGATGGCCCGCGGCGCTGACCGCGGTCGTGCTGGTTTCCGGCCGCGAGTTCGGCGGCAGCGACACCTTCGCCACCTCTCAGATCCTGGCTGCTGCCGTCAACAAGATCGGCGTCGGCCCTGAGGATATCGTTTTCTGTGGCCGTCAGGCCATCGATGGTGATACCGCCCAGGTGGGCCCCTCAGATCGCGGAGAAGCTGCACCTGCCCCAGGTGACCTACGCTGCCGACATTCAGAAGGACGGCAACAGCCTGACCGTCAAGCGCAGCTGGAGGACGGCTACATGGAGCTGAAGCCGAGACCCCCTGCCTGCTGACCTGCGTTAAGGAGCTGAACGAGCCCGCGTTATATGTCCGTTGGCGGCATCTTCGAGTGCTACTCCAAGCCCATGGACGTCGTTCGACTACAACGCTCTGAAGGACGATCCCTGATCGACGTCGATACCATCGGCCTGAAGGCTCTCCCACCAATGTGTATAAGTCCTTTCACCCCCCCCGGTGAAGGGCGCCGGCATGCTGGAGGGTCGATGACGTTTCGCTGCCCAGATGGTCGGCATCCTGAACGACAAGCACCTGATTTGAGGAAGGAGAAACGAACAATGGCTGAATTCAATGCAATGGATACCGCCGCCTTTAAGGGCGTTTGGGTTTTCTGCGAGCAGCGCGAGGGCGAATCCAGTCCATCAGCTCAGCTGCTTTGAGCGAGGGCCGCAAGCTGGCCAATGACCTGGGCGTTGAGCTGGCGGCCTGTTGTCATGGGCAGCGGCCTGTTGAGGGGCATTGCTCAAGACGCTGGGCGGCTACGGCGCCGATAAGGTTCTGGTCATGCGACAGCCCCCTTCTGAAGGACTACACCACCGATGGCTATGCCAAGGCGCTGTGCGACCTCATCATGGACAAAGAAGCCCGAGATCATGCTGATCGGTGCGACCAACCTCGGCCGCGACCTCGGCCCCCGCTGCGCCGCTCGTCTGCACACCGGTCTGACCGCCGATGCCACTCACCTGGACATCGATGTCGCCAAGTACATGGACTTCCTGCGCACCACCTCCACCATTGATGTGGACAACACCAAGTTTGAGGAGAACACCAACCTGAAGATGACCCGCCCCGCTTTCGGCGGCCACCTGATGGCTACCATCATCTGCCCGCGCTTCCGCCCGCAGATGTCCACCGTCCGCCCCTGGCGCCATGCAGATGCAGGCGTTCGACTCAGGCCGGTGCTGACAAGGCCGTGGTCAAGGTGGACGTCCCGCTGACTGCCTCCGACATCCAATGTTCAGGTGCTCGACATCAAGAAGAGCCGCCGAGAAGCTGGTTGACCTGATTGGTGCCGACGTGGTGGTGTCCGTGGGCCGCGGCATCTGCAAGGACCCCGAAAAGGGGCATCAAGCTGGCCGAGGAGCTGGCCGAGACTCTGGGCGGCGTCGTGGGCGCTTCCGGTGACCGGCAAGGCATCCCCCGCATCTACGTTGCTGGGCATCGCCATCAGCACGTTGCCGGTATGCAGGGTCCGGAACATCATCGCCACCGAACGAACGATCTTCGTGTGCCACCTACCCGTCGGCGATCTACAAGGTCGTTCCTGGGCATCTCAAGGCTGCCAAGGCATTCAGCAGCCGTTGCTCGGTATGCAGGACTCCGACAGCAGCTCCGGGCAGCTCACTCTCGTCCTCATTGACGAGGGAATCATCGACATCGAAGGTCGCATCAAAGGCTTTTTGCGGCGGCATCCGCCAACAGGTCGACATCATCGACCAGCTCACTGTCTGCCATGACACAGCAGCTTATCATCAAAGCTGACCACGCGGGCCTTATCTGCCTCCCACGCAGACCCACTTGCGCATGCTCGATGTTTTTCCTCCATCGAATGGGCGCCATCTGGGCATCGGCCTTGTCCTTGAGCGCGCAGCACCAGGCTATTACGCCGCCTGGCTTCCGGGTCATCAATGGCTCATGACTACGGCGGGCATCCACCTTGCCCACATTGTCCGCGGTCAGCCCGCCAGATAGCCGTACCAGCTCTCATCGGTCCAGGTCGATGGCCACCGGTCTCGATGCCCATCGCCTCAACAGGCTGAAGCTGGTAAATAGCGTCCACCATACCGCTCAGCTCCGCGTCCGGCTGCGCTCGGCGGTCTCACCGGTATCCTCATCGTCAACGCTGAACTCCGGGTCCAGCTCCCGCGCCTTCCTCGGGTCTTGTGGCGGGTTGGTTCTGCAAAGATCGTTGCTGTCGGTCTTTTGGCTGCCGCAGGCAGACAGGAAGCAGGCGGTCAGCAGGGCTGTTGCAAAAGCAGCTTTTTTCATCGTAAAATTCCTTTTCTCGGTCAGAATATTCTCCGGGCGCAAAGCGTGCGTCCCAGTCGTCGCAGACGCTCGTCCAGCAGCAGGGCCTCCGGGGCAGAGCAGCAGCCTTTCCCCCTTATAGTGTGCCAGAAAATCGGTCATAATACCCACCGCCGCGGCCCAGCCGCACTCCCGTCCGGGGCGGCCAGGCAGGGGATCAAGGGCCAGCGTGGCGTATACCCGCCGGGCGGCGGCGGCCGGTCGGCCAGCTTGCCCGGGCTCCCGGGATACCGTAGGTTGCAGGCAGGGCAGCAAAGACAGGCTCTGGCGTCGGCCAGCGCGTGTTCCATCTCCGGTGCGGCTCGCATGGCCGCAGCAACGGCCGTTGCCGTCCGCCAGCGCTTGGCAGGCAAAATGGCCCGCTGTGTCCGGCTCGTCCGGCATGGCTGCAAACGCCCGCCAACACTCCAGTTCCAGGGCGCAAACAGCGCCCGCCATACCGCAGCCGCGGGCTTGCATATCCCAGCTCGGCGCGCCACCTTCCAGGCGCGTGCCTCCCATATCTCCACCTTTTGGTATCATATCTGCCCTTACCCTACAAGACGGAAAATAACCGTCCTGTTGTTACCAGCAGCGACAAAATTTTTCCGCCATCTTGTCCCTGAGGCAGAATGTATAATATAAGCTGTATCGCTAATATGCTGACATTTATATAAAGGAGATTCAACCTCATGAAGCAAGTTTAATTTTATCAAGACCGACATTCCCGAATGCAGATCAAAGCCGACTGTTTTTTGACAACCCAAACCATGAGCCCACCAGATTCATTTTCAGGCATCGACAAGCCACTTTTGCAGGATAACCAGAGCCGCTCCATCAAGGCCGACTGTTTTTGGCGGAATGACCGCATTTATGCGGACGTATGAAGGTCCGACCACGGGGCGGCAAACCCTTCGTAGATGACCGTCACCACGTTCAGTGCTGCCGGACTGCGGCTGCGACCATAAGACCACCCAGGACAAAACAGCTCGCCCTTGCTGACCCTGGGCGGTGTTTGAATCGACTGCTAAAAAGACCTTGATTCAGTGGGTGGGCGCAACCGATGTCCGCCGGTAAAAACTCGTTTGCAAGTTTCTGGGCTTCGCCCGGCATCGTGCTGTCCGATGTGGCGGATTCTGCTGGAGTACTGCAACGTCTGAAACCCCACCGCCGAGGGCGGCATTCCTGATGAGCGACAGGTCAACGTGCCGGTGGCTTCGACTGCGGCTGCAGGCACAATAGCGCCGGGACGGAGCACCACCCCGTTTGCCGCGAAGTTCGGAGAATATTTTGAAATATTGAATTAAACCGTGCAGAAACGAAAGAACACCTTCGCAGGCTTCTGGAAATACCGTTACCTGCTGCAAAACCTGGAATTTCCCGTGATTTCAAACTGAAATACCGCCGCAGCGTGCTGGGCGTGGCGTGGAAGCGTGCTGAACCCGCTGCTGTAGCGTTGGTTAATGGTCCCATATTTTCGCTGCGCACTGTTCTGCCAACGCAGTCATCCCATGAGCGAACAAAAGCAACAGCCCATTATTTCCATCGACCATGTTTCGATGCGTTTTAACCTGGCAAAAGAAAAGCACGAAAGCCTGAAAGAATATTTTGTGGTTCTTTGCACGGCGGTGTGCGATTTGATGAATTCTTCGCCCTTTCGGATGTTAGCTTTGACATTATGCCGGGGGATTTTTACGGCTTGATCGGCCTGAACGGCTCCGGCAAAAGTACGCTGCTGAAAGTGATTTCCGGCGTCTACAAGCCCAGCGCCGGTAAAGTGACGGTGAACGGCACCATTGCGCCGCTGATCGAACTGGGTGCCGGTTTTGACATGGATTTGACCGCGCGGGGAAAACATCTACCTGAACGGCACGGTCCTGGGCTATACCCCCCAAGTATATTGATTCCAAGTTTGACGATATTGTGGAGTTCAGTGAGCTGCAGGAATTTTTGGATGTGCCGCTGAAAAACTATTCCTCCGGCATGGTGGCGCGCCTGGCCTTTGCCGTGGCAACCATGACCAAGCCGGATATCCTGATTGCGGATGAGATCCTTTCGGTCGGTGATTTCCTGTTCCAGGAAAAAGTGTGAAAAGCGCATGGCGGAGCTGCTTTCCGGCGGCACGACCGTGATTCTGGTCAGCCATTCTATTGAGCAGATTGAGCGCATGTGCAATAAGGTGGCCTGGCGGACCACGGCCACCTGCGCCGCCTTGGCCCACCAAAGGAGGTGACGGCCAATACCGTAGGTTTGAAAAGAAGGACGCCATGCGGACAAAGTGGAGGGATAAGGCGCATGGCACAGGACACGAACCAGAACCGCCCGGCGGATGTGGCCCAGGCGGACAGTGTGGGCGGCATGGCCAAACGCCTGCTGAACCCCGCCCATTTGTCAGACCTTGCCCGCCGCAGCGCCGCCACCCTGAAAGAGCAGGGTGCCGAGCAGCTGTGGCGCGATGTGACCTTCCGCGTGGGGCTGGCGTTCCACCATGATTCCTGGCAGCACCGGGCAGACCTGCCCCTGCGCCGGGAGTTGAAAGCCCAGCGCGCCGAGTACGCAGACGGCAAGCCGGGACCGGTGGTAAGCGTTGTAGTGCCACTGTACAACACGCCGGAAAAGTTCTTTGGCCAGATGCTGGCCAGCGTGCAAAAAGCAGACCTACCCCACTGGCGGCTGGTGCTGGTGGATGCTTCGGACGCAGCCCATGCCGCGTTCAGCACCCATGCCAGCAAAGGCCGCGGCAAAGGATCCGCGCATCCTGTATAAGAAAGTGGAAAACGGCGGCATTGCGGCCAACACCACGGCAGGCTTTGCGCTGGCAACGGGGACGTATATCGCCCTGCTGGACCATGACGATGTGCTGTACCCCAACGCGCTGTATGAGAGCGTGAAAACGATGCAAAGCCAGGGAGCCGAGTTGGTGTACAGCGATGATCGTGCTTTCGGCGGATTTGAAACAGCTGGGCGGATACCACTTTAAGCCGGACTTTGCGCCGGACTATCTGCGCGGGGTCAACTTCATCACCCATCTGGCGGTGTTCTCCCGCGCATTGCTGGACCGTGCCGGTGCATATGAATCCAGTGAGTACGATGGTGCACAGGACCATGACCTGATGCTGCGCCTGACCGAACAGACCACGCGGGATAAAATTGCCCATAAAAAAAAGGTGCTCTATATCTGGCGCGGCCATGCGGGTTCCACCGCGGCGGGCATGGAGGCGAAGCCCTATGCTCTGGCGGCCGGTGTGCGCGCGATTGATGCCCAGCTCAAGCGGCTGAACCTGCCCGGCAAAGCCATGGAAGTGGAGGGTGCGCCCGGCGCGTTCCAGGTGCGGTACGAGCTGACCGGCCACCCGCTGGTCAGCGTTATGATCCCCAACAAAGACCATATTGACGATTTAGACCGCTGCCTGAAAAGCCTGTATGCCAACGCAGGCTATGATAACTTTGAAGTCCTGGTCATTGAAAATAACTCTGAACAGCAGGAAACATTCGCCTACTACAAAACCATGCCGGAGCGTTACCCCAACAGCCGGGTGGTGACCTATGTGGGGCCGTTTAACTTTTCTGCCGTCAACAACCTTGGTGCGCGCTTTGCCAAGGGCGAGCATCTGCTGCTGCTGAACAACGATATCGAGGTACTCAGCCATGATTTCTGCGGGAGCTGCTGAGCTATTCCCAGCGGCCGGATGGGTGCTGTGGGCGCAAAGCTCTATTATCCGGATGATACGATCCAGCATGCGGGCGTGATTATGGGCATCAACGGCAGTGCAGGCCACAGCCACAAGAGCTACCCGCGCAAGGCTGTGGGCGATTTGTACCGCCTTGTCACCACGCAGGACTATATGGCCGTGACGGGTGCCTGCCTGATGACCAAAACGGAGCTGTACCGCGCGGCGGGCGGCCTGGACGAAGCCAAGTTCGCCGTGGCCTATAACGATGTGGATTACTGCCTGAAGCTGTGGCAGAAGGGCCTGCTGAATGTGTACACCCCCCGTGCCGAAGCCTACCATTACGAGAGCAAGAGCCGCGGTCTGGACACCACCCCGGAAAACGCCGCCCGCTATGCCCGCGAAAAGGCAAACTTTTACACGAAGTATCACGAATATATTGATCATTATGACCCGTACTATAACCCGCATTTCAACACTGTTTGAAAACTTTGGGCTGAAATAAGGCAGGGCAGAGGTTAAATTTATTTTAAAAAGTTTGAACCCAGTTTTTTGATTGAAGGCAGCAATGGACGAGGATGACATCCGCGCCGGGATCATGGCCAGCGCCGAGGGCGACTGCCTGATCGTGGTGGGGGGATGAGGAAGTGGTGAAAGTGCATTACCACACCGAACCCCTGGAAGGTGCTGGAATACGCCGCCAGCCAGGGCTATTTTGCACAAATCATTGTAGAAAAATATCCAGGCAAACGGGCTGGATGGGTAAAGGATAAAATGAACGGCATGCAGTATCATACAGTGCCAAACCGTTTGCAGGGATATGATTACAGCCAAAATGGTTATTTCATAACCTTCTGTACACAGGGCAGAGTGCATTTATTTTGGAAAGAACCCACCCGATTGCGGCATCCCAGGCCGTAGGGGCGCGCAATACGCGCCCCTACAACATCGTCCAACAATGAAAGAGCTGCGTAACCAAACACCTCCATCACCCCATCTGGCTTGTATGACCACGTCATCCGTACCCAGACATTATGAAACCACCATCGATTCCAACCCCAAACATGGCAGACGGACTGCCTGAACCCGAACCGGAACAACCCCCAACAATCTGACACCCGAAAGGACGTAACGTTATGAACCAGCAGGCCAAGCGCATCAAAGAACTATTTGGCTATGCCCGTACCTTGACGAAGGAACAGGGCATTGGCACCATGTGCGTGCGCGCGGTGGGCTTTTTCAAACGGCGCTTTTTCGGCAAGCGGGCGCGGTACTGGCCGTCCAACATGGCGCTGGAAGCCCAGCGCAGCGACCCCGCGGCGGAAACCTTCCCCATCATTTCTATTTTAACGCCGCTGTACAATACGCCGCAAAACTTTTTAACAGAATTTCTCGATAGTGTGGAAAACCAGACCGCCCACAACTGGCAACTCTGCCTGGCGGATGCTTCGGACGATGCCCACACCTATGTGGGGGGAGCTGGTGCAAAAGCACGTGGCGGCCAACCCGCGCATTCGCTATGTGAAAATTGAAAACAAGGGCATTGCGGTCAACACCAACGCGGCGGCCCGGCTGGCACAGGGGGAATATCTGGCTCTGGCAGACCATGATGACATCCTGGCCCCGCACGCTATCTACTGCATGGGCAAAGAACTGCAAAAAAACGCGGGGGCCGATTTCGCCTACAGCGATGAAGCCCTTTTCCGCAAAAGCCCCAAAACCGCCCATGTGGCCCACTTTAAGCCGGACTATGCGCCGGAATACCTGATGGCCTGCAACTACATCTGCCACCTGGCCGTGTTCCGCAAAAGTCTGTTTGATGCCATCGGCGGGGAGCGCCCGGAGTGTGACGGCGCACAGGATCATGATCTGTTCCTGCGGCTGATCGACGCCATGCAGGCGAAAGACGCCAACGCCGCACCGCTGCATATCCCGCAGGTGCTGTATTACTGGCGGGTTCATGCGGCGTCCACCTCCGGCGGCACCGAGGCCAAGCCCTATGTGGTAAAAAGCCGCGCAGAAAGCCGTGGCGGACCACCTGGCGGCAACCGGCCGCAGCGGCAGGGTAGAGGAGGGCATCTTCCCCGGTACCTGCCATGTGCAGTGGGAACTGCCGGAGCCGGAACCGCTGGTGTCCATCCTAATCCCCAACAAGGACCATGTGGACGACCTGGAAAAATGTCTGTTCAGCCTGTACTCCAAAACGCTGTACGAAGCGTTTGAAGTGATCGTCATCGAAAATAACTCCACCGACCCCGCCACAAAGGCTTATTATGAAAAGCTGCCGGACCGCTATGCCAACTGCCGCGTGGTGGCTTACAGCGGCGGGTTCAATTTCAGCCGCATCAATAACTTTGGCCGCAAGTTTGCCAACGGCAAAAGTTCTTACTGCTGCTCAACAACGATATTGAAATCATCAGTGGAAACTGGCTGACCCAGATGGTAGCCGAAGCCAGCCAGCCCGGCGTGGCGGCCTGCGGCACCATGCTGTATTACCCGGACGATACCATCCAGCACGCGGGCATTATCACCGGTTTGGGTGGGTATGCGGGCCACAGCCACAAGTACCACAAGCGCGGCGGTAGCGGGTACATGTTCCGCCTGGCCACCGTGCAGGATTATTCCGCCTGCACTGCGGCCTGCCTGCTGGTGCGCACATCGGCTTATGATGCCGTTGGCGGGTTGGATGAAGCCTTTACTGTTGCATTCAACGATGTGGATTTCTGCCTGCGCCTGCGGGAAAAAGGCTGGCGTATTGTGTGGACCCCCTATGCGGAGCTGTACCACCACGAAAGCAAATCCCGCGGTTCGGACGAGGAAGACCCCGCCAAAAAGGCCCGCTTTGCCAAGGAGCAGGCCCGCCTGTATGAGGTACACGGTAAGCAGAATATCCTGCATGACCCCTATTACAACCCGAACCTGAGCCTGGATTATGAGGATTTCCGCGGAAGCGGGGATCTGCGCAATCTGAAAAACGTGACCCTGTGACCCATGCCGGAAAAGCAGGGCAAAATCTGTGCAGTTTTTTTTTGCTGTTACGGCTTGCCACGCTATGCCGGATATGCTATAATCTAAATGTTACCGCGGCCCGGCTTTGGGCGTATGCCCTGCATCAGGGAGCCTTGATTGCCTTTTTGCTGCGCCGTAGGCAAATATTATAAAGCGAGGTATTACTACTATGAGCCAGAAGTCTGCTATCGAAAAACAGCCCATCATTGCAAAAGCCGCCATCCATGAGGGTGACACCGGTTCTCCGGAAGTTCAGGTTGCGCTGCTGACCGCACGCATCAACCACCTGACTGAGCACCTGAAGACCAACAAGAACGACAACCACAGCCGTCGTGGTCTGTTCAAGATGGTCGGCCGCCGCCGTAACCTGCTGGCCTATCTGCAGAAGAAGGACATCAACCGTTACCGTGCTCTGATCGCTGAACTGGGTCTGCGCAAGTAATTCGCAAAACGGGCAGGGCGCTGTATGTGCGCCCTGCCCATTTTCTATATTTCAGCAGGTGTTCCGGCATTCATTTTATTATGCTCTGCCGCTGGCCTGTAATAATATTGAATAAAGTTAGGGCAATACCGCATAATTCTAAGTGCCGATACGGCGAGCGAGGTGCGGCAGATGCCAAGCCAAAAGCGCAGATAATACTGGATGCTGCAAAGGTGAGCGCCGCCAGTGGCGGAAACAGCGAATCGAAGCAGGGGCAGCGGTCGCAGAATGCGAGGGGCTTTGCCCCCCGAAGCACGATGCGGGTACCGCAACCCGACATTATCGAGCATTTTGGCAACGCAGATGCCGTGCCGCAGCCGCCGGAGCGGTGCTTAAGCTGCAAGGCGGGAATTGTGCAGTGTTGCCTTAGAACCCCGAGGGAGAAGAACGGTACTTTGGCACTCCGGCCACCGTTGCCAGTCCATTATATCCCACTGCCTTTTACAATGTAATGGTGCGGTACCTTGGTCAGTGCTGTAACTCCTAACTCCTCCCTCTTACCTCCTAACTTAATGTTTTTGGCCGCCCGCATGGTTTGTGCAGTAAATCGAACGCCGGAGCAAAACAACCGTTCCGCCGCTGGATTTATTGCTCAAAGCATGGGGCTGCCTGAACCGCATATTCCCACCAGGTATCAAAAATTATATCAGAAGGAGAATTACTATGGCACTGGAATTTGCATCCCGTAAGGCAACCTTCCCCAACTACCGCAAGTTTGAAACAACTTTTGCCGGCCGCCCGTTTGTGGTGGAAACCGGCAAGCTCTGCGGCCTTGCCAATGGCAGCGCAATGATCCGCTATGGCGAAACCTGCGTGCTGTGCAATGTTACCATGAGCGAAAAGCCGCGTGAAGGGGTGGATTTCTTCCCCTGAGCGTGGAATTTGAAGAAAAGCTGTACGCCGCCGGCCGCATTCCCGGCTCTTTTATGCGCCGCGAAGGCCGCCCCCGGTGAACACGCCATCCTGTCCTCCCGCGTGGTAGATCGTCCCATCCGTCCGCTGTTCCCCAAGGATATGCGCAATGATGTCTGCGTGACCATGACTGTGATGAGCCTTGACCCGGACTGCTCCCCTGAGATTGCCGGTATGAACGGCGCGTCTCTCGCCATTGCCATGTCGGATATCCCCTGGAATGGCCCCATCGGCGGCGTGGCAGTCGGCTATGTGAACGGCGAGATCGTGCTGAACCCCACCAAGGAGCAGCGCGAGCGCTCTGACCTGGCCCTGACCCTGGCTGCCAGCATGGAAAAGATCGTCATGATTGAAGCCGGCGCCAACGAAGTGACCGGAAGAGGTCATGATGGACGCCATCAAGGCTGGCCATGAGGAAATCAAAAGCTGCTCACCTTTATGAACGGCATTGTGGCCGAGATCGGCAAGCCGAAGAAGAGCTTTACCCCGGTGGAACTGGACCACGCTCTGTTGGCGGATGTGTACGCCAAGCACCTGGAAGATGTCAAGGCTGCCATGAACACCGACGACAAAAACGTCCGCGATGCTGCCATGCTGCCCATCATGGATGCTATTGCCGAGGAACACCCCGAACTGAACGCCGCCGACCTGGATCTGATCAGCTATAAGCTGCAGAAGAAGGTTGTGCGCACCTGGCTGCTGGAAGAAGGCAAGCGTGTTGACGGCCGCGGCATCAATGAGATCCGCCCGCTGGCCGCCGAAGTCGGTGTGCTGCCCCGTGTGCACGGCTCCGGCCTGTTCACCCGCGGCCAGACCCAGGCCCTGACCATCTGCACCTTGGCTCCACCAAAGATGCCCAGATGATGGACGACCTGTCCGACCCCGCTCAAGCGCTACATCCATCACTATAACATGCCGCCGTACTCCACCGGCGAAGCCCGCGCACCCGCGCAGCCCCGGCCGCCGCGAGATCGGCCACGGCACTAACCTGGCGGAGCGTGCCCTGATCCCCGTGCTGCCCAGCATGGAAGAGTTCCCGTACACCATCCGTACCGTTTCTGAAATCATGAGCTCCAACGGCTCCACCTCTCAGGCTTCTATTTGCGCTTCCACCCTGGCCCTGATGGATGCTGGTGTGCGTTCCATCAAGGCACCGGTTGCCGGTATCTCCTGCGGCCTGATCACCGATGGCGACCCGCTGCACGGCGGCCGCTGGATGACCATGCTGGATATCCAGGGCGTGGAGGACTTCCACGGCGATATGGACTTTAAGGTTGGCGGCACCCGCCGCGGTATTACCGCTATCCAGATGGATATTAAGGGTGGACGGCCTGACCTATGATATTGTGGCCGAAGCACTGGAAAAGTGCCGCAAGGGCCGCCTGTTCATCCTGGACGAGATCATCAAGCCCTGCATTGCCGAGCCGCGCGCAGAGCTTTCAAGTATGCACCCAAGATGTTCAGCATGCAAATCCCCCGTTGACAAGATCAAGGACGTCATCGGTAAGGGCGGCAAGGTTATTCAGGAAATGTGCGCCAACTTCAACTGCAAGATCGACATTGAGGAGGACGGCCACGTCTTTATCTCCGCTGTGGATCAGGACGACGCCAAGCGCGCGATTTCCACCATCAAGACCATTGTGGAAGATCCCGAAGTGGGCGCTATCTACAAGGGCCGCGTGACCCGCCTGATGAACTTCGGCGCGTTTGTTGAGATTGCCCCGGGCAAGGAAGGTCTGGTTCACATCTCCAAGCTGGACGACCACCGTGTAGAGCATGTGGAAGATGTTGTTGCCGTGGGCGATCCCATCATCGTTATGGTAACCGACATCGACCAGCAGGGTCGCATCAACCTGTCCCGCAAGGACGCTCTGGCTGCCATCGCCAAAAAAGCGCGCGGAACAGCAGCAGTAAAGTTACAGGAGTTTTGTTCCTTCTTTGAAAAAGAAGGGAACCGAAGAAACTTTAATAGAATAAAAACAGGCAGTGCCGCTCCCGGAAAGGAAGGAGAAGGACACTGCCTGTTTTAGTATTGGGTAAAAAGAAAGTGGGTATTTTGAACAGAAAAACAGCGCAGAATCTCTCGATTCTGCGCTGCTTCTATATGGAGCGGGTGAAGGGAGTCGAACCCTCGTCCCCAGCTTGGAAGGCTGATGTACTAGCCGTTGTACGACACCCGCATTGAATACCTTTGATTATTTTACCGCACGGGTGCCGGTTTGTCAATAGCGGATTGCCGATTTTCAGCTGTTCCGGCCTGATCCGGCGTGTTTTCACTCAGCGTTTTTACCGCCGAGCAAAAGAACCAGGAATTCCCTCAAAACTCTTTGCGCTGATAAATTTGTACACTCAAGCGCCCAGCTGCCAAGGTAGAGCAGCAGCACGGCCGCGCAGGGCAGCAACAAAAGCACCGGCTGCGCGGTGAGGGCATTGCCCAAAGCGTCCAGCTGGGAAATGACGGAAGAACGCTGCAGATAGGGCAGATGCTCCATGGCAAAAATTATGAGGAAAACACCAGAATGCGACCAGGTACACCCAGGTGCGGGCACGCACCGCGCCGAATTTGTAGGAAAACGGCATGTTGACGGCAAAGCAGCGGCAGGAAAACGCGGCAATGACCAGAATCGAGAATGCCGCTTCCAACACATCTGTGTATTGGCCGGTAAGGAAAATCCCCACCGCGGCGCAAACGCTGCCAAACAGGGTGAACAGCAGCCCCAGCAGGTACTTGCAGCCAACAACCTGCCCCGGTGTGACCCGGCAGGGGTGCGGCATAGGTATCCCAGTGGGCGTAATCATCAAAAAATTCATGGTGCTGGATGCGTAAACGCCGCACACGGCAACCAGCGCATAACACAGGTAATCCATATGCAGGCAGACCGCCATGCCAAGATAAAAGCACAACCATAATAAGGAAATTTTTTCTTGTAGCTGTTCACCAAAATGGCCCAGTCTTTGCACAAAAAGACCTTTCATTGTTAACCCTCCTTGCTGGTCAGGCGCATAATGTCATCAATGCTGGCGGCATCGCATACCACACCGGGCAATGCGCGCAGGACGCTGACCCGCGTGGGTGTACCAGGCTTTTCGCAGCCGGCGGCGGTGCGGCAGGTGGCGGCGATCCACTGCGGCGGCAGGCGGTCAAGGTCCTGCTGGCTGCACCGCAGAATGCCGTATTCTTCCATCAGGTCATCCTTGTTTTTGGCAAACAACTTGCTGCCCGTGGTGCAGGTAGGCAATGGTATCGGCGATCTGTTCCAGGTCGGGGTGGTAATGTGGCTGCTCAACGGCAGCACGCTGTGGCGCTCATCCTGGATAAAATCAAGCAGGATATCAAAAATCTCGCTGCGGGCAGCGGGGTCCAGCCCGGAGGTAAGCTTCGTCAGCACCAGCAGCTCCCGGCCGGTGGGCCAAAAGCGCTGGCAAGGTTCAGCTTCATCCGCATGCCGCGGCTGAGTTCTTTGATGCTCTTTTTCGGCGGCAGGTGGAACTGCTCCCAGCAGAGCGGCGAATAACCGGCATCCCACGCTGGGCCAAATATGCCCGGGGTGCAGGCTGGCACCAACCTGTGTGGGGGTCAGCGATTCATAAAAATAGGCATCCTCAAAACACAACGCCAATTTTTCGCGCGCACGGCAGCATCATCTGGGGTGCCTCAGCAGCTCCCACGGTGCCGGCATCGGAGGCTTGGTTTGCACCGGTCGGCAGTTTGAGCAAGGTGGTTTGCCTGCGCCGTTTTCACCAATCAGGCCAACAATGCTCCCGGCGGAATTTCCAGGCTCTGTCTTGACCCACAAAAAAGGAGCAACAAATAAAGATTGAAGGAGAGTTCAAGCCTACGGTGGATTGCCTTTGTGCGACCCACTGTAGGTTTGTTTTTATCCATAAGGGAATAGATGCAATATTAGCGATAAAAATGTGAGGATGGAATAGAGGAATGAATTCAAAAAAGAAGTGCAGCACGTATACCTTGTCGGCGCGAAGTCATTGGGGGCTTACGGAGGTTATGAGACCTTTGTCTACAAGCTCACGGAGTATCACCAGAATAAAGAAAACATCAAATATCATGTTGCCTGCAAAGCCAATGGCGATGGTTGCATGGATGAGAGCAAGTTTGAGGGCGTGACAAAGATCAATGATCACGAGTTTGAATTTCACAATGCCCACTGCTTCAAAATAGATGTTCCTCAGATTGGACCTGCACAGGCAATTTACTATGATGTTGCGGCATTGAAGGCTTGCTGCAAGTACATAAAGGAACATCGGATTAAGCATCCGATCGTTTACATCATGGCCTGCCGTATCGGACCTTTTGCTGGCCATTTCTATAAAAAGAAATCCATAAGCTGGGTGGTACGGTGTACCTGAATCCAGACGGACATGAGTGGATGAGGGCAAAATGGTCAGCACCAATTCGGAGGTATTGGAAGATTTCTGAGCAGATGATGGTCAAGTATTGTGACCTTGCAATCTGTGATTCTGTGAATATCGAAAAGTACATCCATGAATGCTATGACGGTAAGGGCATCAAAGGAAGTAGTCCGAAAACAACCTTCATTGCGTACGGTGCGGATCTTACCCTTAGTAAGCTGGCTGACGATGATGAAAAACTGGTGAGCTGGTATAAGGAAAAAAGGATTGACAAAAAGGGCTATTATCTTGTTGTAGGTCGCTTTGTGCCAGAAAACTCTTTTGAAGTTATGATTCGGGAGTTTATGAAGAGCAAGAGTGAAAAAAAGATTTTGCTCTGATCACGAATGTCAATGATAAGTTCCTGAATGAATTGGAAGAAAAACTCCACTTCAAGAGCGATAAACGAATTAAGTTTGTTGGCACAGTATATGATCAGGAACTCTTGAAAAGATTCGAGAGAATGCCTACGCATATTTCCATGGACACACGGTTGGAGGCACAAATCCTTCGCTGATCGAAGCACTCGGTAGTACAGATTTGAACTTGCTCGTAGATGTTGGTTTTAACAAAGAGGTCGCAGAAGATTGCGCCTTGTACTGGAGTCGCAAGCCGGGCAGCCTTGCGAAACTGATTAATAAGGCAGACAAAATGAGTGCAGATGAAATTGCAGAGATGGGGCGGAGAGCCAAGAAACGTGTGGCTGAAGAGTACACATGGGATAAGATTTGTAAACAATACGAAAGCGTGTTTACGGAGGAAATTGTAAAATGACAGTACAAGAAGCAGATAAAAACGCTGGGGGGGGGGTACACAACCTGCCCACAATATCGCTTGCTAAAGTGGAAAAGACGATGCGAGAAATATAAAAATATCAAATTGCTTTACGGGTTCTTATGGATGATTTACCGTAAATTGCAGATCAAGTATGGTGTTGATTTACCGGCCAGCACAAAAATTGGCCCAGGATTTAAGATAGAACATCTTAATGGCATAGTTGTAAATCCTGATGTTGTAATAGGGAAAAATTGTAATATTTATAACGGAGTAACTATTGGAAAAGAAAAGAGAGGCATTCGTGAAGGTTGTCCGACAATAGCAGATGAAGTGTGGATAGGAGCAAATGCAATTGTAGTAGGACGTATTCAGATTGGGAGCGATGTCTTAATTGCACCAGGAGCGTATGTGAACTTTGATGTCCCGTCCCATAGTATTGTTTTAGGTAATCCGGCTAAAATTGTGGCGAAAGAAAATGCAACAGAAAAATATATAAAAAATACAGTATAGGTTTAAATAAATATGAAAATATTACATTATGCTTTGGGATTTCCTCCATACAGAACAGGGGATTGACGAAGTACTGCATAGATTTGATGTTGACACAAGCGGAGCAAGGACATGAAGTGGCATTGCTTTGGCCGGGTCGAATAACAATAGTAAAAAAGAAGCCTGAAATTCATAAGGGAAGAAACTGGAATGGAATAGAGTCATTTGAAATCATCAATCCATTGCCCGTTCCGCTTGATGAGGGAATTTTGGATGTTGACGCCTACATAAAAAAAAGGTGACGAAACAGTTTATTCCAAATTCTTGCAGGATTATTCCCCAGATGTTATTCATATCCACACATTGATGGGACTACATAAAGAATTTATCCATGCAGCGAACGAACTGGGAATCAGGACGGTATTTACAACACACGACTATTTTGGGCTTTGTCCTAAGGTAACGCTATTTCATAATGGAAAGCCCTGCGACAATGATCATAATTGCATGGATTGCGTAAAGTGCAATCAATCTGCTTTGAGTTTGAAGAAAATTGTGGTATTACAGTCACCTGTTTATAGAAAACTGAAAAATACCCGTGTAGTAAAACTGCTTCGAAGCCGACATAGGAAGAACTTTTTTGAAGAGGCTGAAACAGAAACGGCAGCTAGTGCAGAAAATACCAATGTGGCACAAAATCAAAATTATGAAAAACTGCGTGAATATTACGTATCAATGTTAAAAATGATAGATTTCATTCATTTCAATAGTTCAGTAACGGAAATGATATATAATCGTTATTTTCACCCCAAAAATAGTGCAGTGATTTCGATTACACATAGGGATATAAAGGATCATCGAAAAGAAAGAACTTTGACCACGATGTTTTACGCATAACGTATTTGGGACCGGCAAAACCTTTCAAGGGCTTTCAATTTCTAATTGGAGTGCTGGATGATATTTGGAGGAGACTCTTAGTAAGTTTGAATTGCACATCTACACAAATACAAATGTAGAAAGAGAGTACATTACGCATAAACAAGAGGGGTATCCGTACAGCCAACTGGAAGAAATTTTCGATAATACAGATTTGTTAATTGCTCCGAGCCAGTGGTATGAGACATTCGGATTTACGGTGTTAGAGGCGCTGAGCTACGGGGTGCCAGTCATGGTCACTGATAGTGTTGGTGCGAAGGATATTGTCTGTAATATTTCACCAGAATTGGTTCTTTCTGGAGATAAATTTGGTCTGAAGAAACTTGATTTAAGAAGCATCAACCGTAAAATAATGAACTCGGAAACAATTATAAAAACAGAACTAGCGCATGAGAGGGAAATTTTAGAAGTATATGAAAAATAAAAAATACTGGTTGATTGGATCAGGAAGTTCAAGTTGCAGGAGAATGATGGCGGATTTGGAAAATGTACAAATACATGATTTTGAGTAAGTAAAAAGACATTATTAGAGAAACACAGAGGGAAAAAAATAATATGAGTGTGCCTAAAATTATACACTATTGCTGGTTTGGACCTAAAGAAATACCAGAGATGGAGCAAAAATGTATTGCCTCATGGAAAAAAGTCCTGCCTGATTACAAAATAATGTTTTGGAATGAGCAAAACTTTGATGTTAATAGTGTGCCTTATGTGAGAGAGGCGTATGAAAAAGGAAAGTACGCGTTTGTCAGCGATTATGTAAGAATGTATGCCTTATATAACTATGGTGGAGTTTACTTTGATACGGATGTTGAAGTCTTAAAACCGCTTGATAAATTTCTTGAGGATAAAGCATTTATAGGTTTTGAGAATAGAACAATGATTGGCACAGGAATTATTGGAGCTGAGAAGCATTCTGCTCTGTTTGAAGAGATGCTTAATTATTACAGTAACCATAATTTTGTGGATGACAATGGAAATATTGACACAACAACAAATGTTCAAATTATTTCGAAACTGTTGATGGAACAGAAATTTGAACCGAGAAATTCAGAACAAATTTTGTCGGATATACATATTTACGAGAGGGATGTTTTTTGCCCTAAAAAAGATGGATGACGGAACATTTGCGGTAACGGATCGATCTGTAACGATTCATAGATTTTCTGGAAGTTGGCTTACAGAGAGGGAAAAAAGCGAGGAACAAATTTACTTTGGCGTAATGTGATGCGTCCGATTTTGAAGAAAATACGAGCAGCAATTATACAGGTGTTTGGAAATCAAACGGATAAAAGAATAGAGGCAGCAATAAGAAATCTACTAAGGTAAGAAAAGGATGATTGATATGAATACAATTGAGACAATAAAAAGTGATTTGTTCAGAGTGAGCGGGGGGGGGGGAACAGTATAAAACATATCCTCTTTGATCCTGAGTTTAAATATGTGGCTCTTTATAGATGTGCACATTCTGCAATATATGGAAACAAATTTAAGAAAGTAATATGGAGAGTCTTACTTAAAAGGGCATCAATAAAATATGGATATGAAATAGCGCCGGAGTGCGTTATTGGTCCAGGGTTAAGGTTGGTTCATCGTGGTGGGGTGTGCATTAACCCAGCAGCTGTGCTTGGGGAAAATGTTACAATATTCCATGGCGTGACAATCGGATCTACAAGAAGGGGAAAACTAAAAGGCTCGCCAACAATTGGGAATAAAGTTTGGATAGGCTCTAATGCTTCGATAGTTGGGAAAATTGCTATAGGTGATGATGTTTTAATAGCTCCCAATAGCTATGTAAATATGGATGTGCCATCACACAGTGTATGTCTGGGCAACCCAGCAAGGATTTTCAACAAGGAAAATGCGACAGAGTATTATCTTGATAATATATGTGAGAGACAGGAGGATTAAGGTGAAAAAAGCCAATATATGATTGGGGCAATCAACATGCTGCCATTTTTGATAGTTATATCCATGCGTTGGATGGCACAGGAATTCGATATTTCATTTTAAGAAATTACGAAGGACTTCCTGAGTATAATGAATCAAAGGATATTGATTTGATTATTGAACCTGGTAAATATAAAAGTGCGGCACAGTTGCTTTTAAATACTTTTTAGATGCCATGGTGTTGAGTATTACTATGTAGTGAAATACGAACGTGTACGTTGCTGGTTTGGAATGAATTCAACGAGTGACTTTGCAATTCATATCGATTTAATTGAGGGATACGTTAATAAAGGATTTGAAATTTTTGAATTCGATAAATTGTATGGTAATACGGCGGCATATAAAGAATATCGTGTGCTGAATCAGCCCTATGATATTGCGATGTTGCTTTTTGTACAAGGTAATAGGAGCAAAAGAACTCAAGCAAAGATATAGAGATAAAATTTCAGCAGGGTACAAGTCGTGCAAAAATGAAATCAGGGATATACTTGTTGAAGTATTAGGAAGTGATTTGGCTCAGAAAGTATGCAGCAAGGTGGAAGCTGACGAATATGAGTGGATAGTAGATCATTCGAAGGTTATTTCCAGAACCTCGAAAAAATTGCATTCAAAAAGCATCCGATTAGTACGGTTGTTAATGTTATGCGCTTCTTGAATGAAAAGGTGTATCGTATTGGAATATGTCCCAAGAAGTATCGAAAGATGATAGCGTTGGAAGCGCCTGATGGTACAGGGAAGACTACATTTATTGATGCATTAACAGTAATGCTTGCAGAAACCTTTGTATGTGATATTGAAAAAAAATGCATGTGTATCATTTTAGACCTTCAGTGTTGCCTAATTTGGGTGCAGTGGGTGAAAAAGCTGGCGTCATGAAGCAAGATACAAATTTTGAAAACCCACATAGAAATAAAGCAGCGAATCCTTTAAGTTCCTTCGTAAGAATGGGGTACTATTGGCTGGATTATCTTATTGGAGGCGCAATTTGCATTCGGAAGGATGTTCAGTTTGATAAGATAACGATTTTTGACAGATATATTTATGATTTCATCATTGACCCTTTACGTTCGCGCATTAACTTGCCGAGATGTATGCGAACAGCATTTTCAAAAATGGTACAGCAGCCGAGGATTGTTTTTGTACTTGATGCACCAGCCGATGTTATATATTCAAGAAAAAAAGAACTGACGCTTGATGAAATCCAAAGGCAGTTAGAAGAGTTTGATAAACTGAGTAATTTGGGCGACAATTTTTATAAAATAAATGCAAATCAGACGCCCGAAAAATGGTTCTGGATGCAAAGAAAATCATTCTTGATAAATTTTGCTTAAAGATTCAAAAGTGAGGACAATACGTTGCGAAAAATATTGGTGAGTGCATATGGCTGTGAGCCATTTAGAGGATCTGAAGCTGGTGTAGGGTGGAATTGGATTCTGCAAATGGCTAGGCATAATGAAATGTATGTTATAGCGAGAAAAAATGACAAAAATAAAATAGAGGATAACATTCCGGAAGAATATAAAAACGTATTACATTTCTATTACTATGACACACATCCCGTTTTGATGAAATTAAAGAAAAGAGAGAAAGGACTGTATTTATATTATTGGCTTTGGCAAATTGGAATAATTCCACTTGTTAAAAAAATTATCAAAAAAAGAACACCCGGACTACACGATGCATTTGACATTTGGTAGCCTTTGGATGCCGACTTTTTTTGCCTTTTTTAAAGTGCCATTTATTTGGGGGCCGTTGGGAGGCGCAGACGGTGTTCCCAAAGCCTATTTGAAAGAGCTTCCGTTTAAACAACGGGTAGTACAATCAATGCGATACATATTGATAAAAACGGCTCCGATAAATCCGCTTGTGTATTTTCCAAGCAAAGCGGCTGTTGCAATCATAGGTCGGACACAAAATAATGTGGAAGCAATACCACAAAGGTACAGGAAAAAGTGCCATGTGATTTTGGAAACAGCAATGGAGAACGGTAACTTATTAAATGAGAGAAAAAGCATTCAGGAAAAAAGGGTGCGTGGAAATTATATCAACAGGAAGATTGGTGCCGTTCAAAAATATACGTATGGCAATCGAGGTCTTAAAAAGGATTCGTGATGACGGATATTCCTTCCACTACACTATTGTGGGAAAAGGACCAGAAAAAAGCAGATTGAAGAGATGGTAAAAAATTATCATCTTGCAGAAAATATAAAATTAGTTGGAGAAGTGCCACGTGAAACAGTCATGGAATATCTTAAGATGGCAGACATGTACTTGTTTCCAAGCTTACGTGAAGGCGGGTCATGGGCGTTGATGGAAGCTATGGCAGCAGGACTTCCTGTTGTGTGTTTTGACTGGACAGGGACAGGAGTTATAACCGATGATTTATGTGCAAATCGAATTAAGCCGACGTCGATGAAACAAGATGTGGATTGTTTTGCAGATGCAGTAGAGGATTTAATAAACAATCCAGAAAAGAGAGTGGCGTATGGTGTTCATGCAAGGGAACGAATCTTGAATGTGTATAATTGGGATACAAAAAGGGAGATTCATGGATAAATTATTTGATGATTTAGAGGGAAAATCACATGAATAAAGTGGTTGCGGTTGTATTAAATTATAACACGGCGAAAGATAGTAAAAAGTGTCTAGAATATCTTTTAAAACAAGATTATGCGGATTTTGAAATTGTGGTTGTTGATAATAATTCTCCAATGAATGACTATCAAAAACTCGAATCTGATATTGATACCCTTCAAAGCAACAGAATTGAACTGATTAGGAATGAAATTAATTCTGGCTTCTCTGCAGGAAATAATATCGGGCTAGCCGTGCAAAAAGAAAAGGATGCAGAGTGGTCACTTGTTATCAATCCGGATGTTGAACTAAGGGACAAAAGCTATATCACTAAAATGATAAGCGCGATAAGCGAAAACACATAAGGTTGCGGTAGCAGCAAGTAATGTGATACTTCCAAATGGGCAACGACAAAATCCAATGATTGAGCCGAAATATTGGGAGGAGCTTCTCTGGCCCATTGAAAGCGTTACTAGGAAAATTAGAAAAAACAATAGCTATCTTGGTGCTGATCAAACAGGCTATTGTGAAAAGGTTTCAGGTTGTTGCTTTTTTATACGGATGTCCTTTGCTGAGAAAATGGGTTATTTGGACGAAAGCGTATTCTTGTACTGTGAAGAACCCATTTTAGCAAGTAGGGTGAAAAAAATATGGTTACAAAGAACTATACGTTCGAGAAATAACGGCATATCATATGCATCATGATAGCGAAAAAGGAAATCAAGTTAATCGTTTGCGCAGGTTCCGAAGCAGCAGACGCTATTATTGGAAAGAATATAGTGGATATGGAAAGATGAAACTTGCGGCATTGATGTTTTCAGATCGGATATATTGCTTGATTAAATGCAAAGGAAGAGAGAATTAAGTTCAATGAAGGATAAAAGGATAGAGTGGATCGATGTTGCTAAGGCTATTGGTATTATCATTGTTTTGGCATATCATGCATGTCCGGACGGGTATTTTAAAAATATGATGTGGCAAATGCACATGCCACTTTTTGCGTTTCTGTCGGGTATAGTGTACAAAAAGAAGAATATAGCTTGAATTTTCAAAAAAGTTAGAATATTCATCGTAAAAAGATAGAAAAATTATATATCCCGTTTGAGGCATATAGCTTGTTCTTTTTGCTCCTGCATAATTTCTTCTATAAAATCAATTTTATTGGCGAAATAAATGGAAACAAAATCCTATCCGGGGGGGGTACGTAAAACAATTCGTTTTGATTCTTACATTAGGTGGTGGAGAATCACTGACCGGAGCGTTATGGTATCTGATTCCGCTATTTGAATTGGAAATCATATTCACAGTTCTTTTGTGCCTATTCAAACAAATAAAAAAAAAGATAAAGAATGTAATTGTGTTGTCGCTGTAATTGTTGCATTTATTTATATTCTGTTTTCAAATTTGAATTTGCCCAGAAATTTAAGCAATGCTTCCCGGTTGATTCTGTTTTATAGTGCAGGATATTTTTGCAAAAAAAATATAATGTGCTTGAGTTGAAACGGAGCGTTCCCAAGCAGGTAGCTGCCTTGGTAGGATGCCTTGCAATATGGATGGGATGCACATTGTACTCTGAATCTTGGCAAGGAAAAAATTTATTGATTACAGCGGTTTCAGCCGGAGCAGCAATTTATTGTGTGGTTGAAATCTCAAAATTCTTGACAAAGGTAGCAAAGGAACAAGTGGTTGCGATACTTAAATATATCGGAAAGAAAACAATGCCCATTGTAGCATGGCACTTTTTGGTATATTGCTTTGTGAAAATGGCTTATGTATGGTGCTACAATTTAGACAGGACATTGGTAGCGACTAAAGCGGCAATTTGTGATCCAAAGTGGATCGCCATTTATGTTGTATGTGGGTTGATAGGGTCACTATTAATTGATGAGATTGTAAGTGAAATAAAGGGATACGTTTTAAAAATTGGAGGAAAGTTCTTATATGGAGGTATTAAGTAACATATTTTTTGAAGAACCGGATGGAGAAATTTATTATGATATTTTAAATAGCCAAGGGAAAGAATGGCTCATAGGATCAAAAGATATAAGAACTGCTTTTGAAATTTATCAACCAACAGCAATAAAAGGGAAGATTTTAAAGAGCTTTTTTCCTTGCGTTTGTAGATTTCCGTTTGTTTATTCGAGACTACATATCAAAAAAAAAGAAAAAATTGAAACTGCAGCCGGAGATTGAGCATATTTTACAAAGAACATTCGGAAATGATGTTAGCATTTCGTGTTTTGGAGGAACGCCGTGCGTTCATCAGAAAGCGGTAATTCAAATCTACAGGAATTTAAAAATACTGGGATACTGCAAAGTGGCTAGAAGCCAGGATGTTGGATATTTATTTGATAAGGAGTGTGAGAATTTAAATTATCTGCGTGAGAAGAGCGTGGATTCTATTCCCGAAGTTTTATTTCGCTGTGATTTAGATGATTTAAAACTTTTTTGCCAAAGTAGCGTGAAAGATAAAAGCGGACAAACGATTGACAGAATGACAGAAAAGCATTGGCTATTCCTTGCGAACTTGTATAATAAAACAAGAACAGTAATAAAATTTGAAGAAACAGATTATTATGCATTGTTAAAACAGGTGAAAAAAAAAACGCGGTAGTCTTGAAAGAAACTGATCTTGAGATTGTTCAGAGAGCATGTGAACTGATTTCTAAAAAATATAATAATTCGACTGTTGAATTTGGATTTTACCACGGAGATTTCACGCCGTGGAATACAGTAATTGAAAATGGAAAAATCAAAGTGTTTGACTTTGAATATGCAAAAAGAACTTACCCACCATATTTGGATGCTGTACATTATCTTTTACAGAAAAACTTCTTTGTAGATGGTTTAAATGATGCCAATCAGATATACTCAAGCTTAAAAGAAAGTTCCATTTGGAAAAAATTTGATGATAGAAGATCGCTTGAGATGGTGATAATGTATTTATTGGAAATCATCAATTTGTATTTATCGAGGACGTCAGAAGAATCACTCGATGAGAAAAGTAGACAGAAAATAAGAATAGAAATTTTAGAAAAAGCGGTAACAGAATATGCAAATTTATCGAGATAAAGAAATTTACTACGGATTGCTGATATTAATGATTTCTAGAATTTTTTTGGGCAATGAAGAAGTATTTTTTTGTGCTGTCATTGATTTACTTTTTTGCTTGTGTATCAAGGACGATGAAATTAAGGATCCCTCAAATGGCGGGACTGAAGCTCTATATGACATTTATAATTTATTCGACGATTATAGGGTTTTGTCTGTATTCAACTAGAAATGTTGTTAGGGATTTGTTTTATATTGTTCCGACAGTATTGTGGATTATAATAGGTTATAATCTATGTGCGGATAACAAAACGGGAAAATCGCTGCTTAAAACCTTATATTTATATGGGATGGTCATTTCCATAAAATGTGTAATTGATTTTTTACTTAATCCGACGCTGGATTTTAATCAGATACGTATTGTGTTCGGAACATATGTATATGACATTGGCTTTTTGCTCCCCATTATGGCCTTTGAAATGGTTATTTTAAAAAGAATAATTTTCTCAACGAAGGTTGATCGCTTCATACTTTTATTAATGATTGTTCAAATAGGACTTTCGTTTGGAAGAATAGCCATTTTGGAACCCTTAATAGCATTTTCAATAATAAGCATATTGAGTATTAAATCAATGGAAAATAAGGGAAGAACTATAAAAAATTTTGGCCGGGATATTTCTAGCTTTAACGATTGCAGTGGTTGTCCTTTTTTTTATGCCCTTCCTGATAGTACAACATCGGTTTTTCTTGCTAAGATAGAAAATTTAGCAACAGAGATTAACACAAAACAAAATATCGATTCAATAGCATCTGCAATGCAGAACTGGCGTGCTTATGAGATGCAAGCCACACTGAAACAGTGGGGAAAAGCGGTATTTTATCACAAATCTTTGGCCATGGCATGGGCAAAGGCATCGAACTCGAATTTGTTCCGTATAACTGGAAAAGTGCGGGAATGGTTGAAAATGGTGAAATGCCCTTAGCGCACAATGGATTTTATACATTGCTTCCTAAAGGTGGCCTTTTTGCGGTTATATCAATGCTACTTATTTTTGCCGGAGCCATCCATAAAGGATTTCAAATGACAAAATACGAAAATAGAGATCGTAAAGTGAGCGGAATAATATTGATAAGCATAATGGTAGCAGGTTTTGCTAATATGTGGGTTGTTAGAGGCGCTGTTTGTTCTGAGGCATTCCTTGTATGGGGAAGCATATTGGGATGGATTTATGCAGAAGAAAGGCATAGAGGATGAATTAAAAATGCAAAAGAAAAGTATTGCAGTAAATTATATACTTAATACTACATATCAAATATTAATTCTGATAGTTCCACTTATTACAACTCCATATATTTCCCGTGTGCTTGGAGCAGAAGGAATTGGAGTCTACAGCTATACATATTCGGTTGTTTCGTATTTTTTAATTGTTGCGGCAATGGGTACGACTACATACGGACAACGTACAATAGCATACTACCAAGACGATAAATATAAAAAGAAGTTGCAAGTTTTTTGAAATATTACTGTTTCGCGCTTTGACAACAGGAGTGTGCTCGATAGGATATATTTGGTATCTGTGTTCGCCGTATTGTCAATATAACAAAGTTGCTACAATACAAATAATATATCTTATAGCTATAGCATTTGACATATCGTGGCTGTTTCAAGGTTTAGAAGATTTTAAGAGAATAGTGCTCCGAAACACAATTGCCAAGATATTTAATGTTGTATTGATTTTGACGGTTGTGAAGCAGGCAGGAGATGTAGATAAATACACATTTATTTTAGCGGGAATGACCTTTGTGGCCAATATTTCGGTGTGGCCGTATGTTCCAAAGATAATACAAAAAAGTGAAGTTGTCAGATGTTAAGCCATTAAAAAACACTAGGGAAATCTTTTTTACTTTTTATTCCAACTATTGCGATTCAAGTTAACGCTGTACTTGATAAGACGATGATTGGCGGATTTGCAATCAGCGCGGCAGAAAACGGCTACTATGAACAAACCGAAAAAATTGTAAGAATGGCATTGGCTGTAGTTACTTCGCTAGGAACAGTGATGATTCCGAGAATTGCAAAGTTGTTCCATGATAAGAAAACTGAGCAAATGAGACAATATATTCAACAATCATATCAGTTCGTTTGGATAATCGGAATACCGATTATGATGGGAGTGATGGCGATTGCGGATACGTTTGTGCCTGTCTTTATGGAAGCGGATATGATAAAATTAAGATTCTTCTGCCGATTTATTCACTTTCTGTCATTCCTGTGGCATTAAGTAATGTCACGGGCTGCCAGTTTTTGATTCCAACAAAGAAGCAAAATGTTTATTCAGCAGCAGTATTGTCAAGTACGGTTGTAAATGTTACTTTGAACTCTTTTTGATCCCGCGATTTCTGTCATATGGAGCGGCAAGTGCATCGGTTATTGCTGAATGTGTCGGATGCATAATTATGATAGTCTATGTTGAAGTAAAACATCTTGTGGATATAAAAGGGTCTTTTCAATCTCGCTAAAAAAGTGGGTGGCTGGAATTGTAATGTTCTTGTGTGTTAAAGTTTCAAATGAAATTTGCAATACATCAGTATTGGGATTAACCTTTTTGATTCTAGAGGAACAATAATTTATATTATTACGTTGCTAGTCCTTAGAGATGAGTTTTTCTGCAACATGATAAAAAAGCTGTTTTGCAAAGTAAAAGGCAAGGCAGAAGCGGAATCCGTTCTGAAAAAGCTGCTTGCCGAAGGGATGAGTGCCGATGAAATTCTTGCAAAACTGAAATAACAGAAAAAACCCGTGATGGACAGGCATAGCGCACCGTTCATTACGGGTTTTAGGGTTATGAGAACATAAGTTCATTCAGCGGCAACATCAAACTGAAAATGTGCCGGAAGGTTGAACTGTTTGATAAACGCATGGTGCTGGGCGTGGTAGTGCCGTAGATCGTATCCAAGATGATGCAGCTCCAGCAGCTTCACCAGCACCAGATTGAGGTGATTCCCTTAGCTGCGGCAATCTGAGCAGCATCCAGCCCGCGCTTCGTCATTTGATAAACTTCATCACTGTCCAGCATCAGGTGGGATGTGAAAGCGTTATGCTCGTAAAGAAGGATGTGCTTGTCCTTAATGGTCAGAAACTTGTCCAGGGTATGCAAGTCCATGAGCAACTGATGCTCCAGATAATGTCCCAGCGCATAGCCGCACACCATCTGCTTTGTCTGTTTGTCCAGCTGGCGATTGATAAGAATCAGTGGCTTATCAAAATAGAGCGAAAGCAAACCCAACATATCTTTAATGCGGGATGTTTCACTGATGTCCAGACTGCAACTGCGCGCGATTTGTTTGATGTTGCGAGTTCCGGCATTTTGGACAAGTTCGTTGGCAGCTTGGTGAATAAATGCAGAATCCATAATGTGATCTCTTTCCGGGGATGGCATAGTGAATAGAACAGTGATTTACAGGTTCATTATTCGTTCCTTTTCTCGCTTTTGTTCTCGGTACTTAAAATAGGCTTTGTGCATTTCATACATGATGCCGTCCATATCCTGCGGGGTCAACTCTCCGCTGGCAAATAGCTCAGTAAGCTCAAATGCGAGATGCTGGGCTTCTATTTTGCCCTTTTTTTCCGTAGGCTTCGGCGGCACGTTCGATAAATAAAGACTGATCCGGCTGCAAATAGGTCAGAGGTACATGGAATATATCAGCCATCTTTTCGAGCATTTCAACACTGCGAGGGTAGCGGCCATCACGCTCCCATCCGATGATCGTTCGTTTATTGATACCCAGACATTGTGCCAATTCGTTCTGTGTTAAAGAATGTTTCTTTCGTAGATCGCGAACTTTCTCTCCAAATTTCATGTTTGCAACCTTTCTATGGCGTGGTTATCATGCTGTAACAATGTACAACGGAATTTGTGAATATTCAATCTGAAAGATGCAACGAATTTTCACATTTTCCTCTTGACACGGCGGTATGACTTGCTTATAATATATGCTATATTCTATCATCTTTTGAATTATTATACCGTAAAAAACGTAAATATGCAAGCCGAAAAAGGTGAAAAAAGAGCGGAAGTTCAAAAGGTGAAATTGAATAGAAGAAAAAGAAATTTAAACCAACACAAAGGAGGCCGTGAGAAGATGAGCAACGGAGAACATGAAATCCGCACCCCAAAGGGGCTGCGGATTGGGAATCGCAGTGTCGTTGATGGAAAGAATATGCTTCAGATCAAGCGTGGTGGCTGCGAAGATTACGTTTCTGCTGAATCTCTGGTGGAGTGTATTCACGGCCTTCCAGTGAAGAGTATCGAATTTTTCACAGTAGAGAGTCAACGGAAAGAAGCCTGAAGCAGAGTGCTTCATCGACACTGAAAGCGCAGAGGTGGAATCTTAGGCGGCACCTGGTTAGCCGACCAGCTCCATCAGATGTTCTTTTGGGTCTACAATATAATATCTGTTTGTTAGAGCGATACCGTAGCAATATGTGATATTGGCCAGAACAGAATGAGCGAAAGCAGCGCAGTAGTGCGCCTGCAAGTAGTTCATCCTGTTCCGGTTTTTTTTTTTTTTCAAAAACACCTTGCGAAATGCCCTTCCAGCAATTCTATATATGAGAGACTAAACATCACACCTTAAAAGTGAATCATGAAATAGCGATGCAGAAGGAGAAGTCTTAGACTTCCCGTTCAAAAAAAACGGGTAAGTCTGGGACAACTTTTTGCTGCATTTTTTGTTTCAGACCGCCCGCAGCCAAAAGGCAGAAAGGTTGATGCACTGGAGGGGGCGGGACATCACATTGAGGAAGAGGAATTTGATGAATACGAGTGGCACATCCGTCTGGTTCTGGAAGGAGAGGATCGTATTTTCATGAACTACGAGATCATTCAGGGAAAATGGATGCCATCCCGTGAGGACAGGGAGTATAAGGAAGAAATCCTGGAGGAGTCGATGAAGCAGTCAGCACACTGGAAAGAATGATAAGTGAGGAAAGAGTGGAAGAATTGCTCTCTACTTTGACTGATTTGCAGAGAAAGGTCGTTCACATCCACCTGTTCCATGGTCTGTCTTTCACAGAGGCGGCAAAACACCTTGGCATGACCCGCCAGAATCTTACCGGAATTTATAACGCAGCAATTTACAAGATACAGAAAAAAGCATTTCCGGGCATTGTGCAGCTGCTAACATATACATAATCGAAAAATGAGCCGTCCAATCAGAAAACACGCTGAATTGGGCGGCTCAAAAATTTTTTGAATTTTTTCAAAACACCTTGCGAAATAGCCCTTTTCCGATTCTAGGAGTGAGAGGACACAAAAATTCTCCATCCCAATCGGAAAGTTCACAAAAGTTCAAAAACTTTTTTTGAAAACACCTTGCAAAATGACCTTTCTCCGATTCTAAGGATGAGAGGACAATACAAAACCTCTCACCGGAACCTTGAAAATTGAATAAGCCATCCCAGAGAGATACTTCTGATACTGAATGTGCATCCTGCGTGTCTTGTCAGAGAAAACGCCGCTGAAATATGGGGCAGGAACGGGCTGGGGCAGAATGGCAAAGCTCAAATAACAGCAGATACAATGCGGCGGAGTGTCGAAAGATGCTCCGTCGTAGGAATGTACTGTTATTTATAATAGTGCAAATCCAGCAGGAGGGGAGGTGATGAATCTACATGAAGTACCCGTATTTCAGAGGTCTGGAAGCAGACCGATACAGTTTCTACCGTGTGCCGAAAGCACTCATCAAGGTAGACCTGTTTGAAAAGATGTCTGGCGATGCAAAGCTGCTTTATGCAGTCTTGCTGGATCGGATGAATCTCTCGCTTAAAAATGGCTGGCAGGACGAGAATGGAAATGCCTACATCATCTGTACGATAGATGAAATCATGGATTCGATTCGATGTGCCAGACAAAAAGCGGTCAAACTGCTGGACGAGCTGGAACACGAATATCAGCTTATTGAGCGGCGCAGGCAGGGCTTGGGAAAGCCGAACCTGCTCTATGTGAAAGACCTCTATGCGGGACTTTCAGAATCGAACTACTGGAAGTATGAAAATCAAACTTCTGGTGGTTTGAAAAGCGAACTTCCGGGAGTATGGAAATCAAACGGAAGTAAGACTGATATAAATAATACTGATAGTAGTGAGACTGATCTAATCTATTCTGCACAATCTGGTGAAAACATATCCGGGGAGATGCGGGAAGATGAAAGGTATCGCTTCTATTTTCAAGACAAGCTGGAAATCCCAATCTTAGAGAAGAACTTCCCACATGACCGGGAAATCCTGATGGAGATTCTGGAACTTCTTGTAGAAACCGTAACCAGCAGAAAGAAGTTCCTGCGCATTTGCGGGGAAGAAAAGCCGAAAAGAGGTGGTCAAAAGCCGCCTGATGAAGCTGGATTCCATGCACATCCAGTATGTGATGGAATCCCTGAAGAGCAATACCACACAGGTACGAAACATCAAACAATATCTGCTTGCCACACTGTATAATGCTCCGACCACAATCGACAGCTATTACGCTGCACAGGTCAGACATGATTTCGGATGGGGCGGCAGAAGCAATTAAGGAGGACGATGCAATGAGCGTGTTTTTTATGGATTTTGATATGGCTCCCTCGGTGATCTGGGCGAGAGACCTGTACGACCAGATGCAGATTCGGAGTGACTTCCGCAAATGGTTCCCCGGATGTGCCAGTATGGATTTGTGGAGGGCCGGGACTATGAGTTCGTTCCCCGTGTCCGTCCGCAGGATGAGGGCGGGCGCACGGTGCAGCGGTATGTGAAAGACTACCGGATCACGCTGGAGATGGCAAAGCAGTTGTACAAGCTCCATCACTTCCACAAGAACGACTGTTTCCGCAGCTGCGAAGGACAGCACTGCATGGGAACGGATCACTGGATGCAGGCAGTCATTGAACTGCTGCATCAGCACAAGTGCAAAAGCCACGCGCCGCCGAAGCGTTTTTACGAATCACAGCCGCCCGATTCGCTGGTGACAACGACACAGATCGCAAAAGAGTACGGCTGCGGTGCAAAGGTGTTCAATCGTCTGCTCCATCTGCACGGTATCCAGTACCGGGCCAATAACCAGTGGGTGCTGTATGCAAAGCATCAGGATAAGGGATATACCGCAAACCTTGTTTTCCGGCTCCATCGGAGTGATGGCAGTGCAGTGGAAAAGCTGCATACGGCATGGACGCACAAAGGCAGGAAGTTCCTGTACCATGAACTGAAACGGCGTGGGATTCTTCCGATGGCAGAACAGGAGGATTGAGCCTATGAACTTTACGAATAGCCCGTTTGAACGTATGATGCGCCAGCGTCCGGGAACGGACAGCGACCATCCCTGCATTTCCTGCCGACACCGCAGGGAGTGCGGCTACATGATGCACCAGTGCAGAAAGAAATTTCGTTCTGTCTTTGGCGATACGGCTCCTCCGGTATCAGGCACGGTCGGTGTCTGATGCCGTTTGGATAAAACTATAAACCGGAAAGGAGGGCGCAGGTGCAGGATGAAGTAAACGAAAAAACGATGGCATTGTGCATCAAAGGCGGAAAAATCTCGGCGCAGCTTCTGAAAGCAGCACTGACAAAGCTGCTTTCAGAGATCGAGAAGAAAAACAACAGTCAGTCGAAGAAGATGGGAGGGCAGAACCGATGTAAGAGAGGAAAGCAGAGCATCAAGAGCCTGCAACAGAGTGGCCCGGAAGTACGGCATTGATTATAGTCTGAAAAAAGGCAGAAAAAGAGGGTAAAAACCGAATATCTGGTCTTTTCAAGGCAAAAGATAATGGATGTTATGACGGCGGCATTCAAGGAATATACCGGAGTTTCGCTGAAAAAGAGCAGCGGCAGTCCATCCGT
>VOFC01005521.1_pt1 | contig 39302 bp, 60 predicted proteins | sample 5384161 | NCBI WGS metagenome assembly VOFC01 (sample SAMN12384722, study PRJNA508395) | human gut metagenome | isolation source: healthy gut B | host: Homo sapiens
CCCACCCCGCCGGAGGACTACGACCCGGAGGAGGCCGCCTCCCTGCTCGCCCGGTATCCAGACCAGGACATCCCGGCGGACCGCCGGGTCAACGTGGTCGGGGTGATGCTGGAGGCCTTCTGTGACCTGACCGACTTCCCCCCGCCCTGGCGGAGCAGCCCGCCGTCCAAGCGGTCTATGCCCCGCTCCACGACCTGGAGGAGCAGTCCGTCTCCGGCGACCTGCTGACCAATATCTTCGCGGGCGGCACGGTGGACAGCGAGTGGGGCTTTCTCACCGGCTACACTCAGCACGAGGACTTCCGCAAGCCCACTGACTCTTATGTCTGGTATTTCCGGGACCAGGGCTATCACACCCTTTTTTCACCACCCCGGCTACAGCTGGTTCTACAACCGCCAGAATGTCAACGAGTACCTGGGCTTTGAGGAGAGCTGGTTCACCGAGAACTACTACGGGGCGCTGGTGGACCCGGTGGATGCCGTGATGCGCTCCGACGAGACGCTGGTGGACGGTATTCTGGACGGACTGCGGGAACCGGGCCCCTGGTTCTCCTTCTCCGTCAGCTATCAGAACCACGGCCCCTATGAGACCGCCTCCGCCCAGGAGGTCTTCCTGTCCCCTGGGGACACCGGCTGGTCGGCGGAGACCTGCAACATGCTCAACAACTATATGTCCAATGTCTCCAGCACCCTGGCCGCCATGGAGCGGCTGACTCGGGAGCTGAACGCCCGGCCTTCGAGCCCTTTGTGCTGGTCCTTTTTGGGGACCACAAGCCCTGGATGGGCAACGGCAATACGGGGTACACCGAGATCGGGGCCGGCTTCGACCTGTCTCAGCTCTCCGGCTTCCGGGAGTACTACTCCACCCCCTACCTTATCTGGGCCAACTCCGCCGCCCGTGAGGCGCTGGGCAGCAGCTTCACCGGGGAGGGCGGCGACTTCTCTCCCTGCTTTCTGATGAACAAGGTATTTGAGCTGTGCGGCTGGGAGGGCCCCGGCTTCATGGAGCTGTCCCGCCAGCTGGAGGCCATCTCCCCTTGATCCATACTCGGGGGCTCTTCCTGAGCGGCGGCATCCTCACAGATGCTCTCGTCCCGGAGGAGGCCCGATTCTACCAGCAGTTCCTCCAGGCCCAGTACTACCGGGAGACTGTGGTCATCCCCGGGGAAATTTCTTCTTAAAAGCCCCCAGCCAGGACCGGCTCTGTTCCGGTCCTGGCTGGGGTGTTCTGGTCCTATGTGGGGAAGGTCCACGGCAGGGGCGTTTCGGGAAGAAACCATTAGAAATAAGGAGTACAGGCCCGCCTCCGTCTCAGGATGCCACAAAAGGGATTCCGGCCCGCAGGGCGGAATCCCCTCTGACAGATCATGACTGAGACGGGAAAAGAAAGACCCCTCATCCGTCGCGGCATACGCCGCGCCACCTTCCCTCCGGTGGGGGGAATGCCTGAAGGGCGGCTCTGGGAGCCGCCCCTCTGTCGGGACCTCCCTTTCTTCCCATTTGGCAGCGGCTCCCCCCTCAGCACAACAGCAGATCCAGGTCTTCCAGGGTGAGGCTCGGCTGTAAAGCCAGGTCAATGCCGTACCCGATCACCTTGGACAGGTCCGCCACCTGGCTGTCGATATCCTTGGGAGTGACCATCAAGTCCCTCCCTCCCCCAGGGGAGGCAGCTCCTCCGTACCCAGCAGATCGGCGGCCAGGGTGGCCCCTGTCCACCACGGTGGGCACCCCCACCGCAATCACCGGCACCCCCAGGGAAGCCCGGTCCAGCGCCGCCCGGTGGTTGCCCACCCCAGAGCCCGGGGCGATGCCGGTATCCGCCAGCTGCACCGTGCGGCACACCCGTTTTAGGGACCGGGAGGCCAGCGCGTCCACCGCGATCACGCAGGCGGGCCGCAGCCGCTCCGACACCGCCCGGACCAGTTCCCCCGCTCTCCATACCGGTGGTCCCCAGCACGCCGGCAGACAGGGATGCCACTGGTCTCAGGTCCCCGAAGTGCTCCGGCACCTGCCGTACCAGGTGCCGGGTCACCAGGGTGTACTCGTGGACCTTGGGGCCCACAGCGTCCGGGGTGATGGCTCGGTTGCCCAGCCCCACCACCAGCACCGGGGCCTCTGGATGAAGGAAGCCCAGCAGCTCCCCCAGCTCTGCCGCTACCGCCCGGGCCGCCCGGCCGAAAGCATCCTCTTCCCGTCTGGCCAGCCCGTCCAGGGTCAGGGTCACATAAGTCCCCACAGGCTTCCCCAGGGCCTCCTCCCCCCGCCTGTCCAGGATGCTGACCCGGGTCACGGGGATGCCCTCCCTCATCTCCTCCCGGGCCTCCACCCCCTCCAGCTGGGTACGCTCCTCCGCCGACTCCTGCCACAGCTCCCTGGCCTCCAGAGCCAGGTCCGTCCTTCTGTTCCGCATGTCCCGCTCCTCCCTCCGCAAGATATAGTGGAATAGCTGCCGCTTCTGCCCTATTTTTTGCGGCGCCAGGATTCTATCCAAAAAGCGGGAAAAATTTAAAAAACAGTTGATTTTTTAAAGATCCAATGGTACAATACGTATCTGCACAGAGTTTCTGTGCACCATTTTACGATTCGATCGGAGGAGGTGTTTGGTTTGCCGAATATTAAGTCTGCCAAAAAGCGTGTTCTGGTCAATCAGGCCAAGGCCATGCAGAACAAGGCCGCTAAGTCCGCGCTGAAGACCGACCTGAAGAAGTTTGACGCCGCGGTGGCGGAAGGCAACCGCAGCGAGGCCGATGTCGCTTACAAGGTGGCCGTCAAGGCCGTGGATCAGGCCGCTGCCAAGGGGCTGCTGCACAAGAACAATGCCGCCAACAAGAAGAGCAGCATGACTCTCAAGCTGAACAAGCTGGCCTGAGGTCTGCCCTGTGTTTGCACCATAAAAGCCGTCTGCTTTGCAGGCGGCTTTTCTCAATTTCCCCTTATTCGACACCGTTGGACACGAGAGGAGGTGCCTCTTGAAGCGTCTGCTGTCCTTTCCGCCCATCTCCTTCACACTGGAGGCGTTCAGCACCTACGGCCGCTGCGGCGTGGCGCAGGCGGCCGCCGCCCTGTCCTATTTTCTGATCCTGACCCTGTTCCCCCTGCTTATGTGCGTGAACTACTTCATCGGGCTGTTCCACCTGAGTCTGGAGCAGCTCCTGTCGGGACTGGACCAGGTCCTGCCCGACCAGGCCCTGGCTGTCATGCAGGACTATCTGGCCTATGCCTCCCTGAACCAGTCCCCCGCCATCGTGGCCGCCGCCCTGGTGGCCATCGCCCCTGTCCGCCTCCGCAGGGCTCCGCGCCCTGCTGCTGGCCATGGATAAGCTGTATGGCCTGGAACACCCCGGCGGGCTGCGCCGGATCGCCCTCAGCGTGATCCTCTCCCTGCTGTTCCTGCTCACCATTTACCTGTCTGTGGTGGTCATCTTCACCGGTGACTGGTTCTTCCATCTGCTGGAGACCCATCTGCCCCATCCCCTGCTGCGCCTGATCCCCCTCTCCGCCCTGTCCAGTCTCTGGCTCTGGATCCGCTATCTGCTGCTGTTCTGCTTCGTCCTGCTGCTGGTGCTGGCCATCTACCGCCTGGGCACTCCTCGGCGCTTCCGCAGCAGCCGGAAGCTGCTGCTCAGTTCCCTCTTCACCGCCGTCTCACTGGTGGCAGGCTCTCTTCTGTTCTCTTGGTTCATCGGCCTGTCCTCCCGCTACTCCATGCTGTACGGCTCTCTGGCCTCCCTCATCATCCTTCTGGTGTGGCTCTACTTCTGCGGCAACGTGCTCCTGCTGGGCGCCCTGCTCAGTCGGGTGTTGGAAGTACGCCGGGCACGGCATCACAGCACCGGCTCATAGATCCGACCAGTCTATCTTATAAAAAAGCCCCGCCTGTTTTGTTTTCAAAACAGGCGGGGCTCTTTACAGTCAGGGGATCAGGCTCAGGGACAGGGTGAGCAGCATAAAGGCGATGGCCACCCACTTGGTCGCCTTGGCCAGCTTGGCGTCCACAGTCTTGGCCTTGTTCTTGGACAGGAAGGTATCCGCGCCGCCGGCGATGGCGCCGGACAGGCCGGCGCTCTTGCCGGACTGCAGCAGGACCACGGCGATCAGAAACAGTCCGCACAGCACCTGGATCACGGTAACAGCAGTTTTCATGGCATTTCTCGTTCCTTTCAAAGCCCAGAGCGGGCAAATCGTTTGTTCAGCGGGTCTATGCCCGGACGTAGGGGGAAAAGTATAGCATGTTTTTCAGGGAAATGCAAGGGGGGCGTTTGAACTTTTTTCGTCCCACTGGCGGCACTTCTACATCTGGGCCGGCTCCGCCTCCCCACGCGCCAGATCCCGCCGCTGCGGGGGGCAGCATCAGCACCGGGCCCTCCCCGGTCAAGGCCCACTCCCCAGCGCCCAGCAGGCGCTCCGGCTCCTCCGTCCAGGGCAGAGCCAGGGCCGCCGGCTCGTCCCCGGCGTTCAGCGCGGTGAGCAGGCGCTCCCTCCGTGCTCCGGAGGAAAGCCAGCAGATGGCCCGTCCCGGCCAGATACCGGATATCCCCCCGCCGCAGGGCGGGCATTCCTCCGCAGCCTGCCCAGGGCGGCGAACCAGTCCACCAGCTCCCCGGTCCTCCTTGCCCCAGGGGTAGGGTCTGCGGTTGAAGGGGTCCTCAAAGCCCTCCAGTCCCGCCTCATCGCCGTAATAGATTGTGGGGGGAACCGGGAAAGGCGTAAAGGAGTACCGCCCCCACTTTCAGCAGCTCCTTTTCCCCGCTGGTACTGCTCCATACTCATACGGAAGCAGGCCCGCCAGTCCTTGCTCTGGTCCCTGCACTCGCTGCCCACCCCAAGCAGGGCGAGGATACGGGGGGTGTCGTGGGTGCCCAGGGAGTTCATGGCGGAGTAGAAGGCAAAAGAGGGGTAGTTCTCCCTCAGGGCCTCCATGGCGGAAACGAACTTGGCCCCCGTCCCCGCCCCGCAGAAAGTTGAGGGCGGCATTTCGGAAGGGGTAGTTCATCAGCCCGTCGCAGTGGCCGCCCAGGATGTGCTTGCGCCGCACGCCGTAGGCCACCTTGGTGGAGCCGTCCTCCCACACCTCGCCGATGACCACCGCCGAGGGCTTCTCTGCCCGGGCGGCGGCGTGGATGCCGGCGACGAAATCGTCGGGCAGCTCGTCGGCCACGTCCAGCCGCCAGCCGTCCGCCCCGGCCCGCAGCCACCGGCGGACCACAGAGTTCTCATCCCCAAAATGAACTCCCGGTAGCCGGGGCAGCTCTCCTCCACAGCAGGCAGGGTATAGATCCCCCACCAGCTCTCGTACTGGTCAGGCCAGTGCCGGAACTGGAACCAGGGCCGGTAGGGGGAGCTCCTCGCTCTGCACCGCCCCTGGCTCCGGGTAATAGCCGTCCCCGTTAAAGTAGCGGCTGACAAAGCCCGTGTGGTTGAACACCCCGTCCAGCATCACCCGCATCCCCGGCGGTGGGCCTGCCGGCACAGCTCGGAGAAGTCCTCGTTGGTCCCCAGCATTGGGTCCACCCGGCTGTAATCAGCGGTGCCGTAGCGGTGATTTTCCGCCCCCTCAAAGATGGGATTGAAGTAGAGCGTCTCCACCCCCAGGGATTGGAGGTAGTCCAGCTCCTCTATCACGCCCCTCAGGTCGCCCCCGAAGAAGTCCCGGTTGCGGATCTCCCCGTTGGCGTCGGGTCGGTACTCCGGCTCCTCCTGCCAGCTCTGGTGGACAGTGCGCCCCCTACCAGCCCCTGCGGGGTCAGGCACCCGGGTGCGGCGGAAGCGGTCGGGGAAGATCTGGTAGCTCACCCCCTCCCCGAACCAGCGGGGCACGATCTCGCTCCCGTCGTAGACGGTAAGCTGGTACTCCTCCTTTATGTTCCAGCGCCGACCGGTGATGGTCTCCAGCTGAAAGGTGTACCACACCAGTCCCACATAGTCCCCAGTGTCCAGGACGCCGGAGAAGGCATCCCGCCCCAGATCGGTGTCTGTCCAGGGCAGCTCCACCGTGATGATCTGATTGTCCCACTGCTCCAGCCGGGCGGTGAGCTTCCCCCGGGAGTAGCCCTCCGACCGCAGGGGGGGCGGAGGGTGAACGTCACCTGGGTCCCGGAAGGGACCGCTCCATAGGGGGATTTGAACCGCACGCTCCTTGAGTCATAGACAAGAGGATCAGACATCAAACATCACTCCACATTTTTCTGGCACGGCGTGCCCCGGGCCACACGGCCCGCGGGCTGCCGCCCCAGCTCTCTCTTCTTCGTTCAATGGTACTTATAGCTGCCGCCGCCGATAAACTCCCTCAGCAGAGAGTCTACCGGCACCAGCCCGGGTCGATGGGCTCGAACCACTGGAACGCCTCGATCAGCTCCAGCAGCTCGCCACGCCGTGCGTTCTCCTCCGGCACCGCCCGCAGCAGGGGGAGGGCATAGTGCTTCATCACCGACACCTCATAGGGCAGGGAGGAGTCAAAGATAATGTCCGCCCGGTTTTTATAGGGGGAGATATACAGCTTCTCCCCCCGGCGCACGTTGGCCCACATCTCCAGCGTGTCGGCCACACCTGTGCCGCGGAAGTTGTAGTCCCGGACCGCCCGGCGGGTCAGCCGCATCCAGGTGCCCTTAAAGCGGAGTACGGCTCCCTCGTTCACGTTGGACCGGGCGGAGATATAGAGCTTGGTGGCCTCTGGGTGGCGGCCGGCGATGTCGTCGTTCAGGGCGTGGATGCCCTCGAAGATGACGATCTCGTTCTTCTCCAGCTTCAGGGGGGTGCCCAGGCTGTCGTTGCGCATCTGGCGGGCAAACTCAAATTTGGGGATGATGATCTCCTCCCCCCCCGGCTCAGGGCGGCGAAGTGCTGGTCCAGCAGCTTCATATCCAGGCACTGGGGAGATTCGTAGTCGATGTCTCCCTCGGGGTGCGGGGCGCGGTCTTGCGGTTCAGGCTCTTGAAATAGTTGTCCATGGCCACCGCGTGGGTATTGACCCCCCGGCGCTGAAGCTCCTCGGCGATCTTCATGGCCGTGGTGGTCTTGCCCGAGCCGGAGGGGCCGGACAGCAGCACGATGGGGCTCTTGTCCAGGTTGCCCAGGATGCGGTCCGCCGCCAGGGACACCCGCTGGGCATACGCCTGGTCGCACTCCTCCAGAAACTCGGTGACATCGGTCTTGATCCTTCGGTTGATCTCCTGAAGTTGATAGGCCATTGGTTCAAACCTCCCGGTAGAAGCGCAGGATCTCGTCCTTCTGCTCCAGAACTTTGGCGGACATCGCCAAATAGTCATGGGGATACTTGGGGTTGGTGAGGCGGACGATCCGCCCCGAACTCCGGTCCACCAGCTTGGTGACCCCGCCAGCCCCTAGGGACAGGACGCTCTGCAGTTCCTCCATCATGATGATATTATAGTGGTTTTCCGTTCCCGGTAAACACCAGCTCACATTTTCCAGCCCGCCTGACATGTACTTCTGCCGGTAGAGGTAATAGGGCCGGTAGCCTGCCCCCCTCCAGGGCCTCCAGGCTGAGGTCCACCATTCGGGCCGTCTCCTCACCGGAAGGAAGCGCCCCCCTCCTCCATCAGCCTGGACCCCTTTTTCATGGCGAGGGTGTGGACGGTGATGTTTTCAGGCCTCAGGGCCAGCACCTCCTCCAGAGAGTCCCGGAAGCCCTCCACGCTGTCCTGGGGCAGGCCGGCGATCAAGTCCATGTTGATGCAGGCGAAGTCCACCTCCCGGGCGGTGCAGAACGCCTCCCGGATGTCCCGGGCGGTGTGGCGGCGGCCGATGGCCTGGAGCACCTGGTCCGACATGGTCTGGGGATTGATGGAGATGCGCTCAATCCCGTGTTCCCGCAGCACCTCCAGCTTTTCCCGGGTAATGGTGTCCGGCCGCCCCGCCTCCACCGTCATCTCCCGGCAGCCCGCCAGGGGAAGATGGGCCTCCGCCGCCGCCAGCAGGCGGTCCAGCTGGGATGCGGAGAGGGTGGTGGGAGTCCCGCCCCCCACATACAGGGTGCGGACCCGCAGCCCGGCCTGTTCCAGCACCTGTCCCGTGCGGCGGACCTCCTCCAGCAGCGCCTCCACGTAGGGGTCCACCAGCTTCAGCGTCCGGCCCACGTCGGCGGAGACAAAGGAGCAATAGGCGCACCGGGTGGGGCAGAAGGGGATGCCGATATACAGGGACACCTGTCCCTCTTCCAGCTGCCGGTCCTCCGCCAGACTGGCCTGGGCGCACTCCACCGCCAGCCTGGCCCGGCGGGGGAGACGTGGTACTCCCGCTCCAGCTCCCGGCATGCCTGGGCCTCCGTGGCCCCCGCCAGCATGGCCCGGGTGGGCAGCTTCACCGGCCGGACGCCGGTGAGGGCGCCCCAGGGTGGCTCGCCCCCCAGCACGGTGGTCCCCGCCCGGTAAAAAGCCATCTTCAGGGCGTGCTGGAGGGTGTGGTACACCTGCTCCGGCGGACGGTCCAGCTGCCCGCTCCCCCACACGGACCGCAGCCTGCCCCATCCCCTGGGGCCGGTACACCTGGGCGCGGACGGTGGTCCACACGGGGCTGCGGCGCAGGGTGAAGCGGGCGGCGTTGGTCTCCCCCCTTCAGTGTACGGCCCTCCCGGGGGATATTCCGGCCGCTCCCCCGGGAACAGGGTGAGCATCATCTGCTCCACCGCGTATTTATAGCGCTCCGGCTGGTAGTCATAGTTGTCCAGATCCAGATACAGCTTCATAGTCCACCTTCCTCACGGGAAAAATCTTCGGGCAGGCGCCCCTCAGCTCCGCATGGCCTCCATCAGGAAGGGGTTGCTCCTCCGCTCCCGCCCAGGGTGGAGGTGGCCTCGTGGCCGGGACAGACGTGGAAGTCCCCCTTCAGCTCCCCCAGCCGCTTCAGGGACTGCATGATCTGCTCATAGCTGCCCCCCGCAGGTCGGTGCGGCCGCAGGAACCGGCGAACAGGGTGTCCCCGCAGAAGAGCACGTCCCCCACCTTCAGGGTGACGGAGCCTTGGAGTGGCCAGGGGTGTGGAGCACCTGGATCTCGTGGTCCCCCAGGCGGATCACATCCCCCTCGTCGTAGAGCTTCAGATCGTCCACCTCGCCGGTCAGGGGGGAACAAGGTACTGCCCGCCCCGTTGGCGTCAGCCTGGTGGATATAGATATCCGCCTGGGGATACACCCGGTGGAGGGCTGGCACCGCCGTGGTGTGGTCATAGTGGCCGTGGGTAAGGAGGAGATACCGGACCTCCACCCCCTCCTTCTCCAGCGCCTCCTGGATCAGCTCCGGCTCGTCGCCGGGATCGATGACGGCGGCCAGGTTCGTCTGGTCGTCCTCCAGAATATAGCAGTTGGTGCCGATGGGCCCCACCCGCAGCAGCTTTACTTTCATCGTTAGAACACCTCTTTTTGGGTCAAAGTCCGGCGGGGACAGCCAAAGCGCGGACCGCGCCGCGCTTTACGCCCTTCCCGCTCCGTTTTTGTCCGTATCGAACAGAATGGTCACTGGTCCGTCGTTCACCGACGCCACCTGCATGTCCGCGCCGAAGGTCCCGTGCTCCACCTGGAAGCCCCTGCCGGCGGCACTGCTCCATGAATCGCTCGTACAGGGGGACCGCCAGGTCGGGTCTGGCCGCCCCTGGTGAATCCAGGTCTTCGGCTGGAGGTATCGGCATACAGGGTGAACTGGGACACCACCAGCAGGGCACCTCCCACCTGCTCCAGGCTCAGGTTCATCCTGCCGTTCTCATCCTCAAAGACCCGCAGGTTGCAGATCTTCTCCGCCAGCTTGTCACACACGGCCTCCGTATCTCCGGGACCCACCCCAGCAGGACCAGAAAGCCCTGCTCAATGGCTCCCTCCACCGTCCCGCCGATGGAGACGGAGGCGGAGGAGACCCGGGTCACCACTGCTCTCATCGCATTTCACCTCGATCGTTTTTTGATGATCGTCACACTGCCATGACGATCAGGGAGACCAGCCCGCCCAGGATGACCGCCAGGGCCAGCGCCGCCCAAAAGCATACCAGCCGCTCCCCCCGGCTCTTCCCGTCTCCCGCCTCCTGAACGGCCCTGGAGATGGCGGCCGCCAAGCAGAACACGAATACAAAGGCCCAGATCGGCCAGGTCCAAGCGAACAGTATCCCTAAGATCTCCCATACCATGACATCCTGCCCCCTTTGTCCATCTATATTATTTTCCGCTGGCCCGGACCACCTGGTAGACACCCTGGATGTTATTCAGCTTGTTGATGACGGAAGAGAGCTCCTCCCGGTCCTTGACCTCCAGCACCACACTGACGCTGGCGTGGCCGTCGGACATGGAGCGGGCGGACAGGGCGGTCACCTTCACCTTGGCCGCGGACAGGGCCATGGCCACGTCCAGTGTCAGGCCGTCCCGGTCCTTGGAGGACAGCTCCAAACTGGTCTGGTAGTTGGGCAGGCTGCTCTCCACCCAGGACACCTTGACCCAGCGGTCCGCCTCCTCGGGCTTGCGCTTTTCGGGGGCGGCGTTGGGGCAGTCGGCCCGGTGGACAGACACGCCGTAGCCCCGGGTGATAAAGCCGATGACCGGGTCGCCGGGGACGGGGGTGCAGCACTTTGCGAACTTCACCAGGCAGTTGCCCAACCCCTCCACGATGATGCCGGAGTCGGTGTGCTTGTTGGACCCCTTCAGCACCGGGACCTCCTGGCTGCTGGCGGGGACGATGACGCTCTCCGCCGTGGTCTTGGCGGCAGCCGCGGCCTTCTCCGCCTGGAGGCGGCCCAGGCGCAGCAGCTCGTCCCGGATGCGGGCCACCGCTTTCACCGCGGTGGTGCCGCCGTAGCCGATGGAGGCGTACAGCTCGTCCAGGGTGCCGAAGCGCACCTTGCGCAGGATGCTGGGCAGCACCTCCGGGGCGGTGATAGCCTCCAGCTTCAGGCCCACGTGCTTCAGCTCCGACTCAAAAGCTGCCCGGCCGGTGGCGATGTTCTCCTCCCGCTTCTCTTTTTTGAACCACTGACGGATCTTGTTGCGGGCCTCGTTGCTCTTGGCGATCTTCAGCCAGTCCCGGCTGGGCCCCTTGGCGGACTTGGAGGTAAGCACCTCCACGATGTCGCCGTTGGAGAGGTGGTGGTCATAGGGGACCATCCGGCCATTGACCTTGGCCCCCACCATCCGGTTGCCCACCGCGGAGTGGACCGAGTAGGCGAAGTCGATGGGGGTGGCCCCGGCGGGCAGGCTCTTCACGTCCCCGTTGGGGGTGAAGACGAACACCTCGTCGGCGAACATGTCCACCTTCAGAGTGCGCACAAATTCCTCGGCGTCGGTGTCCTGCTGGCTCTCCAGCAGCTTGCGCACCCACTCGAACTCGTGCTCGCTGCCCAGCTGCTTGTTGGCCAGGCCCTGCTTATACTTCCAGTGGGCGGCCACGCCGTATTCCGCCGTCTGGTGCATCTCCCAGGTGCGGATCTGCACCTCGAAGGGGACGCCCTCCCGGCCAATGACCGTGGTGTGGAGGGACTGGTACATGTTGGGCTTGGGGGTGCCGATATAGTCCTTGAACCGGCCCAGCACCGGGTTGAACATGTCGTGGATACAGCCTAACACGTTGTAACACTCGGGGATATCGTCCACGATGACCCGGAAGCGTACAGGTCAAAGATCTCGTCCAGGGTCTTGTTCTGGGCGAACATCTTGCGGTAGATGGAATAGGTGTGCTTCACCCGGCCGTAGACCTTGCAGCGGATGCCCTCTTCCCACATCCGCTGGGTGATACGCTGCTGGACGGCGGCCAGGAACTCCTCATGGGCAGAGGACCTGGCCGCCAGCTCGTCCTCGATCTCCTTATAGCCTACCGGGTCCAGGTAGCGCAGGGACAGGTCCTCCAGCTCCCACTTCAGCTTCTGCATACCTAAGCGGTGGGCGATGGGGGCATAGATCTCCATGGTCTCCAGGAGACTTCTCCCGCTGCTTGGCGGGGGGACTGGTATTCCATGGTGCGCATGTTGTGCAGCCGGTCGCAGATCTTGATGAGGATGACCCGGATGTCCTGGGCCATGGCCATGAACATCTTGCGCAGGTTCTCCATCTGCTCCTCTTCCTTGGAGGTGTACTGCACCCGGGTCAGCTTGGTCACCCCCTCCACCAGGTCGGCCACCGTGTTGCCAAAGCGCTTGGCCATGTCCTCGTGGGTGGCGTCGGTGTCCTCGATGGTATCATGGAGCAGGGCGGCCATGATGGAGTCGGTGTCCAGCTCCAGGTCGGCCACGATCTCTGCCACCGCCAGGGGGTGGGTGATGTAGGGGTGCCGTCCTTTGCGCAGCTGCCCCTTGTGCTCCGCGTCCGCATAGGTAAACGCCCGGTACAGGCGCTTGGTGTCCAGTCCCGGGGTATAGGCGCTCACCTTGTCTTCCAGCGCCTGATATCGTTCCAGAATAGGGTCCATTCGGATCACCTCGCAAAAGTTTAGAGTAAAGCGGGGGCCGCCTAAAGCGCGCAGCGCCTTCTCTCCTCGGCGCTACGCCCCGCTGCCGCCGCGGATGGCCTGCCGCAGACGGCCCAGGATGGGGAGGCCTCCAGGTCCACCTTCCTCTCCACCTGCCGCAGGGAGACCGCCACCCCCTGCGGGCCGGTCTCCAGGTCGATCAGCCCCCGTTCCGCCAGCACCTCCAGGCACAGCAGGACCCGCTCGGCGGCCTCCCTCTGTCCAGTGGCCCGGGAGGCCCCCGGGCAATGCGGGCGGCGGTGTCCTCCACCCGGCCCAGCCCGGCGCACCGGCGCTGAAGATAGCGCCACAGCCCCACAAACTCCGCCCGGGAAGGCATCAGCAGCCGGGCCTCTGCCGGGGTCAGGCCCTCCCCCCGGCGGCATTTCTCATAGACAGCCCGCTCCGCCTGAGCCCGGGTGGGGGGCCGGATGCAGGTCCGCCACCTGGAGCTGCACCGAGCGGGTGCCTCGAAACTCATTGATCTGGGGATAAAAGGCCACATCCACCCGGCCGCCGGGGGCCAGCCCCAGCTCGGCCCCGTCGGCGGAAAAGAAAATGGCGTCCAGCGGGGTCCCCTTGGACTCCAGCCGCAGCTTCAGGTGGCGGCCCCGCCCCACCTGGGACATGGACTGGATCAGGGCCCCCCGCAGCACCAGGACGGGCCGGGGGTTGCCAGTACCGCAGGGCTCCAGCCGGTCCAGATCGGCCACCGCCTCCACAGTGAGCTCCCGGGCCTCCACCTCTGCGTCGGCCTCCAGGGCGGCTGGGGATGCCCCGGCCCCCAGGGCCCGCTCCAAACCCTCCCGCAGGCGGCGGGAGAGAAGCGGGATGTTCTCCTCCCGCACGGTGAAGCCCGCCGCTATGGCGTGGCCGCCAAAGCTCTCCAGCAGGTCACTGCACTCTGCCAGCCGCTCAAACAGGTTCACGCCCCCCCAGGACCGGCAGGAGCCCTTTCCCCATGCCCTGGTCCAGGCAGATCATAAACGCAGGGCAGCCGTACCGCTCCGTCAGGCGGGAGGCCACGATGCCCACCACGCCCTGGTGCCACTCCGGGTCGGCCAGCAGCACCGCCCCCTTCTGGGGGCCCGGTCCAGCCGATCCACACATTGCCGGAAGATCTCGCCCTCAATGGTCTGCCGCTCCCGGTTCAGGGCGCACAGCTCCTGGGCCAGCTGCTCCCCCCGCTCCCGGTCCCTGGTGAGGAGGAGCTCCACCGCCATCTGGGCCCGGCCCATCCGGCCGGAGGCGTTGATCCGGGGCGCCAGGGTGTAGCCGATCGAGGTGGCGGTGATGGCCTTGTCCTCCAGCCCCGCCTCCCGGATCAGCAGGGCCAGGCCCAGCCGGCGGGGGGTGGGAGAGCTCCTCCAGCCCCAGCCGGACGATGGTCCGGTTCTCCCCCGGTCATAGGCATCACGTCGGCCACCGTCCCCACGGCGGCTAGGTCACAGTACTCCGCCAGCACGTCTCCGTCCCCTTCTGGTCCGTTGATGGCCATGGCCAGCTTCAGGGCCACCCCACTCCGGCCAGGCCCTTGCAGGCGCTGGGGCAGTCGCTGCGCCGGGGGTCCACCACCGCCTGGGCGGCGGGCAGGCCGCTCTTGCACTCGTGGTGGTCCGTGATGACCACATCGATCCCCAGGGACCGGGCCCAGGCGGTCTCCTCCAGCGCCGTGATGCCGCAGTCCACCGTGACGATCAGGGGAGGCGCCCTGCTCCTTCAGGGCCGTCACCGCCTCCCCGGTTCAGGCCGTAGCCCTCCTCCAGCCGGTCTGGGATATGGGGATGACTGCCCCGCCCCTTCCGTCGGAGGAAATCGGTCAGCAGGCAGGTGGCGGTGATGCCATCCACATCGTAGTCCCCGTAGACTGCGATGGTCTCTCCCCGCTCCAGAGCCAGCCTGACCCGGCCGGCCGCCTGTGCCATATCCTTCAGAGCCAGCGGGTCCTCCAGGGCCGTCTCCCCACCCTCCAGCAGGGCCGGGCCTCCTGCGGCGCACACCGTGTACGCTCCGGGCGGACAGCACCGCCGCCAGCAGAGGTGAGATCCCCCCGCCTCCTCCAGGGCAGCCAGGGCAGCCGGATCAGGAGGGGCCACCGTCCATTTTCATACTTCACAGGCCACCCGCTCCTTTCCCGCCCTTCGGCTATAGTTGCTCAGAATAGTATTATAACACATCTATTTAAGATCCTTCAAGAGAAATTCCGCCCCAGCCCCTTTGTCTGTGCCGCGGGAGCGGAACGAAGGGGCGCATGCAACCATCAAACGCGCCAAAAGCGGTCCCCGGAAAGATTTGGTGCCCGGCGTGCCGCAGACGGCAGTTGCTTCCCGCTCCGATCTGTGCTATGATTAAATATCACCCAGATTTTCAAGAGGAGGGTCCCCCATGGACGCAGTCCAGCGCCGGGCCGCGCTGTCCGACTATCTCTCCCAGGCGGCCGGGCCGGTCTCCGCCTCCGTCCTGGCGGCCCGTTTTTCTGTCAGCCGGCAGATCATTGTGGGGGACATCGCCCTGCTGAGGGCCGGCGGGCTGGACATCGCCGCCACCCCCCGGGGCTATCTGCTCCCCCGCCCCACCCCCCCGGTCTGACCCGCCAGCTGGCCTGTGTCCACCGGCCGGAGGACATGGGCCGGGAGCTGGAGCTCATGGTGGATAACGGCTGCACCGTGCTGGACGTGATCGTGGAGCACCCGGTCTACGGCCAGCTCACCGGCCAGCTCCACCTATCCTCCCGGTATGACGTGGGGCAGTTCCTCCAAAAGGTGTCCCGAAGCGGGGCACGGCCCCTGTCCGCCCTCACCGGCGGTGTCCACCTGCACACCATCCTCTGCCCAGATGAGGCCGCCTGGCACCGGGTCCGCGCCGCGCTGGACCAGGCAGGCTTTCTCTATACCGGCCCCTGAGCCCGCTGAAAGGAGTCTCCCATGCCCCCAAAGATCCTGGTCATTTCCGGCCCCACCGCCTCGGGCAAGACCCGCCTGGCCGTAGAGCTGGCCCTGCGCCACGGCGGCGAGGTGGTCTCCGCCGACTCCATGCAGGTCTACCGCCGGATGGACATCGGCACTGCCAAGCCCACCCCGGAGGAGATGCGGGGCATCCCCACCACATGCTGGACGTAGCCGACCCGGAGGAGGACTTCTCCGTGGCCCGGTACGTGGAGCTGGCCGCCCCCTGCGTGGACGACATCCTGGCACGGGGCAAGCTCCCCATCGTGGCCGGCGGGACGGGTCTCTACCTGGACTCCCTCCTCTCCGGCCGCACCTTCGCCCCCTTCTCCCCCCGACGGCGGTCTCCGCGCCCGGCTGGAGGCCCGCTTTGACGCCCTGGGGGCCATGCTGGGAGCTGGCCGCCGCCGACCCGGAGGCCGCCGCCCGCCTCCACCCCCAACGACCGCAAGCGCATCGTCCGGGCCCTGGAGGTCTTTCAGCAGACCGGAAAGACCATCTCCCAGCATAACCGGGAGACCCGGGCCCTCTCGCCCCGGTACGATGCCCTCACCCTCTCCCTGGCCTTTCAGCGCCGGGAGGACATGTGGCGCGCATCGACCGGCGGGTGGACGAGATGATGGCCGCAGGCCTGGCGGAGGAGGTCCGGGCCCTCCTGGACTCCGGTGTCCCGGTGCGGTGCACCGCCATGCAGGCCATCGGCTACAAGGAGATGGCCGCCGCGCTGCGCGGCGGCGGAGATGTCTGCGCCGCCGCGGAGGAGATCAAGCTCCGCTCCCGGCAGTACGCCAAGCGCCAGCTCACCTGGTTCCGCCGTACCGAAGGGGCCAAATGGCTCTTCTGGGGACCGGAACCTGATTTTGAAGCGGCCTGCCGGACTTCGACAAAATATTTGGAAGAATTTGGTTTAGTATAGAGGCACTCGGGCCGAGCTCTGCTCCGCCTTAAAGAAAAAAAGGAGTGCTCACCATGCAGAAAACAAATAACCTTCAGGAGATCTTCCTCACCCAGGCCCGCCGGGACCGCAGACCGGTCACCATGTTTTTGATGAACGGGTGTCAGATGCGGGGGCTATGTCACCGGCTTTGACGCCTTCACCGTGGTCCTCACCAGCGATGGCAAGCAGCAGGTGATCTACAAGCACGCCATCTCCACTATCGTCCCGGAGCGGCCCGTCCCCCTCTGCCAGCCCGGCGAGCTGGAGGAACTCCCGCCCCATCCCCACACCCATCCGCAAAAGAGAAAGAGAGCCGGTCACATGAAACAGGGCAACAGTCTGGTCACGCTGGTCATCGTCCTTCTGGCGGTGATGCTGGCCGCCTATCTGGGCGTCTACGCCTGGGACAGCTTTACCGATCCCTTCACCACTACCCTCACCTACTCCTATACTGCCAATGACAGCCTAGAGGCAGACGGCTGGGTGGTGCGGGAGGAACAGCTCCTCCCCGCCCAATCGGGCATCCTGGACATTACCCGGGCAGAAGGGGAGGAAGTGGGCCGGGGCCAGACTGTGGCTCTGGTCCACCAGAACAGCCAGGCGCTGGACGTCCAGGCTCAGATGGAGGAGCTGGCCATGGAGATCGAGCTGCTGGATTACGCCATGAACCAGACCGACGACGTCGTCTCCGCCGCCCGGCTGGACGAATCCATCCTCCAGTCCCTGGCCTCCCTGCGGTTCGCCTCCGCCTCTGGCTCCTACCGTCAGCTGGACGACGACGTGATGGAGCTGAAAAGCCAGGTGCTTAAGCGCAGCTACACCTATGGGGAGGGGCTTGACTCCTCCCAGCTCTCCGCCCTGCGGCAGTCGCTGATAGAGGAGTACCGCGCCCTGCGCACCCAGTCCAGCAGCGTCACCAGCCGCATCACCGCTCCTGCCGCGGGGGTGTTCTCCTCTTTGGCCGACGGCTATGAGAGCCTGCTCACCCCTCAGTCCATCCTGACCATGACCCCCGCCGACCTGGATGCCCTAGCCGGGCAGCAGGTCACGGCCCCCTCCGGCACCGCCGGCAAGCTCATCACCTCCGACCGCTGGTACTTCGCGGCCGCGGTCTCGGAGGAGGAGGCCCTGCGCCTGTCCAAGGAGAGCTCCGTCACCGCCCGCTTTTCTGGTTCCTTCAGCCAGGACGTCCCCATGACGCTGGAGCAGGTGGGGGAGGCGGTGGACGGCCGTGCGGTGGTGGTCCTCTCCTCCAACCGCTAGTTGTCCCAGAGCACTCTGCTCCGCGGCCAGACAGTGGAACTCATCTTCGGCAGCAGCTCCGGCCTGCGCATCCCCAAGGCCGCTCTGCGCATGGTCACCCAGGAGTCCACCGATCCGGGAGACCGGCGAGACCGTCCAGACCAACCTGGTGGGGGTCTATACCCTGGTGGGCGGCCGGGCAGAATTCAAGCCGGTGGAGATCCTCACCGAGGAGTCCGACTTCTATGTGGTCTCCCCCGCCACCGAGGGGCGGGCCGTCCTGCGGGCGGGGGACGAGGTCATCGTCCGGGCCACCGGGCTCTATGACGGGAAATTGCTGAATTTCTGAGGGCCGCCCATCCGGCAGCCCGTCACCTGTAGAGAAAGAGAGAGATTGCATATGTCCATCCAACAGCAGGTCCAGGCAGTCCGGGCCCGCATGGCGGCCGCGGCAGAGTCGTCCGGCCGCCGCCCGGAGGATATCGCCCCTGTGCGCCGCCACCAAGGTGCAGAGCGACGACACCATCCGCGCCGCCATCGCCGCCGGCATCACCCTGTGCGGAGAGAACCGGGTCCAAGAACTCACCGCCCACCTGGCCGCCGGCGCCTATGAGGGCGCCCGTGTCCATTTTATCGGCCACCTCCAGACCAACAAGGTCAAGCAGGTGGTGGGACGGGTGGACCTGATCCAGTCGGTGGGCTCGGAGCACCTGCTCCAGGCTGTGGAGGCCCAGGCGGACAAGCTGGGCCTGGTTCAGGACATCCTGCTGGAGGTAAATATCGGCATGGAGGAGAGCAAAGGCGGGGTGGACCCGGCCCAGCTCCGTCCCTTGGCTGAGCTGGCTCAGTCCCTGCCTCATGTGCGCCTGCGGGGTTTGATGGCCATCCCGCCTATCAGCCCCCTCCCCGGTGCCAATCGGCCTTTTTTGCAAAAATGTATCAGCTTTTTGTTGACATAAGACGCGAAATGTCCGATAATCAATGTGATATCGTTTGTCTGTCTATGGGCATGAGCGGAGACTTTGAGGACGCCATCGCCGAGGGCGCCACGCTGGTCGGGTCGGCACCGCGCTGTTCGGCCCCCGGCCGCCCATGCACACCGCCCGTTGAACCGGCGGCAGAGCTTACACCAAGAGAAAAGAGAGGATACCGCTATGGGATTTATGGATGAACTCAAGCGCTTGGCCCACCCCTACGAGGATGAGGACGAGGACGATTTCGAGGAGTTTGAGCCGGCGCCTCGTGCTGCCGTCCCTGAGCGCCGGGACCGCTCCGAGCGGATGGACCGCACGGGCTCTTTGTACAGCGCCCCGGGCGAGCCGGAGCGCCGCAGCAACAAGGGCGTCAATATTCACACCACTACTCAGCTCCAGGTGGTGCTGGTAAAGCCAGAGCGCTTTGAGAACGCCAGCGAGATCGCCGACCATCTGCGGGAGAAGCGCACGGTGGTGCTGAATCTGGAGTCCACCAACAAGGAGATCGCCCGCCGTCTGCTGGACTTTTTGTCCGGCGTGGCCTATGCCAACGAGGGCAAGATCAAAAAGGTGGCCATCTCCACCTATATCATCACCCCCTATAACGTGGACATCCTGGGGGGATCTCATCGACGAGCTGGAGAATAACGGGATGTATTTCTGAGCAGATGGGACGCGTCGCCGTTCGGCCGCCGGGCCGGCTCCTCCCCCTCCTTTGCTCCTGGCCCTGCTGTCCGGCTGCGCCGGCGGAGGGGTCGCCTCCGCCTCCGAAGACGAGGAGCCGCAGGCCCCGCTCCTCATGGAGCACGGCTGCCTCTCCATGGATCTGGACGGAGACGGCGCAGAGGAGGTCGTCCGCCTGTATGCCCTCCAGGCCGCGGGACGACCTGCCCCCTGAGCGCGCTGCCGCCGGAGGGCTCGGATTCCCGGAATCTGCTGTTCCGCTGGTATGTAGAGGCCCAGATTGGGGATGACTTGGTCACCTGTGACCTGAATGGCCGGTATTATTACTATTCTCCCCAGCAGGATCAGCCCCTGTTCTTCTCCATTCAGGACCGGCAGGGCGCGTCCCTGGTGGTGGCCGGTCTGATCCCACAGTCCAATGGGGCCGGGGCCGGCATGCTGGAAGTGCATGTCCTCTCCTATGACAAGGGAGCTTTTCAGGTCCTGGGCTCCCCCCTCTGGTCTATCCAGAGCGTTCAGGCCGGCATGACCGCCCAGATCACCGTACCAGAGACCGGCACCGTGGAGACGCTGGACCTGCTCAATGGCTGGAGCTGCGGGGAGAGGGACCGCTCTATGAGGCGGACGGGACTCTCGCCTGGCCCTGCGCCCCCCGCCTCCTGGGAGGAGGGGGATATCTATGCCCTGTTCCCAGCCGAAGAGGGCATCTGGACGGCCCAGCGGCTGTATGGACAGGCCCTGTCGGACTTGATGGGCTATCTGGTGACCCACCTCACCTGGGACGACGGCACTCCCGTGGTCCTGGAACAGTATTTTGACTGGCGCGCCCAGAACGACGACGAGGTCCTGCGCTGAAAAAAAAAGCGTTTTTGATTTAGGAGGTAATGAATATGCTCACTCCTCAGGAGGTCTCCGAGCGCGCCTTTCCCAAGGCTTCCTTCGGCGGCTACAACATGGCTCAGGTGGATGAATTTCTGGATCTGCTCACAGCGGACTATACCTCACTGTACAATGAGAACGCCGTTTTGAAGAGCAAGATGAAGGTCCTGGTGGAGAAGGTGGAGGAGTACCGCGCCACCGAGGACGCCATGCGCAAGGCGCTGATGACCGCCCAGCGGATGGCCGACGAGCTGGTGAAGGAGGCGGAGGCTCAAAAGGCCCAGATCCTCTCCGACGCCGAAGGGGAGGCCAAGGAGCGGGTGGCCAATATCCGCAAGCAGGCCGGCGACGAGGAGTTCCGTCTGTCCGCCGCCCAATCCGCCACCGCTGCCTATGTGGCCAAGGTGCGGGCCCTCCACGAGCAGGAGCTGCGCTACCTGGACGGCCTTTCCCAGCTGTGCCCCCGACGCCCCGGTCTCCCAGGCCGACCCGGTGGAGGAGGCCGTGGAGGAGATCGACGACAATGTCCAGCGCCTGGTGGCCCAGGCCATGGCAGACGCCACCGCCGAGAATCTGAAGGCTCAGGCCGCCCAGGAGGCTGCGGAGGGCCCGGAGGACCTGTCGGACACTGCGGAGTTCCCCCCCCCCCCCAGGCGGAGGAGGAGCCTGAGGAGGAGCCGGTCCACGGCACCCGCCGCATCGACTTCGGCAACCTCCAGTTCGGCCGGGACTATGAGATCAAATAAGATCGCAGAGATACACTGGAAGCGCCCCCTCCGCCGTGCGGGGGCGCCTGCGCACCTATGACTGGAGCGTGCTAGACATGAAAATCCTCAACAAAATTCTTGACATTCCTCAATAAAGTGGATAGAATATAAGGGTATATCGTTATCATGCGCAGAAAAGGAAGAGTACCCGCCTCCGAGACGCACAGAGAGCCGCCGTTTGGTGCAAGGCGGACGGGAGGGGCTGGGGAAGATCACCTTGGAGCAGGGGGGCTGAACCTGAGTAAGCCCCTCCGGACGCCCCCGTTACCGGGCAGCATTTGAGTGGCTGGGACGGGATGCCCGTCAGGCAAGAAGAGTGGTACCGCAGAGGTCTTGTTCGCCTTTGTCTTTTTGAGAGACAAGGGCGTTTTTTGTTTTTCCAGAGAGGAGTGGCTTTGATGAAGTGCCCTAAAGTGCGGCCTTCTTATGGAAGAAGGGACCATGCACACGCAAAAATATCCCTTCTGGACCCAGCAGGAATTGCGGTTTTTTCACAGCCCCACGGATATGGTGGAACTGGGCCCCCCGGGTGATGACACCACCAGTATGTTCACGCGGGACCCGTTTCCGGAATTTCCCCACGCCATGCTCTGCCGGGCGTGTGGCCTGGTCACATTTCCATGTAATTTGATCGAAAAGTCTAAAAAAGACCCAGAATAGGAGGAAGCAAACCCATGGACTACAACAAGACCATCAATCTCCCCAAGACTGACTTCCCCATGCGGGCCGGTCTGCCCAACCGGGAGCCCGGGATGCTCCAGCGCTGGAACGACATGGACCTGTACCACGAGCTGCTGAAGAAGAATGAGGGCAAACCCCGCTTCGCCCTCCATGACGGCCCCCCCTTCTCCAACGGCAATCTGCACATGGGCCACGCCCTGAACAAGTCCACCAAGGACTTCATCACCCGCATGTACGCCATGCGGGGCCGCTACACCCCTACATCCCCGGCTGGGATAACCACGGCATGCCCATCGAGTCCGCCATCATCACGGAGCAGAAGCTCAACCGCAAGAAGATGAGCGTGGCAGAGTTCCGCACCGCCTGCCACAACTACGCCCAGAAATACATCGACATCCAGATGGAGGGCTTCAAGCGCATGGGTGTGCTGGGGGACTGGGAGCACCCCTATAAGACTATGGACCCCGGCTTTGAGGCGGAGGAGGTCAAGGTCTTCGGCTCCATGTACCGCAAGGGCTACATCTACAAGGGGCTTAAGCCGGTGTACTGGTGCCCCAATGACCAGACCGCCCTGGCCGAGGCGGAGATCGAGTACCAGGACGACCCCTGCACCACTGTCTATGTGAAGTTCCCGGTGAAGGACGATCTGGGCAAGCTGAGCCAGTACGGCGACCTGTCCAAGATGTACTTCGTCATCTGGACCACCACCATCTGGACCCTGCCCGGCAACCTGGCCATCGCCGTTCACCCCCGGGAGAGCTATGTGCTGGTCAAGGCGGACAATGGAGCGCTCTACATCGTGGCCGAGGCCCTGTGCGCCAAGGTGATGCAGGCGGGCGGCTTTGACCACTATGAGATCGTTAAGCAGTTCCGCGGCCAGGACTTCGAGTATATGAAGGCCCAGCACCCCTTCCTGGATAAGGAATCCCTGCTGTGCTGCGCCGAGTACGTGACCATGGATTCCGGCACCGGCTGCGTCCACACCGCCCCCGGCTTCGGCGCCGATGACTACGAGACCTGCAAGCGCTACAAGGTGGAGCTGGTGGTCCCTGTGGATGACCAGGGCCGCCACACTGACTACGCGGGCAAGTACGCGGGAATGAAGACCGAGGAGTCCAACCCGGTCATCCTGGCGGACCTGAAGGAGAGCGGAGCCCTCTTCGCCAGTGAGGAGATCGTTCACTCCTATCCCCACTGCTGGCGCTGCAAAAAACCCATCATCTTCCGGGCCACCCCCAGTGGTTCTGTTCCGTGGACTCCTTCAAGGACGAGGCGGTGGCCGCCTGCGACGATGTTCGGTGGCTCCCTGCCTGGGGCAAGGACCGGATGATCTCCATGATCCGGGAGCGGGCCGACTGGTGCATCAGCCGCCAGCGCCGCTGGGGCCTGCCCATCCCCGTGTTCTACTGCGCCGACTGCGGCAAGCCCGTCTGCACCGACGAGACCATCGCCGCCGTGAGCAAGCTCTTCGGCGAGAAGGGCTCCAACGCCTGGTACGAGATGGAGGCCGCCGACATCCTGTCCAAGGACTTCGCCTGCCCCCACTGCGGCACAAGGACCGGCTTCACCAAGGAGGAGGACACCCTGGACGGCTGGTTCGACTCCGGCTCCACCCACTTCGCCTCCATGCAGAAGGACCAGAATTTCTGGCCCGCCGACATGTATATGGAGGGTCTGGACCAGTACCGCGGTTGGTTCCAGTCCAGCCTGCTCACCGCTGTAGGCGCTTTTGGGCAAGGGGCTCCCTTCAAGGAGTGCGTCACCCACGGCTGGACCGTGGACGGCGAGGGCAAGGCCATGCACAAGTCCCTGGGCAACGGCGTAGACCCCGCGGAGATCTTTAAGAAGTACGGCGCCGACCTGCTCCGCCTGTGGGCGGGCTCTGCCGACTACCATGTGGACGTGCGCTGTTCGGACAACATCTTTAAGCAGCTCAGCCAGAACTATCTGAAGTTCCGCAATACCGCCCGCTACTGCCTGGGCAACCTGGCCGGGTTCGACCCCGACCATCTGGTGGCCCCCCAGGATATGCTGGAGCTGGACCGCTGGGCCGTCACCAAGCTCAACGAGCTGATTGACAAGTGCTTCGCCGCCTATGACAACTACGAGTTCCACGTGGTGTCCCACGCCGTCAACGACTTCTGCGTGGTGGAGCTCAGCTCCTTCTATCTGGACATCATCAAGGACCGCCTGTACTGCGAGGAGACCGACGGCCTGGCCCGCCGCTCCGCCCAGACCGCCCTGTGGCTCATCCTGGACACCATCACCAAGCTGTTCGCCCCCATCCTGGCCTTCACCTGTGACGAGATCTGGCTGGCCATGCCCCACCAGGAGGGCGAGGACCCCCGCAATGTGGTTCTCAATGAGATGAACCAGCCCTTCCAGGACTACGACATGGGCGCGTTGGTCTCCTGGACTGCTCTGATCCAGCTGCGGGACGGGGTGAACGCCGCCCTGGAGGCCGCCCGGAACGAGAAGAAGATCGGCAAGAGCCTGGAGGCCCACATCACTCTGGTGCGGGCCCAGGACCAGGCGGACAACCTGACCGCCCTTCAGGAGAAGTTCCAGGACCAGTGGGCCGACCTGTTCATCGTCTCCGACGTGGAGGTGTCGGACGACCCGGCTCTGTATGCCCAGGGGAGCGACACCCCCATCGCCGGTGTGCGGGTACTGGTGAGCGAGGCCAATGGAGACAAGTGCGAGCGCTGCTGGAAGCACCACCCCCTGGTGGGTGCCAATGCGGCCCATCCCACCCTGTGCCCCCGGTGCGCCAAGGTGGTCCAGGCCATCCATCTGTGATCGGGTCCTCCTTTCCTTCTGACTAACGATCAGAAGTCCCGCCGCTCAGGCTCCTGAGCGGCGGGACTTTTCTTATTCCCCCGTTATTCCGCATGTACAAAGGGGCATGAAAAGGCTCCGGCACAGCCTTTCCTGTGCCGGAGCCCAAATGGTTTCTGGTCGTTCAGCTGAGATAGGACAGGGGATTCACCGAGGTGCCGTTCACCCGCACCTCAAAGTGGCAGTGGGTGCCAGTGGAGCGGCCTGTGCTACCCGCCCGGGCGATCTTCTGGCCCTGGTACACCTTCTCTCCAGCGGACACCAGCAGGGAGGAGTTGTGGGCGTAGTAGGTCTGCGTGCCATTGTCGTGGGTGATGATGACCAGCTTTCCGTAGGTGCCCTTGGTGCCGGCGAAGGTGACGGTGCCGCCGTCGGCGGCCCGGACGCTGGCACCATAGCTGGCGGAGATGTCGATGCCGGAGTGATAGCTGTACCGGCCAAAGATATACCGCCCGCCGAAGTAGGAGGTGATCCGCCCCCGGATGGGCCAGGAGTAGCTTCCAGTGGAGGCTGTCTTAGGCTTCTCCTTGGTCCCCACCGCCTTGACTGTTGTGGTGGGCTCGCGCAGGGTGGTGGAGGACAGGATCTCCCGCTGGGTCTCGCTCCCGTTCACATAGGTCACCTGGGCGTGGACCTGGGCCTCGCCCTCTGTACCCTGGGTCAGGATCTTCGAGTCCCCCACATACATGCTGGAGTCCTTCACCTCCTCCACCGGGCATGCGATGGGCTCGGTATAGGTCACGTCGTCCACCGTAGTCACCGACAGCAGAGGGATCTGCTCCTTCACATTGAGCACGTCCCCGATCATCAGTCGGTTGATATCGATGCCCGGATTCAGCGCCTTCAGGTCGCTGACAGACATGTCGTTGGCATAGGCGATGGCGTTGAAGGTGTCCCCCTTCACCACGGTGTAGGTGGTGTCGCCAGTGGTGTTGGCCATCAGGGCGGTCTGGAGCTCCTCGGCGGTCATCTGCCCCTCCTCCGAGTAGACATCCTCCACCTGGATGTCATCCACAAATTCAGCGGAGATGGTGTTCTCATTCACATACTGGCCCTTCAGCTGGTCCAGCACGGACTCCAGGGCTCCCATCTCCTCCACGGAGCCCACCGCCACGCCGTTGACGCTGACCTGATAGCGGCGCAGGCCATCGGCTACCTGGCTGAGCTGCTCCAGGAAGTAGTTCTCCACCTGGTCGGGCTGGGTCAGCTCAGACCGCAGGGAAAGGGTGAAATCATAACCGATCTGCCCCTCCACCTGGTAGTCGTGTCCCAGGATCTCCGTGCCTCGGCGCTCCACCTGAGCCACCGCGTCGGCTACCACAGCCTGGTCGCTCACCACACCCAGAGTATCCCCGTCCACCGTGACAGTGTAGGCCGGGGCGTATAGGGTGGAGACAGTCAGCGCCAGTCCCAGCGCTCCGGACACCGCCAGAAAGGTGACCGGACCGGTGGTGCGGTTCCCCCCGCCAGGTCATGGACCGGGTGGATCACACGGCGGCCATGGAACCGGGCCCACTGATAAAAATGCTTCCAATCTGTGACCACCCGGCGCGCCAGCAGCCCCAGCTGCTCCTGAGCTGACAGCTCCCGGCCGTCACTCTGCCGGGGCCGGCGGCCGGCGGGCTTGTGCAAAACCTCGTCCATGAATCATGACCTCTTCCAGATCAAATTTCCCGCTGCCCCAAAAGTGACAGAACGGAAAAGAAAATGTTACAATTTGGTTACAAACGTACTATACACGCAATCCCGCTTTACGTCAACCCCTTTTTTTCTCCTCTCCAAATGTAAATTTTTTATTTCTTTTTCTCGTCTTTTTCCGGTTTTTTTCCGTCTTTTTCCGGTTTTTCAAATTTTTGGCGAAATCACAATATCTTCTCCGTGTCAAATCGGGGATCCAAATAGATCCTTTCCTGTTTTTCCGCAAAAAATGTTGCGTTTCTCGAAAGGGCGCTGTATAATATTACGTCCCGTCCTCCCCTTTGGGGAGCGCTTCCCGCTGTGCGGCGATCCGCCATTTGAGCTCCGGCGTCTCATATGGTTTTGTATCTTTAAATGAGAAGCGGCCGCAAAGCGCGAAAAACAAAGACGTGCCGCCATTCGCCCACGCCGGCCACGGCCGCCCCCGCGGGCCTCAAATTTTTTGGCGGAAATTCCGCCTGCGTCGCTTTTTCTTCACAATCGGCGATCCTCTCCTATTTGGTAGGAGGAAAATGATGAAGAACCTGAGAAATATTGCCATAATTCTCCGTTGTCAAACTCTGGTGGATGAGATGCTCAAGCAGTCCGGCGTGTACCGGGAAAATCAGGCCGTGGTGGAGCGCGTTATGGACTCCAACGACCTGGAGCGCGAAGAACACCGCCGTCCACTACAAGGATGTAAAGATCAACATTGTGGACACTCCGGGCCACGCCGACTTCGGCGGCGAGGTGGAGCGCATTCTGAAGATGGTCAACGGCGTTATCCTGCTGGTGGACGCCGCCGAGGGCCCCATGCCCCAGACCCGTTTTGTCCTGTCCAAGGCGCTGGAGCTGGGCCACCGGGTCATCGTGGTGGTGAACAAGATCGACCGCCCTGACCAGCGGTGTACGAGGTGGTCGACGAGGTGCTGGAGCTGCTGCTGGATCTGAACGCCACCCCGAGCAGTTGGATTCCCCCACCCTGTTCTGCTCCGGCCCAGGGGCAGGCATCTGCCTCCTGTCCAGACCCGACCCGGGCAGGGACCTGAAAGCCGCTGTTCGACACCATTCTGGAGTATATCCCCGCTCCCGAGGCGGACCTGGATCAGCCCTTTCCAGATGCTGGTGAGCGCCATCGACTACAACGAGTTCGTGGGCCGCATCGCCATCGGCCGCATCGAGCGGGGCATCCTCAAGCAGAACCAGGAGATCGCCGTGTGCAACTACCACGACCCCGACGCCGCCCCCAAGAAGGCCAAGGCCACCGCCTGTATGAGTTCGACGGCCTGGCCAAGGCCCCGTCCCCGAGGCCACCGCCGGCAACATCATCGCCATGAGCGGCATCGGCGACGTGACCATCGGCGACACCATCTGCGCCCCCGACGCGGTGGAGCCCATCTTCGTGAAGATCTCCGCCCCCACCATTGAAATGACCTTCTCCGTCAACGACTCCCCCTTCGCCGGCCGCGAGGGCAAGTTCGTCACCTCCCGCCAGCTCCGGGAGCGGCTGTTCCGGGAGACGCTGAAGGATGTGTCCCTCCGGGTGACCGAGACCGACAGCACTGAGGCCTTCAACGTGGCCGGCCGGGGCGAGATGTCCCTGTCCATTCTGATGGAGACCATGCGCCGCGAGGGCTATGAGCTCCAGGTGTCTCCCCCCCGTGTGCTCTATCAGGAGATCGATGGCGTCAAGTGCGAGCCCATCGAGCGGCTGGTGGTGGATGTGCCCAGCGAGTCCGTGGGTGCCGTCATTGAGAAGCTGGGCGGCCGCAAGGGGATCTCTGGAGATGACCCCCGTGGGCAGCCGCATGAAGGTGGAGTTCCTGATCCCCGCCCGGGGCCTGTTCGGCTATCGCAACGAGTTCCTGACGGATACCAAGGGCGAGGGCATCATGGCCTCCGTCTTTGACAGTTACGCCCCCATGAAGGGGAGATCTCAGCCGCCGGAACACCGGCTCCCTGGTGGCTTTCGAGACCGGCGAGGCAGTGACCTACGGCCTGTTCAACGCCCAGGAGCGCGGCGTGCTGTTCATCGGGGCCGGCACCCCGGTGTACGCCGGCATGATCGTGGGGAGACCCCCCAAGGCGGAGGACATCTCCGTCAACGTGTGCAAGAAGAAGCAGCTGACCAATATGCGGGCCGCCGGCTCGGACGACGCCCTGCGCCTGACCCCGCCCCGCCAGATGTCTCTGGAGCAGTGCCTGGAGTTCCTTGGCGTTTTTCCCCCCTGCCCCTCCAGGTGCTGATCCCTGGGGGGCGGGATGCTGGGACTCACCCTGCTCCTCTCCCGCTTCTTCCAGGGCGGGCCGGCAGGCGGCCGGGAATCTTGCCCTGGCCCTCTTCCTGGTGGTATGGGCCCCTGGGGCATCTGGCAGCAGGTGTACAGCTGGTCTGCGGCCTGGGCCAACTATCTGGCCCCCACCCTGCTCCTGCTCCCCCTGCTTCTCCTGCCCGCCAGGGGCGGCCGGACCGCTGGCCCCTCGTCCTGCTCCTCTCCCTGTCCATCGGCCTGTTCACCGAGCACAATACCGCCTATCTGGTCCTCCTCTCCTCCGCTATGGCTCTGGCCGGACTGTTCCCCGCCCTCCGGGGCCTCCTGCCCGCCCCGTCTCTCCGGGCCGCCCTGCTGGCAGGCAGCTGGGCCGGGCTGGCCCTGAGCATGACCAACTCCGTCTTCGCTCAGGTGGACAGCGGCCTGCGGGGGTGGGGCTGGATCTGGCCCGGGACAACCTGCCTGTCATCTTTACCGAGGTCCTCCTCCGCCCCATTCCCCTCTGCCTGACCATCAGCCTCCTGCTGCTGTGGCTGGTACGGCGGCAGGGCTGCCCCCGCTGGAGGCTGTGGGCCTGCCTCCTCCTCCCCCTCCGCCTCTACATCGGCTATGACCGCCTTCTGGTCGTGCTGAAGCGGCGGGACCTGTACCGGGAGGAATGTCTTTGGCTGGGCCTGGCTCTGGCCCTGCTCTGGCTAATCCTGGCGGTCGAGTGGCGGGGCGGCGCGGACAGGCGGGAGCTCTGGTTCTGGGTGGCCTCCCTGCTGGTGGTCACCGGCCCCATGCTGGTGGTCTCCCCGGTGAACGCCCGGATGTTCTTCTCCAGCTACCTGTTTCTGTGCCTGGCCGCGTCAGTGCTCTTCCGACGTGCCCGGGCAGAGGGCCTGCGGCCCCTCACCCGCCTGAATCGGGCGGCTGCCGCCGCTGGGGTCCTGCTGGTGGCAGTGTATGCCTGCAACGCTGCCGTCTGGGTCCATCGGCTGGACACCGCCCGCGCCCAGGCTGACGGAGGCGCCAGCCAGATCACCCTGCCCCTGGTCCCCTTTCCCCAGTTCACCGCCAATGAGATGGCAGGCAAGGGGAGACATCGTCTATCTGGTCTACCACCAGCAGCCTTGGGACATCTCATTTACCTTTGTGCCCTATGAGGACTGGGCGGAGGGTTGAGCTTTTCTCTCCTATTTGTATTTTTTCGATATGTCACAACAGAAAGGACTGATCGTTTGAAGCGGCACACCGTCCCCTGGCGGAAGCTGGCTGTCCTTATCCCTGCCGCCCTTCTGGGGGCCGCGGGGGCTACTTCTTCATGTGGGCTCTGGACCCCTATGGAATGACTGTCCTGCTGCCCTCCCTGGCCTGCCTGGTCCTCTCCTTCTGGCTCCAGGCCATCCTGCACGAGGGCGGTCACCTAGTCTGCGGCCTGCTCTCCGGCTACCGCTTTCTCTCCTTCCGGGTGGGCTCTTTCACCCTGCTCCGCCAGAATGGCCGCCTGGTCCTGCGCCGCTTCTACCTCCCCGGCACTGGCGGCCAGTGCCTGCTGGAGCCCCCAGACGGGGACGAGGTCCCCTTCCGGCTTTATAATCTTGGGGGCGGCTTGGCCAATCTGCTTTCCGCCCTGGCGGCGGCCCTGACCGCCTTTCTCCTCCCCTTTCCCTGGCCGGTCTTCCTGCTGATCTTTGCAGCTGCCGGCCTGTTTCTGGGGGCCGTCAACCTCATCCCTCTCTCCATGGACGGGGTGGCCAACGACGGCTTCAACCTGCACCTGCTCTCCCGCAGCCCCCAGGCCCGCCGGACCTTCGCCCTCCAGCTGCGGTGCCACGCCCCTCCTCCAGCGGGGCATCCCCTCCGGGACCAGCCCGCCCGCTGGTTCCAGCTCCCCAGGACCTGGAGCCCCAGGACCCCTTTTACCGCCGCCGCCCTATCCTTCCTCCCCAGCCGGCTCATGGACCAGGGGGACCTGTCCGGGGCGGAAGCCGCTTTCCGAACCCTGCTGGACGTCCCCTCTGGCCTGCTGGACACCCAGCGGTGGGACCTGACGGTGGATCTGCTCTCCTGCTCCCTGCTCCTGGGCCGCTCCCAGGAGGAGCTGGCCCCCTCCGCACCCCTGCCCTTCTCCATTACTGCAAGGTTACCCGGAAGTTCACCCCCTCCACCAGCCGCATGGAGTTCCTCTGGGCTCTGCTGGCCCAGCGGGACCCGGAGGCCGCCCTGCTGTCCTGGCGTCAGTTCCAGCACTGTGCGCCCCGCTGGCCCTATCCCGCCACCCTGGACACGGACCGCCGCCTGATGGAGCTTGGTCTCCAGCGCGCCCAGGGGCAGGGGTTTCCCCTGCCTCCCCTCTGACCACCCCAACTTTTTTGGAATATTTCTTCCATTTTCGTTCTGTTTATGTCTTTTTTTGCAATATTTTGTGAACACTTTATGAATTTTAGCACTCTCCACTTGACACTGCTAATCTTAGTGCTATACTAAGGGCGTACCAAGAAAGAGGGGGGAACCTGAGAGGTCCCCCGGCAGGCACGAAATAAGGATCGCGAATGGAGGAATGACTTATGTTGCCTAGCATTTTTGGTGAGAACCTGTTGGATGAATTCTTTGATGAGCCTCTGGGAGAAGAGCCTGTTCGGCGCCCGGAATCCCCTATACGGCAAGCACGCCAAGAATCTGATGAAGACCGACGTGAAGGAGACCGGGGACCACTACGAGGTGGATATCGACCTGCCCGGCTTCCAGAGGGATGAGATCAGTGTGGAGCTGCAAAACGGCTATCTGACCATTCAGGCCGCCAAGGGCCTGGACCGGGACCAGAAGGACCAGGAGGGCCGCTACATCCGCCAGGAGCGTTAGACCGGCGCCTGCAGCCGCAGCTTCTATGTGGGCGATGTGCAGCCCGAGGAGATCAATGCCAAATATGACAGCGGCATCCTGATGCTGACCCTGCCCAAGAAGGACCAGCAGACCCTGCCCACTCAAAACCGCATTGCCATTGAATAAGTTCTCTCCGAAATGCCCCGCTGTGTACACAGCGGGGGCATTTTTTTGCTCTGGCACCAAGCTTCTCTTTTCTGTACGGGGCAGCGGGCAGTTCAAGCCAAATATTCCTGCCTTTCAAATTTGCTGATGGTCCTCTTTTTTTGTATCGCGAGACAGATATGAAACACTTTTGAGACAGCATCATTTCTAAAAAACCCCTTTTTTCTGCCGTTTCCCCGTAATTTTTAATAAAATTAAGTTGGCACAGAACTTGCTTGTATTAATCTATGGAATTCCAAAACAAACTATAAAATGGGAGGAAATTTGAATGAGTAATGCTGTTCCGCAGAAGAAGACCTTCTTCCAGATCGCCAACAAGAACTTTATTATGCTCTTTGTGGCGTACACGGTCATCTGCATCACCCACTCTATGACCAACTCTGTCACCAGCGCAGGCTGGCGGCTGGCCGGCATGGACCTGACCACTATCGGCCTCATTGCCAGCGCCATGAGCTGGGCCGCCTTCATCATCCGCCCCTTCTCTGCCCCTATTACCGACCGCGGCAACAAAAAGCTGATCTACATCGCTGCAGTGGGGGCCCTGACCCTGGCTGTGTTCATGTATTCGCTGAGCATGGACAACTCCGCCTTTGCAGTGCCGGCCAAAATTATCCACGGCGTATCCTGGACTTTTATCTCCACTATTACCGCCGTCATCGTCAGTGAGTATGTTCCCCGGGAGGATCTGGGGACCGCCATGGGATTTTTTTCATGATTTCCCAGATGATCGCTTCTGCGGTCTCCCAGCCTGTGGCCTTTGCCCTGGCCGAGTACATGGGCTATGCCTCCATGCTGCTGGTCTTTACCGTCATCTCCGCCTTCGGTCTGGTGCTGGTGTGCTTCACCGCCCCCACCAAGGTCCCAGCGCGCCTGCCCGGCCAGTCCATGTTCGGCGGCCTGAAGCTGAACAACCTGTTTGCCAAGGAAGCCATCTCCCCCATGATCATCAATGTGGCCTTTCAGGGCACCCGGACCGGTATCACCGTCTTTATGGCTGCCTTTGCCCTGGAGGAGCTTGGGATCGCCAATATCGGCGTGTTTGCCACCGCCGCCTCTCTCATGGGCTGGGTCGCCCGCCCCGCCCTCGGCATTCTCCCTCGACAAGAAGGGACCCATTGCCACCCTGATCCCCGCAGGCCTGTTCTTCTCTGCAGGCCTCCTGTGTCTCGCCTTTGCCCAGGATCTGACCTGGTTCATTATCTCCGGTATCCTGATCGGAATCGGCCAGAATGGCATTTCTCCCGTACTGATGACCATCTCTATGCGCACCGTTCCTGCGGAGCGGAAGGCCGCTGCAAATTCCACCAACTACCTGGGCATGGACATCGGTTCTGCACTGGCCTCCACGGTGGGCGGCGTGCTGTGCGCTGTGTTCGGTTACCGTGTGGGCTTTGCCGCCTTTGTCGTCCCTGTGGTCCTGGCCGTTGCCCTGGCTGTGGTAATTTTGTCCAGATTGGAAAAGCAGGAAAGGACTGCCTGACTGTTTCGCTCCCCCACATTTCGGTCAGGGCTGTGGTATAATCGTTATATTTCACCCACGGGCCGGGGGCGGCTCAGCTGCGTGTGTCCTCCCTCCCGGAGCAACGCCGAAACGAATAAAGGAGCGATGGGATATGCACTCAGACATTACGTTCATTGCCTCGGACCTGCTGGCCGCCGAAAAGGTCCAGAATATTTTGCGGGAATCCCCTGCCAACTGCCAGGTGGTCCTCTCCAATACCCAGGATCTTGAGGAGGTATCCCGCAGCCAAAGTGGCCCAGGGCGCCAAAGTTCTGATCGCCTTCGGCATGTTTGCAAAAATCGTGCGCCAGAGCGTGGATGTCCCCGTAATTATGGTGGATCTGCAGGCGGAGGACGTTATGGACGCTCTGCTGGAGGCATCTAAGCTGGGAAAGCGCATCGCTATCTTTGGCTTCCGCCGAGTTCTGAAGGATGTGTTTTATGTCCGGGACCTGCTCTCCATTGATCTGGTATGGCTTCCTACTGTGTCCCCGGAAAAAGATCCCCCATGAGCTGGAGAAGGTCCAGGACATCGATGTACTGGTGGGGGCTACTATCAGGCCAGGATCGCCAAGCAGTACGGGATCCCGACTGTACTCATCAAGACCCGGGATTCCGAGATCCGAAAGGCCATCTCTCTGGCCCAGTCCTATCTGGAAAAGCGGCAGGATGAATCCGAGACCGGGACCCCCATGATGGAGTCCTCCATCTATGCCGCCATTACGGTGGACTGCCTGGGTGAGATCCTGATGATGAATCGGCTGGCCAGCGAATATCTGAAGCTGGACCAGCTCAATGCAGTCGCCTTTTCTGTGGATGACGTCTGTCCCCAGTTCAGCCGCATCGCTGACGTCATCTCTACTCGCCGTCCCTATCTTAATCAAATCGCCAAGCTGGAAGACCGAATCTTTCTCTACCATGCGGGCCATCCTGCGGAAGCGGGACGGCACGCTGGAGGGTGTGTCGGTCATCTTTCAGGACGTAAACACGGTCATGAGCTCCGAGGTCAGTATCCGCCGTACGCTCACCACCAAGGAAAATCAGGCTGTCTATTCCTTTGACCACATTCTGGGGAACAGCCCCTGCATGACGCAGGCACTCAGGCTGGCCCTGCGCTACTCCAAGGTGGACGAGACTGTGCTCATCCAGGGGAGACGGGTGTAGGCAAGGAAATGTTTGCTCAGGGAATTCATCGGGCCAGCCGCCGGCGGGACATGCCATTTGTGGCTGTCAACTGCGCCTCCCTCCCAGAAAGCATTCTGGAAAGTGAGTTGTTCGGCTATGTAAAGGGAGCCTTTACCGGAGCCAGCCGGGACGGCAAGCGGGGCCTGTTCGAGTGTGCTCATACCGGAACTATTTTTCTGGATGAGATCGGTGAGATCTCTCCCTCCATGCAGGGCAAGCTGCTGCGTGTCCTGCAGGAGCACAGCATCCGCCGTATTGGTGCTGAGACTCCCATTCCATTGACATCCGCATTATTGCTGCCACCAACCGTGATTTGGTCTCTATGGTCCGGGAGGGCACCTTCCGGGCAGATCTGTACTTCCGCATCAATGTGCTGGGACTGTGTATCCCGCCTCTGCGCCAGCGCCAGGGGGACATTATCCTGCTGGCCGACGCCTTTCTCCGAGACCTCGGAGCGGGCGGGACGCTATCTCCGCTTCAGCAGCCAAGCCAAAGCCGCCATGCTCCGTTATGACTGGCCCGGAAACATCCGGGAACTCCAGAACATGGTGCGCCGGGTCAGCGTCATCAGCGACCTCCGATGAGATCGGTCCGGAGCTGGTGGAGACCTATATTCAGGAAAACAGGGGCTTTCCGCCGCCGGTGGGAGCCTCCGCAGCCGCTATACGCTGGAGGAAGCCCTGGCCCTCAGCGGCGGCAACAAGCTCCGGGCCGCCGAACTGCTGGGCATCAGCCGCGCCACCTTGTATCGGATGCTGGAGCGAAAGGGGATGTAAGCTTGCTCAATACGATCCTGTTTTTTGTTTTTATCGTGCTTGCCCTAATCCTGGGGACCAGGCTGAACATCAACATTGGCCTGATCACGCTCAGCTTTTTGCCTTTCTGCTGGGCACCACAGCAGGCGGTCTGACCCCCGGCGGCGTGGTCGCCCTCTTTCCCGTGCCCCTGTTTTTTAACTTTATGGTGGCCACATTTCTCTTCGGCTTTGCCCAGGAAAACGGGACACTGAAAAAGTGGCGGAACATCTGCTCTACTCCTGTCGGGGGCAGGCTGGCTTCTGGGTCTGTTGTTTTTCGGCGTGTCCGCCGTTGTGGCCGGTCTGGGTGCTGGTGGGGCCGCTCCCTTCTTCATGTCTGCCATCTGCTTCAGTTTGGCTCTCCAGGCGGGCATCGATCCGCTCCTGGTATCCGTGGCGCTCTGGACCTCCTCCATGGTGGGTGGCAGCATGCCCTGACCTCCGGGTATACTCCAAAATCAGGAGCGGATCTGGCAGGCGGCAAACGGTATCCTGTCCCGCCTTGCAGCCATCCGATAATGGGGTATTTATCCCATGTGGGGGCGGCTTGCTGCGCGCAGGCCGCCCCTGCTTTTTTTTGTTCCCCGTCATCCTTGCAATCTGGAGCATATTCCTGTATCCTGTTCTCACAATACAAAAACGAATGGAGGAAAAAGAGATGCGCTTTCTTTGAAACTTCTGTTTGCGCCGGTCATGGCTGTGCTTGCCGTCGTGTCATGGTTTCTTGTGTTCGTTGTTGGCCTCTCCAGCGGCATCCTCTGCATCCCCGCCGCCATTCTCGGCTTTTTCGGTCTGTTCATACTCTTTGTGGATTCCGTCAGCTACGGCGTGGGGCTGCTGGTGATCGCGTTCCTCATAAGCCCCTACGGGCTTCCTATGCTGGCGGGCTGGCTGGTGGCAAAGCTCCATGTCCTACGCTATATGCTTCGGGACTGGATATATGGATAAGGCTGTTTTCAGAAACACCGCATCAAGCAAAAGCGCGGAGCATATCGCCCCGCGCTTTTCGTTTTATTCGATCTCGTAATCCTCACTGTCGTCGGCCTCTCCGGTGGTGCAGGTGAAGCACATATTCGTCCCCGTGATGGCGCTGCCGGCCGCCCAGATGGGCGCGCCGCAGATCATGCATCCTGCGCCGTTTTTCTTGGCGGCAAGGGATTCCCGCAGCGAGGCGATCAGCTCCCTTACGGTTGGCGTCCTTATTGTTTTTTACCACGCCGTCCGCAAATTCTTCAATGGAAATATAGGTGAACATATCATTCCTCCGGTTTGACCGCAACATATTTTTGATTGCGGCTGTTGGGCTTGTCGGGAATGGTCATGCGGAGCTGCCCGCTTTCCAGCAGGGGCTTCAAATGGGATTGCATAAGGCTGCGGACGCTTTTATATCCACAGTATGCGGCGATCTCGGTTCTGGAACGCGGCTCTTGGCAGCAGGCCAAAATCTTATCTCTGATACCGACTTGTGCGGCATCTTGTGCGCCGACTTGTGCGTTATCTTGTGCGTCGCGGCTTTCACTGCGGAAGAACACAACAACGAACCCTGACTTCATAATCTTAAACGCAAACCGGCAATTTGCTTCGTTGCAGGCGTCGGCAATCCGCTTCAAGCCTGTGCCGAAGCTCTCCACATCCTTTGAGTAGTAGAGGATGGAAGTAATCAGCGGATTTCTGCGCACGGGGCGCTCATCGCCGCTGATGAAGTCCTCCGGCTTGTAGCCCTCCGGGAAGCTGCCCGGATTATATATCTCAACACGGTCTTTGTAGATGGCGACCTCGTTGCTCTGACAAGCGCCGTAGTCCTTATGACAGAAGGAGTTGATCAGCGCCTCGCGGATGGCATCGGCAGGGATTTCGGGAATCTCCTTGCGCTGCAAGGAACCGTCAAAATGAACGCGCCAGTGGATATTGCTCATGATGTATTTTTCGGCAAGCGCCACCAGCTCAAACACCGTTCCGCGATGACGCTGGATGTCCAGAAACGTCAGCCGCTCCGTTCCCGCGAAGATCGCCATTTGCAGCTCTGCGTACATACTCTCGCAGAACAGCACCATGCCCGCGTTCAGCAGATGCTCTCCCTCGGTCAGCAGCAGCTTATTCAGCGCAGAGGTCTTATCCGCATATTCAAATTCAATGCGCTTTGCCTCATGCCCGCGCTCAATATACCGCTCGACCAGCTTTCCGTCTACCTGCTCCACAAGAAAGTTTGACACGCGCCGTTCCCATGCGTCCTCTGCGCCGTCCTGCTTTCTCAGATAGGCCACAAGTTCCTGCTGCGACAGCACCTTGTCCTCGTCCGCAACGCGGATGCGGGCAACATCATACGCAAAGTATGGCGTATTGTAACCCTCAAAGCGGACAAGGATGCACTCTTTCCCGTCGATGCGCACGGTCTGTATCTCAGGAAAAATCTGCGGCTCGATATGATTGGAGATTGCCTGACTGATGTCCCGCAGCGTTTTTTCGGAGATTTCCTGTCCGATGGGCGTACCGTCCGGCCTGACCCCGAAATACAGCTCGCCCTTCTGATGCTTGTTGAGGATCGCGCCGATGGAAACGATCCCTTCCTTCAGCTCTCCGGTGGACTTCTTAAATTCAAGCGTTTCGGTTTCTCTGCCGAGATTCATCCCGCGTCACCCCGTTTCTGTTCCTCATCATAGGCAAATGCTACCCCATGGCGTTTGCAGTATTCCCGTATAACGAACATCGTCATCTTATTCGGAACGGTTCTTCCGTTCTCCCAACGGTTTACCGTTGCGCAGCTCACATTCAAATCCTCCGCAACTCTTTTTGCGAAATCCTGCGCTCGCTGCGCAGCTTGATAATAGCGTCTGCAAAGCTCATACACTCCACGCTCCTTTTTGCATAGTATAACACCTGTTAGGCGCTTTTACAACCGGAGCGGCGCATTGTTCAGAAAAAAGTTGCAAATCCATCCCACCGAAAGGAGGCCGCGCCCCATGGCGACCACACGCATCATTTCCATGCACGTCAGTCACGGCAAGACGATTGCGGACTGCCTGACTGACCGCATCGACTATTCCAAGAATCCGGAAAAGACGCAGGGCGGCGAGCTGATCTCCTCCTACGAATGCGACCCGAAAACCGCCGACGCGGAGTTCCTTTACTCCAAGCGGCAGTACAAAACCCTCACCGGCAGGGAGCAGCAAAGCGACGTGATCGCCTATCAGGTGCGCCAGTCCTTTAAGCCCGGAGAGATCACGCCGGAGGACGCGAACCGCGTAGGCTATGAGTTTGCCGAGCGGTTTCTGAAAGGCAGACACGCCTTTTTCGTTGCCACGCACACCGACAAAAAAGCACATTCATAATCACATCATCTGGAACTCCACCACGCTGGACTGCAAGCATAAGTTCCGCGATTTTCTCGGCTCCGGCAGGGCCGTCGCACGGCTCAGCGACGCCATCTGCACCGAGCATCGGCTCTCCGTGATCGCAGACCCGAAGCGCGGCGTTAATCACTACGGCAGGTGGCTGGGAAACAAGGCAAAGCCCTCCCACCGAGAGCTGCTCTGCGGCCTCATCGACGCGGCACTTTTGCAGAAGCCCGACAGCTTTGACACGCTTTTTGAAGCTGCTGGCGGAGGCAGGCTGCAAGGTCAGGCGGCGCGGGAATACGTTGTCCCTGCGCCACCCCGGCCGCAAGGGCTTTGTCCGTCTTTCCTCCATCGACGGGAATTACACGGAGGACGCGCTGCGCGCTGTCCTTGCCGGGAAAAAGGAGCATACGCCGCGCAAAAAGCGGACGCAGGCCACACGGAAAAAGGATGCGCTGCTCATTGACATCGAGGCGAAGCTACAAGCGGGAAAGGGCGTGGGCTACGAGCGCTGGGCAAAGGTGTTCAACGTCAAGCAGATGGCGCAGACCTACAATTATCTGCGGGAGCACGGCTTGCTGGATTATGCGGAGCTGGAGGAAAAAGCCGCTGCCGCCACGGAGCAGTTTCACGCGCTGTCCGCGCAGATCAAGGCGGCGGAAACGCGCATGGCGGAGATCGCCGTGCTGAAAACGCATATCATCAACTACGCCAAGACCCGCGACGTTTACGCGGGCTACCGCAAGGCCGGTTACTCGAAAAAGTATCTCGCGGAGCATGAGAGCGACATCCTGCTGCACAAGGCGGCGAAGAATGCCTTTGACGAGCTGGGCGTCAAAAAGCTGCCCTCCGTCAAGAGCTTGCAGGAGGAATATGCCAAGCTGCTTGCCGAAAAAAAGGCGGCGTATGCCGAATACCGGCGTTCGCGCGATGAGATGCGCGAGCTGCTGCTCCACAAGCAGAACGTGGATCGTATGCTGGGCAAAACGAGCGCGAGGAGGAAAGAAAAAGGAGCACGACCGGCAATAACGGTCACGCTCCTAAGCGTTTCGCAGAAACGCGCGGCCGCGCATCTTGCGCGTTCAAAGGGGTCTTAGGGGCGTTGCCCTAACAAGCGCGATGCTTC
>VOFC01004468.1_pt1 | contig 39299 bp, 63 predicted proteins | sample 5384161 | NCBI WGS metagenome assembly VOFC01 (sample SAMN12384722, study PRJNA508395) | human gut metagenome | isolation source: healthy gut B | host: Homo sapiens
ATCCAGTACTGACCTTTGTATTCTCAAGCGCTACCGCTATATCCCTTATACGCTTTGTGAAGATATCGTAACAGCTGTCCTCAGGCTCAATACCCATAACGCCGCCGGCAGCGGTGTTTGCCGAGTCCTGCGCAACCTTGAGCTTCAGCTCCTGATATCCCGAAAGCCCGAGCCTTCTTGAGAATCTGACCACCGTTGCTTCGCCGCAGCCGCATTTTCAGCCAGCTGACTGATTGAAAGCCCTAACATCTCCTCAAAATTTTTTGGTTATCCAATCGGCAATATGCTTTTTCGCTGTGACCCATTGCCGGGTAATTATCGCGTATCTTTAGTAAATCGACTCCATACGGCACCTCTATGTGAAAATTTACTCCATTATAGCATATTGATAATAAAATAACAAGTAATTTTTGAAAAACTTCATTTTGCTATTGCAAAAGGGCTTTTGTGTGCTACAATGTACAACGTAAAAATGCGGTTTTAAACCGTAAATAACAAATGGAGATGATCTGATGGTTTTCAATGAGTTTATGACAGATATGGTCCTCACAGAGCTTGAGGATGCTGTCGGCAGAGAAAATTGTTCAACCAGAGAGATCGATAAGATCACTCACGGCGTTGACTATTTCTGGCTTTCAAGAATGTGGGCTGACCGCGGCAAGATCATGCCGGAGGCAGACTTCATTGTATCCCCTAAGGATGCTGAGGAGACTTCAAAGGTATTGAAGATTGCCAACTACTATAAAATACCGGTTACCACCTGGGTGGCGGCGGCGGTACACAGGGCGGCGCTATTCCTGTTGCCGGAGGTATTCTTCTTGATACCAAGAGAATGAACAAGATTTATGATGTAAACACAGATGCTCTTTACATAGAGTGCGGCACCGGTGCTATTTATAAGCACATTGAGTGGGCTGCAAATGAAGTCGGATATGCTACTATGCATTATCCGTCATCGCTTACATGTTCCACCGTCGGCGGCTTTCTTGCCCACCGCGGTATAGGCGTTGTTTCCACCAAGTACGGCAAGATAGACGACATGGTGCTCCAGATGGAGGTCGTTCTCCCGAATGGTGATATCATCAACACTTCGTCTGCTCCTAAGCACGCAGCAGGTCCTGACCTTAATCAGATATTCATAGGCTCTGAGGGTACCCTCGGTGTTATCACCAAGGCTCAGATCCGTATATTTGCCCAGCCTGAGGAGCGCCGCTTCCGTGGATTTTTGTTCCAGGATATGACCGGTGCGTTCAAGGCATCGCGCGAGCTGCTCCAGAAGTTCGCCGTCGGTCATGCGTCTTTTATGACGAGGCAGAGACCGCTTCTCTTATAAAGAAGATAGTCGGCGTTGAGAAGAAGGGCGCTTTCATGAACGTTGCTTATGAAGGCTGCAAGGAAATGGTCGAGGTCGAGGAGAAGATACTTCTCGACACATTCAAGAAATACGGTGCTGAGGACCTCGGCAGTGAGTACGGCGAGAAGTGGTGGAAGGAAAAGATCACATTCTTCTATCCGGGCTATATGATGGATCTGCCGCAGATGTTCGGTACTATGGATACTATCGCTCCTTACGACAAGATCGAGAAGATATACTGGGCAATGAAGAAGGCTATCGAGACCAACTTCCCGTATGTTAAGTTCATAGCTCACTTCTCGCACTGGTATGAGTGGGGCTGCATGGTCTACGACCGCTTTATTGTTGACAAGGATCACGTTCCGGAGGATCCGCACGAGGCTCTCCGTCTGCATCAGCAGATCTGGAACACCGGTGTCCGTACCGCTATCGCAAACGGCGGTGTCGTAAATGATCACCACGGTGTCGGCATTAAGCTCGGACGTCTCATGAAGGAACAGTATGGTCCTGCAATGCAGGTGTTCGAGGGAATCAAGAAGCAGCTTGATCCGAACGGAATCATGAACCCGTTCAAGCTCGGTCTTTAATATTGATAGGGGAGGTAATCTGATTATGTATATGTGTGAAAAAAGTAAGCAGATAGTCGACGCTTGTCGTTTCTGCTGGATGTGCCGTCATATCTGCCCTGTCGGTAATGCGACCGGTCAGAGAGAAATACCTCAAGAGCCCGTGCACTTGCTCTTTCGCTTGTAAACCGCGAGGGTGTTGAGCTGACGAGCGATGTCATGGACAATATCTATGAGTGCCAGATGTGCGGAGCATGCACCAAGGAGTGTGTCACCGGTTGGGATCCGACCTTCTTTACAAAGGATGTCCGTCTCAATGCCGCTCTTAACGGCAAGACTCCCGACTACATAAACGCTATAGTTGACAAGATCCTTGATACCGGCAACGCTTACGGCGCCAAGAAGGTCAAGGCTGCTCTTGATAAGGCTATCAAGGCTCACGAGAAGGACGAGAAAGTTCTCCTTTTCCTCGGCTCGGAAGCAAGATACAATGTACCTGACGCAGCGGTAAAGGCTATAGAAGTTCTTGAGAAAGCAGGAGTCAAGTTTACTTGCCTTGCTAAGGAGCCGGACAGCGGCGCTGCTTTTGACTGGCTTATCGGTGCTGCCGACGAGACCAAGAAGATGATGAAGGATTGCGCCGATGTTATCGGAAAGTATAAAACCATAGTTGTTTTGATCCGGCTGACGCCAAGGCGTTCGTCCGTGAGTATAAGGAATACGGCGTTAAGCTTTGACGGTGTTGTGACCTTCACGGCATATGTCGCCGGTCTTATAAAGGACAAGAAGCTCAAGGTAAAGAACACCGGCAAGGCTGTTGTTTTCCAGGATCCGTATCAGCTTGCCCGTGACCTTGAGGAGACTGAGGAGCCAAGAGAGATTGTTTCGGCTTGTGCTGAGCTTAACGAAATGCTCCTCAACAGAAAAAGACACCATGTGGGCAGGCGGCTGGCTCATGGCTATATATAACCCGCTCGTATCCGAGCTTGTTGCCAAAGAGCGCTGGATGAATGCCATCCATGTCGGCGCCGATACCATAGTTACCGCAAGTCCTGCGGAATATGCAGCTTTGAAGAAGGTTGCTCCTTCGGGTAAAAAGGTCATTTCGATCGAGGAACTCGTTCTCGAGGCAACAAAGTAAGGAGTGCATCTGAATGCTGGTTAATTTTAAAAACAGATCATCGGCATGGCTGAGGAAGGCGGATATTGTATTCCTGCTTTCAATGTTTACAATATGGAGACCTGCATGGGCGCTATCAAGGCAGCCGAAGAACTCAAGGCTCCGGTAATACTTCAGGTCTATCCGAGACTTTTTAAAGAGGAAGCCGGTTATTACCTTTCACCGGTAGTGGTCGCGGCTGCTCATAAGGCTTCGGTCCCGGTATGCTTCCATCTTGATCACGGTCCTACGGAGCTTGAGGTAACAAGAGCGCTGCGCTACGGTGCGACCGGAATAATGCTTGACGGATCAGCTCTGCCGTTTGACGAGAACATAGCTCTTACAAAGAGAGTAGTCGATCTCTGCTCGTATGTAGATGTGCAGGTCGAAGGCGAGCTCGGTCATGTCGGCACTGTCAACGATGATTCCATGGACGAATTTACCGTTCCGGAGGACGCAAAGAAATTTGTCGAGGCGACCGGCGTTACCGCACTTGCTGTCCTTGTCGGAAATGCACATGGCAGATATAAGAAGCCGCCCAAGATCGATATCGGACGTATAGCCGATATCCGCAAGGCTACCAACGGCACTGCGCTTGTCCTCCACGGCGGTTCGGGTATTCCGGATGAGGCTATCAAAGGAGGCTGTCAAGGCAGGTATCCGTAAGCTTAATGTTGCTACCGATGTTTGCTATGCATTCCTTGACTGCGTGCAGGAAGAGGTCGTAAAGCCAGACCGCACTGTTGCTGTCGATAACTTCATGAAGAAACCTATAGAGGCTGTAAAGGTCTTTGCTGAAACTAAAATAAAGCTCGTCGGAGCGGAAGGTAAGGCAAAATAATGAGCAAGGTCGTCGGAATCGGTGCATGTGTAATGGATACACTCATTACCGTGCCGCATTATCCAACCGAAGACACAAAGCTCCGCGCAGCATCAACTAAACTTGTCGGTGGCGGTCCTACCGCCACCGGCATCGTTGCAGTTGCAAAGCTCGGCATTGACGCCGAATATATCGGCGTTTTATCTGATGATTCTACCGGCGATTTTCTTATCGGTGACTTCAGAAAATACGGAGTTGGTGTCGATAATATAATAAAGCTCGGAGGCTATCGTGCATTTACGTCCTGCATATGGCTCCAGCGCCGAGGGCGGAACGAGAACCTGCGTGTTTGATAAAGGCAATTTACCGCCTTTGTCATTAAATGAAAGCCAGAAGGACGCCATAAAGTCCGCAAAGCTTCTTATGGTTGACGGAAACGAAATGAGCGCTGCCGTTAAAGCCGCTAAGATCGCGAGAGAAAACGGCGTAAAGGTGCTTTATGACTGCGGCGGACTTTATCCCGATGTGGATAAGCTGCTGGCGCTTACCGATATAATGATACCGTCTGAGGAATTTTCGCTTGGTCATACCGGTGAAAAGGATGTTTACAAAGCTGCTGAAAAGCTCTATCGAATGTATCATCCGTCGTATGTTGTTATAACGAGAGGCAAACTCGGCGGTCTGCTTTATGACGGTAAGCGAGTACACGGAGTATCCTATATATCCTGCCGAGGTCGTTGACTCAAACGGTGCAGGTGACGTGTTCCACGGCGCGTTTGCATCGGCTGTTGTCAGAGGATATTCGCCTATAAAGTGCTGTCACTTTGCATCCTGCGTTTCCGCGCTTAAATGCACTGGTGTGGTGCGCGTGAAAGCGTTCCGGATTTTGATACTACTGTAGAATATTTAAGGAGGAACGGATATGAGTTATAAACGTCATTGGGATGCCGGAAAGACCGGTCTTGCTTCCATATACAAGAAGGAGGACAGCGCCTGCCAGGGTCTTGAGATCAGCATGCTGAAATTAAAAAAGGGCATGAGTGAGAACTTCTTTGAGAAGGATAAGGAGATCGTGTTCACTATACTCGGAGGCAACTGCGATATAGTAGGCGACGGCTTTGAATTCAAGAAGATCGGTTCAAGAAAGAATGTATGGGACGGAAAGGCTACCGCTGTTTATGTCGGCCGTAACACCAAGGCTGCCGTCACCGCAAATGATGACGATCTCGTAATTTGCGTTGCATACCTGCCCAGCTGAGGAAGACTTTGAGCCCCAGCTCGTTACACCGGACGACGTTGTTGTAAAGCGATCTTGGCAAGCCGGGATTTGAGCGTCAGGCTCACTTTATCTATGACGAAAGATTCAAAGCAAAACCACATCTACATTGGTGAAAACTTCATCAAGGGCGGTCAGTGGTCGAGCTATCCGGGTCATAAGCATGATACCGAAAATATGCCTGCAGAAGGCTTTGCCGAGGAGATCTACTACTATGAGTATGATAAGCCCACCGGCTACGGCATCCAGCAGGTCTATACCGGAGACAAGTCAGTAGACGAAGCATATGCCGTAAGGAACAACGATTTTGTTGAGATACCGGTAGGATATCACCCCTGCACGGTTGCTGCCGGCTACAACGGATATTTGCTTTGGCTCATGTGCTGCAATCACAGGGGCTTCTATATGTCTACCGATCCGGATCACGCATGGCTCAATAAATAATATTATTTTGCAACAGCCGCGGGATTTTATCCCACGGCTCTGTTGCTATGATGCTGAACATTAATTTGGAAGATAACAGGAGAGGAACTTTATTATGATAACTCTTAAAAAACGGTGGTTCCGAGCTTTTGATAAATGAACACGGCGCTGAAATGAAGAGCTTCAAGGTCGACGGTACCGAATATCTCTGGACCGGTGATCCCGACGTATGGGCTTCAAGCGCACCTATTTGTTTCCCTATGACCGGCGGTCTTAAATACGACAAATACACACTTGACGGTGTTGAATATACTCTGCCGAAGCACGGCTTTGCAAAAAATATGGATTTTGAGGTCGAAAGCCAGACCGAGAATACGGCTGTTTTCCTTCTTAAGGCTGATGATGATACCAGAAAGGTATTCCCATACGAATTTGAGCTTCGTATAAAATATGTTCTGACCGACAAAAAGGTCACCGCAACATATCTTGTAACTAACCTTACCGATAAAAAGATGTGGTTTTCGATAGGCTCGCACGACGGATTTGCCTGCCCTGAGGGAATAGAGGACTATGATGTGATATTCCCACAGAACGAGACTTTGAAGAGCTATACTCTTTTTCGGCAATCTTTTAGGCAACGATTCGGTCGATATAATCGAAAACAGCGATACGCTGCCGCTTGATTACAACTATTTTGCCATTGATGCCCTCGTGTTCAAGAATGTCGCATCAAGAACATGCCGCCTTGTAAACCGTAAGACCGGCAGGGGAGTTCAGCTTGACTATGCCAAGGCTCCTTACCTTGTTTTGTGGACCAAGCCGCAGGCAAAATATCTCTGCATTGAGCCGTGGTTTCGGTCTTGCCGACAATATAAACAGTGACGGCAATATTGAGCATAAGGAAGGCATACAGTCTGTTGAAGCCGGCGGTACATTTACGCATACCCGTGTGATAACCGCACTGGAGGGCTGATATCATGTATGAGAATTTAGTCGCAAAAAATCCCTGACATAAAAATACACAGAACATCCGATAAGGAATTCATACAGTACGGACGTGCCGTAGAGGGCGTTTCGGCAGATGAATTCATTGCGGCTGCAAAAAGCGTTCCGATGCCGGAGAGCGGCTCTGCTTATGTTGCGTCGCTCGATGCTTTTGAGGCTACAGCAGCAGCTAAGGATATAGCCGTTAAATGCTTCGGTGAAATGCCGACTGAGGTGGGCTATTGCTACGGATCAAGCAATCAGCTTAACGCCGTTGAATGGCACAAAAGTTCAGAAATAAATGTTGCAGTCACACCTCTGGTCTTAATACTCGGCAGCGTGCAGGATATAAAGGACGGAAAAATAGATTCATCGCTGCTCAAGGCGTTTTACGTTGAGAAGGGCGAAGTAATAGAGGTCTATGCGACGACCCTTCATTTTTGTCCCTGTCAGGTGCAGGAGGGCGGATTTGGCTGCGTCGTAGCACTGCCCGCCGGCACCAACACACCGCTTGAAGGTGAATATGAAGATAAGCTGCTGTTCAGAAAGAACAAATGGATATTATCACATGTCGATAACAAAGCGCTTATCGACCGCGGCGTTGTCCCCGGTGTCACCGGTATAAATTATACTATCAACTATAAGTAACTATACATATCTGGAGGTCAATATGAAATATCTGCTTGGTATCGATTTCGGCGGCGGAGCGTCAAAGGCTACGCTTATAGATACAAACGGAAAAATTGTTGCCGAACATACCGTTGAATATCCGACTCTGCACCCGGGTGCCGGATACTGCGAACAGAATCCCGATGACTGGTACTTGGCACTTTGTGAGGACACAAAGGAGCTTATAGCCAAAAGTTCCGTTAATCCTGCGGAGATACTTGCAGTCGCCATAGATTCCGCGACCCATACCGCAGTGCTTTGCGATAGTGATGCAAAGCCTTTGCGCCCTGCAATACACTGGACCGAGTCACGCAGCAAGGCGCAGTCTGATGCACTGAAAAAAACGTCGCTTGACATGATAGTCAGCAAGACATTTTCAAAGCCCGATACGATATGGACACTGCCGCAGATAATATGGGTGAAGGAAAATGAGCCTGAGGTTTTCGGCAGGATAGCAAAGATCTTTTTTGAAAAGGATTATATACGCTATCAGCTTACCGGCGTGTATTGCACGGATTATATTGAAGCCGAGGGCAGCATGCTGTTCGATAACAACACAATGTCATGGGACGATGAGCTTTGCGCTTTAGCAGGTATTGACAAAAATATACTTCCGCCTATAGTTAAGCCTACAGATATAATCGGAAAAATAACCGAAAAAAGCAGCCTGTGATACGGGCCTTTATGAAGGCACACCTGTCATATGCGGCACTACCGATACAGTCATGGAGGTCTTTGCCTCCGGTGCAGTCAAAAAGGGACAGATGACCGTAAAGCTTGCAACGGCAGGACGTATATGCGTCATGACCGACAAAGCATATCCGCATGAGTACCTCATAAACTATGCGCATATCGTAAAGGGACTTTGGTATCCGGGCACCGCCACCAAAGCAGCTGCCTCGTCGTACCGCTGGTACAGAGATACCTTCGGCGGTGAATATAAGGAGCTTGATGCCGGTGCCGCTGATATTGCTATCGGTGCGGACGGTCTTATGTTCCACCCGTATATAAACGGTGAGCTTACGCCTTATGCCGATCCTATTCTGTGCGGCAGCTTTATAGGTATCAGAGCTGAGCATACAAAAGCGCACTTTACAAGAGCTGTGCTTGAAGGCGTTTCTTTTTCACTGCTCGACAGTATGAGAGCACTTGATGAGATAGGAATACCGCATGACTCCTTCGGCACACTGATAGGCGGCGGCGCAAAGGGTAAGCTTTGGAAACAGATAACTGCCGATATGCTCGGAATCACCTTAAAGACTACCGAGAGCAGTGACTCATCGCTTGGCTCTGCAATGCTTGCCGGTATAGCGGTCGGAATATTTGCCGATGCTGAGGACGCTGTCAACAAATGCGTTAAGTTTAAAGATGTTACCGAACCGAACTTAGAGAATACCGCTAAATATGCCGAACTGTTCGAGACCTATAAACAGGTTCACGACGCGCTGGCACCGGTATATCATAACAGATAAAAATGAAGATAATAGTTTGTGTCAAACAGGTTGCGTCGGGGGGAGCTGAACCCTTTTGACGCATGTGCGCTTGAATGTGCACTGAGAATACCTGACTCTGAAATAACCCTGCTCAGCATGGGGCGCACCAATGTAAAGGAAATGCTTTCGGGCCTTACAAGACTTGGAAACGTTAAAGGTGTTTTGCTGTCTGACATTGCTTTTGCCGGAGCCGATACGCTTGCGACCGGTTATGCACTTATGAAGGCTGCGTCAATGATACCGCACGATCTTATTATCTGCGGCAGACAGACTGTTGACGGCGACACGGCGCAGACAGGCTCAATCCTTGCAAGGATGCTGTCGGTACCTGTGATAACCAATGTTATGAGCATCGATAAAATAACCGATACATCTATAAGTTGCACGACAAGACTTGGTAAGGAAAAAAAAGCCGGATTGCCGGCAGTCATAACGGTAGAGCGGATAAATGAGCTGAGGTTTCGAGTATACGCTCCAAGGTTGGCACTGTTGAGGTCAAAAATGCAGCTGATATCGGTGCTGATGTATCAAAGTGTGGACTGAAAGGCTCGCCAACAGTAGTTGTTAAAAGCTTTGAGAACAAGTCGGGCAAGCGTCACTGCAAATTTATAAAACCAAGCGAGCTTCAGGCAGCGGTAGAAAAGGGCTTAGCAAAAGACATGAGGCTATCACCACTATATCGGACGGCAAAAAGTTCAAAAAATGTTTGGATAGTCACCGAAGCTCCCCGTGAAATGGCGCTGACCGTCGCCGAGAGCGTGACCGTCCTGCAAAAGAAAAGTGCGGATGAGCTTATAAAAAAGAAATAAGCGATGGTAAGCCTGACGTTGTTTTATGGCCGAGCGATATCTGGGGCAGACGCACGGCACCGCTTGTTTCGGCAGCTTTGAGTACCGGACTTTGCGCCGATTGCACCGCGCTTGAGACCGATGGAAATGATCTGTTTATGTACCGTCCGGCGTTCAGCGGCAATGTTATCGCTAAAATAAGATGCAAAACAAGACCTCAGATGGCGACTGTCAGAACGACGCAGTCAGGCGGCGACATTATTGTTGCGGCAGGCAAGGGGATAAAGGACGATCTTTCGTATGCAAGGCTTATTGCCGATAAATTCGGTGCTGAGCTTGCGGCGTCGCGCGGACTTGTGGATGCAGGCGGCGCGCCGTATGAGCAGCAGATAGGTCTTACCGGTCGCACTGTTGCACCAAAGGTATATATTGCCTGCGGCATATCCGGCGCTGTGCATCACATCGTCGGTATGGAACAGTCGGGCACGGTCATAGCGATCAATCCCGACAAAGACGCACCTATATTTGAATACGCTGATTTTGGCATTGTTGCCAAAGTGGAAGATATATCGTTTAACTGATTTTGCTTAAAGGAATCCGGAGTCCTCCCATTTACCAAAAAAATTCGAGGACTCCGGAATTTTTATATTTTTATAAGATCACCCTGTATTAGGTTCTGCTTTTTAAATTCACTTGTTATATAGTTAAGCACATGCTTTTTGTCAGCGCTCCATTTTGGTGCTATCAAATATTTTTTATTTCCGTCACCGGTAAGTCTGTGTATGACCGTACTTTCCGGTATTCTCCTGATGCACCCTGATGAGCAGCCTTGTGTATTCTTCGAGGGTCGGAAGTGTGAATATACCGCTTTTGTATTCAGCCTCAAGGTCTGTCCCGGACAGGACATGCAGCAGGTGGAATTTTATACCTTCCGAACGCATATTACCTATGAAAGCAGCAGTGTCATATATCATTTGCTCGGTCTCAAACGGTAATCCGATTATCATATGTGTAACTACGTCGATGTTTCGCTTGTGCAGCTCGGCTACGGCATCGGTATAGCACTTAAGGTCAAATCCGCGCCTTATGTACTGCGCCGTGCTTTCGTGGATGGTCTGCAAGCCTAACTCGACCCAGACCGGCTTGATAAGGTTAAGCTCGCTTAAAATATCAAGCACCTTTTTTTCGAGACAGTCCGGTCTTGTGGCTATAGAGAGTGCCGCTATAGAAGGCTCATTTATTGCCGAAAAAAATCTTTCCTTTTGCCTTTCAATATCGCCGTAAGTGGCGGAATAGCTCTGAAAATAGGCAATGTATTTGCCATTTTGTATTTTGTTTTTACCTTGAGCTTTGCAGCCTCGATCTCTTTTCTGACATCATCGTTATATGCGGTAAAATCGCCTGAGCCGCCGCGGCAGAAAATGCAGCCGCCGGTGCCGACAGTTCCGTCGCGGTTAGGGCAGGTAGTGCCGCCCTGCAAAGCTAATTTGTAAACCTTGCAGCCGAATTCTGATCGGAGATAGTTGTTGAGTGAGTTATAATACATTGGACATTTCACCTCAAAGTGTGTTGACAAATAAGTATAATTAATTTAAAATTAATAGGATGAATTTTGAAAGAATGTGATAGCTTGTTTATTAAAATTTATGCTGCTGCAGCGGCTGCCGCCGATATATTGATATGTGCCCTTGGAGCCGTCCGGGAGTTTAGCGATATATGGATACCGGTAGTGCTTTTTATGGCTTTTTTATCGGCTTATCGCTGCTGCATCTGACAGTGACATTCATAATGTCGCTTTTTATAAAGTTGGATAAACCGTGCGATGTTCCTGATAAATTCTGCAGATTCTGGGTGTTTGGCACAGTCGGGTTCGTACTTGATTTAGCCCGCGTGCGTATCACCGTAAACGGTGCAGAAAAAGCTGCCGCATGACCGCAGATTTCTGCTTGTGTCAAATCACCGCTCTAACCTTGACCCGATGATCGGGATAGTTAAGTTCTATAAAAATGAAATAGCGTATGTAGCAAAGCCGGAGGTGCTGAAATTTCCTATTGTAGGACCGTTCATTCACAAATGCTGCTTTCTTTCAATTGACCGCGAAAACGCGCGCAACGCAATGAGAACGATACACAGAGCGACCGATTTTGTTAAAAATGATATCACATCGATAGGTATATACCCTGAGGGTACAAGAAGCAAGACCGGCGAACTGCTCGAATTCAAGGACGGTGTTTTTATATTGCAAAAAAAGCTCCCTGTCCGGTTGCGGTCATCACAGTAAAAGGAACGGAAAATTTAAGTAAAAACCTGCCCTTTAAAAGCACTAAAGTGCTGATAAATGTGCTCGGCGTGATTGAGCCGGAGGAGTTTGCAGATCTTTCCACCCATGAACTCGGCGAAAAGGTAAGGGAAATGATGCTGGCAGACCTCGGTAAATGAACTATATATTCTTTCTTAATTTTGACGGTGATATTCGAAGCGCTTTCTGAACATTTTGGAAAACTGGGAGCTGTCGGAAAAGCCGCACCGCATGCATATCTCGGTACAGCTTAAATCAGTATCTGACAGCAGACTGTGAGACAATAGCAGTCTGCTGTTTATTATGTACTGCTTTGGCGCTAAACCGAAGCGATTTTTGAATTCGCGTCTGAAACGGTCGTAATCAATGCCGTAGTCTTTTGTCAGCTTTTTTAAGATCAATTGACGATGAGCAGTTTTCCTTAATAAAGTTTGCAAAATACTCAAGGGACAACTCATCTCTTGAATTATCAGATATACTTCTTTCAAATAATACAACTGTTTGTTCCGCTATTGCGCGTGTCATGACATCGCACAATGAATTACTGCTTCTGATCTCAGAATACATCATACTCACAAGTGAGCGCAGCTTTTCAAACGTTGAAACCTTAAAACACCCTCAGGCGGCGTCAGATTTTTATCAGACTTATATGCAAAAAATATGACGTCGGCTGTGGCTCCGTGGTGTTCATCATGCGGCGTTTCGGCGTGTATAACGGCAATGTCGCCGCTGTTTATGCTGTATTCATTTTCGCCGATCTTTGTTTTACCGGCTGCCGAAATATATAAAACAACCTCGGTACAGCTGTGCCGGTGCATGACGATTTTTGTGCCCGGCTCATAATGGGCTTTGTAAACATATAGAAGCTCGGTCATATTTTTGCACCTTCCGAATATTTGCTCTTTTAATGATAATTAAAAATTTTCTGCTTTTGTCAATTCAAAAAGTACAAGTTTTCATTGAGCTATATCAAATTTATCTTTTGAGTTAAAATATTATCGGGAGGTTGATATCATATGACCAATGAACAGTATTTAAAAAATTTATCGGTGCCTACCGGCATAGTTGATGCCGTCATAGATACCGACACATTCAATGAAATCGATGATCAGTTTGCTGTGTCTTTCATGCTTCTTTCAAAGGAAAGGATAAACACAAAGGCGATATATGCCGCACCTTTTTTTTAACAGTCATTCGACTTCTCCTGAGGACGGTATGCAAAAAAGCTACGATGAGATATTGAAGCTTCTCCATATACTCAAAATGGACGATTTTAATTGTAATGTCTATAAAGGCTCAAAAAATTATCTGCCTGATGAAAGTACGCCTGTAATATCAGACGCCGCACGTCACCTTTGCAGAGCTTGCAAAGAGCTATTCACCTGATAAGCCGCTTTATGTTATATCGATAGGAGCTATAACAAATGTTGCCTCAGCGCTGCTTATTGATCCTTCAATAGCAGAAAACATCGTTATAGTGTGGCTTGGCGGTAATTCGCTTGAAATGCATAATACTTTGGAATTCAACATGAGGCAGGATATTGCTGCTGCACGAGTTGTAATGAGCAGTGCCGCTCCTTTTTGTCCAGCTGCCTTGCGACGGTGTGGTCAGCCAGTTTTCAACAACCGGACCGGAGCTTAAATACTGGCTTTATGATAAAACGCCCATTGCCGATTATCTTGCAAGAAACACCGTCCGTGAGGCTGAAAGCTATGCCGCCGACAGACCGTGGAGCCGCGTTATATGGGATGTCACGGCTGTTGCCTGGCTTTTAAACGATAACGATAGATACATGATGTCAAGGGTGCAGAACATAAGACTGCCTGAATACGACGGTCATTACAGCAATACCGAAACCGGAAAGCTGTTCAGGTATGTATATTTCATTCGCCGCGATCCTCTTATAAAAGATTTGTTTAATACTTTGCTTGCGGAGGGTGAAAATAAATGAATTTGCTTGTTATCGGCAGTTTGAATATAGATCTTGTCATAAAGACAGAGCGGCAGCCAAAAAGCGGAGAAACTATCCGTGGCACTGATTTTGTAACAGTTTGCGGCGGCAAGGGTGGAAACCAAGCAATTGCAGCGGCAAAATTAGGTGCCGACGTTTCAATGATAGGCAATGTCGGAGACGACGATTTTGGCAATATGCTTGTCGGTAACTTAAAAAGATGAACACATCAAAGTCAGCGGTATATCAAAATCTGAAGTCAGCTCCGGTGTGGCTGTAATAAATGCATTCGGAAATGATAATACAATTATTGTAAACAGCGGTGCCAACGGTATGTTAAACAGGCATCATATTGACAAGTGCAAGCAGATGATAATGCAATGTGACGCAGTGCTCATGCAGTTTGAAATACCGCTTGAAACGGTCATTTATGCGGCGAAAAACAGCAAAACAGTATGGTAAAAAGGTGATTATCAATCCCGCACCGGTCTATGACATACCGCAGGAACTTTTAAAATACACCGATCTTCTGATACTAAATGAGCATGAAGCATCTATTCTTACCAATATCGATGTTGGTATGGATAACGCTGCCGTTGCTGCTGGAATATTATGCAGACTTGGCGTTAGTGAGGTGCTTATAACTTTTGGCAGATCGGGCAGTGCATATTTTAACGGCAACACCGCCTGCATTGTGCCGGCTTATCATGTAAAGGCGGTTGATACAACAGCGGCAGGGGACACATACACAGCGGCGTTTATTATTAAATACAATGAATGTGGTGACATTGAAAAATCAATGAAATTTGCTTCGGCAGCCTCTGCAATAGTTGTGACAAGGCTTGGCGCGTCGGTCTCGATACCGGCACGGGCTGAGGTCGATAGATTTTTAGCGGAGCAATGTAAGATAACAAATATAAGTTTAAAAGCTGCAGGAGTTTTCCTGCAGCTTTTTCGCTGAATTTTAGTTTAGCGGTGTAAAACGCAAAAATTTAATTATACACTTGTAGGGCAGGGGCTCATCTCCTGCCGCTTTTTACGCTCCTGATGTAGCAACAAATTTTCGTTTATTTATAGGTATAAAGCCGATAAATCTTTGCCCTCCTTGCCATAAAGGGAGGCAAAGATTTAACATTAAAACAAAATCAGACTCCTCTGAAACCGCGTCCGATTATCTCGCTGCTCGTTGATATTATCATGAAAGCCGACGGGTCAATTTCGCGGATTTTTCCTTTGCAGCTGAACGGCTTCAAATCTGCGGCAGACCGTATGGACTGCCGTTTTTCCGTTGTGTGTATACGCACCCTCAGCTTTTTATAAATGTGGCATCGTGCTTGAGGCTTTTGATCACAAACTCCGCTATTTCCTGCGGCTTTTCGGTTATTATCATAAAATGCTTGCAGGCGTCCATGCTTTCGATCCACCGTCGACTATAAACGCTTTGGCAAACAATCCGAGAAGTGAAAATAGACCTACCTTTATGTCAAACACGATGAACGAGCTTACGGCGATAAGAAAATCAACGCAAAGCAGCGCTTTGCCGACATTTAAGTTGGTGAATTTCTTTAATATCAGCGCCACTATATCTGTACCGCCGGAGAAGCAGCCTGATGAAATATTACGGCTGAGCCTACAGACGTCAGAAGCATTGCGTAAATGAGCTCAAGCAGCGGCTGATCGGTCAGCGGTGAGGAAAGAGGGAAAATATATTCAAAGGCTTGCGTAAGTCCCGAAAACAGCAGACTGCAGTATACCGTTTTAACTCCTGTCTCACGACCGAGCACAGCGAAACCGATTATTAGACACACAAGGTTAATTGTTGATATCCACATTGCAGGAGACAGGGAGTGATATTGCCGAGCAAGGTGCCGATACCGCTGACGCCACCAGTAGAAAAGCCGTTTGGTATTTTAAAGAAATAAACGCCGCAGGTAAGCAATACCGTGCCAAGGGTTATCATCATGTAATCTTTAAATGCTTTCATATAGTTCCTCAGTATTTTATTATTTTCAGCCTATAATAGTATTGCATTTTCCGCTTACAAAAAGCAGAAAAATGCAATACAAAAGTTGTTAAATTAATTACTTTGAAATTATCTTAGCCGGGTTAATGACGATATCAAAGCTGTCGCAGCCCTTTTCACTCAGCTTATCCCAGTTGATATTGCCGAACTCGTCTGCAAAGCCCTCAACATTAGCAGTATCAATACTAATGCGGTAGTAGGTGCCGAGCGACTGGAACAGGATCTGCAGCACCTTCGTATTGTCAGCCTTTGTGATCGTTTTGCTGCCGCTTACAAGATTGCCGTCCTTGTCAAACTCGGCAAGAATAGCACCATCAGAGCCTAAAACACGGATACCGGTATCTTCGGTTGCAGACGTGTATCCAAGATAAGATGCTATCATTTTTCCTGCTTCTGTTCCCATACCGTTGTATGCGTTCTGTGCATAATGGATAGTGTTGCTCGGATCATCCATGGTTCTGTCGATTTTTTCAGCATAGTTACTTAAAACAAAAGAGCTCGTCAATGTCGTTTGCAGCTTTGTAAAGGGCGTCTCTGGCATTGGTCGATCTGCGGCTGTGCTGCGGAATGTCGGTAGCGCCAGGGTAACGATTGTACCAAGAACGGGGGATAACTATACCGCCGAAATCAAAACCACAGTCGTTCATCAAATCAAAATGCATTGAGCAGTATGCATCATAGTAGGTTGCTGAATCGTGAACTGTGCAGAGATTGGGATCCTTGTAAACCTCTTCATGTTCGCCCTGATTCCAGATGTAACCGGTGTTTACTATATTGTACTGCTCGGCAAGCCTCTGGTAGGTCATCATGTACTGCTTAAAAGCATTTTTATAAAGAACGCCCTTGCCGCCCTTGCTGCAGGTACACTGATAGTTTTCGGTATCCTTTGTCCATTCGTGCATACCGGTCGCACCGTTGGCGCACTGAACAAATACTATCTTTGCTCCGGTCGCGTCGTGCAGCTCTTTTCCTATAGCCGGTGAATATCCGCTGAAGGTCGACGTGCCCTTTGACGGGTCTGTGAGGTCGTAGAGGTCATACTGATCCGAAAGCTCGGTTATGCAGCCGCCTCTTGCTGAGTAAACTGTGCCCTTGTCCGGACGGACGACTTGTTCGGTCGGTGATCCCTTGCCGGGATTTTTTCTGATAATAGGCATATTCACTGCTGTAGCCGACGCTTGTCGTGCTGTTTGACTGACCTATGATCAGTACGATTATAACATCTTCCTTGGAAGGATCATAATTTATATCGCGCGTCTTATGGAGCGTATTGTTGCGGTTGTTTGAAAGGTTTACAACAAGCTCTGCTCCCGTAGTAGTACTCTTATAGGTTTCAGGTGCATAGTTGATGTAATCGTCAGAGGGGATAATTGCATAGCCGTCCCATCCGGCAGCGTGACGCTGGATTATAACAACATCAAGAAGATCAACAATGCCGTCAAGATTGACATCTGCTGCCAGCTTTTCGATGTAGGAGTATTGCTCAGCCTTGCCGGAGGCAATGTCAGCCATAAGCGCAACAGCATCGTTGTTATTGACCGTCTTGTCGCCGTTGATATCACCGTATTTATAAAGCTCATTGCAATAAAGCAAAACATTATCGCCAAGCTTCGCATTTTTAGGCAGGCTGAAATCCTTCAGCATCGAGCACGAGCGGAACGCCGATGAGCCAATTTCGGTAACGGTGTCGGGCAGAATTGCGGTGGTAAGCACCGAGCAGTATGCAAAGGCAGACGAACCTACCTTTGTAAGACCGGCAGGGAAGCTGACCCTCTTCAAATAAACAGCATTTTCAAATGCGTTATTTGCTATCTCGGTCACGGTGGACGGTATAGTGAATTCTTCGTTGGTCTTCTGTGCCGGATATGCTATGAGCACAGTTTTGTTCTTGTTGTAAAGTACGCCGTCCTCGGCAACATATGCCGTGCTCTCTGAGCCGACTGTTATGCTCTTGAGCATATAACAACCTGCAAAAGCCATTTTGCCGATCGATTCGCATGTCGAGGGGATGGAGACTGTCTCAAGTGCACCGGAGTTCTGGAACGCGTAATCGCCGATAGTTTTGACCGATTCGGGTATGGTCACACTTTCTTTAATGTTGAAGCATTGAAAAATGCGAAGTCCTTTATCGCGCGTATCGGCAGACCGTTGTATCTGTCAGGTATTACAAGGTCGGTTGCCTTTCCGGTGTAGTTTATAATCGTGGCGGTACCGTTTGAAACCGAGAAGCTGTAGTTCGAAATATCCGGCAGCGGCTCGACCTTACCGGGGTCGATCTCCTCAACTACAAAATCATCCATGTATGCAACGCCATAGCCGCATACGGCAATGTTGAGATACTTAAGATCGGTATTGCTCGTGTAATCAGCAAGGAATGAGTAGCTGACTTCCTTCCAATCGGTCGGAGTGTATTCGGCGGCAAAAGTATACGCGCCTATTGAGCCGACCTCAGCCTTTGCAGACCAGCCGGACTGATATTTTCCGCGCTGCACGCTGAAGCCTATGTAGCTTTCGTTTGTAACCTCAGTGACCTTATACTTAAAGGTTATCTTATATGCCTTGCCTGCAGTGACCGGAATAACCGTACCGTTCTCGGCAACAAGCGATGTTGCTGATGCCGCAGAACCGTTTGTGCCCATTGAAGAACCGCGGTTGCCTGAACCGTTGTTGGTCTCTTTATAAGGTCAGCCTGAACGTCAAGTGCATACTGATAAACAAGCAGGCTGTTTCCGTCTATAGTATCGGAATACATACGGCGGCTTACATACCATGCGCTTGCGCTGTCGCCCTTGACAGCGGTCTTGTAAGGTTCATGGGTGAACCTGTTTATTACAAATTTAGACGGTACTTCGGGATCAGGACCGGGAGTTGGTGTAGGAGCCTTGCCGGTCTTTGTGATCACGATATCGTCTATATAAACAGTGCTTTTTTTTTGGATGAATTTACAAGGTAAAGCTTATCCATAACATTTGTATATGATGAGCTGCTGTCGTACTCATTGTGTTTCATATTTGCGGAGGTGGTAAAGCTGTAGGAATATGTGAACCATTTGCTGTCACTGCCTGATGCCGCAGAATAATCGGCTGAGCTTATAGCGTATTTCGGGCAATTCGGATCATAAGCGGCTTTTGTGCCGTAGTGCGGGCGGATATTGCCGCTGCTGCTTCCGGCTAACACTTTGTATCTGAAAGAAATTGTGTACTTTGTGTTTGCGGTAAGCTTATAAGCAGTATTGCTGTCATCTGATGAAATAATTTCAAAGTTATATCCGCTGCTGTTTTCGAGTCAAGCCTGATGACATGATTAGATGTATTTCCGGGTTCGGCTATCTTTTCTATCATACCTGCTTCGCAATTGGTACCGCTGTAGCTGCCGGAACCTTCAAAGGTTATAGTAGTCGATTCGGTTGTGGTCTGATCGTTATTCTTTATCGATATATCGTCTATGTACACAGTCGAGTTGCCTGATGCCCAGAGCACGACATAAAGTCTGTCCATAACATGGGTATACTCTGATCCGGAGATATATTCATTATACTTCATGTTTGCAGTGGTGGTAAACGTGTATGAAAATTCCGCCCACGCAGTGCTGTTCTGTTCCAGCGCCTGCTTCTACACCTTTGCAGTATACTTAGGCTGAGAGGGGACATAACTCGCGCCGCTTCCGAAACGTATCGAAACAAAGCCGCCGGGACTACCGGAAGCCATTTTATACCTGAATTTTACGGTATAAGATGTGCTCGGCTGCATAATATATGCTGTTTTAGAGGTTGAAGATGAGGCAATCTCAAAGTTGTAAGCACTGTTATTTTTCGTTGAAAGGCTCATTATATGGTTTGAGGTATTGCCAGGTTCGGATATCCTTTTCGAGCATGCCTGAATCGCAGTTTGTACCGCTCCAGCCGCCGTTGCTCTCAAAGTCTATAAGCGTTGTGCCGGTATCTGCGGTCTCGGCAGCAGAGAAAGGCACTGCTGTTACGGCAAACAATGTCAGCGTCATTGCTGCTGCACAGATGATGCTTACACATCTTTTGAATAAACTCACAGTTATCCACTCCTACTAAAAAGAATTTGATCTTCATTGCACCCGGGAAACTGGGCTGCATATAACTACATGCTAATTGTACCATGTAAAGTATAAAATTTCAATTATTATTTGTGTAAAATTGTTGATTTTTTTTCTGATTTCAGTATATAATTGTGTTAAAAATGAAAAAAAGAAGGCTGAATTTATGTACAACCAACCTGAGCTTCTGTTTTATAATCACGACGAACTGCTTGAAGGTCCGCTTTGGGACGGCAAGGGCGGTATTCTGTATTTTGTTTCGATAAAGTCAGAACGCGTATATTCATTGAACGTGAATACCGGAATGATTAAGTCTTATGAGACCGACGGACCGGTCGGCTGCGTCGCCATAAATAGCGCCGGCAAGCTTATAACCGCCGAAAAGAAAGGTATTTTTTGAAACCGACCTTTTGACTGGCAAAAAAGGTGTTTACAGCCCATGTTTATGACGGCGACTACTATAGATACAACGACGGAAGCTTGACCCTTGCGGCAGACTATATGTAGGCATAATGGGTGATCTTAAAAGAGAAACCGGGGACGGTGCATTATACATGATATCAGAAGGCAAAATATCGGTCGCAGTCGCCGGCACTACCATTTCAACGGACTCGGCTGGTCGCCTGACGGGAAACATATGTATTTTATCGATACACCGACCAAAAAGGTAATGAGGTATACATATGATACGTCAACCGGTGACATGAGTGATCCTCATTGCTTTGCCGAAATTACAAACGGTTCCCCTGACGGAATGTGTGGATATTGATGGCAGCGTTTGGGTGGCTCAGTGGGGCGGCTCATGCGTTTCTCATTACGACGCTGCGACGGGTGAAAACTCGGTGAAATCAAACTTCCGGTTAAAAATGTTTCGTGCTGTGCCGTCGGCGGAGAAAATATGGATACTCTTTACATAACCACGGCGAGGTCGGCTGAAAAGGAGCCGCTTGCAGGCGGTTTGTTCGCGGTTAAAATAAGATAAACAGAGAATTACTGGAATTAATAAGCTTTTAACGCAGATTTCGAACGCCTTTAAATGCATACATTGGCGACTAAATTGTTGAAGTTGCATAAAATTATAAAATACTATAGTATAAATATTGACTATTACTATCATATATGTTATACTACATATATCCCGTAGAGGCTGGATTTGTACTCGGCGCGCGTTTCCCGGGCTCGAGTTCTTCCATTGTGGGAAATAAATATGAAGAAGGGATCACAGTGCCTGAATTTTTGATCACTGACGAGAGGGCGTCTATCGTCGGCAATTTGATCGTCAGGCTTCCTGAAATCAGAAGAAGGGTCGGCATTTCGCAGGAGGAGCTTGGCAGGAAAATAGGGAAGAGTCGTCAGAAGGTATCAGACATTGAACGTCTGACTGCACCTATGGGCTGGGATACATATATTGCTACATGTATCGCGCTTGAACACGCCGGTGCATTCGATGAAGCGGAAGATCAATGGTATTTTGAAAACAAGAAGAAATGGTTTGATTAAAAAAAAAGATCCGGTAATACATCGTGCCCTTAAGGACAGTGACTTAAAGGTGCGAGCATTGTGAAAGGGCAAGAGAATTGAGAGAAGTTTTTACGTTTTCTCTTTTTTCTTGCCCTTTTTCTGTTTATAGCGGTACATTCGACTGTTTTGTCTGATATGATTAAGCATAGATAAAATGAAGTTATGAATCTCTATTGCCTTTTCTCGGTCACCGTTAATATAGGAATTATAAATATCAATATAAACGTCATATATCGAGCAACCGGGCATAGCGCCAATCGCACCACGATCCATACATTCAATAAGCTGGAAGCCTGCATTTCCGACAAAAATTTTCATCTTTCCGTAGGTCAGCTTCATAAGGTTAGTAACGTAAGGGCCGGCTGTGCAATCCAATGAAACGTATGTTGCAGAATATATTTTAAAATGATATACTCAAATTATAAAGCATTGTCAATAATAGCAAGTATATTAGTATGCAACTTCTTGAACGCCGAGCTTGCTAACGACCTTGGAGCATCAATATTCGTATTCGGCATAACCTCTTTTGCAGTACTCGTAGCTGTTGCGTTGTTAACCGTAATAATTGCCACCTTCCTGCCCGTTTACAATGCTGCAAGAAAGAAACCGGTTGAATCAATTAGAGCATTATAATTTTAAAAGCCCATCATTTGATAGGCTTTTTCTTTTACAGTTTTTTTTATTTTCTATAATGTAGAGGCGTATGACCAGTGAACTTTTTGAACACTCGGCAAAAAATATGAGCAATCACTGAATCCAACAATACTTGACACATCATCAATGCTCATTGACGTATAAACAATCAATTCCATAGCGCGTTCAATTCTGATTTTTTAAATGGAATTTATATGGTGAATAGCCGGTATAATCCTTAAACATATGTAAAAATCGGCTTTGACTGACAAAGCACATTTCAGAATATTTCGCAAGATCAATCGGCTGATCAAAATTTTCATTCATATAGTTAATAACGTTATCAAGTCGGTCGTTCTTGTGGTTTTCGAGTCTTCTCTGCTGCTCGGTAGCACTTCGCATAACAAAGCCCAAGATCGAAAGCAAATACCCACTACACACTGTTTCATAATAAGGTTTACGTACGTTATAAACGGATATCATTCTTTCAAAAGCTCTTTTAAACTCTTTAATGTCACTAACATGTATATGAACAGTTACGTCACTTTTTATATCATCAAGCATTTTACAGCAGACTCCGGAAAAATGAGCCCACATAAGATGTGTGGCAGCATCTTTTTAAAAGAGTAATGTTGACGCACACCGGGAAAATGGAGCAACAAACTACCCTCTTCGGCAATATTAACAATACCATTATCCTCATATATACACTGTCCGGATTCAATAAACTGCAAACCGAAGTCTACCCTTCCATCATCACGAACAGTGTCGTAGTCGTGAGCGTCTAATGTTTGCTGTCCACAGTTATTTAGTGTTATATAATCATTAGATACACGCTGTGTAGTATATTTTTCTGAAGGCATGTAATCACTCCTTTTTTCACAATTATATAACGAAAATTTTTGTTAGTCAACCACAAGTTAGCAATATTGTCCTATTTTTTTAGCATTATAGTACCTTTAAAAATAATTAAAAGAGTAATATAATAAAATTACTAAATATAAGGGAGTGGTCCTATGGATACAATAGTAAAAAACTGTTCCCCTTAGTTCTTTACACAAAAATGTTTCCTAATATCAGTCCGGAAGAAAAGGCAATGTCCAGCTTTTGCCGGAATGAAAAATGAACCTATTTCTTTTCAGGTTGCCTACAAAACAATGCCTGGCAAAGGTATGAATACTGCATTTTACATTAAGGTTATTTCAGATCTTCCGATTACTATATATGAAGAGGGTTACGTGCCTATTTTACAGGCTATAAATCCTTTTGTACAACCCGAATCATATCAACCCGGTTTCTTTGCTGATATGCTTTTTACCTAAAAAAACCAATCCAAAGGTTGAAATCGGTGCTTTCCCATGGGAAAAGCTCCACTTTGAAAAAGATAATATCCAGCTTCATGCTGACTTGGATAGCTGGAAGGCATTATGGTTTACCGTTAACGAAGATGGTAAGCAGGTAAAACCCGGTAAGCATGTAATTAAGCTTGAGCTATACAATCGTCGTGGTAACGGCTTATGCGGTGAATGTGAAGTAACGGTTGATATTATCGACGCTTTACTTCCCAAGCAAAAACTTTATTACACCAACTGGTTCCATTGTGACTGCTTGTGTGATACATACGGTTGCGAAATGTTTTCTGAACGTTTTTGGGAAATCTTTAGAAGCTTTTGCAACTGCAGCCGCTAAGCACGGTATGAATTTGATTCTTACCCCCTGCTTTACACCTTCGTTAGATACTCCGTTAGATTCTATCGCAGAAAAGCTCAGCTTGTTGGCGTTGAAATTGTTGACGGCAAGTATAAGTTTGATTTTACACTCCTACAGCGCTTTATTGATGAGAGTAAGGCTTGCGGATTACAGTTCTTTGAACATTCTCACTTCTTTACCCAGTGGGGTGCAAAAGCAGCTCCTCAGGTTTGGGCAACGGTTGACGGCAAGGAGAAGAGAATCTTTGGTTGGAATACCTGCGCTTGGGGTAAAAAATACACCGAGTTCTTGCAGTCCTACATTCCTGCTTTGCTCGATTTCTTAAAGCCTCAGGGACTTGATAAGAAATTCTTATTCCATATTTCCGACGAGCCACATGCTAATATGCACGAGGATTATCTTAAGGCAAAAGGTGCTTTAGGCAATCTTCTCGACGGATATATGTGTGGTGACGCTTTATCTAACTATGAGTTCTACGCTGACGGAACAGTTCAGACTCCTATCGTTTCTACTCCACACGTCAAAGAGTTTTTTGGCAAGTGCAATAACCTTTGGGCATATTATACCGGTTCTTTGTGCACTCAAGGATATACCAATAGAAGAATAAATCATTCCTCTGAGCGAAACAGAATGATTGGTATTCACCTTTATACTCATAAAAATCAAGGGCTTCTTAAACTGGGGATACAACTACTATTATGACACCCAGAGTTACGGTCTTTTGACCCTAAGATAAACCCGGAATTCTTTTGAAGGCGTAATGCTGGATGTAGCTTTATTGTTCACCCTGCTACCGATGGAACCTGTATTCCCTCGATAAGACAAAAGGTTTTCTATGAAGGAATTAACGATATGAGAGCTTTGTATTTGCTCGAAAAGTTAATTGGTAGAAAAAGCAACAATTGAATTTGTTACCTCTTACTACGCTCCTATTGATTTTTTCTGTCGGCGCTGAATCCGAAGAAAAGCTTCTCGCTTTCCGTGCGGATTTAAATAAAAAGATTGCAGAAGCAATCAGCAAATAATAGAAAGGTGATTTAAAATGGAGACAAAAGCTTATAATCTTATTGATCCGAAAGACCTTGCTAAGAACACTACTATCAACCTTCAGGTGTGTGAAGCTGAGGTCGATATGTACTGGCGTGTAGCTATCGATGTTCTCGAGGTCATCGAGGCTAACAACAAAAAAAAGGCGAGCCCACCGTTATGGTAGTACCTTATGGTCCTCTTTTGGCCCCTACGCACGTCTTGTTCATCTTGTGAATAAGTATCGTATTTCTCTTAAAAACTGCGTGTTCATCAATATGGATGAGTATATGGAAAATGAGAACGAGTATATTGACGAAAGCGATCCTCTGTCATTTAGAGGTGGTATGAAGCGTATTTTCTACTCACAGATTGATGATGAGTTGAACGTACTTCCTGAAAACCGTCTGTTCCCCGATCCTAAGAATCCCGGTCAGGTTCAGGAGATTATTGATAAGTACGGCAAGCTTGACATGGTATTCGGCGGTGTTGGTATTAACGGACACTATGCATTTAACGAGCCACCCGAGCCGGGTGAGGAATGCACCAACGAGGAATTCTTGAATCGTGCTACCCGTGTACTTAAAATCAGCCGTGAAACCAAGACTATCAACGCATTTATGAACTGCGGTGCTAACCTTGACGCTATCCCCGACTATTGCATCACCGTTGGTATGAAGGAAATATATCAAGCAAAGAAGATTATTATGTGCATGCCCAGAGACTGGAATGCAGGCGCACTCCGCAAGGTTTTACATGGTGATATTACCTGCCACGTTCCTTGCTCATTGTTCCGTAACCATCCCGATGCAACACTTTATGCTGCAGCAGTTGCTACTGCTTGCCCTGTTCCTGAGATCAGAGTTTATAACAAATAATGAACGATCTTATAATTAAAAACGTTTTTGCCGTTCTGCCCGATCGTGTTACTGATACTACTATATCCGTTTTAGTTCGTGACGGCAGAATTGCAGAAATTGATACTAATACTACCGACAGTTCTTTTACCCGTTGTTGATGGTAATGGTGGATACCTATTTGCAGGCTTTATTGACTGTCACGTTCACGGTGGCGGTGGTGCTGATTTTATGGATGCAACTGTTGAAGCTTTTTGAAACTGTTACCGTTGCCCATTTAAAACACGGTACAACCATGCTTATACCAACGTCGATGACCGCAACGTCAGACGAACTTGAAGCTTTTGTAAAGACGTATCTGCAGTTTATAAATACCGAGCGCAAAGGTGCTAAAACATTAGGTTTGCATTTTGAAGGACCTTATCTTTCAGGTGCCGGTGCTAAATCAAGAGGTGCGCAACGTGGCGATCTTCTTCGCTTCCCTGATATGGATGAAGTTAAGAAGCTTTATGAGTTAGCTGACGGTCATATTGTCCGTTGGGATGCAGCGCCCGAGCTTCCCGGTTCCTTGAATTAGCCGAATTTTTAAGCAGTAATGGTATACTTTGCTCTGAAGCACATTCGGCGGCTGTTACCGATGAAGCTGAAGCCGGTTTTAAAGCGGGTTTCTCACACGTAACCCATTTTTACAACGCGGTTACTACCTATCGCAAGGTTGACCAATCGGTACTGATGGTATAGTTGAGGCTGCTTATCTTAACGATAAAGTTGTTGTTGAGCTAATCTGTGATGGTTGTCATATACCTAAAAGGCGTTTTAAAGCTTGCTCTAAAAATCAAGGGTCCTGAAAAGGTATGTGCGATTACCGATGCAATGAGAATTGCTGGTACGGATATGAAATCAGGTTTATTGGGTAACACCACCAGCGGTTCAATGGTTGTTGTCGATGATGGGGTTGCAAAGCTTCCCGATTTAACCTCATTTGCCGGTAGTATTGCTACTACTGACCGTTGCCTTAGAGTTTTATGCCAAAAGTATGGAATATCAATGACAGATGCATCTAAAAATGCTCTCTCTTGCTCCTGCTAAACTACATAAAATCGATAAGGATTACGGTAGTATTGAAGTCGGTAAGGTTGCTGACCTTGTTATAACCGACAAATCCCTTAATGTAATATCCGTCATTCTTGACGGTTTACAAAAATTTAAATCCCTAAATTGGATTAACCGCTGCAGATGAATGTCTGTGGCGGTTAATTGTATATTTCTATTCCAACATTTGGAGCATTAACATTTTCAACTACTTGTGATATCATTTGCATGCACATTAGCAAGAATTCGAGGTGAAAATATGAAACAGTTAATTATTATCGGTTTATCGATATTCTTTAGTTTAGGTATGTTATTAACACCTAACAACACTAAAGCCGCTACCGCAACTTCAAAGGCAGGTATCGTTGATATTTCATACGGAAAATTAAACGTTAGAAGCAGTAGCTCAACCAGTGGTTCAATAGTTACAATGCGATTCGTGAGTGTACTGACTTAAAAGAATTAACACCCACCATTGTAAATACTTTTTGATCAAGCGAATTGAAGTCCACAACAGCGAAAAGGGCGAAGACGGTTTGAAACACGTTCCCATTGATATTTATTTTACTGCTGTAGGGATAATCAATATCCCGACCGAAAAGGAACTGATTGCGGCAATGGAAGAAATGAGAGAAAACCCGCTGAAACCGCTTGAAACAAAAGGAAAACGGTGCAGCCCTCACGGGCTACACCGCATCCCCTACATAGCGACTGTCCTTTAGAGTACGACTCTAATAAGCCGGATCTTTTTACTCTGAAATTAAATATGAGAATTTTTCTTAAATTTACCGTTGCATTTTGCAGGGAGATGTGATATCATCATAAATATGAGAATAATTCTCATATCATTCGGAGGCGCTTTATGAAAGAATACAATACCGAGCAGAAAAAGCAGATAATTGACTTTTTTAAAGCTGCACAGCGATCACCATTATACGGTTGACGAGATAACAAAGGCTGTCAGTACCGACCGAGGTGCTGGCAAAAGCACTGTTTACAGACAGATTTCAAAGCTCATGCAGTCTGGCGTTATACGCAGATTTGAAACGCCGGGGGTCAAAGAGCTTTGTTTATCAGTATGCCAATCATCACGATAACTGCGACAGTCATTACCATCTCAAGTGTGTTAAATGCGGCAGGCTTATACATCTTGAATGTTCAAAGCTTGACGAAGTGAGAGCGCATATAATTTCAGAACATGACTTTATAATAGGCTGCGGCGAATCCGTGATTTACGGACAATGTACAGCTTGTGCAAACGAGGGCAAGAATAACCAACGATGAAACGCATAACAGCATTATTTATTTCCGTCCTGCTGCTTATATTGCTTTGCGGATGCGGCAGCAGCACAAAGGATAACGGCGGTAAGCTCAAAATAATATGTACAATATTTCCGCAGTATGATTTTATAAGAAATATTGCCGGCGATCATGTTGACCTTAAAATGCTTGTACCGTTCGGCATGGAAAGCCACGATTTCAGCCTTGAGAACATGACCGTTGCAGATGTTGCCAACGTAGGCGCATCCGATCTTGTAATATACACGGGTGGTGAGTCCGATTCCAACTGGATAAATACCCTCAGATGTTCCGTAAAGGCAGCACCGAATGGCTTGCTCTTACCGATATTGTCGAGCCGCTGCCGGAGCTGCTGTCCCAAAGCATGAATATATCTCATGTTCACTCGGACGGTCATCATGAGCATGAAGAAAAACGAAACCGACGAGCATGTCTGGACATCGCCCAAAAGAGCTGTCGAGATCGTTGAGGCGTTAAAGGATAAATTATCGGCGCTTGATCCTTATAATGCCGGTATCTATAGTGACAATGCCGCCGATTATATAGAAAAGCTTAAGCTGCTTGACCAAAAAATGACTAAGACTGTTGAGTTGTCTGAAAAGAAAACACTTATATTTGCCGACAGATTTCCTTTCAGATATCTCTGTGCCGACTACGGGCTATCTTACGACGCGGCGTTTCCGGGCTGTTCTTCAAGTACCGATCCGTCGGTGGCACAGATAGAGTCCTTAACAGCCGCCGCATCAAAAAGTTGGTGCAAAAGCTGTGTTTTTACATGGAAAATTCCAACGGTATATATGCAAAGCAGATAGCCGGCAAAGTCGGTGCCAAGGCTCTGATGCTTCATTCATGTCATCAGGTTACAAGAGACGAGTTTAAAAACGGCGCAAGCTATATCGGACTCATGGACCAAAATATTGAGAAAATAAAGGAGGCGCTTTCGCATGAGCCTTATTGAGGTATCTGATCTTTTTCGCTTGCGTACGACGGTGAAAAGGTGGTTAATGATTTGAACCTATCGGTCGAAAAGGGCGATTACCTTTGCATTGTCGGTGAAAACGGAAGCGGAAAAAGCACATTTGTAAAGGCTCTGCTCGGCATTTTAAAGCCGGCAGGCGGCGAGATAGTTTTTGACGGCTCGGTTTCAAAAAGCTTGGCTACCTTCCGCAGCAAACTGTGGTGCAGAGAGATTTCCGGTGTCGGTAGGCGAGGTTATAATATCGGGCTTTGTGTCATCAGGCGGTATTTTTTTTACACAAAGGCACAAAAGCAGCGCGTATGCGACGTTGAGGATATGCTCGGTATAAAACAGCTCCACAGAAAATCTTACCGTGAGCTGTCGGGCGGACAGCAGCAGCGTGTACTGCTTGCGCGCGCTCTTTGCGCGACCGGTGATGTCATTGTGCTTGATGAGCCTGTTACCGGTCTTGATGTTGAGGCGACGGCTGAAATGTACTCTTTGATTGAGCGCCTCAACAAAAGCGGCATCACCGTTTTAATGGTGTCGCACGATCTTGACGCGGCAATAAAGTATTCAAACAAAATACTTCACATGTCGCATAATGGATACTTTTCGGGTCTACTGCCGATTATTTGACATCAGGCTACTATACTAAACTTGTTAAAGGGAAATGACCTTATGAGCATATCGTTTGATTTCGGAATTTTTACAAGCCCGTTTTTCGACACATCGGTGCTGATTTACGCGGCAATAGTCGGTGTATTGACAAGCGTCTGCGCGTCTGTGCTCGGCGTGAGTCTTGTGCTGAAGCGCTATTCAATGATAGGCGACGGGCTGTCGCATGTAGGGTTCCTTGCACTTGCAATAGCGGCGCTGCTCGGGATAACAGGGGATGCAGTAATGTATATTACCGTACCTGTTGTGACACTGGCGGCTTTTCTGCTCATGTGGCTGAGCGAAAGCGGAAAGCTAAAGGGCGATGCTGCAACGGCGCTTGTATCGGTAGGTACGGTCGCTGCCGGATACATTATATTCAGCATTGCAAGAACCGGTTCGGGCGATGTCTGCGCCGGACTGTTCGGTTCATCTATACTCACCCTCAAAAACACCGATCTTGTGTTTTCAATTGCTTTTTCGGTTGTGATACTGGGCTTGTATACAGTGTTTCACAAAAAATATTTGCGGTCACATTCGATGAAAGCTTTGCCAAGGCGTCGGGCGTCAATGTCCGCGGCCGCAATCTGCTACTGTCGGTTATGACCGCGGCTACGGTTGTGGTCGGCATGAAGCTGATCGGTTCGATAATGATATCCGCGGTAATAGTTATACCTGCCGTGGCGTCAATGAGACTGTCGGACAAATTTAAAAATGTAGTTGTTTTTTCGGCTGTTATTTCGGCGGTGTGCTTTATTCTGGGCTTTTTGTTTGCCGTGACATTTGTTATTACCCTTGACGGTGACGCGGTGACCGAAACGGTCATGCTGCCTGTCGGTGCTACAATAGTCGTTTTCAATGTTATTGCATTACTTATTGCCTGCACTGTAAAAAAGCGCAGAATTCAAAAGCAATAATGTAAAATAATCTGACAGAGACCGGCTGACACTGTGCTTCGCCTCATACCGCAATTTTTGCTTTTAATGTCGTTAAATTTTAGTTTATAGGTGAATAGCGTTCTTATAATTAATTGACAGACGTAGGGGAACGAGCCCCCAGTGTCGTTCCGTGCGGTCTCAATTGACTTTTAAGGAACGACACTGGGGGCTCGTTCCCTACAAGTGCACAATTAGATTTTTGGCTTTTTTACACCGCTAAACTAAAATTTATCGGTATTAATAAACAAATTAAAACGGCAGGAGCGGGTGCAGACCTAAGTCTGTAATAATATATCTGTTTACGTCGCCTAACCAAAAATTCACACACTAAAAATTTACACATTTTTTCAACTACCTTCATGGCTTCCTCACTGTAATCGGGCCACGAGGCTATAACTATGCTTTTTGAAATTTCTACAAATGATGTGTTGACATCGGCAGAACACTCCCTTATAATTCCACGACATTATAACATTTGCTGCTTTGTTTTCGAGATCGCTTGAAATATTGACGCTCATTTCCTTGCCGTCACTTGATCTGACTGTGTATCCTGCTGATGCATACTCGTTGCCAAGACCGTCGTCTTTAAGTTCACATGTAAACCCGTCCGGATACTGCAAAAGCAGATATCTTACCGCTCAGTTCCTTTGCGGTGGTGTTGCCTATGGTATATTCGGTGATCTCCGACATCGTGCTTGCCGTTGATTGTGCGTCGCTTGCATTTGACGAGCCGTTATCGCTGCCGCATGAAGCAAGCGAGAATACTGCAATTATTACTACAAAAACAGATAATATCCTTTTCATTTTTCAACCTCTTAAGTGTTATTTTAGGTCATTGTAGCATATTTTTTGCTGATTGTAAAGTAAACAATGCTTTACTGTTTTTGTATTTTGTGATATCATGTATAAAAAAATATGAGGATTGAGTTGACTTAAATGTTGAGGCAGTATACATCCGTTAAGGTGACTCCTAAAGCCGAAAAAATCATTGAAGAACGGTCACCCGTGGGTATTTTCCGATGAGATCACCGAAGTAAACGGCAGATATGAAAACGGTGATATAGTTGATGTTTTTTCGGCTAAGGACCGGTATCTCGGCAGCGGATTTATAAATGATAATTCAAAAATAAGGGTGCGCGTAATATCGCGCAACGCAAATGATAAATTTGACGAGGCGTTTTATAAAAGACGCTTGAAATACGCTGTCGATTACAGAAAACGGTCATGGGGGACGATTTTTCTTGCTGCAGACTGATTTTCGGTGAGGCAGATCAGTTTCCGGGGCTTACCGTTGACCGCTTTTCAGATGTACTGTCGGTTCAGATAGCCTGCCTCGGCATCGAGCGTATCAAGGACATGCTTTACAGATCGCTTCTGCAGGTGCTTTGTGAATACGGCGTCAATATTTCGGCAATATATGAAAGAAACGATCTTGCTGTCAGAAGCATTGAGGGACTGCCGCAGTACAAGGGTGTTTATGAGGCAGAAGGACTTAAAAAGACCTCTCCGGGCATGTGATAATAACCGAAAACAACATAAAATATGATGTGGATTATATAAACGGTCAGAAGACCGGATTTTTCCTTGATCAGAAATATAACCGTGCCGCCGTTGCGAAGATTGCAAAGGCAAAACGGTGCTTGACTGCTTTTTACACATACCGGGGCTTTCGCGCTCAATGCCGCAAAGGGCGGAGCCGTATCGGTTACCGCTGTTGATATATCGCACGATGCGCTTGAATGTGCCAAAAACAACGCCAGGCTCAACGGCATAGATAATATGGACTTTGTAGCAGCCGATGTATTTGATCTGCTGACCGAAATGAGCAAAAGCGGCAGGTGCCCGTACGATTTTATTATCATTGATCCTCCGGCATTTACAAAAAGCAGCGGAACGCTGAAAAATGCTATAAGAGGGTACAAGGAAATAAATCTGAAGGCTATGAAGCTGCTGCCGAGGGGCGGATATCTCGCGACATGCTCCTGCTCGCATTTCATGAATGACACATACTTCTGCAGGATGCTGCACGACGCCGCAGCCGACGCAGGTGTATCTCTAAGGCAGATCGAGGCGCGTCAGCAGTCGCCGGATCACCCGATTCTCTGGAATGTACCCGAGACCGATTATTTGAAATTTTATATTTTTCAGGTTGTATGATTGAGGGAGAAAAACAATATGACACCTTTAAACCGAAAGGACCGCAGGCGGTCGTCTCTGAAAAGGAATTTCAGAAATTTATGATCGAAACCGTCGAGCCGGAGCTTGACGATTGCATGACCGAAGGATTTCTGACCGTAAAGGGCGGAGAAAAGATATATTATAACATTTACGACTGCGAATCGCCGGTGGCGGCGGTCACTATTCTGCACGGATTTACCGAATCGCTTGTTAAATTCAGAGAAATGATATGGCATTTCTTAAATCGCGGCGTCAAGGTGTTCTGCATTGACCACCGCGGTCACGGCAGGTCGCACCGTGTGTCCGACGATACCGAGCTTACTCATATTGACAGGTTTTCGGATTACATTGATGATCTGAAAGAATTTTGTGATAATGTCGTTATTCCGGGAAGCGAGGGGTTGCCGCGCTTTGTGCTTGGTCATTCAATGGGTGGCTGCATCACAGCTCACTTTATATCTATTTACCCTGATGTGTTTGAAAAGGCGGTGCTGTCGTCGCCGATGATAAGACCGCTGACCGCCGGAATACCGATGGGCATATCAAAATTTATCGCGCGTGCTGCCTGCAAGACCGGAAAAAGGCACTAAAAAGCTGTTTGGTCATCACGGATATGACGAGGCAGAGAACTTTGCCGACAGCTGTGACACATGTGAGGAAAGGTTCAACTATTACCGTGATCTACGGCGCAAGCATCCATACTTACGCAACACATATCCTTCCTACGGTTGGCTCGACAATTCGTTGAGGGTCGATCGATTCCTGCTTAAGAATGAAAACTGCGAAAGGGTAAAGGCAGACGTTCTGCTGTATCAGGCAGGACTTGACAAGGTCGTTTCCAATAAATATGAGGATATGTATATTGCTAAAATAAAGGGAGCAAAGAAACTGGTCGCCCCGACAGCAAAGCATGAAAATATATATGTCTGACACAAAAACATTAAATATCTACTATGATGACATTTTCGGATTTTTAGGCGTTTGATCAGTAAGACTGCGTTTCCTGTATTCGCCAGGCGACAGTTTGAAACGCTTTTTGAACTGCCTGTTGAAGTATTCGACATTGTTGTAGCCGACGGCTATGGCAATGTCGATTATTTTTTGCTTTTGTGTGAGACAGCAGCTTTGCTGCATCTGTAAGCCTTGAAGCATTGCGGTGATCGGCAAATGTACAGCCGACCTCGGAAAAGAAAAAGCCTGCCTAAATATTTTTCGTTCATATATTTTTTCTTTTGCTATTGTCTTTAGCGACTGGCAGTTTTCATGATCCTCGGCAATGGCGATCAGTTTTTTACGGTTTGTGAGTGTTTTTCACAAGTGCCCTTTAAATTGCCTTCAATGATGCATTGAGCTGCAAATGCAGCAGCCTCAGCCGTTTTTTGCAGCATTGCGCTGTCACTTACCGTTTCACATTCTTTCAGCAGCTTTTTGAGCCCTTTCATACGACAGACCGAGCCTTTCACACGATCTTTTAAGCCTTGCTTTGGCACGGTCATCGTTTGTCTTAACGTTTGTTATATAAACCGTGGCTGCACGTTCGCCGTTATGCATGACCGGGTATACTGTCTCGTACATTCCGTGTATGCAAATACCGCAATATCCGCCTGCCGCAGCTGCTTTTTTATCAGCGGCTGTGCGGCATTTGACGCATGTATGAAGTCCCTGCTTTGCGGATTTTATGTAACTGCATATATCGGAGTCATGTATTTTATTAAAAAAATCAATGCCCAATGCATTTGATATTTCACCGGTGCACCAGATCTTAACCTTGAATTTATGACCTGATTCCAGTATTTTTATCCAATCGTTAATGTCAAGCATAAATATCCCCTTAATAATGTGTCATATCATCAATAATTATATATCTTTTGTTCAATAAAAACAAGCGGTACTGCTGTAATATTGATATATAATTAAACAAAGGAGTACAGCTTATGAAAAAGTATGACATACTTGTTGCCGGCGGAGGATTTGCCGGTATAGGCGCCGCCGCAGCGGCGGCAAGTCTCGGTAAAAGCGTATTGCTGGTCGAAAAGGGCGGATGCCTGGGCGGTGCTGCGGCAAACGCTCTGGTTTTGCCCTTTATGCCATATTCGACCCTTAAAAAGAACAGCGACGGCAGCAGCAAACGAATTTTTCTTGTCCGTGGGATCTTTAAGGAAATAACCAATATGCTGACCCTAAAAAATGCCGGCGACAAGTATTATTTCAATACTGACCGCTTAAAGACGGTGCTTGATGAATTTGTTACCGCTGCCGGTGTTGATGTGCTTTTTCATACATCTGTATATTCCGTAAACAGGACCGGCAGAAGGCTTGATTCAGTATCGGTTACTTCGGTCGGCGGCAGTTTTTCTGTTGAAGCATCTTATTTTATTGACGCCACCGGCGATGCAAACCCTCGTATCTTGCGGGCTGCGGCTGTAAAAAAGGCAGGGAGACTGATAACCTGTGCCAGCCTATGACGCTGTGCTTCAGGGTCAGCGGTGCGCCTTACGATGAAGTGATAAAATGTAAGGATGAAATGAACAGGCTGTATGCCGAAAAACGTGGGACGGGTGAGATAAAAAATCCGAGGGAGGATATCCTGCTGTTTAAGACACGCGACCCGAATATTATTCATTTCAATACTACAAGGGTGGTAAAACTCGATCCGACCGATCCGGTTGCTCTTTCGGCCGCCGAAATGGCAGCCAGAAGGCAGATGGTCGAAATGGTGGACTTTTAAAAGCAAACTTCCCGGTATTTAAAAATGCAGATATCGTATGTTCTGCACCTGAGATCGGCGTCAGAGAAAGCAGAATGGTAAATGGTGAACATTTGCTTACAGGAAAGGAACTTGTAGAGCTTACAAAATTTCCTGATGCGGTGGCTGCCGGAAACTATGATATTGATATACATAATCCCGAGGGGGGAGGGAACTTCGCATTATTATTTTCCGGCAGGAGAGTATTACACCATACCGCTTGGAAGTCTTATCGCTAAAGACGCCGACAACCTGTTTATAGCCGGCAGGTGCATTTCCTGTGACCATGAAGCGCAGGCATCAATAAGGATAATGCCGATATGCTGTGCGACCGGTCATGCGGCAGGTGCTGCCGCAGCGGTTGCGGTGGATATGTCCTGCACAGCAAAGGATGTTGATATAAAGAAGGTTCAGCATACAATAAAGGCACAAAACGGATTCTTCTGAGATCGTGACAAATAAATTTCAGTTTACCTGCGTAATGAAATATTGACAGACGTAGGGAACGAGCCCCCAGTGTCGTTCCACAAAATGCACAATTAGATTTTCGGTTTCTTACGCTCATAAACTAAAATTTATCATTGTACGGACAAATAACAATGGCAGGAGCGGAGCTACTGCCTTACATTTATTGAAATATTTAAATTGAGATGTCAAAACCGCATAAACGCATCATAAAAGTATCGGCTGGAGCTGTCTGCCCTCAAATGCAGCCGATAGGCTGTCGGGTATCAACTCAAAATCAGCGATGCATGAATTGTGCTTTTTATCGGGCAGATCCTGTCCGAACGGCACAAAGTAAACATTTTTGCAGTTGAGAAGTGCTCCTATATTTTTGCGGACGCACCAAGTGCGTCATTTGTTGAAAGAGCTATCAGCAGCGGTTTCTCGTTTCTTAAATGTGCTTTTGCCGCCATTGTGACCGACGTGTCGGTTATTCCACAGGCTAATTTTCCAAGCGTGTTGCCGGTGCAGGGCGCTATTATAAGCGCATCAAGCAGGCATTTGGGACCTATCGGTTCAGCCTCTTTTATCGTGAATATGCATTTGTATCCGCTTTCTCTTTCCAATGTACCTATAAAATCTTCGGCTTTGCCGAAACGGGTGTCGGTTGTTCTTACGATATCGGATACGATAGGCAACACATCATATCCAAGTGACTTTAAGACCGTGACCTCAGCTATGGCTTTTTGCAGGGTGCAGAAGGAACCGCAGACTGCAAAGCCTATTTTTTTTGCTCTGCATTATTGATCCTCCGTTTTCGTTATATTGTTTAAATTTTCTAAAATGACTTCGGTTATAAATACCGCAGCGGTCTTTGGACTGGATTTGCCGGGTAATCCGCTGTAAACAGCAGCATTAATTCCGTGCTTTGAAGCAGCAGCAAGATCAATGCCGGAATCGGTCGCAAGATCACATACGAACGCGTCCTTTTGCAGTGTGAAAAGAAAAAGGAATCAAGCAGCGGCGATGGAGCGGTGTTGAAAATATAGTCAAAGTCCGCTATATGCGATTTGAGATCGTTTGTATTTATTGCGCTGCAGCCGTTTGCCTTTATACGGGCAAGCGTTGCTTTGTCCCTTGAAGTAGCCGTGACTGCTGCGCCCAAAGCTTTCAGATATTCTGATAACCGCTCGCCGATCCTGCCGTAGCCTATGACCAATGCTTTTTTGAATTATACAGCGATCCGTCGCTGCCGTTTATCGCAAGACCTATTGCCGACTCTGCTGTAAGAACAGCATTGTTGTAAATAAGGGTGCTGTCATTGTAATAATCACAATGTGGTATTCCGGCGGCTTTCAGGTCATCCTCAAATTGCTTTTTTATCATACCGGCAAATATAAATTTCGGCTTGCATTGCAGAATATCCTGCAAGAAAATAACGTCATGCGTAAGCGATGTCACGACCGTCATGCCGTCGCGGCTGCAGGGCAGGGGTAAAACAACAGCGTCTGCTCCGCACACAGCGGAACACACGCTGTCCGTGGACAGAAGCCCATCCGTGTCGGGCAGACCGAAGATTGATACTTCATGCCCCAAAGCCCTCAGGTGTCTGGCTGCTTCTATCTGTCTTTTATCTCCGCCTATCACTGAAAAAACCATGCTGCATATTCCTTTCGGCTGAAATTACCGCTGCGCCGCAGAAATTACGGCGTGGTGATATGAAAAAATGCTGTTTTTCAGTACATAGTATGCAAATATCCTGCCGGTGACACAAAATTATCGGTTAAGGTATTTTGTCTTTATCATTTTTATCAGCTCGTCCCGGTAGTTTTTGCGGAAGTCGTCTATCACCGCATCGGTTATATCATCAATAACAGCGCCTATCATAGGGCCTTTAATTCCAAGCAGAGCTATATCACTGCCGTCAATTTTCAGCATAGATTTATTGTACGGTTCGCCTGACTGAATGATGCTGTCGATAATATCACACGGTTTGCCATATGCTCTGAGCAGATTTTCGGTCATTTCCGCACCGCCTGTTTTCAGCAGCCTTTTTATGTCACATCTTGTCACATGCGGCATGGACAGCATTTCTGAATAGATATCTGCTTTCTCTGCCGTTTTGTTGTCAGATTTTAAGTTCTTCAAAACCGCTTTTGCATCGGTATCGCTTTGTTTGCAGTAAAACGCAAATCGCAGTGCAAACTCTGCCGGACATGCGTCAGGTATTGACGATCCGACAGGGCAGGATGGCAGGCCTGTAAACTCCAATGCGCCGCAAAGCAGCAATGGGTCAAGACTTGTCGGTCTGCCGCCGCAAAAGGTCTTTTTAAGCTCAGAGAGAATTCTTTTCGGCGCTTATCTCCTTCAAAAGGTAAGACAGCTTTATGGCAGCTTCATAAGATTTCTCTTCAATTTCAAAACATAGCTGTGATGAAAACCTGAAAAGCCGCATTTTCTCAGCGCATCCTCTGAGAATCTTTTTTCCGGTTCGCCGACAGTCCTTAATTTTTTTGAGCATATATCTGCAACGCCGTTTAAAGGATCGTATATTTTGCCTTCTTCGGAACAGCATACAGCATTGACTGTAAAATCCCGACGGCGAAGATCATCATCCACCGATGAGACATATCGAACAGAGTCGGGCGCTCTGTGATCGCTGTATTTGCCGTCAGAACGGTAGGTTGTCACCTCGATAGGCATTTTATTTATAATGACGGTGACTGTGCCGTGCTTTTTATACCTGTAGGTACGGTGTGGTTAAAAATTTTAGTAACATTTTTCAGGTCTGGCACTTGTGGTGACGTCAAAATCACCAGGTGTTCTGCTCATTATCATATCACGGACCGCTCCGCCGACACACCATGCCTCAAAACCGGCATTTTTAAGTGATTTAAGGCAGGAAATCACTTCATTTGGTAATAAAAGTTGCATATTTTACCCTCAAATTATAAATTTAGTGTTTATTTTCCTTTAAAAAGATTATATAATAAAGAACAGAAAAAATTAAATACTAATCTTTGCCTTTTTAGGCGGATCGGAGATATTGTTTATGAAAAAGCATGTTGCAGGCGATGAACTGCTGAAAAACGCGAAAAAAAATCCACATGGTAGGCATCGGCGGATCGGGAATGTGTCCGCTTGCCGAAATACTTCACAGCAAGGGATATTCACTTACCGGCTCCGATGTCAACGAGAGCGACCCGTTGAAAAGGATTAGGGCACTCGGAATAGAAGTTCACATGGGTCACAAAGCGGAAAACGTCCACGGAGCCGATCTTGTTGTCTATTCGGCTGCCATATCTCATGACAATCCCCGAGCTTCTGGAGGCTGAAAGGCTGTCTATCCCTACTATGGAGCGTTCAAAG
>VOFC01002417.1_pt1 | contig 39222 bp, 75 predicted proteins | sample 5384161 | NCBI WGS metagenome assembly VOFC01 (sample SAMN12384722, study PRJNA508395) | human gut metagenome | isolation source: healthy gut B | host: Homo sapiens
AGTGAAGATGCTAGTTACCTGCGACAAGACAGAAAGACCCCATGGAGCTTTACTGCAGTTTGATACTGGGTTTTGATAAACTATGTACAGGATAGGTGGGAGACTAAGAAAAGCAAGGCGTCAGCTTTGCTGGAGTCACCGTTGGGATACCACTCTTAGTTTGTTGAAATTTAACTAGTGGTCATGACCTGGTCAGAGGACAATGTCAGACGGGCAGTTTGACTGGGGCGGTCGCCTCCAAAAGAGTAACGGAGGCGCCCAAAGGTTTCCTCAGCGCGGACAGAAATCGCGCGAAAGAGTGTAAAGGCAGAAGGGAGCTTAACTGGAAGATAGACATATCGAGCAGATACGAAAGTAGGGCTTAGTGATCCGGTGGAATTGAATGGAAAAGCCATCGCTCAACGGACAAAAAGTTACCCTGGGGATAACAGGCTTATCTCCCCAAGAGTTCACATCGACGGGGAGGTTTGGCACCTCGATGTCGGCTCATCGCATCCTGGAGCGGAAGTACGTTCCAAAGGGTTGGGCTGTTCGCCCATTAAAGCGGTACGCGAGCTGGGTTCAGAACGTCGTGAGACAGTTCGGTCCTTATCTGTCGCAGGCGCAAGATATTTGAAGGGAGCTGTCCTTAGTACGAGAGGACCAGGATGGACATACAGATGGTGCAACAGTTGTCATACCAATGGCATAGCTGTGAAGCCAAGTATGGAAGGGATAAACGCTGAAAGCATCTAAGTGTGAAGCCCACCCTAAGATAAGATATCTCATACCGAAAGGTAGTAAGATTCCAAGAAGACTACTTGGTAGATAGGTTGGAGGTGTAAGTATAGTAATATATTGAGCTAACCAATACTAATAAATCGAGGGCTTAACCACGAAGAGTTAAGAAGAAAAAAAAGAAGAAGAAGTTTGCGAAGTTTTTCTCTATGTAATTTTGAGTGTACTTAAAAAATATGAATAATTTTCAAAAATGAGAGAATAATATATTTACAAAAAAGTAAAAAAGGTGATATATTAAAGAAGACATTTGAGAGAATGAAAATATAAGGAAAGTATACAAAACATTTCTGGTGATGATAACATAGAGGAAATACCCGTACCCATCCCGAACACGGAAGTCAAGCTCTAATGTGCCGACGATACTTGTGAGTTACCCTTGCTTGGAAAATAGGTTGTCGCCAGATTTTTTTTATGTTTAAAAATATTTTTTCTAAATGAAAAAAATTTACTATCAAGATGAAATTGTATTACATTATAAGTAAAATACTAAAGTATAAGTAAGAATAATTAAAATATAAGTAAAAATATTAAAATATGAATAAAAAATATTTAAATTGTAAATAAAAATAATTTAAAATATAAATAAAAAGAAATTAAAAATTAGATTTAATATAAAATTATATATAAATATATATATCAAATATATTTATATAAGAATATTACTCAATATATTTAATTAAATTTAATTTATGGTTTTTTTTTATGTTTTTGATATAATAGTGTATATTAAAAATAATTATAGAAAGTTGTGTTAGTAAATTTATAAACTATACTATTATAAATCATACTATAAAAAAAATAATAATATAAATATTTATATTACAAAATTAAATAATAGAGGAGACTAATAATGGGAAAAGTAATTTGGAAATCTGGAACTTTTTGAATATCCTATACCTGCAGTAATGGTATCTTGCGGTGATATGGAAAAAGCAATATTATTACAGTAGCTTTGACTGGAATTATAGCATCAGATCCAGCAACATGCTATATATCTGTAAGAAAAACAGATATTCATATAATATAATAAAAATACTGGAGAATTTGTCATTAATTTAACTACTGAAAATTGGCATATGCAACAGATTGGTGCGGGGTTAAAACTGGCAAAAGTAGATAAATTTAAAGAAATGCATTTAACTAAAGAAAATGGTAGTTTTGTAAAGTGTCCATTAATTAAAGAAAGTCCTGTTTCTATAGAATGTAAAGTTAGAGAAATAAAAGAAATGGGAAGCCATGACATGTTTATTGCAGATATATTATCCATAGATGCAGATGAAGAATATATAGATGAAAAAGGAGCCTTTGACATTACTAAATGTGATTTAATTGCATATGCAAATGGAAAATACTTTGTTTTAGGAAAGCAAATTGGAAAATTTGGGTATTCTGTTCAAAAAAAGAAAAGTCATACTAAAAGTAATAAATTTATGTAAAAGATATAATAAGGTAATCTATGAAAAAAAAATATTAAAAAAGTATAAGAAATATAAAAATATAAAAAGTATAAAGTGTATAAAAGTATAAGGTGTATAAAAGTATACAAAAATATAAAAGTGTAAAAAATATTAAGATATCAAAAATTATAAAAATAAGGAGGAAAAAATGAATACAAAAATTAATGATTATATAACTTGGGTAGGAAAAGACAGATTGGGAACTTAAAAAAATTTCATGGAGATGAATTTACTACAGAGCATGGTTCATCTTATAATTTTATTTAATTAAAGACGAAAAAACGGTATTAATAGATACAGTTTGGCTTCCATATGACAGAGAATTTGTTTCAAATCTAAAAAAGAGATAGATTTAAATAAGATAGACTATATAATTATGCAACATGGAGAAGTAGATCATAGTGGAGCTTTTTTAATTGAATTAATGGATGAAATTCCAAATACCCAATTTATTGTACTGCAAATGCTGTAAAATCAATTAAAGGTCAATATCATAATGATTGGAATTTTAATGTTGTTAAAACAGGTGATAAACTAAATATAGGCAAACATACTTTAACTTTTATAGAAACACCAATGCTTCATTGGCCAGATACAATGTTTACTTACATGGATAATGAGAGAATTTTATTTAGTAATGATGGTTTGGTCAGCATTTGGCGTCAGAATTTTTTGTATGCAGATGAAGTTGAGCAAGATAAACTATGGAAAGAGGCTATAACTTATTATGCAAATATTTTAGCTCCATTTAATATGATGGTAAAAAATAAAATAAATGAAATATTAAAAATGAATTTAGAAATAAATATGATATGTCAAGCCATGGTTTAATATGGAGAAAAAATCCAGAACAAATATTGACTAAATATTTAGAGTGGGGCAGATAATTATAATGAAAACCAAATTACTATTTTTATATGATACCATGTGGAATAGCACAAGGAAAATGGCAGAAGCGATTGCAGATGGAATTGAAAATGTAGATAAAAATGTAACTGTAAAATTAATTAATACTTCAAAAGAAGATAAAACATCAGTATTAACAGAAGTATTTAAGTCAAAAGCAATTATAGTAGGCTCTCCAACTGTAAATAATGGATATTTACATTCAATTGCAGGTATATTAGAAATGATAAAGGGAATGAAATTAAAAGAGAAAAAAGCAGCGACATTTGAAGTTATGGATGGAGTGGAGAAGCCTCAAAACAAATTGCAGAAGAACTAAAAAGGCTGGATTCAGAATAATAAGTGATGGGATAAAAGTGGTGTGGACTCCAACTGAAGAGATGTTAGAAGAATGCAAAAATTTGGTGAAGAATTTGTAAAATATTGTGAGTTAAATGTTAAATAATATTATAAAAAATAAAACAGAAGTGACGAATAAAAAGAAAAAATAAAAGATATTAATATAAAAAATATTTAAATACAAGACCTGGTAAGAAAATCTTTAAAATGAGTTGACATAGTAACAAAAACATGATAAAATAATTAAGCGTATGTAGGACATACGCTTAAAAAAATGATAAAAAAGAGCTGAGGTTGAGGTGTGTTAGATGGCTGCAAAGGGAGCAAGAGAACCAATTACATTAGAATGTACAGAATGTAAGAGAAGAAATTATACAACACAGAAAAATAAAAAGAACAATACAGACAGATTAGAAATTAGCTAAGTATTGCAAGTTCTGTGAGAAAACGTACAACACATAAAGAAACAAAATAATCCTTTAAGGGGAAAATATAATGTCTAAGAAGAAAGGGATAAAAAAACAATAAAAAAAATGCAAAGGCTCAAAAAAAAGTTCAAAATTTAGAACAAAATGAAGTAGTAGAAAAAGACATTAATAAACCTAATGAAACAAAAAACTTCAGATAATGAGTCTACAAAAGTGTCAAAAGAACTAAAAGGTAGATGTTGCTAAAGCAGACAAAAAGCAAAAAAAAGATACTAAAACCAAAAAGCATTTTTTTTCAAAGACTTTAAAGCAGAATTAAAGAAGGTAATTTGGCCAACACCTAAACAACTTGCAAACAATACATTTGCAGTTATTGTAGTTGTACTTATTATTGCTGTTGTGGTATTTGTTTTAGATTTTGCTTTTGAAAATATTAATGCAAATGGAATTAATAAAAATAAAAGCAAATAGTAGAGTCTCAAAATGTACAAACAAATAGTGAGACAAATTCACAAACAAATAACTCAACTAACATAGAAGTTGTAACAAATTCAGAAAATGTTGAAGTTCAAAACAATACAAATTCAGAAAATACAACATACTTATTCTGGTTATGAAAATAAAGTAAAAACAGACTTGGAAAAAACAGTAAAAAAACAGAGAGTTAGAAGATTATTTCTTTTGAAATAGTTGTACCAATGGAAGAACAAATAGAAATTAAAGATGGTAAAAAAAAAAACCAATTAAAAAAGTATTTCCAGGTTATGTTCTAGTTAAGATGATCGTAACAGAAAAAACATGGTATATAGTTAGAAATACAAGAGGTGTAACAGGCTTTGTTGGTTCAGGAACAGACCCAATTCCGCTTACAGATGAAGAAATTAGAAATATGGGATTTGAAACTCAGAAGTAAATGTAGATTACAATATAAATGATTCTGTTAAAGTTATGGATGGACCATTAAAAGACTTTATTGGAACAGTACAAGAAATAAACAAAAAGGAAAAACATAAAGTAAAAGTTTTAGTATCTATGTTTGGAAGAGAAACTCCTGTTGAACTAGAGTTTTCACAGTACAAACAAAAATTTAATGTTTAGATAAGTACATATGCTTTTATAGCATATTTCTTATAAATTATTTTTGTTAATATTCATACTTAAAGGAGGTGCAAAGAGATGGCAGAAAAAGAAATTAGTAATATTATAAAATTACAAATACCTGCAGGAAAAGCTACACCAGCTCCACCAGTAGGACCAGCATTAGGATCAAGTGGTGTTAATATTATGCAATTTGTTAAAGAATTTAATGATAGAACTGCAAATCAACCAGGAATGATAATTCCAGTTGTTATTACAGTTTATAAAGATAAATCATTTGAATTTATAACAAAAGTACCACCAGTAGCTGTATTAATTAAAAATCAGCTAAAATTGAAAAAGGTTCAGGAAAACCTAACAAAAGATAAAGTTGCTACAATAACAAAAGCACAAGTAGAAGAGATTGCAAAGCAAAAATGCCAGACTTAAATGCTGCTTCATTAGAAGCTGCAATGAGCATGGTTGCAGGAACAGCTCGTTCTATGGGTGTTGTAGTAGCAGACTAATAAGAATTTAAAATGGGAGGATATATTATTATCCGTTATTACCAAAGGAGGATTAAAAAATGAGTAAAGGAAAAAGATATCTAGAGTGTGAAAAACTTGTAGATAAGTCAAAAGTTTATAGTGCAAAAGAAGCATTAGAAACAATCGAAAAAATGCCTAAAGCAAAATTCGACGAAACAGTTGAATTACATGTTAAATTAGGTGTGGATTCAAAACATGCTGACCAACAAGTTAGAGGAACAACTGTACTTCCAAATGGTACAGGAAAAACTTTAAAAGTTTTAGTTTTTGCTAAAGGACCTAAAGCTGAAGAAGCTACTAAAGCAGGAGCTGACTTTGTTTGAGCAGAAGAGTTAATACCAAAAATAGAAAAAGAAAATTGGTTTGATTATGATGTTATAGTTGCAAGTCCTGATATGATGGGTGTTGTAGGTAGATTAGGTAAAGTATTAGGACCTAAAGGATTAATGCCAAACCCAAAATCAGGAACAGTAACAATGGACGTTACTAAAGCTATACAAGAAATTAAATCAGGAAAAGTAGAATACAGATTAGATAAAACTAATATTATTCACTTAGGTTTTGGAAAAGTTTCTTTTGGTACAGACAAGTTATTAGAAAACTATGAAACTATCATTGGAGCTATTATAAAAGCAAAACCAGCAGCAGCTAAAGGACAATACATAAGAAGTGTTGCAATATCAACAACAATGGGACCAAGTATGTATATTGACCAAAAATAATTTATAATATATAGCCAAAGAAAGTAGGCAATAAAATAAGTCCTACCGAGGCATATTTTTAGAACGGTTTAAACCAATCTTTATATATGTCTCGAAAGATGACTATAATAGATTGGTTTATTATTTTGCATAAATTTTAGGAGGTGAATAAATAAAATGGCAAGTGAAGTTATATTAAAACAAAAAGAAGAAGAAGTAAAAGAAATTAGCTGAGCAAATTAAAAGTGCAAAAGTTGTTCTTTTAACAGATTACAGAGGAATAAATGTTACAGATGTAACAAAATTAAGAAGTGATTTAAGAAATTCAAAAGCAGAATATAAAGTTATAAAAAATAACATTATTAAAAGAGCTTTAGATGCAAACGGTGAATCTGCATTAGATAGTTTATTAGAAGGACCTACAGCTTTAGTTATGAGCGAAGAAGATTATTTAGAGCCATTAAAAGTTATATATGGTTTTTCTAAGGAAAACGATTTTTATAAAATTAAAGGTGGAATTATTGAAGGATAAAGTAGTATCAGTAGAAGAATTAATTACTTTAGCAAAACTTCCATCAAGACAAGAATTACTGGGAATGCTTTCGGGTGCATTACGTGTAATTATTTTTATAGTTGCAGTTGCACTTGATCAAGTAAAAATTCAAAAAAAAAAAAACAACTTAAATATAAAAAAAGAGTAGTGAACTTAAATCACAATTAAAATTAGGGAGGATATAAAAATGATAGAAGAATTATTAGAAAAAATTGATAGTTTAACAGTAGCTGAATTAGCTGAATTAGTAAAAGCTATAGAAGAAAAATATGGAGTATCTGCAGTAGCAGTAGCAGCACCAGTAGCAGCAGCTGGAGCAGTAGCAGGAGCTGCTGAAGAAAAAACTTCATTCAATGTTGTATTAAAAGAAGCAGGAGCAAACAAAATCCAAGTTATAAAAGTTGTTAGAGATGCTACAGGATTAGGATTAAAAGAAGCTAAAGATTTAAACGGAGCTCCAAAAACAGTTAAAGAAAAGTTGATATTTTAGTAAATCCTTAATTATTAAATTGTATTATATCTTTATTTTTTTCATTTAATTTTAAAAAGATTGGATAAACTCATCAATCTGGATATAAATTTATAAAGAATAAAGAACTTTCTATAACATTATAAAAGAACACAAGAATATTTAAAATTAAAAAAGATAAAAAGCGCTTTGCTAAACCTCTTTTAATTGACCAATATACCTTGAAGAAAAAGTTTTTTCTTTTGTTTGCGTAAAATTAGCAGTTATTCTAAAATGAATATTTTTAAATTTTTTTTAATTCTTCATCATGTTTTCTTTGGAAATTAGTATCTTCCTTGTTAACTTGTTTTTTCATAGCCCCCAACCTCTTTTATGCATGTATTAAAATACCAGTAAAAAACAATTTATAATATAAGTAAAATATTTAAGAACAAATAATAGGTAAAATACATATAAAAATATTATAAATGTATAATTTTACTTTAAGGTAAAAATTATATTATTACATTGCAATTAAGTGAAAACTAAATTATATTACTATATTTTTAATAATGGTAAAAAAGTTTGCATAAATGTTAAAGAAGTAAGTAAAATAAAAATACTTATTTTTTCATTGACTTTGAAAAATAAGTTATAAAATAAAAGGTGATAAATATATATTATAAAAACATTAAAAAGTAGCTAGAAAGAATTTAAATGGTTATATTATTAGATGCCATGGGTGGAGATAATGCACCAGATGCAACTATTAAAGGATTAAAGCAATAGACCAAACAAAAGAAACTTATATTAATGGAAATGACCAATTATAAAATCAAAAAAAAAGAGTTTTATAATAAAAAAGTGATTCAGATAGACTGGAAATAAAAAATGCTACTGAGACAATCGAAATGGAAGATGTTCCAACACAAGCTATAAAAAATAAAAAAAAGATTTTCTATGGTTGTAGGTTTTAAAATGTTAAAAGAAGGAAAGGGAGATGTTTTTATTTCTGCGGGAAATTCAGGAGCTTTATTAACAGGTGCAACATTATTAGTAGGAAGAATAAAGGGAATTGATAGACCTGCTTTAGCTGGAATATTACCTGCATATAAAAGTAGATTAGTATTAATAGATTCAGGGGCTAATACAAATTGTAAACCTATAAATTTATTACAATTTGCACAGATGTCTAGCATCTATTTAAAAAAATACTTTTGGAATAGAAAAACCAAGAGTAGGATTATTAAACATAGGTACAGAAGAAACAAAAGGAAATGAACTTATAAAAGAAAGTTATAAATTATTAAAAGAAAAATCAGAAGAACTTAATATTAATTTCATTGGAAATGTAGAAGGAAGAGACGCCTTTTCAGGAGAGATAGATGACAATAGTTACAGATGGTTTTACAGGTAATATTTTTTAAAAGCTGTTGAGGGGCTTGGAAATTTGTAAAAGAAGTTTAAAAGATAGTATGAAAAAAATATATACTATCTATACTTGCTTCAATTACCTTCTTTACCAGCAATGAAACGTTTTGCAAAAACAGTTGATTATAAAGAATATGGCGGAGCTTTATTTTTAGGGGTAAAAAAACCAGTAGTAAAAAGCTCATGGAAGTAGTGATGAAAAATTTTTGAATTTACTGTAAAACAAGCAGAACAATTTGTTGAAAATAAAGCTGTAGATAAAATGATAGAAGAATTTCAAAAAAATAAATAAAACAAATGAAATAAGAAAATAAATAAAAATATAATTAGTAATATTAAAGGAAATAAAATTAATTTTATACTTGACAATTATTAAAACATGTAATATTTTAAGTAAATTTTAAATATATTAGATAAAAATATAAAAGTAAAATTAATTATAGTAATGTGAGAGGGGGTGAACTATAAATGAATTCAGACGAGATATTTTTGAAAAAGTAAAAGGAATTATAGTAGAGCAATTAGGCGTTGCTGAATCAGCTATTACTATGGAAGCATCTTTTATAGATGATTTAGGAGCAGATTCTTTAGATATAGTTGAATTAATAATGGCTTTAGAAGAAGAATTTGATATGAAATACAGAAACCTGATGCAGATGCAGAAAAAATGTAGTTACAGTAGGTGATGTTGTTGATTATATGAAAAAAAAGAGCACGTTGTTGTTTAATTTATATACAATTATGAAAAATTTAAAAGAAGAAAAATGAAAGCAATTAATACCTTTCTTTTTTTTAAATATTTTATAGTATAATAAGTAAAGATTGTAAATAAAGGGGGAATTTTATGAGATTAGAAAAATTAGAAGAAGTATAGGATATAATTTAAAAATAAATTGATTTTAAAAATGCACTTGACACATAATCATATGCAAATGAAAATAATGTACAAAGTAATGAAAAATTAGAGTTTTTGGGAGATAGTATATTAGAATTTATATCTAGTAAATATATATATTCAAAATATCCAAATTTAAAAGAAGGAGAAATGACTAAAGTTAGAGCTGATGTCGTTTGTGAAAAAAGTTTATATAAAGTAGCACTTAAGCATAATTTTAGTGATTTCTTGTATATAGGAAAAAGCCAAATAATTAATGATGGAAATAAAAGACCTTCAATTTTGGCAGATAGTGTAGAGGCTGTAATTGCAGCAATATATTTTGATTCTGGATTAGAACAAGCTGAAAAATTTATTGTTGAAAATTTGAAAGATTATATAGAAATTGCAACAAAACATGTTGGAATGAAAGATCATAAAACTGTTTTCAAGAAAAATTACAGATACATGGAAATGTAAATATAGAATATGAGATTATAAAAGAATCAGGACCAGATCATAATAAAATTATTTGTAGCAGAAGTAAGTTGTAACAATAAAAAACTGGCAATAGGAGAAGGAAAAACTAAAAAAAACAAGCTGAAATGGAAGCTGCTAAAAAAGCGTTAGAAAATATGTAATATTTGATATATTTTAGATAGGAGGGAAAATGTGAAAAAAGGAATATATTATACCAATTTTTGTACCACATTTAGGGTGTCCAAATAGTTGTACATTTTGTAATCAAAAAACTATTAGCGGTCAAGCAAAACAAGTTACTGCTAAAGAAGTAAAAAAAGAAACGATAGAATATTATCTTAGTAATTTTAAAGATGATAATAAATATGTAGAGGTAAATTTTTTTTTGGAGGTAGTTTTACAGGAATAGAAGAGGAAGTTCAAAGAAGAATTGTTACAGGCAGCATTTGATTTTATAAAACAAAAAAAAAAGTAAATAGTATTCGTATTTCTACTAGACCCGACTATATAGATAAGAAGATTTTAAAAAGATTAAAAAAATATAAAGTAAAAACAATAGAGCTAGGAGTTCAATCTACAAATGATTATATTTTAGCAAGATGTCAAAGAGGACATACATTTGAAGATGTAAAAAAGCTTCAAAAATTAATTAGAAAAAAACATTTTATATTAGGACATCAAATGATGGTAGGACTTCCAGAAAGTACAGCATTAGATGAAGTTACTACAGCAAAGAATTTAATAAAGTTAAAACCAAAAATAGTAAGAATTTATCCAGTTTTAGTAATTAAAGGAACAAAACTAGAAGAGGAATACAGAAACAATGAGTATATTCCTTTAACAGTTAATCAAGCAGTAGAAAGGTGTAAAGAAATAGTTACACTATTTAACAAAAAGAATATAAGAGTTATAAGAATAGGACTTCAAAATACAAATACAATAGATGAACCAGGACATAATGAAAGTGAAGTTGTGGCAGGACCATATCATCAATAAAAGGTATTATAGAAAAAATTTCAAAAGAATATGGAGATAAAATAGAATGGGAGGGGAAAACTTTTTATGCTTTTCCTACTCCTAAGCAATTAGAAAATGTTTCTGTAGAAGAATTTAGAAAACTAGGAACAGGATTTAGAGATATAAGGCTTTATGAAACTACACATATGATTTTAGATAAAAAAGTTGATTTAGAAGAATTAGAAAAAAGAATGCAATACAAATTTGGTTAGAGATAAATTACTTACTTTGTCAGGAGTGGGACCTAAAGTTGCAGATTGTATACTACTTTTTTCAAATTTAAAAAGATTTGATGTTTTTCCAATAGATGTATGGGTAAGAAGAGTAATGAATGAATTATACATAAAAAATTTAGATGAGAAAGGTTTTTAGGTAAATCTGATGAAAATATAGAATTAATAGGAACACAAATTACAGAATTTAAGAAGCATGGAATAACTGTTGATTTACTTAAAGAAAGTGTAAGTAATACAGATAATAAATATCTTAAATGTAAAATGGAAGATATGTTATTAGTATATGATAGATTTCAAAATAATATAAAGGACAAATATATAGATGAAAATGATGTTTTAACAATTCTTTCAGAAAAAATTGAAGAAACTACTTTCCTAAATGATGCTATTATATATATAGATGAATTTGTTCGGATTTACAAAACAGGAATATGATATTATAAGAAAAATTATTAAAAATTACTAAGAAAGTTAATGTGACTGTATGTACAGATAGTTTGATATTAGATAAAAATCCAGAAATTGATATATTTTATTCTAATAAGCAAACAGCAGAGAAACTTATGAACATTGCAAATGAAGAAGATGTAAAAATAGAAAAATCTGTATTTTTAGATAAAAAAAGCTATAGATTTAAATCTGAAGAATTATTACATATAGAGCAAAATTTATATAGTATAAAACAAAAAAAATATGAAGAATTACCAAAAATTTATCTATATTTTTAGCAAATAATCAATATTCAGAAGTTGAATATGTGGCATCAAAAATTGTGGAATTGGTAAAAAAAAAAAATATAGATATAAAGATATATCTATAATAACTAAAAAATTTAGATACTTATTCAAATTTATGCAAAGCTATTTTTGATGAATATGATATACCAGTATTTATTGACCAAAAAAAGATTTGAGTGACAATATTTTAGTACAATACATATTAGCTGTGTTAGATATTTTTTCTAAGAATTGGTCTCATGAAGCGGTTTTTAATTATATAAAAACAGGTTTTTTACAAATGGAACAAAAGATATTTACGATTTAGAAAATTTTTGTATTAAAATGGGGAATAAAACAAACTAAATGGTATAAAGGAGAATGGAATTTTAAAGAAGATAGTAAAAATGATGAAGACAGATTAGAAAAAAGAAAAATTTGCGAAAACTTATAGTAGAACCATTATTAAATTTTAAAAAAAAGTAGATAGATCTAGAGATGTTAAAACCACGATAACATTACAAATGTTTATATGACTTTTTAATAAAAAAAAAATAGATAAAAATTAACTAAAAAATAAAATAAAAGTAAAGATAGAAGAAGGAAATAATGAAGCAAAGCAGAATATAAAACTAGTTATAAAATATTAATGGATGTATTAGACGAAATTGTATTGGTTTTTGGAAATGATAAAATAACTTTTGATAAGTATATGCAAATTTTGAAAATAGGTCTTGGAAATAGTGGGCTTGGAAAAAATACCGGCATCGTGTGATCAAGTAATTGTTGGAGATGTAGATAGATCTAGGAGTCATAAAGTTAAAGCTATTTTTATTATTGGATTAAATGATGGAATGTTTCCCGAGCATTAATAGAAATGAAGGGTATTTCAATGATAAAGATAGAGAATATTTAAAAACTAATGGAATAGAACTTGCTAAAGGTACTTTAGATAGATTATATGAAGATAATTTTAATATATATAAAGCATTTACTACATCAGAAGAAAAATTGTTTTTATCGTACTCTTCTTCCGATTCAGAAGGTAAAAGCTTAAGACCATCTATATTAATTGCATAAAATAAAAAAATCTTTTCAAATATAAAAGAGGAAAGTGATATTTTAGAAAAAAAATTTTATATAGTAAATAAAAAAGTAACTTTTGATGAATTATTAGTTAATTTGAGAAATTTGAAAGATGGAATTGAAATAGAAGAATACTGGTATGATATTTTTCATATTTTTATCAAAATGAAAAATGGAAATATAAATTGGAAAATAGTTTAAAAGGAATATATACAAACCAATAAAAAATATTAGTGAGGAAATATTAATAAATTATATGGTAATGTTTTAAGAACAAGTATATCAAGGTTAGAGCAGTATAGAGCATGTCCTTTTTCATATTATTTAAAGTATGGATTAAGATTATCAGAAAAAAACACATTAAAAATAAGTTCAATAGATACAGGTTCTTTTTATGCATGATGTAATAGATACATTTTTTGACAAAATAAAATTACAAGGTTTAAATTTAAAGAATATTGAAGATGAAGAAAATAAAAAATAATAGAAGAAATAATTGATGAAAAATTAAATTTGAACAAAAAATTATATTTTTCGAGTACTCCTAAAAATAAGGTATTAGCTAGAAGATTAAAAAGAGTTGTTTTAAAATCTATGAAATATATAAGACAGTTTAAAATATAGTGATTTTGAAGTTTTGGTAATGAAATAGAATTTAAAAACCAAAAAGAATATAAACCAATAGAAATATAGAACTTTAGATGATGGCAAAAAAGTAGAAATAACAGGAAAAATAGATAGAATTAGATATAGCAAAACTATCAGAAGAAAAATATATTAGAATAATAGATTACAAATCTTCAATAAAAAAAATATAGACTTAAATGAAGTAGAGGCAGGGTTACAGCTACAATTACTAACATATGTTGATGCTATTTGTAAAAAGGAAAAAACAGAAACCTGCAGGAGCTCTATATTTTAGTCTAATTGAACCGATAATAAAATCTAGTGAGAAGTTTAACAGAAGAGCAAATAGAAGAAGAAATAAAAAAGCAATTTAAAATGAATGGTTTAATTCTAGCAGATGTAAATATTGTAAAAGAAAATGGACAAGACTTTAGAAAACGGAAATTTAAAATAATACCTGCATATATAAATAAAGAAGGAAACTTGTCTGATAAGCCAAACTCTGTAAATAGAGAGCAAGTTTGAGCGACTACAAAAAATATACAATAAAACTATTAAAAAAAATTTCAGAAAGTATATTAACAGGAAATATAAATATAAAAACCATATTATAGCATAAAAAAGAAAAGTACTCCTTGTGAATATTGTAGTTATAAATCTATATGTAATTTTGACAGCAAAATGGCAAATAATGATTATAATTATATACCAAATAGAGAAAAGGCAGATATTTTAGAAGAAATAAAAAATAGGTTATAAAATAGATGGTATAAAATGGAATACAGAATATAAAAATGTGAATATTTATAGAATTATATTATCAGAAATTGATAAATATATAAAATGTTAGATAATTTCACAATAAGTTATAATAATTTAATGATAAATAGAAAGGCGGGAGAAAAATAGAAATTATAGAAAATGATAATATTATTATAAAAGAAAATAATAATGAGGAGATATTTGCAATTTAAGAAATTGCTTGAATATCCTAATATTAGACATTGCTATACTTTTTAAAGAGCCTAAACTTTAAAGGAACATCAGAGAAAAAAAAAAAGCATAGAAAAAATTTGATAATGAATTAAATTTAGATAAAAATAAATTTATTTTATCAGACCAAGATCACACAAAAAAATATAACAATAATAAACAACGGAAACGAAAATTTAGATAATATAGATGGATTAGTAACAGATAAAAAGGGATTTATTTTAGCTTCAAAATCAGCAGATTGTACAACTTTACTAATGTATGACCCAGAAAAAAATGTTATAGCATCAGTACATTCTGGCTGGAGAGGTACAATAAAACAGATAGCCGTAGTAGCGGTAAACAAAATGGTAGAAAATTATGGCAGTAATCCTAAAAAAATATAATATGTTGTATTTGTCCAAGTATTAGAAAATGCCATTTTGAAGTAGACGAAGATGTAAAAAAAATGTATTTGAGAAGACTTTTTTTGAATATGAAGGAATAATAGAAAAAGGAAGAAAAATTGAAAACAAACAAAAATATTATATAGATACAACAAAAATTAATACACAATTGTTGAAAAAAGTGGATTAAAAGAAGAAAATATTATAGATTGTGGATTATGTACTGTTTGCAATAATGATAAATTTCATTCATATAGACTAGACAAGCCCAAATATGGACTAAATGTAGGAATAATTTCATTATTATAAAGTAATATAATAAAAATGACCAGCTATAAAAATTAATAAAAAATTAAAAAATTTCAAAAATTTTTTAGAATAAAAAACGTGAAAGGGATTAAAATATGTTAGAAACAAGAATACCAAAAAACTAGTAAAAGGAGATACAATAGGACTAATTGCTCCATCAAGTGATATTTCTAAAGAAGATTTAGAAGTTATAAATAATTCTGTTATGCTTATGGAAGTAGCAGGTTTTAATATAAAATTTGCTAAAAATGCATTAAAAAATACTTTAGGATATGGTGCAACAGCAAAAGAAAAAGCAGAAGATATAAACGAAATGTTTAGAGATGAAGAGGTAAAAGCGATATTTTGTATTAGTGGAGGATTTAATTCAAATGTAGTATTTGAATATTTAAATTATGATTTTATAAGAAATCATCCTAAAATTATATGTGGGTTTAGTGATTCAACATCATTAACTAATAATATATATTCTCAAACTGGAGTTGTAACTTTTAGTGGACCTACCTTTAAGGCACTAACTCTTGGCAAACACAATATGGGTATGAAGAAGTTATAAAAGGTTTGTAGAAGGAGGTTTGGTATTAGGACAAGCAGATGATGAATATAAAACAATAAAAGAAGGAAAGGCAAAAGGTATATTAGTTGGTGGAAATTTAAGCTTACTAAATGAAATGATATCTGGTAAATATAGCATAGATTTTACAGATAAAATTGTGTTTATGGAAGAACTATTTTAGAAACTCCACCAGCTTTAGTAAGTAATTATTTTTTTATCACATGAAGCAAAATGGAATATTTGACAGAATTAAAGGGATATGGCTTGGAAATTATGATGGAAGTGTAGCTATAGAAAAAATATTAATAGATACAATAGGAAATGAATATAAATTTCCTATAATAAAATCAAATAATTTTGGACATATAGACAGAAAAACAGTTATACCAATTGGAACAATGGCTGAAATTAATACTAATAATGAAGTTAAAATTCAACTATTAGAACCATGTGTTGAATAAATTAACATATCATAAATTTTCAAAATATTTTTTTAGAACGATTAGTATTAATTATATAATTTTTAGAACAATTAATTTTCAAATGTAATTTTAGAACGGTCAGTCTTAAGAATTGACTTATATATTTTTTCTTTATATAATAAGAAAAGAATTTAATTTACTGTAAGGAGTAGAAATGTACGATAATTGGGAAGAACTAGAAAATAGTATAGTAAATTGTAAAAGTGCAAACTTTGTACTGGAAGAAGAAATATTGTATTTGGAGAAGGTAATAAAAAGCGGATTTAATGTTTATAGGTGAAGGTCCTGGAGCAGACGAGGATAAAGAAGGAATTCCCTTTGTTGGAAGAGCAGGACAGCTTATGAATAAAGCTTTTGAAGGATTAGAAATAAATAGAAAAAAAGTTTATATTGCAAATATTGTAAAATGCAGACCACCAGGAAATAGAGTTCCAGAACAAGATGAAGCCAAAGCTTGTTTAGATTATTTAAGAAATCAAGTTATTTTAGTTAAACCAAAATTATTGTGCTACTTGGTAGTACAGCATTAAAAAATATTCTAGGAAATGAATATGGAATTACAGCAACAAGAGGAAAGTGGATGGAAAAAAAGAAAATAATTTATATGCCAACATGGCATCCTGCTGCACTTTTAGAGATGAAAATAAAAAATAGAATTTTGGAGAGACTTAAAAGAGGTAGTAGAAAAATATAAGAAAATTTCATCTTAATATACAACAAATAAAATGATAAGGGGAAAATACAATGAATGATGCTATAAAAAAGCTACAGAATATTGCTTAAATTGTCGTGTTAAGCCATGTAGCATAAAGGGGTGTCCACTTAATAATAACATTCCAGCTTTTATAAAATTAGTAAAAGAAGAAAATTTAAAAAGAGGCTTATAAAGTTTTATCAGAAAACTACAGTATTACCAGCCATTTGTGGAAGAATTTGTCCTCACGAAAAACAATGTCAAGGAAGCTGTATAAGAGGAATAAAAAAAGGAGAGCCAGTAAATATAGGAGAAATAGAAGCTTATATTGCAGACGAGGCATTAAAAAACAAAAACAGCTTAAAAGAAGCATGGCAAGAAAAAGTAGAAAATAATGAGCAAGCAAAAAAGAGTTGCCGTTATAGGAAGCGGACCATGTGGTCTTACTTGTGCTGCATTTTTAAAAAAATATGGTTTTGATGTTACAATATTTGAAAAATATAACTCTCTAGGTGGATATTAAGAAAGAGGAATCCCTGAATTTAGACTTAGCAAAGAAGTATTAGATAAAACAATTGAACAAATTTTAAATTTAGGAATAAAAGTAAAATTTGGTATGGAATTAGGAAAAAATATATCACTAAACAATTTATTAAAAGAGTATGATGCAATATATTTAGCAATAGGAGCAAATGTTCCAACAGAAATGAAAAATACAAGGAGAAGAACTAAAATGGAGTTTATGGAGCAAATACTTTATTAGAAATAGGTAATCATCCTTCTTATAAGGAAAAAATGTTGCAATTATAGGTGGAGGAAATGTTGCAATGGATGCAGCAAGAACGATAAATAAAATGGGAGCAAAAGCGTAAAAGGTAATATATAGAAGAGCAGAAGAACAAATGCCAGCAGAAGAAAAAAAGAAATTGAGGATGCAAAAAAGAAGGTATAGAATTTTTATTCCAAACAAATATTAAAAAAAATTCTTGGAAAAGCCAATGTAGAAAAAAATTGAATGTATAAAAAATGGATTTGGTAAAAAAGAAGGGGAAACAAGACTATCACCAGTAGAAATTCAAATAGTAATTATGATATGCCTATAGATTATGTAGTTATGGCAATTGGAGCAAAAACAGAGCAAGAAAGTTTAGAAAAAAGAAAATATAGAACTTACACAGAAAAATTATGTAAAAATAAATGAAAACTATGAAACATCAATAAAAAATGTTTTTGCAGGAGGAGATTTAGTTGGAAATACAGCAACTATTGCATGGGCAGCAAGAGATGGAAGAAATGCAGCAGATAAAATAAAGTATATTTTATTATGTTAGGTAATAGAATTATATAAAGTAAAATGGTATAAAATAAAAACACTTATTTTAAACTATATTTTTAGTTGTAGTTTAATAAGTGTTTTTTTATTTTATTCTTATTTATCTTCGTAATAATAACTTTTTTTCAGAATTAAATCCAAATAATCTACTAATAGATTTAAATAGCCTGCGCCATACAGAATTTTTAATAGGAACTAATGAAACATTATTTATTATTTGAGTATATCTTTCATCTAAAGCTATCATCTTATTAATGTAATAATCATTAAAAGCATTATAATCCTCAGATATTCCAAGATAATTTTTATAATTGTATAATTCCATTCTATATAAATCTATTTCTTTGTTAGTTGTATGAATTTTGTTAAATTCTTTATCAAAATAAGAAGAGAAAATTAAATTTTGTGTATTAAAGAACGTTTTTTTTAATTTTGTTTTTGACTTTCTATTTTTATGTTTATTTTATGAGATTTTGACTCATCTAATTCGGTGGTCATTAACTTGTTATTTAAAGTTATAATTTTTTCTTCTATATCTAAAAATTTTATCAAAATTGTCTTGAATTTTTAAGAAATTATTTTCGCCTAATAATTCTATGCAATTTTCTTTTAAAGGTATCTGTACAATTAAACATACTATCCCATAAATTATCTTCTCCAGTAATATATACTAGCTGTTCTAACAAATTGCAGATAATTGGGTAATAAATAGGACTTTTGTAGGTAAAGATATTCCATAATATTTAACAATATCTTCATTTTGCTCTAAAGCTTTAGAAGATGCAAGCTGAACAGCTGCTTTGTTTAAGCCAAGACCATATGTTTTGAAATCTCCAATTTCGCAAAGACCTAATCTTAATAGATTACCTTTATTATCTTTTATTTTTGAATGTGATGTATAAATTCATGTACTGCAAATTTTTCAAGCTCATCAACAGTTAAACCATCTTTAAAATATACAGAAGAGTTTTTATAAAAATAATTTGCTTCTGCTAGACCTTCTGGTATTTTTGCAACATACATAGGAAGTCTAGATAAATTTATAAATAAACTTTGGTATACAAAGTGTTCGTTAGGAAAAAGCTTTGCATAGTCTGTTTGCAACTGAGCTAGCTAATGAATTTGCACTTAGAGTATCTAATTTGTTTATTACTTCAATTCCTTCTCTTTTTAAATCTTTTTCAATATTCATAAAACTGTTTCTCCTTAGTATTTATCCTATTCTATTATACAACATTTCTATTTTTTATTATCATTAAATTATCATTACTATTTTATTACAAAAATATTACAAAGCACAGAACAATAAAAACTTTTTTCAAATTTTAATAGAAAAAAATTTAACTGAAAATAAGAAATGCTTTAAAATAGTAAAAACCCGCCATGTTTTATTTAACATTTTGGGTTTTTATCATTTCTTGTACAGATTTTTAATGCAGTTTAAAAAATTAATATGCATTTATAACTATTTAATAACAATGTTATAAATTTTATTTTTAACATATATTTCTTTTTACAATAGTTTTCCCATTTGTAAGATTTGCTATATTACCATTTTCATGTACAATTTCTTTAACTTTACCTTCTTCTAAATCAACAGGAATAGTAATTGTTTTTTTTTTCTTTCCCATTAATTTGCACAGGAATTTCTATTTCATTTTCAGTAATTTTACTTTCATCATATTCAGGCCATTTTTCATATGCAATAGTTTTATTATGGTTTAATCTATTCCACAACTCTTCTGTAATATGTGGAGCAACTGGGTTTAGTAATTTTAAAAAATCCTTCTGCATATTCAATAGGTAAAAGTTTCTTCTTTATATACTGCATTTATAAATATCATCATTTGACTTATTGCAGTATTAAAGTACATATTTTCATAATCATTTGTAACCTTTTTTACAGTATAATTGTATATTTTATCTAAGTTAGAATTATGATTGTTAGAAATTTTTCCAGATTCTACATACAATCTCCAAATTCTATCTAGGAATTTTTTTGTTCCTTCAATTCCTGTTATGTCCCAAGGTTTAGCAGCATCTATAGGACCCATAAACATTTCATATAATCTTAAAGCATCTGCACCATATTCTTTTACCATGTCATCTGGATTAATAACATTTCCTTTAGATTTACTCATTTTTCTCCATTTGTTCCTAAAATCATACCTTGATGACGAAGTTTTTGAAAAGGCTCTTTTTTGTTGGAACAATTCCTTTATTATATAAGTAATTATTCCAAAATCTTGAATATAATAAATGTCCTACTGCATGTTCTGGTCCTCCAACATAAAGGTCAACTGGCATCCAATGTTTTAAAAGTTCTGGGTCTGCAATGGCATTTTCATTATGTGGATCTATATATCTTAAGAAGTACCAACTAGAACCAGCAGAACCTGGCATTGTACTTGTTTCTCTTGTGGCTTTTTTTTCTCCTTCAAATGTTGTATTTAGCCAATCTGTAGCTTTATCAAGTGGTGATGCACCTGTTTTAGAAGGAGCATAATCTTCAAGTTCTGGAAGAACTAAAGGTAAATCTTCATCTGCTAAAACATGTATTTTATTATCTTCTGTAAATACTACAGGAATTGGTTCACCCCAGTAACGTTGTCTTGCAAAAAAATCCACTCACGAAGTTTATAGTTAATTTTTTGTACCAATTTTGTTTTTCTCAAGCCAATTAATCATTTTATTAATTGCCTCTTCTTTTGCCAAGACCATTTAGAAAATCAGAATTTATATGTAATCCATCTCCTGTAAATGCTTCTTTTGAAATATCTCCACCATCTAATACAGGAATTATATCTATTCCAAATTTTGTGGCAAACTCATAATCACTTTCATCATGTGCAGGTACAGCCATAATTGCACCTGTACCATAAGTTGATAATACATAATCTGAAATCCAAATAGGAATTTTTTTTTATTAACAGGGTTAATTGCATATGCACCAATAAATACACCTGTTTTTCTTTATTAAGTTCTGTTCTTTCTAAGTCAGATTTAGCAGCAGCAATTTTTTTATATTCTTCTACAGCTTGTTTGCATTCAGGAGTAAGTAAGTATATCCAACAAGTTCATGTTCAGGAGAAAGAACACAGTAAGTTGTTGCACCAAATAAAGTATCAGCCCTTGTAGTAAATACAGTAAAATTTATCTGAGTTTGCTACTTTTAAATTTAACTTAGCTCCTATAGATTTTCCAATCCAATTTCTTTGAATTTCTTTAGTAGATTCTGGCCAATCAAGGTCATCCAACCCAGAAAGAAGTATTTCTGCATAATCTTGAATATCCAAAACCCATTGTTTCATATTTTTACGAACTACAGGGAATCCTCCTCTTTCGCTTTTACCATCGATTACTTCATCATTTGAAAGAACGCAACTGTTTCAAACCTTCACACCAGTTTACAGGCATTTCATCTAATTATGCTAAGACCATCATTAAATAATTGCTTAAAAATCCATTGAGTCCATTTATAAAAATTTGGGTCACATGTTGAAACTTGTTTATCCCAATCAAATGAAAAAGTCCTAAAGATTTTAATTTGTTTTTTAAAATACTTCTATATTTTTTTTTAGTAAAAGTTTCTGGATGATTTCCTGTTTTTATAGCATATTGTTCTGCTGGAAGTCCAAATGCATCCCAACCCATTGGATGAAGGACATTATATCCTTGCATTTCTTTCATACTTGAGAGATAATATCTGTTGCAGTATACCCCTCTGGATGCCCAACATGTAGACCTTGGCCAGATGGATATGGAAACATGTCCAACGTAAAATTTAGGTTTAGAAAAATCCCAAGCATCTGTTTTAAATGTCTTTTCTTCATCCCATTTATCTTGCCATTTTTTTTTCAATCTCTTTAAAATTATAAGCCATATTATCAAACTCCTTTTATATAAAAGTAATTTATTATATAATAAATTATTAGACTAAGATATTAAAAAATTAGACTTTATGGTGAAAGTAATTTTTAATATGAAATAAAATTACTATATTTTTAATTACTTTTTAGTAAACAATAACTAGTCTATATTATATACCATTTAAGCCATAAAATAAAGAAAAAGTTGAAAAAATAAAAAGAAATTTGATATAATAATTATTACGTGAAAAAATTTCACGAACTTTTATAAAAAGGGAGTATAGAGAAAGATGGGTATTATTGTTAAAACAACAGCAGAGTTTGAAACACAGAAAGAAATGCTTTTACGGTCAATAACAAGAGCTGAAAACTTATTACCCCAATGGAAACTATTGGAGAAATTACAAAAAAAGATATAATTCAAGAATTTATTGCATATAATATTCCACGTAGTCCACTACTGTTTTGTGAAAGACAATGTTTTAGAAATATTCTAAAGGGGGGTAAGCCTTGGAAGAACCGAAAAGGAGCAAGCAATAGAAAATCTTGTTAATTTAAAATACGAGATAATAAAGTATATATTTATCATAGTATAAAATAAAATATGATAAAACAGTAGGCGATTATTTCGGAAAATGAAGAGGAAGGATATGTAGAGATTGCAGAACCTGTAGGAATTATAGCAGGAGTAACACCTGTTACAAACCCAACTTCAACAACTATGTTTAAATCTATTATTGCAGCAAAAACAAGAAATGTAATTATATTTGGTTTTCATCCATCAGCACAAAAAATGTAGTGTAGAAGCGGCAAAAATTGTAAGAGATGCTGCAATAAAGCTGGAGCTCCAGAAAATTGTATTTTATGGATAGAAGAACCATCTATTACAGCAACCAATTTTTAATGAACCATCCAGATGTTAATTTGATACTAGCAACTGGTGGAACTGGAATGGTAAAGCTGCATATTCATGTGGAAAACCAGCTTTAGGGGTAGGACCACGGAAATGTTCCTTGTTATATAGATAAAACAGCCAAATTAAAAAACATCTGTTAATGATTTGGTACTTTCAAAATCTTTTGATAATGGAATGATTTGTGCATCAGAACAGTCTGTAATAGTAGATAGAAGAAATTAAAGATGAATTTGAAGATTAATGAGAGAAGCTGGATGTTATTTTTAACTGCAGATGAAACAGAAAAGATTAAAAGGCAGCAATGTTTATAGAAGAAAAAGGTGTGCATTAAATCAGATATTGTAGGGAAAAGTCCATATAAAATTGCAAAAGAAGCAGGAATAGAAATACCAATAGAAACAAAAGTGCTAGTTTTAAAAGAAAACGGTGTAGGGTTAGTTATCCATTTTCAAAAGAAAAATTAAGCCCTGTTTTAGCATATTATATAGTAAATGGAAGAGATGAAGGTATTGAACTTGCAGAAAAAATTAATTGAATTTGGAGGATTAGGACATTCAGCGGTTATTCATGCAGAAGATGAAGAAACTATTTTGAAATTTTCGGAAGTAGTTAAAAGCTGGAAGAATAATTGTAAACTCACCATCAACACATGGTGCTATTGGGGATATTTATAATACAAATATGCCATCACTTACTTTAGGTTGTGGATCTTTTGGAGGAAATTCAACTACTTCTAATGTGTCAAGTGTAAATTTAATAAATGTGAAAAAGAGTAGCAAAAAGGAGAGTTAATATGCAATGGTTCAAAGTTCCAAATAAAATTTATTTTGAAGCAGGCTCTATAGGATATTTAGAAAAAATGCCAAATATAACAAGAGCATTCATAGTAACAGATGAATCAATGGTAAAACTGGGATATGTAGATAAAATTTTATATCATTTAAGAAAAAAAGACAAAGAATATGTTCATTCAGAAATTTTTCAGAGGTTGAATCTGATCCATCGTTTGAAACAATTAATAAAGGCGTAGAAATGATGAAGGAATTTAAGCCAGATGTAATAATTGCATTAGGTGGAGGAAGTCCTATAGATGCAGCAAAGGGAATGTGGTTATTTTACGAACACCCAGAAGCAGACCCAGAAGGTATGAAGCTTAAATTTATGGATATTAGAAAAAGGACATATAAATTTCCATAACTTGGTGAAAAATCAAAAATGGTGGCGATTCCTACAACATCAGGAACCGGTTCAGAAGTAACATCATTTGCCGTATTAACAGATAAAATCCAAAATAAGAAATATCCTCTAGCCGACTATGAGCTAACTCCAGATGTAGCAATAGTAGATCCTGACTTAGTAATGTGCCTAAAAAGATTACAGCAGATACAGGGATGGATGTATTGACACATGCAATAGAAAGTCATATGTATCTAATATGGCATCTGACTATACAGACGGATTAGCAGAAAAAAGCTGCAGACTTGTTTTTAAAAATTTAAGAGAAGCATACAATAATGGAAATAATAAAGGTGGCTAGAGAAAAAAATGCACAATGCAAGTACAATAGCAGGTATGGCATTTACAAATGCTTTTTTAGGAATAAATCATTCAATAGCACATAAAATAGGAGCAGAATTTCATTTACCACATGGAAGAATTAATGCAATTTTATTACCTTATGTTATAAAATATAATAGGTAGTAGACCTACAAAATTTGTATCATTTCCCTAAATATGAATATTTTATAGCAGATGAAAAATACAGCAAGTTAGCTAAAAAGCTAGGATTAAAGGCACAAAAACAGAAGAAAGGAATAAGTTAATTAGAAAAATAAAAGAAATGAATGAAAAATTAAATATACCTAAATCTTTCAAAGATGCAGGAATAGATGAATTGATTATATTGGCAGATAGAGCATTTATAAACTCCAATTTTAGCAAACTCATCACCAGAAGGAGCAAGAGACTACTTAGTACCAAGTAGATTACATCCAGGAGAGTTTTATGCTTTTCCTCAAGCCCCACAGCAGTTTAAACAATTGCTAATGGTTTCTGGATTTAATAAATATTTTCAAATAGCTCCATGTTTTAGAGATGAAGATCCTAGAGCAGATAGAGCACCAGGAGAAATTTTATCAAATAGATTTTTGAAATGAGTTTTGCAGAACAAGAAGATGTATTTAACTATGGAAGAAATTTTTACAACAGTATTTAAAAAGCACACAAATTGGGGGATGTAACAAAACCACCATTTATAAGAATTCCATATAAAAGTCAATGGAAAAATACGGAACGGATAAACCAGATTTAAGAAACCCACTTATAATACAAGATGTAACAGAATTATTTAAAAATACAGAATTTAATGGCTTTAAAGATAAAACAATAAAAGCAATTATAGTACCAAACGGCGCAGAACAAGGAAGAAAATTCTTTGATAATATGAACTGAATTTGCAATAAATGAAAGCGGGAGCTAAGAGGATTAGCTTGGGTAAAACTAGAAGATGGAAACTACACAGGTGGAATTGCTAAATTTATTACAGATGAAAAAGTAAAACAAGGATTAGAAAAATTAGGTAAAAAATGGAGATAGTATCTTCTTTGTAGCAGATGAATTTAAGACAGCAACAAAAAATAGCAGGATTAGTTAGAATTGAGCTTGGGAATAGACTTGATTTAATAGAGAAAAATGTATATAAATTCTCCTGCTTTATAGTTGATTTTCCAATGTATGAAGTTATCAGATGAGGGAACAATAGACTTTAACCATAATCCATTCTCTATGCCACAAGGTGGTTTAGATGCACTAAACAATCAAGATCCATTAGATATTTTGGCATATCAATATGATGCAGTTGCAATGGATATATGAAGTTGCTTCTGGAGCTAAGAAATCACAATCCAGACTTAAATGGTAAAAGCTATTTGAAATTGCAGGTTATACAGAAGAAGATGTAAAAACAAAATTTGGAGCGCTATATAATGCATTTCAATATGGTACACCTCCGCGCAGGAGCAGCACCAGGTTTTAGACAGAATGGTTATGCTAATTGCAGATAGTAAGAACATAAGAGAAGTAATAGCTTTCCCTAAAAACAAAAAGGCAAGAGATGTAATGATGGGAGCACCTAGTAGAGTAAACAAAGCAGCAACTTGATGATGTACATATTATTCTAAATGACAAAAAATAGTTTTAATAATTGTTGCAATTTATGTAAATTTATGGTAGAATATTTGTATATTTTTGTAAGAGAGGTGATAATATGCAGAATAATGCAGATTTAACACTGAAACAATTAATTACAGAAATAAATGTACTATTAAAATGAACTAAAAAAAGAACAAATAGAAATGTCAAAAAAGTCGAAAACAATCACAAAGTTAATATGCAAAAATTCTCCAAATTAATTGAATTTAATGAGATTTGCGATATGACAAATCAAATATTTGAAAGAAGACTTTATGCTATTGAAAATAAATTAAATAGCATAATAGAAAAGAAAAGGGTTAAATAATTTCTAACAAAAGTTGAAATGGGATTAGCTCCATTTCAACTTTTTAAAGGCTAAAAAAGAGTATGTGCAAAATATAAATAATAAGGAGACAAAGTAATATGAAGAATGAAAAAACTATAAAAATTTTATGTTGCTCTTTGGCTTGCAAAACTTTCTCTACTAAGGTATTAAAAGTTATTAAAAAGAAATGCTACGTCATTTCCAGGAGATTTGGCAATAAAGATATGTCCTAATTTTTTTAGGAATATTAGAAAAGCCAGAGATAATAATTGGAGTAACAGGAACAAATGGTAAAACAACAGTATCAAATATGATAAATGACATTTTAATAGATAATTGATATGATTTAGTAAATAATAAATATGGTTCAAATATAGATAGAGGAATAACTACAACATTAATAAATGCTGCAAATTTACATGGAAAGACAGATAAAAATTAGCAGTACTTGAAATAGATGAAAGAAGTGCAAACAAAGTATACCCATACTTAACACCAAATTATTTAATTTGCACAAACATTTTAGAGATTCATTAATGAGAAATGGACATACAGAATTTATAGCAGATATTTTAAACAAATATATTCCAAAAGAAACTATAATGATAGAAAATGCAGATGACTTAATATGTTCTCATATAGCAGAAAACAACAAAAAAATATATTTTGGAATAGACAAATTAGATACAGACACAGAAAATTTTGAAAAACAGAACAAGGGACATTATGGTATGCCCAAAATGTTATTCAAAATTAGAATATGACTATGTAAGATATCATCACATAGGAAAAGGCACATTGCCCAAATTGTGATTATAAACACCAGATGCAGATTATTTAGCAACAAAATTAGATTTACAAAATATGAAAATGACAATAAAAACACCAAAATGGAGAAGAAAGAATATATATTAATAACAAACAATATTATTAATATTTATAATATTGTAGCTGTTATTGCACTACTTAAAGAATTTGGTTTAAACTATGAGCAAATAAATACATCACTTGCGAAATTAAAATAGTAGAAACAAGGTTTAGTGATGAAATTTATAATGGAGTAAGAATTGTAACACATTTAGCAAAGGGGATGAACCCTATTGCATGTTCAAGAGCTTTTGATTATGCAAGAAAGGAGCCTGGAAATAAGGCAGCTATAGTAATTGTAGACGATTTACATGAAGAAAAATTTGGATCAGAAAATACATCATGGCAATATGATACAGATTACGAATTTCTAAACGACCAATCAATAAAACAAGTAATAGTAGCAGGGCCAAGATATTTGGATGCTAAAGTAAGACTTCTTATGGCAGGTGTACCAAACGAAAAATAGTATGTAAAAAGACGAAATAGAGGCAACACAAGGACTAAACTTAAATAATATTGATTCTGTATTTATTTTACATGATTTATACTCAATAGAAGAAACAAAGAATATAAAAATGCAGTAAAACAATTAATTGATAAGAAAAGGAAATGAGTCAAATGAAAATTGAAGTTTTATTTCCAGAAGTTGCAAACCTATATGGAGATTTAAGTAATATAGAGTATTTAAAAAAATGCTTAAACGATGATGTAGAAATTATAGAAACATCTTTAAATGATGAGCCAGCATTTGTAAAAACAAAATGATATAAACTTAATATTTATGGCAGGAATGACAGAAAAAAAGTCAGGAGATAGTTATAAAAAAGTTAAAACCATATGCAGATAGAATGGAAGAACTAGTGGATAAAAACCAACCTATTTTACTATTAGGAAATGCTATGGAAATTGTAGGAAAGTTTATAGAAAATGAAGATGACAGCCAAATAAGGGCAGTTGGATTATATTTTTTATTCTCATAGAGATATGATGCATAGATATAGTGGCTATTATTTAGGAAAACACAAAGGCATTGAAATAGTAGGATTTAAAAGCACAATTTACAACAACATATGGAAATAATGACGAATGCTATTTTGCAGAAACTGAATTAGGAATGGGAATAAATATTGGTACCAAATATGAAGGTGTACAAAAAAAAATAATTTAATATCAACATCTATTTTAGGTCCAATACTAATTTTAAATCCACTATTTACTAAAGAATTGTTGAAAACCATGGGTGTAAAAGAACCAAAATTAGCATTTGAAGAAGAAGTTATGGCAGCATATAATGAAAGATTAAAGAAATTTAAAAAATGGCAGAAAAAGAGAAGAAAAAAAAAAGAATCAAGAATAATAAATATAGATATAAATAGAAATATAGTTATATAGAGATATAAAAATATAGATATATAATTATATGGAAATAAAAATATAAGTATAATAAATAAAAAGTAAAATTAATGAAAGAGAAAAAATGATTAAATATTATAGTAAAATTGTAAAGAAAAAATAAGAAATCCCCTAAAAGCTACAGCTTTAAAATAAGGGGATTTTAATTTATTCTTGCTTTTTAATAGCGTTGTGGTATAAATATGTTGACATAGTATAATACCAAATTTGTCTAAAAAAGGAAGGCAAAATGAATAATATTAAAAATTATAATTTAGAAGATTTAAAACAGGAAATGATTTCCATAGGAGAAAAACCATATAGAGCAGAACAAATATTTAGTGGATATACATAGATAAAGTAAAATCATTTGAAGAAAATGACAAATTTGTCTTTAGAACTTAGAAAAAAATTAGAAGAAAATTACACAATGTGTAATTTCGAAATTATTAAAAACAAGAATCTTCAGATGGTACAAAAAAATATTTATTTGATGTTTTAGATGGAAATGCAATTGAAACTGTTCTCATGGAATATAACAGTTGGAAAACAATATGTGTTTCATCGCAAATTGGCTGTAAAATGGGGTGCAAATTTTGTGCATCAACAGGAATACCATTTATAAGAAATTTAACAGCAGGAGAAATTGTAGAACAAATTTTAGCAGTAGAACAAGATATTAAAGATAGAATTTCTAATGTGGTTTTTATGGGAATAGGAGAACCATTAGATAATTACGAAAATGTTATAAAAGCAATAAAAATTATAAACAATCCTAAAAAGGAATAAATATAGGTGCAAGGCATATTAGTGTTTTCTACTAGTGGCTTAGTGCCAAGAATATACGATTTAGCAAACGAAAATATTCAATGCACATTATCAATATCGCTTCATGCAACAACAGATGAAAAAGAAGTAGCATGATGCCAGTAAATAATAGATATAATATAAAAGAGCTAATGCAAGCATGCAGAGATTATATTGAAATAACAAATAAAAGAATTTCGTTTGAATATGCTTTGGCAAAAGACAATAACGACAATTTAGATGATGCTAAACAGTTAATAAATTTATTAAAAGGTATGTTATGCCATGTAAATCTAATACCAATAAATAAAATAGAGAATGGAAAATTTACAAAGAGTTCTAATGAAAATATTATTAAATTTAGAGATTATTTAAATGAACATGGCATTGTTGCAACCATAAGAAGAGGGTCTGATATAGATGCAGCATGTGGACAACTTAGAAGAAAAAAAATATCAAAGACATGAGGAAATGTTAATTTGCAAAACAGACATTGGAAGAAAAGCTAGAATAATAATCAAGACTTTTATTATATTTCAAACTCAGGAGATGTACAGAATATATATATTAGCAGATGGAATGGGTGGATATAATGGAGGAGAAATTGCAAATAAGAATGGCAGCTGAGTCAGCAAAAATTATATAAAATCTAACTTTGAGAAAATGGTAGAAACAATTAACGAAAGAAAGCAAAAGAGGATAATAAAAATATAGAAAAAATTTTAAAGTTAGTTGGAATATGCAAATCTGGTAGTTTATGAAGAAGCAAAAAAATCCAGAATTAGAAGGAATGGGTACTACTTTAGACGTAATGTTTAATATATAATAATAAGATATATATTGGACATATTGGTGACAGCAGAGTTTATAGAATTAGAAAAGGGAATTATAAGAAAACTTACAAAAAGACCATAGCTATGTTCAAAACATTAGTAGAAGACGGAAAAATAACTAAAGAAGAAGCTATAGTCACCATCCAAAAAAAAAATATGCTTACAAAAGCTTTAGGATGTACATCCAACATAGACCCAGACTTATATACTAAAACATTTATTAAAAATGATATAATTTTAATGTGTTCAGATGGTCTAACAAATATGGATTAGAGAAGAAACAAATATAAAATAATTAAACAAGAAAAATAAAAAATGCTATAGAAAATTTAGTTAAACAAGCAAATGAAAATGGCGGATTATGGACAACATTATAGTTGTTATTATAATGAGGGAGAAAATATTTATGGATATAATAGGGAGAACAATAGGAAATAGATATGAAATTATAAGAAAAATAGGTGTTGGAGGAATGGCAACAGTATATGTTGCAAGAGACAAGTTTTTAAATAGAAATGTAGCTGTTAAAGTTTTAAGAGATGAATTTACAACAGATGATGAATTTATAAAAAAGATTTAATTCAGAGGCTCAGTTCCAAAGAACTCAATTTAATGTTTCGTAATGCAAGAAAAACCAATAGAACCAATAAAATTAAATCCGACAATTCCATATGCAGTTAATAAAATTATCATGCTAAAACAATGCATAAAATTATCAAACGAAGATGGAACAAGTGCTACAGCAAATTTGGATTTAGCAAGCGGTGCTCTATAAAATTTGGAACAAATTGGAGATTTTGTAGAGCAAAAGACTGGATTTACACAATCAATATACACAAGAATTCCTACTTTGGGAGAAACAGGAGAATATATAAAATAATGACCCTATAGCTTTAAAGAGATATGCAAGAAACAAATAGAAACAATAAAATTAAAATGAGCAAAAAAAAAAAGCAATAATAATAACAGTAATTATCTTGGGAATAAATATTATTGCCTGTAATAGAAGATTTTTTTAGATGAAAAACAATTATGGATTGAGGGTGTTCCAAAGATGTAGACCTTCCTAACCTAGTAGGAAAAAATTGGAAGAAGCAAATAAAGAAATAGAAAAAACAGATATTAAACTTGAGAAAAACAGAAAGAATTTAATGCAGATGTAGAAGCTGGAAAGATTATTTCTCAAGAACCACCATATATAGATGGATATACAGTAAAAGAAAATTCAACTATAAAAATAGTAATAAGTAAAGGAACAGAAAAAAAGCAATAGTAGAGAAAATGTAAAAGGTAAAACATATGAAGAAGCGGCACAAATATTGGATAATGCAAATTTAAAAGTTGAAAGAATTGACCAAACTAGTAAAACTGTAGAAGCAGGAATTGTTATAGACCAAAAGACCCTGCAAATTTGGTGACAAAGAAGTAAATGGGGAGATACAGTTAAATTATATATAAGTAGTGGAACTGGAATAAAACAAGTAGAAGTAGAAAGTGTAATAGGGAAAGTCAGAAGAGGCTGCAAAATTCTATATTAACTAAAGCAGGACTAAAAGTAAATATTGGATATAAGGAAGATTCAAGCAAACCAACAGACACAGTATTAAGTCAAGACCCTGCACCAGGAGAAAAAAGTAGATGAAGGAACTACAATTACTATAGTAGTAAATAATTATAAAAAACCACAAACGGCAACTATATACGTAAATGTAAAAAGACTTAGTTCCAAAAGTTTACAAGGCTCTGAAACTACAAATACAACAGAGGGGGAAACAGCAAAAGAAGTTAAAGTACAACTTACAGTAGGAGAAGGAGCAGCAACAAACAACTACAACAAGTGCAGATACTCCTAGCCTTAAAAATAGATATTCAAGGGAACAGGACAGGTAGAGATAGCATTAAAAAATTAGTAGTAGTACTGACAATGAAATATATACAAGAAGTATAATATTTTGACTTTGATACACAAACTTCTTATACATTTAAAAAAAAGGTTAATAAAAAATATATAATGCAACTAGAATAAAGCAGATTATTTTATCTGCTTTATTTTATCAAAGAAACAAAAAAATAATAAACTAAATGTATACTTAGATAAGAGGAGGGAATGCATATGGTAGAGATATCTGCATCTGTATTAGGATTAAAAAAACAAATGCTATAAAAAGCAATTATATGATTTAGAGGTGTCTGGAATAGATTATTTTCATATAGATGTAATGGATGGCGAATTTGTAAAAAACAATACTGTAGATAGAATGGTAGAATATTGTGAATATTTAAATAGTATAAGTTTATTGCCATTAGATGTTCACTTAATGGTAAAAGATATAAAAAAATTTGTTAATAAATTTATAGTATTTGAACCGAACAATATAACATTTCATTTTAGAAGCATGTAAGGATGAAAACAAGTAAAAAGAACTAATAAAATATATAAAGAACAATAATTGTAAAGTTGGTATATCTATTAGTCCAAGACTAACATAGAAGAAATATATAGATATTTGCCATACATACATAATTGCTTAGTAATGACTGTAGAGCCTGGAGAGGGTGGACAAGCTTTAATTCCAGAGACAATAGACAAAATTAATAAATTATATAAATATGTAAAAAGAAAACAGAAATAGACATAGATATTAAAGCAGATGGAGGAATTAACTTAGATACAGCCAATAAAAGCAAAAGAGGCAGGAGCAAAATATACTTGTGGCAGGTACTTCAATTGTGCAGTCTAATAACTATACAGAAACAGTAAAAATTAAAAAGTGCTTGTTAATTTGGTTTAGAAAACATAAAATTTAAAAATACAAAAAAGTAGCAATGAAATGCATAAATAATTAAAAAGTTAAGAGTATATAGAATAATTTGTGTAAAGTTAAAAAATAAACCTTCTTATGATAAAATAAAAATGTCATAAGGAGGTTTTATAAATATAGAAAGAAAAAAAAATAAGTGAAGAAAAAGAAAATTAATACAAAATTTATCAAAAGTAATGAATTAAAAACAGCAGGAGATATTCAAGAAGCAATAAAAGATTTGTTTAAAGATACAATCCAAAAATGTTAAATGCAGAATTAACAGAACATCTAGGATATGAAAAAAATGAATATACAGATAATAATGATAATTACAGAAATGGATATTCACAAAAAGTAGTTCATTCTTCTGAAGGAGATATCACATTAAATGTACCAAAGAGATAGACAAAGGGACATTTGACCCAATAGTAGTAGAAAAAGGACAAAAAGATATATCCAGTATAGAACAAAAAAAATAATCAAAATGTACGCAAAGAGGATTTTTCAAATCAAAAAATATATGAAGAAATGCAAAAGAACTCTATGGGTAAAAAGGTAAGTCCAGATATGGTAACAGCAATAACAGATAAAATCATTCAGAGATAAAAGAATGGCAGAAAAAGACAATTAGAAGAACAATATGCGATAGTATTTGTAGATGCAACATATTTTAATGTAAAACAAGATGGAATAGTAGTAAAAAAAGGCAGTATATATAGCATTAGGAGTAACAATGACAGGTGAAAAAAGAAATACTAGGTTTTTACATAGGAGATTCAGAAAGTGCAAAATATTGGACAAGTATATTAAACGAACTAAAGAATAGAGGGTAAAGGATATATAATACTATGCGCAGATGGATTAAAAAAGGATTAAAAAAAGCAATTGGTACAGTTTATCCAACAACTGAATTTCAACGTTGTATAGTGCATATGATAAGAAATACACTACAATATGTATCATATAAAGATAGAAAAGAACTAGCAAAAAAGATTTAAAACAAATATATCAAGCTCCCAATGAAGAAGTTGGATATAATAATTTAATTGAACTAGAAGAAAAATGGAAAGCCAGAAAGGTATCTTTAGACAACTGGATAAATAACTGGGATAATATACAACCATTCTTTAAATATGGACCTGAAACAAGAAAGATAATGTATACAACAAATGCAATAGAAAGTTTAAATAATTGTTACAAAAAATTAAACAGAGGACGTAGAGTCTTTCCAACACAACAAGCATTAGAAAAAAGCTTGTATTTATCAACAAAAATAATTACAGAAAAATGGACAAGTAGATATCAAAATTGGGGAGTTACGATTTCAGAATTACATACATTTTTTTCCAGACAGAGTAAATATTAATTAATGGTAATAATTACCATATTAATATAAAAATAAAGCATGTTAAAATTTAGATTTCAACATGCCTTGTTAATTGAACCTTGACAATTTAATATGTCATACGATAATATATATTTAACTTAAAAATGTAAGTTTGTCAATGCAATTTTAAAATTTTTTTAAAATTATCATAAGAAGTCTAAAGTTTACACAAACTTTCCGATATACTCAAAGTTAATAAAAAATACTTAAAATTATATGTTATATAATAGAAATTATAAAAATAGTAATTTAAATAGTAAATATACTTTTACAATGCAATAAAAATAAAAACTCTTTTCAAATCAATTATTGAAAAGAGTTTTTATTTTATATATTTTTAATTAGTTTTACTTATTTTCTTCTTTTATCTTTTTTGTTTTAGATTTTTTTTCACTTTTTGTTTTCTTTTTTTATTTTCAGTAGAGTTAGATTTCTCTACTTTTTTTGTTTCAACATTGCTGTTTTTTCAGTTTTTTACTAGTTTCTTTTTATCTGTTTTTTCAAACTTTTTACTAAATATAGTAGATAAAACTACACCAAATCCAACTACTACAAAGAATATTTTTGCATATCCTCCTACTGCAGGGATTATTGTTAGTGCATACATTACTAAAGCAGAGAATTGTAAATAAAGCTAATTGCCATTTCTTTTTGTAAAGTTAAATTTATCAACTAAATATTTTGCAATTGCAATTGCAAAGAAAGAGAAAGCAAGTGAAACTAAAATTCCATAAATAACTGCAAAAAGTGTCATAGCTAAAGGTAATGTTACAGATAAAGTCATAAGAAGTACTACAATAAATGGAATTAAAGCAATTCCTAAAATACCAACACCAGTTGTAGCAAAAGGTCTTTCTATTAAGTTATATTTTGCTCTATCTATAGCTTTTGGTGTAAAGAAAATTAAGAATAATACAACAACTAAAACAAATATAGCTGTAGCTACAAATCTAATTACATAATTTAAAACTAATGTACTGGTGTCAACAGTTGTATCTATTTTTTGATAATTAACATCACCTTTAATTATTCCATCTGGGATAGTAGCTTCATTAACAGATGTATAATTAAAAAGAACCATATACTAAAGTTTTTGAATTATTTGGGAAGTTTAGTTCATTAGCTGTTACAAATACATCTCTTTGTACTCTACCTTCAAAAGTAATTTTATTAGAATATGAAGCCATATCTCTGTAGATAATAGCAGATTGCCCTAATGTTAAGTCTGTTGAAAGAGAATAAAGATTATAAACTGTACCATTAACAATTAATTCTTTTGCTAAAACAAATAAGTTATTATAAATTATAGCATTTTCATCAATTATAACTTTGTTGCCAAGTACAAATAAATCTCCATTAATTTGACCAGTTACATTAATTGTGTCTCCCATTGCAAATGAATTACCATCTACTAGTTTGTTTAATTTAACATTTTGCCCTGCAGCAAAATAGTCTGATATAAATTGTATTTTCATTTGCATTTTTCGTTAGAGGCATTTTCATTGCTTGCTTCTCCATTTGTCTCATTTGAAACGGTCTGGTTAGTTTTTACCTTCTGTATTTAAACTTGTAGTAACAGCTTCTTCTGTGTTACCTTTAGTATTGTTAGCAGGGGGTGTAGAAGCCATACTAATAGTAGAAAATAAAATTATAAAAGCAAAGGCAAATACTAAAATTTTGTTTTTTAATTTCTCCATAAAAATTCCATTCCTTTCTTATTTTGATTAAAAGCACATATAGATATGAAAAAAATTTTAACTATATTTACTTTATTAAATAAATTATATTAATAATATATAACGTTAAAATATCTTTGTCAAATAAAATTTAAGTTAAATTTTTGATACACTTTCTTTAAAAATTTACAACAATTCTTTACAGGACAAATGCTACACTTAGGGTTTTGCAGCTGTACAAATATTTCTACCATGCCATACTAAAACATGGTTTACATCTTTGTAGTATTTATTAGAAATGAGTTTTAATAAATCTTGCTCTATTTTTGTAGGCTCACTCTCAGAAGAAAGACCAATTTGTTAGAAATTCTTTTAGCATGAGTGTCTACAGCAATTTCCTTGCGGTTTATTAAAAGCTTCTAGCATAATTACATTAGCACTTTTTCTTCCAACACCAGGAATAGACATAAGTTCTTCCATAGTCTCAGGAACTTTACCTCCAAAATTATTTTACAATTTTTCTGCTGCAAGTTTTAAATTTTTTGATTTAGTTTTATAAAATCCACATGGATGTATTAATTCTTGTAAATTTTCAATTGGCATATTTACAAAATCTATTGCATCTGGATATTTTGCAAAAATAGAGGGTGTTGTTTTATTTATTCTCGTTCATCTGTGCATTGGGCAGATAAAACAACAGATACTAAAATTTGAAATGGAGTTTCAAAATCTAAACTACATTTAGCATCTGGATAAAAATCAATTAATGTTTTTATAATTTTTTCTGCATCTTGTTTGTTCATAAAATAATTCATTCCCTTACATATTTAATTTTACATATTAATTGTAATTCAAATATTCACGAATTGCAATAAAAAATAATATAATATAAATAACAGAGGAGGTAATAGATTATGATAAATGCACAAAAAAAAGACTATAGCTGTTTGTTTAATTGGGCTTGGTTTGGGAATATTATTAGTTCTATTGCTTCCAATATCAGGTTGGCTATTTACAATAGGAATAGTTATTATTGCCGTTGGAATTATGTGGATAACATGTTAGCTTAGAAGGGATGTGAAACATATGACTATAGTCGTAAAGAAAGTTCCAAAGTTTTTAAGGGGAATAGTAAAACTTATATTTGGAATAAAAGATAAGAATTAATAATACATAAGAAAATATAAAATGATACAGAAATAACGGTGTAACAAAAATAAGTAGATAAAATAAATTTACTTTGTTTAACAAAATAGTTTATTTTATCTACTTTTTTTATATTTTATAAATATTTTTATAATGTATATAATTTACCAAATTATATAAAACAATTAAAACATATAATAAGAGCTTTAATTATTTTAAGCTCTTGTAACTTTTTCCAGAACGTAAACATTTTGCACATACTGAAATTGTTTTTGTTTGTCCATCTACTATAGCTTTAACTCTTCTTAAATTTGGTTGGAAAGTTCTATTTGCTCTTCTACTTACATGTGAACGAGCTATACTAATTTTATTTCCGTGTGATAATTCTTTTTCACAAATTGTACATTTTGCCATTTAAATTGCACCTCCTATACGGTATTACTAAAATCGACTATATAATACTATACCATAAAAAATAAAAAAAGTGCAATACCTTACAAAGGATTTTTTTAATAACGGTTAATAACTCTAGATATAAAAGTAAATTTAAGCCAATTGAAAAATTAAAAGTAATGAAGTAAAAACTAAATATCAATTTTAAATTAAGTCATTTTATTAGACGATGTAACAAAAATGTAACAAAAATGTAACAAAAAAATAGTGTTGACTAATAAATTACAAAATGATATATTTGTTCTATATAATAAATCAAAAAGAATAAATAGTTCTATTTTTCAAACTTTTGTATAAAAGTGTAAAAACAAATAAAACTAAAGGTAAATAATAAAATAACTTAAGAAAGGAATAAAATACTATGATAAAGGCTGTAACCCTTGCAGGGAGTACACACACACAGATAGTTTTAGAAAAATAAGAAAAGGCGAAAAAAGCTTTTATTAATGATATAAAAATATTAATAAAAAAGATGACAGACTATAAAAATAGCCTGTTATTTTTTGCGTGCAAAAAAAAAAGGTTGTTAGAACAACCTTTTTTATAGACCATAACAAGAATAAAAAATAAATCTATTATTAATTTTTTTGAATGTATAAATTTTTAAGTAGAAAAAGGGAGTGCATATTATGAAAAACAAAGGTGTAACATTAATATCATTAGTAGTAACAATAGTAGTACTGTTAATATTAGCAGGAATAACAATAGGAACAATATTTAATGACAATGGAATAATAAAGAAAGCCCAAGAAGCAGCAAATGCAACAGAAGAAGCAGCGAAAAATGACCAAGCAGCAATAAATGGACTTTTTAAATGAAATGGATAGTATAATAAACGGAATAGGTGGAGGAAATGTACCAATAATAGGAAGTATAAACGGAAAAATAACATGGAGTACAGGTTCAGCAACACTAACATTAACAACAGATGTAGAAGGAGTAACAATACAATATAGAAAAAATAGTGAAAGTAATTGGACAAATTATACAAGTGCAGTACCAAGTTTATTACATGGAGATAAAGTATATGCAAGAGGAATAAAAGGTGGAGAAACAGTAATAAATGAAAAAGAGTTTAAAATACAAGATACAATA
>VOFC01004018.1_pt1 | contig 39174 bp, 48 predicted proteins | sample 5384161 | NCBI WGS metagenome assembly VOFC01 (sample SAMN12384722, study PRJNA508395) | human gut metagenome | isolation source: healthy gut B | host: Homo sapiens
TCTCGTGAACCACGATCTTCTCAATAAACAGCCGCAGCATCTCCGGCGTCAGCTCCGTGATATCCGTATACCGCTTCGCTTATCAAGGAAGCTGTCCGTCCCGCTCACCGTTTCCCGCAGACGCTGGATCTCATTCTCTTTCTGTGGGATTCCGACAGTGATGAGGCTCTGTTCTTCCGTGTAGCTGCCGGACAGCATCTGGAACTGCTCTGTTGTGATGCGGCCCAGCACGCTGTCCTCATACAGCTTTTTGAAGATCGCATCCAGTTCTGCTTTCCGCTTCCGCATGGCTGCCAGTTCTTTCTCCTGCCTGCGGATCTCCCGCTGAAGTTCGGCGGACTGCTTGCTGCCAATGTAGGCGGCGAACTTTTCCGGATGTTCCCGCGCCGCGCTCGTCACCCGGCGCAGGTCCTCCAGTACGATCTCGTCCAGAACACACTCCCGGATGTAGTGGCCCGTGCAGGCTTCCCCGTCCTTCTTGTAGGTGCGACAGGTAAAGTGATTGTAGCTGGCGGACATGGTATGCGCCCGGTGCAGCACCATGTTGGAGCCGCAGTCGGCACAGAACACAAGACCGGAGTACTTGCTCTGTTCTTCCATCTTGCTCAGACGGCGCTTGTTCTTCCGCACTCTCTGTACCATATCCCAGACCTCCCGTGTAATGAGGGCGGGATGGGTGTTCTCAAAGACCAGGCATTCCTCTCTTGGATGTTCGACCCTCCGCTTGTCCTTGTAGGATCTGCTGCTGTGCTTCATGTTGATGGTATTGCCCAGATAGATCTCGTTTTCCAACATATCCGCTACTGTATCCCCAGACCAATGATATGGGCGCTGGGTATCCAATCCCGTATGAGTCATGCCGTACCTGGTGTAGGCGTACATGGTGGGCGTCAGGATCTGCTCTTTCTTGAGAATGCGGGCAATTTGGCTGGGACCGCTGCCGCCGGCGCACATGGCAAAGATCCTGCGGACGATAGCTGCCGCCTCTTCGTCCACGATTAGGTTCTTCGTGTCCGGGTCCTTTCGGTAGCCGTAAGGCGCTCTGGTTCCTAGCCGTTCCGCCCCGTTCCGCCTTGGCCTTCAGCACCGCACGGATCTTCCGGCTGGTGTCCCGAATAAACCACTCGTTGAACAAATTCTTGAACGGCATGAGGTCATTGCTCTCGCTGCTGTCGGTATCCACATTGTCATTGATGGCAATGTAGCGGACGCCGAACATGGGGAAGCGTTCCTCGATGTAGAGGCCCGTGTGGAGCTGATTTCTACCGAGGCGGCTGAGATCCTTGGTCACGATGATCCCGATCTCGCCGTTTTCCATGTCTGAGATCATCTGCTGGAACGCCGGTCTTTGGAAGTTTCCTCCCGAAAAACCGTCATCCACATAAAAGCAGGGGCTGGGGAAATGGTGATCTTCCGCGAATTTCTGCAAAATAGCTTTTTGATTTTGGATCGAGTTGGAATCGCCCTCTATCCCATCATCCTGGCTGAGACGGCAGTACAGGGCGGTTTTCCTGATTTGGTTTGACTGATTCATACAGTCCTCCTTTTCTTTGTCAAACCGTTCAGAGCATTGCGACACCACAATACCCCGAACGGTCTGAAATGTCCAGCACTTTACGCACACAGCTTTCCCTGCTGGAAGTCCAGTTCCGCCAGGGCTTTCAGCTTGTCCTCCACAGTTTCACTGCCGTGCCGTGGAAACACGGAGATGACTCGAATCTCCCGCCCGCAGGCTGTCTGCATCCGCTCCACGGTGATATGCTCCTTATCGATGGTGATATTGGCTTTAGTTCCCGATAGCGTTCCAGCCTTAGGAATTGTTCCTCTGTCATCCGGACAGAGATGCTTTTGCTGTTGTCCCGCAGTTTCCCTCTGGGAAGCGGCTTTTTGCGCTTATGGCGCACGGGTGAACCCCTCCTTCCTGACCTCGTATGCTGCCTGGGCAATGTCCTTCAGACAGTCGAGTGCTTGCTGGAGCCCCTCTGCCGTGCCATATCCGCTGTTGAAGGCACGAGCCACGGTGTTGATCTCCCGCCCCCTTCTGATTGAGCAGGCAGAGAAAGTCCGGCATGACGCCGTTCCGACTGATGATGGGACGATTGTCGGCGAGCTGCTCCATAAGCCATGCGTTGGCGGAAAGCCCTGCCGCCCTGCTTCGTTCCATGAGCCGACTGTATTCTTCGGCACTCATGCGGACGCAGGTCCGATGTGTCTGTTTGTTCATAAACCACCTCCAGACCGCTTCCGGCAATGTTGCCGAGAGCGGTTTTCTGTTTTTTCAGATACCCCCTCACTACCCCTCCCGAAAAAACAGCGTGGTGAATACCCCGGAATCAAAAGCTCCTGCAAAAGATTTAAGGTCAAGGGTGTGCAATAGACACCCTCGCCGTCCAATCAAGGGTGTCTTATTGACACCCAAAGCGAAAAAATCGGCAGACAGACCCTTATAAAGTCTGCCTGCCGATGGTAACATACCACAAATCGAAGAAGGAGGCATGGAACATGATGTATGCTGTTTTATCATTGGGGCTGGCGCTGCTGGGAGGGATCATCCGTCTGGCACAAATGTTGCGGTTGTCTGCGCCGCTGCTGTACGGTGCACTGGTAATCACGGTATTCCGCCCGTGGTATCTGACCCATACCGCTCTGGCGGACGGCATTTTCCTTGTGCTGGTGGGTCTTGCGGCGCTGTCATGGGTGGTAACGCTAATTCGAGCGGTGCGGGAGATGATCTGGTAAAGTAAGGGTTGGCAAGATTGCCAACCCTTACTTTAGACAACTTTGTCATTTTTGCACTCACTTTCCGGCAATGCTGCCGAGAAGTTCCCGCCCGCGGGCGGCATGGGGAAAGTCTGACCGGGTTCGGAGATTTCACCGAACCCGGTTTTCAGCGTATACCGCTTTTGACAATGTGCGTTTCGGACGGCCGCCACTGGTGCAGCCGAAGGAGTTTCCCGCTGTGCATCAGGCGTGGCTGAAAAAGGAAATCTCCGCACGGGAGGCCGCACGGAGATTAAGCGTTACCCACAAAACATTTCTCAGATGGGTACATAAACTGTAAAAAATGGTGAAGAAAGTACCATTTTGTACCCGGATTGAAGGATTCTGGGGACAGACAAACAGGGAAAACTATAGTATAAAAAGAAAGGTACTGGGTCAGGCTGCACCGCCCGGCCATCAAATCAATCTATATAGCTTACTATACTTCGCAGCATCTTTTCAAGGCGGAATTTCACAGCAAGTGGGAAAAACGCGGACATTGCGGGCAAAACAGCGGGCTGCCTGCCGGAGCGTTGCCGACTTGATTTTGGGCGGCGAAATCTGTTCGTTCGCCCTTGTATTATCTTGTGGCATATGGTAAATTAATTGTGTATCGATATGAATCGTTGTGCAGCCGCGATGAGGAGGAACCTCATCATCCGAAAGCGGAATGAACCCGCGTGTTCTGATCCGTTTGTTAAACAACAGGCGTGCATTGGCGTGCCCGGCCCGGCATAGAGCGAGACAGACACATCGATCCATGTTCTGAACAGCAGGGCGCTGCGTGAAAGGAGACTCCGGTTTCCCTTTCACAGATACGCACCTGCGGGATTGCAAGGAGGTGATTGCAGGAAAGGCAGACCTGCACCCAGCGCGTCCGATTTCCTGCGCCCATGATCCGCATGTGAACAATTGGCACTCGAATGACAGACAGCAACATTTCAAAATCAGAGGGAGGATAATGAACATGAAAAAAACGCGTGCTGAGCGTCCTGCTTTGCCTGGCAATGGCAGTGGGCATGCTCCCCACAATGGCGTTAGCCAGTGAGAGCGATACCGAAACGGTATTTCCCTACACCTATGCAACCGAAAACGATGAGACCGCCGAAAAGGTTTCCCATCCGCAGGTAGCCCCCAACTCCAAGTATGAGGGCAACAGAAGAAACGACGGCGTTGTGGACTACATCGGCAACGGCCAGATCGCGGCCAACGGCGGCTACGGCGACGATTCCGGCTGCCGCGGCCAGTCTTATTCCTGGTCTGCCATGGCCTATGGCGACTGGATCTACACGGGCCTTCTCTACAACGCCCTGGGCCAGACCGTCCAGATGATGGACAGCGGCCTCGGCCACAAGTTTGACCCCGAGCTTCTGCCCGCGATCCTGAATACCATCTACAACGGCGACTATTTCATAAAGGAGGAGGACGGTAAAGAGCCCGGCGGCGCACTGGTCAAGATCAACACCAAGACCGGCCAAGTAGTGCCCCTGATGTCCAAGACCGCTGGCAAATACAGAGTGAAGGATAACGTCAGCTTCCGCAACGCTGTGGAATATAACGGCAAGTTCTATTTCTGCGGCTCGGTCGATCACGCGCCCCAGATCTGGCAGGTCGATCCCAAAACGGACGAGTGCAAGATGGTCTACGGCATGGATATCAGAGAGTTCTACGAAGGCTTCCGGCAGCACATCTCCGCCGGCATCCGCGGAATGTGTGTCTATAACGATGAACTGATCGTCAGCTGCGTGATGAAGAACAAAGACGGCGTCTTTGCCCCGCAGATCTGCTCCACAACCGATCCGGAAAAGGGCTTCACGGTCATTGCAACGCAGAAGGACCTGTTCGATTATCCCGCCTTCCATTTCTCGGACAGCATCTACGGCGGCTCCATCTGGGAGATCGTGGAGTTCAACAACAAGCTCTATGTCTCCATCTGCACCGGCACGGAGAAGAACAAGCCGGATGAGAACACCATGCAGTCCTTCGCCATCGTCTGCGGCGAGAAGGATGATAGCACTGGCAAATGGACATGGACTCCGGTCGTTGGTGACAAGAATGACGGCGCAAAGTACACCTTCGGCATCGACCCCGAGCGTACCTGCTCCGGCGCGGGTGTCCTGACGGTGTATAAGGATCATCTCTACATCGGTGAATACAACGATGAGGAGATTGCGCTGATGCAGGTCATGTTCAACCTCGACTGTGGCTTCATGAACGAGAACCTGAAGCAGTCCGTCAACCTCTACCGTATGAACACAGATGAGGACATTGAACTGGTTGTCGGCGATCCGACGGAGATGTTCCCCAATGGCGGCAGTTCTGACATCGGTTCCGGCTTCGGCCACAATGAGAACCAGTACATCTGGCGCATGACCGTTCATAACGGCAAGCTCTACTGCGGCACCTTCGACACCAGCAGCCTGCTGGAGCCGATCGGCCAGTTCTCAAACGGCGATCTTGCCCTCTGGGAGCCGGTGCAGTGGAACAGACTCTTCAACTACATCCGCGAACTGCTGAAGCTGACGTGGGACAAGTATGGCACGCTGCCCATTGCCGAGATGAGCAAGGAGGAGCAGACCCGCGAGGATATCCGTGAGCTGTTCGCATTCTTCGATTCCACCTCCCTCGCCGCGATCTCCGACGATGATACCGTGCTCCCCGGCGCAGGCATCGACGCCGAGTATGACCTGCTGGCCCAGATTTTCAGTGATCTCCCGAAGGAGTGCTTTAAGGGTGACGAAGACACTCTGGTTGCGGAACTGTGCGATATTTTCGACGAAGACGCAGCAGTTTATGACCGGGGCGACAACGTTGGGGACGATGCTATGAATGTCTTCCCCGAGTTTGACTGGGGCGACAACGTTGGGGACGATGATATGCAGGTTCTTCCCGACTCTGGAAAGCTCGAACAGATGAAGAAACTGGCGCAGTCCATGGAGAAGCTGATCGAACTGACCAAGAAGATCATTGTTACCGCCCAGTACATGAGCGTGGCCGAGCGCGGCTGCGACGTTTACGTGACCGAAGACGGCGTGAACTTTGAAACGATCACGACCGACGGCTTCGGCGATCCCTTCAACCACGGCCTGCGCGTCTTCGCAGAAACCGACAACGGCCTTGGCTTCGGTACTGCCAACCCGTTCTACGGTACGCAGTGGTGGCTGATCCGCGAGGACAACAAGCCCGATCCCGACGAGAAGCCTACTGAGTACACCGTCACCTTCAACGGCAACGGCGGCGAGCCTTCTCAGCTCACCATGACCACCACCGACAAGAAGCTGGCAAAGCTGCCCAAGGCTGACCGCGGCGGAAAGTACGAGTTTGACGGCTGGTACACGGAAGAGGACGGCGGCGACAAGATTACCACGGAGACTGTATTTGAAAAGAATACCACTGTGTATGCCCATTGGACCAAGGTCAGCAGCGGTTCCTCCGGCGGCAGCGGCAGCCACAGCTCCTCCACCTATCCCATCGTCGTGGAGGAAGCCAAGAACGGCGAGGTGACCTCCAGCCTTAAGAGAGCCTCCAAGGGCACTACCGTCACCCTGACGGTCACTCCCGATAAGAACTGCGCGCTGCGTACTCTCACCGTTCTGGACAGCAAGGACAAGGAGCTCAAGCTGACTGAGAAGAACGGCAAGTATACCTTCACCATGCCCGCCAGCAAGGTCACCGTGAAGGCGGCCTTCAAGGTTGCCTTCACCGACGTTCCCAACGGCTCCTACTTTGAGGATGCTGTGGACTGGGCCGGCGCGAATGGCATCACCGGCGGCATCAGCGCTACCCTCTTTAACCCCGATGGCATCTGCACCCGCGCACAGGCGGTTACCTTCCTGTGGCGCGCGGCCGGTTCTCCGGCTCCCAAGTCCACGGTCATGCCCTTTGTTGACGTCCCCGCCGACAGCTACTACTATGACGCTGTTCTGTGGGCTATGGAACTGGGCATCACCAAGGGTACCAGCGACACTGCCTTCAGCCCCAATGCGACCTGCTCCCGCGCCCAGATCGTCACCTTCCTGTGGCGCGCTAACGGCAGCCCTGCCGTGAGCGGCAATTCCGCCTTCACCGATGTGGCCTCTGACGCTTACTACGCGGCGGCAGTCGCTTGGGCGGAGAAGAACGGCATCACCGGCGGTATCGGCGGCGGCCTGTTCGGCTCCAACAATCACTGCACCCGCGCTCAGATCGTCACCTTCCTGTATCGCACCACGAAGTGACCCCCTGAGAAACGCGAGAAACCAAACAAAGCATGAAAGGCGCAGCGGCATAGCCGCTGCGCCTTTTCTGCTGAGAAGAGCGGTTCAGAGTAACCGTCAAAGCAACGGCGTATAATAATCGTGCCACCCCGGGACACAAGTCGGGATGGCACGATTTCATTTCTGTGGTATTTTGCACTCCTGCGGCGCATTGGCGGGCGTGAGCTGTTCTGCCCACGCCTCATCTATTTCGCTTAGACCCGGCGCATTTTGCAGGGGCCAGAGCAGATATCGGTACGGGTTCAAGCCGTTTTCCTTCGCCGTTTCAATCAAACTGTAGATCACGGCGCTGGCCTGAGCACCACCGGGTGTATTGGCGAAGAGCCAGTTTTTGCGGCCCATCACAAAGGGCTTAATACTGCGCTCGGCACGGTTGTTGCTCAGTTCCAGACGGCCATCCTCCAGATACCTTGTCAGGTACGGCCACTGCTCCAACAGATAGTGAATGGCCCTGCCCAACGCGGATTTCGGCGCTGTTTTCGCCTGCATCTCATTTGCCCATGACAACAACGCGTCTAAAACAGGTTTCTCCTGTTCCAGCCGCTTTTCATACCGTTCTTCCGGCGTCAGTTCCGCAAAAGCTTCCTCCAGCTTGAAAAGTCGGGAGCAATAGCATTCGCCAATCGCTGCCGGAGAGTCCTTCTGCTTTTCCTTTGGCAGCGTTTGCAGCGCCTCATCAAATTTTCGCCGCGCGTGTGCCCAGCACCCAACCACACGGATATTCTCCGGCAGCTTGTGGTAGCCCTGGTATCCATCCGTGTGCAGCCAGCCGTTGAATCCTTGCAGGAAGGCCTCCGCGTGCTCCGCTTTCCGTGTGGACTGGTACTCATACAGGGCAATGGCCTGCTCCGCACAGACGCTGGTCCGGTACAGCCACACGTAGGATTTGCTGGTTGAGGGCCGCCCCGCTTCTTTCAGCACCTGCAAGGTCGTCTCATCCGCGTGCAGCACAAGCTCCCTGCAAAGCTGCTCTCGAAGCACATCGTAGACCGGCCGCAGCCACTTCTCCGAAGTGTTCAGCAGCCAGTTGGCCATGGTCTGCCGGGATAGCTTCAAGCCCTGGCGGTTAAACTCCTGCTCCAGACGGTACAGCGGCGAGTACATGACGAATTTCTGTGCTGCCAGATACGCCACCGCCTCCGCAGAGGCAAAGCTGCCGGGCAGCAGCGCAGGCTCTTTCACTGCCTTTACAATGTTGGCTTCACCGGTCTCTTGCTCACAGTTCTTGCAGGCGTAGGTGTAGTACACGTCCTCGCGGATCCAGAACTGGGCGGGTTTCATCTGCAGGCTCCGATGCACTTCCTTGCCGATCTCTACCATCTCGCTGCCGCAGGCAGAGCAGATCCGTTCATTCTCCGGCAGACGGTGCTCCACCACCTCGGCAGGCGTCCCTTCAGGAACAACATCCAGCACACTGCCGGACTGCCGTTTCCGTTCGTGGGCTTTCACAGCGATTTGCTCCGGAGTGGCGGATTTCGTTCCATACACATAGGTCTCGGCTTCGTTGAGCGTAAGCCCCAGTTGGTCTATGAGGTCTTCCTGAATTCGTTCGGAAGAAGATCCGAACTGCCGCTTTTTTCAAGGGCCCAAGCTTTGCTCCAGAAGCCATTGGTTCTGGAGCTTCAACTTGGATTCCAAGCTGTGCCTGCTGAGATTCATATTCCGTGCGCGAAATAGTCATCATTTCGGCAGTATTTACGGCAGTTTTTTCTCGTTTTTCATGAGATTATGATAGCACAGAACGCACTAAAAATCCAGCGTTTTCAATGCTTTCAAGCAATTTTCTTGCCTCAGAGCACGGTCAATCCTGTTACCGGACGATGCGCCTTCGGCTGTTCGATTTGCAGTCCCTCCATGAGCCAGCGGTACTGCTGCGGCGTTAGCGTCTTTACCTCGGATTCCGAGCGCGGCCACTGATATGCCCCTTGCTCCAGGCGTTTATACAGCAGGATGAAGCCGTCCTTTTCCCAGTACAGCCCTTGATGCGGTCTCGCCGCCGGCCGCAGAACAGAAATAATGTGTTGGTGAAGGGGTCTAACGCAAACTGCTGCTGGACCAGCCGCGCCAGACCATCTATGCCCTTGTGCAGATCCGTGTAGCCGCAGGCGATGTAGACCTTGTCCGCTCCGGCGAAATCGTTCAGCATAGGCGCAGAAGCTCCACCAGTTTTTTCATCTGTTCTGTGTCACAGCTGGGATATATGTCCAGACTGGCATTGCCGATGCGCAGCGTAGCGGAACGTTCCGTTGTGTTGCAGCACACCTGTTTCGGTACTGGTAATTCTGCAAATGCAACCGCAGGCACTTCAGTCTGCGGTGTCATTGAACTGGCAGTAGACAACAGTTCCCGTTCCCAACGATAGTATGTAGTTGGCGTGGTTCCTCTCTCCCTGCACCACTGCCTGACTGACAATCCGCTGCTTCTGCAATCCGAATGGCTCCCGCCCATTCCTGCAGCCGTGCCTGGTGCTTTAACTCTATGGATGTCACGGCATATTCCCCCCAACGTTAATAGTAGCGGAACGTTTCGAAACGTTCCACTACTATTATCTCATAGGAGTCTATACGCCGTTAGCTTTGACGATTACTTTGCGTTGCTCTAAACGACTCTTTTAAATGTTGTTCTTGTGCGGGGGTGCCTTATGGTTTCAAGGCTTTTCTGTGGAGCTGCTGACCAGATTCGAACTGGTGACCTCATCCTTACCAACTGCCGTAGAGCCTTCCAGCCCTTGCTGTACAAGGCTTTGCGGCGGTTTTTTGTCCAAAAAGGATGAGGTCGCAGCCTGTTTGTTCCATTGTTTCCGTCCGCTCATTTCCCCGTGTGGGTCACGGTGTGGGTCAAACAACTTTCAGGACGCGAACGAGGGGCGCACCTCCGACAGCGGCAAGCCAAGCCGCTGCGCTCTGTCCCGCTCATAGGTGACACGGGTCACTTCTTCAATAAAGCTTTTCTCTTTCGGCGTGGCGCTTGCCCAGCGCACACTGTATTTGCGGCACAGTTGAAAGAATATCTCATAAAAACGTTCTTCCTCTGCATCTTTGCGGCAATACCACGCCGCATCAGACGCCGGTCTGATTTTATTCATATCCATGCAAAGCACCTCCTCGCGGAAAATCAAACAAGATAGGTAAAGAAAATTCGTTTGGCTGCCTCGTCCGCAATCAAATACCTTGGCGCAGAGGATTGAAAGGTTGGAAGTAAAACGGCTCCAAAGTTTTCCTCATAATGCTTCGCCAAGCTCGTTGTCTTCGCTTCAAGCACCACATCGCCGGTCAAACCGCTGTCGATAGACAGCTTAATGCCATAGGCGATCAGCGGCCGTCCTATTCCCTTGTATTTCGGGTTTCCTTCGTCAAGTGTAGGGTTTGACTCCGGCTGTGCCTCCATATACACGATATGCACGACCAGCGCGGTCGGAAGGATCTCATACGCCGCCAGAGCGATCAGCTCGTCTCCAACTCTGGCTGCGTATTTTTCATAATTTTCGTCGGCCAGATATTCGCTGGTCCAGGAGGTCTGCCACAAGGGTTCCCGGTCTGTCAACGCAGCATCCTGCGGTGTCATCGGCTCAATAGCCACCGGCACTTGTCGATTCATTGCATCGTAAACAAACGGTCGAAACTGCACAGCCCTCACCTCATAAATAGTATACCACGGTTTTTGTAAAAAATGAAGTGGGAAATAAAAGCTATCGCAGTCACGTTTTTTGTTCTAAAAATGCACCGCTGTAATCAAAGAGTACGACTACCGCCCTATCCTCTCCATACAACAAATCAGTAGACTGTAACAAACATCTTATTTGTCGTCGTGCAGTTCTTTATACAGACGATCCGCCAAAGCTCTCATCACAGCCTGATACTTATCTGCATCCAAGAAGAGCTGCTCATATGCTGCGGTGTTCTCCATATAAGCTTCCTGTGCGGTTGTATCAAAAATCCCCGGAAAAAGACTTCTCTCATATACTTGGCGATCCTCGGTTTTTGCGGCTTTTTGGCTTTAGAATCCTTGCGCATTTTTTGATACAGGGTATCAACCATTACACGGTCTGCATCTGTGAATTCACCATAGAATTCCTCATTGATGCGCTGGATAATCTCGTCCAATGGACTGGTACGATCTTTTTGACCACCAGCCCGTTTTGGCTGAGTCGGTTTCCAAGATCCAGGCTTACTTTCAAGTTCGATTGCACCTTCGTATGTCTTTTTCCAGACTATAATATTCCAGCTTGACTCTATTATCAAGATCAAATGGCTGTACGGGATCGGAGGGAAGCAACTTGGCCAAGTAAGAGCAGAAAACGTACTCTTTGTGCAGTTCTTTATGGGCACGAAGAAGAAATTCACACCAGAGGAACTGAAGCATCTGCAGGCAAACCCCTACACGCTGCGGGTGACGGCAGACAGCATATCCTACACCCTCGCTTTCAAGGAGGCGTTCTGGGCGCTCAGTCTCCAGGGCTACACCGGCACAGCCGCCTTCCGCAAGCTGGGCTATAACACGGAAGTTCTGGGTTTCGAGCGGATCCACAATACTACAAAGCGCATCCGGCGGGAGGCCAGATCGCCGGAGGGCTTTCATGAGGGCGCCCGGGGCGGTGTGCGTATACCAGGCGGCGGGAACAGCCAGGCAGAGGGGGCGTCCGCCCCGTCTGACGAAGCCGCCAGACGCATGAAACGGGAGATTTTGTGTCTCCAGCAGCAGATGGCGTTCTTAAAAAAAGTCATGCGGCTGCACGGCAAGCCGGGAGAATAGCCATGGACAGCACCGGAGAGAGATTTGAGGCCATTCGCGCCGCGTTGGCGGATCGGAACAACATCCTCACCGTGAAAGACCTGTGCGAATTGGCAGGTGTCTCCCGTTCCGGCTACTACAACTGGGTGCGTTTTGAAAAAAACAGAGAGCTTCGGGAGGCGAAGGACCGGGCGGCATTCGAACAGATCCTGGAGGCATACCGGTTCCGGGGCTACGCAAAGGGCGTTCGCGGCATTCATAGGCGGCTTTTGCACATGGGTATCCGAATGAACGTGAAGAAGATCCGTCGCCTGATGCGGAAATACAAGCTCACCTGCCCCATCCGAAAGCCGAATCCCTACCGCAGATTGCAGCGATCCATCCGAATGGGCAGCGCCGCGGAGAATTTGGTCAACCGGGAATTCGAGTCTCATGGGCCGAGAGCCATCCTCCTGACGGACATCACATACATCCCGCTCTGCGGCAGATTCTGCTACCTCTCCACGATCCTGGACGCCTGCACAAAGCAGGTCCCTGGCCTATGCGATAAGCGAATCACTGGAAGTGGATTTTGTTTTGGAAACGGTCCAGCTGCTGGTAAAGCACCATGGGATCTCGCTGAGCAAGGAGACCGTGATCCACAGCGACCAGGGGGGACCCACTACACCAGTCTGAAGTTCATCCCAGCTGCGGTCCATGTCCCGCAGAGGGAACTGCTGGGTGGAGCTTCTTCGGGCACATGAAGGACGAACTGGCCAGTGAGATCCCGGGAACAGCAAAGCCTCCATTGACCGCTGGATGGATTCCATGTCCCGCAGCCAGTGGGGAACTGCTGGGACAACGCGCCCCAAGAGCTGCCGCTTGGGCAAATGAAAAGGACGAACTGGCCACCATTTGAGATCCCTGTATATTTTGGACGTGTTTTGAGGAGTTGACCCGTCCAAAGCCTTCCATTGACCGTGTGGGTTCGGAGGGGATGGATTACTGTCCCAACAACGACCGAATGTCCACGCCGTTCTGGATGGCGTTGCTGGCGAAGGTGTGCCGCAGATCGTGAAATGATGTTCCAATCCTGCGCTTTCAGTATTTTTGTGTTCAGTCTGGACACGGCATCGGGATAGTACATTCCTCCAGTGACCGGGGAAGGGAACATGTATGGATTGTCCGGATGCTTTTCGTGTTCCTGTATCAGCAGGTCGATAGCCTCCTGCGGCACTGATTCTGTTCTGTTGGAAGTGGAAGTCTTGGGAGTCAGCACCTTGACTCCACCTCCCTTGACTCTGGCTGCCTGTTTGTTCACGGTGATGGTTTTCTTTTCGATGTCCAGATCAGTCCAGAGAAGTGCAACCAATTCTTCCTTGCGAAGTCCCGTGCAGAGTTCGAGGAAGAACATGGGCAGGACACCTCTCCGATCCGCTTCTTTGAGGAAGGCATCCACATCTTCCATTTTCAGCGTTTTCATTTCTTTCTTCTCTGCTTTTGGCAGGATGCAGTCTTCGCAAGGATTATAGGGAATGAGATGCTCCTTGACCGCCCGCTGCAGGCATTGCTTCAGCATTCGGTGCAGACTGTGGATGTAGGAGACGCTCAGTCCGAGGCCAGTCTTTTCCGTTGGGTTGACTCTGCCATGGTCACGGATATTGTTGTACATGATCTGGATGTCACGGCCTTGCAGCTTTGCCAGCTTGATTTTGCCAATCTCTGGTACGATGTGATACTGAATGTGGTTCTAGTACCGTTCCTGTGTGGACTCCCGCAGATTAGATTTGGAGTAGACTTCGTACCATGTCTTGACCCATTCGCCGCATCGCCCATGGCGAAGTACAATTCCATGTTGCCGCGGAGAAGCGTCTGGTCGAACAGCTTGTTGTCCCTGCATCGGATGTTGTCCGGCGTGGTGTAGGTGATGTACTTCTGATTCGGCCCCCACTTCACGCCATAGCCCATGCTTTCCATTTCTGCCATGAACTCCTCGCGGGTATTGCTGCATTCCATGGCTTGACGGATAGCGGATTTCAATTCATCTTTCCATTTCGGAACATGGAACGGATCTGCTTTCGCTTCCGTGACGGACAATCCATACTTGCGGCAGAGCTCGTTGTTGAACTCCTTGACCATCCGCATCTCTTTTGCTGACTGGTGGAACTTCATGCCGGTCTCGAAGTTCACGGAGTTCATGATGATGTGATTATGTTTGTGCTTTGTGTTCATGTGGGTTGCCACCAGACACTGGTAGCCTTTGAAGTGTGCGGCGAACTCCAATCCGATCTGATGCACCGTTTCGAAGTCCACCGGATCGTCGGGAGCGAATGCCTGCACGATGTGGTAGTAGGCGCGGCCATCGGTTTTGTGAAACTGTTTTTTCACTGCTTCGAATTCATGTACCGCAGTCTTAGCCACACAGTTGACGCCGATGATGAGTTTGTCCGTGGTCTTTTCCCGGTTGGTCACATAGTCAACGATGCCGCTCAGACCACGTGAGACAGCAACGAATTTAACGTTTGCCATGTGCGCTCGTACACCTCCATGAATGGTTCCATGTTGACCAGCTTGATCCGCCCCTGCCGCGCCATGACCGATAGCTGATTCAGGTTGTTGCCCTGACGACGAAGCTCGGTGAGCAACTCATCCGCACCTTCAATGACAGTGACCTCACGACCCATGGCGGAGCTACGGACGAATTCGCTGACCGACATGTGCGCTTTCTCTGCTTTCTTTGTGATGTAATGTTTCTCCCATCCAGCAACTCTGAATCTAATAAATTCATCCTTTGCCACAATCGTTCATCTCACTTTCGTATCAAAAATCAAGGGGTGCGGGCTTGCCCGCTCTGCCGAAGTGGGCGGGCAGGGGCAAGGCCCCAGCCCGTACCACAAAGGCGAAACTTGTCATTCTCTAAACGAGAATTTTTCCCGTAATCCGGCCCTCTGCGGCGTTTTCATCTGCGTAGGTGTCGCAGCCTTTGGCGGCGCACATCCATCGCACACAGCGGCCCACAATGCCAAGCTCTCGTTACTTCGGCAGAGGTTTCCACTCACTGGTATCCAGAAGATAATAGCGGTTGCAGGTTTGACGGTGACCTTTCCCGTGCAGTTTCTGCGCTCCGACTTTTATGTCGATGAACCCGCGGTCACGCAAAACATTCAGCGCATGTTTGACGCTGGAGCGTGAGCATTCGCAGACAGCTGCAATCGTCTGGAGTTTCATGCTGCAGGCATACCTGTTCCCCGAGCAGTATTTCAGATAGCTGTAAACTGTGAACCGGATCGGCGTCAGTCCAAATTGAAAAATCGAACTGTTCATCTGGAATGAGTTTGCTTTGTAATCCCGCATGGTTCATCGCACTTTCTTTCTCTGCATTAGTTTGGAATCTCATTTTATAGAACAGATGTACGACTTGCCAAGGTCGCATTTGCAGACCTGTCATTTCGCCACGCTTTTATATACATACATTTCCCGGCTCTCTGTGTGGACCCCCACGATCGGCAGAGAAGAATTTATATTTTCGTTCCGTTCACAAATTTACGACAGGTTTCGATTGTTTTTGCGTTCAGTGTAACAAGATCCTTATGCGAATCTTGCCGAAAAAAGTATCCTGCTGAGTAACTGCTCAGCAGGATGTGTTTCCTTTTTCTGTTGTGATTACGGTGCGTATGGATTGTAGGCATTGGATGCTCCGGCGAATATGTAGCAACAGACTTTGACACCGTCAGTGGTGATGCCGACACCGATGAAATCTGCGTCAGAATCAATCATGGCTTCGAAATGTCCTGAAGAACCCACCCAATTTGCTACTGCTTTCCCAGCTGCCTTGTCAAATCCTGTTCCAGTGAACACCGTCAGATTACTCCGGAATCCATGTGGGTAACCATGGGATAGAGTTGTTTCATGTTCCAACCGGGTTTTGTGCGAGGTATACATAAATGGAGTCCTACAAAAAGCCTGCCTTCGGGTGTTCTACATATAACTTCACTGAAAAACCAAAATACCTAAAATGAGACAGCATATCTCCTTTTTGTGGAATTTACAAAAATGGAGATTGTTTTATAATTTATATTGTGTATTATACAATGTACACTAATCTTTTTGCAAAGGAAGGATGAAATCATGAAACGTAATCTCTTAGCTATTTTGTGCCTCGTATGTATGCTCGCAAGCCTGATGGCCGGATGCGGCGCCAAGGAATCCGCTGACACATCGGATAAGGGTGGTGCGCAGACGGAGGCAACGGAAGATAAGCCTACCTATCAGCTCAGAATCAGCCACATTGGCGCTCCCGATACCTGGTACGACCTGATTCCCAGAGAGATGGTTGCCAGAATGAATGAGCAGGCCGGTTATGAGGCCTTTAAGCTGGAAATGTACAGCTCCGGTCAGCTGGCCAACGGCGATAGTGAGAATGCTGAGCTGGCCAACACCGGCACCATTGAAATGACCTTTACTGCCAGCGATGGCATCGTCAATCTGAACGGCGCTCTGGAGCGCTGGAACATCATTGCCATGCCGTTCATTCTCCCCAATGAGGATGCCCTGAATGCATTCTATGACGGTGAATATGGTCAGGCTCTGTGCAAGGAAGCCACCGACGCCACCAACGTGATCGTGTATCCCGGTTGGCCCACTGGCGGTTCCATTCTGGGTTCCAATAAGGGCGAAATTCGCGTTCCCTCTGACATTTCCGGCCAGAAGATCCGCACCACGACTTCCACTCTGATCATGAAGTCTGTGGAAGCCTAGGGTGCCACCCCTGTCAGCGTTGCCTGGGGCGAGACCTATACTGCTCTACAGCAGGGCACGGTTGATGGTATGATCAACGGCCTGACCTCCTGGTATGGCGGTGCCTTTGGTGAAGTCTGCGATTATGGTACTGTGCTCAACTCTTACATCAATACCAACGTGCCGCTGGTAAATAAAGACTTCTACAACAGTCTGACTCCCGAACTGCAGGCCATCTTTGATGACGGCATGGAGTGGCTCGTGCAGGCATTCCGTGATGAGTATGTAAAGCTTGCTGCTGAGTATCTGGGCGAGATCGAAGAGGCCGGCATGGATATCATCGAGCTGACCGATGCTGAAAAGGAAGTATGGGTCGAGGCCACTGCTGCCATGGTGGAAGAGTATGCTGACATTGCCGGCGGCATGGACTACATCAAGGAAGTTCAGGCCCACGTCAAGACGTTAGGCTAATTCTGAGCAGGCTGAAGAACGCCTGCGTCAAAGAATTACCAGCCTGCATTCTCCGGTAGGGGTCACATATGGAAATATATTGTGTCCTCAACAAAACCAATTGTTGAGGACACAATATATATTTGGGATTCTGAGCGAACCATTTGCTGTTGGGAAATGTGAACGGGGACGGTCGTTCTTCCTGCGGGATGATCGTGTATCCGGGAAATCTCTCTGCGGAGTCTTTGGAGAAGCGGAATTCTCAATCTGAACAATCAACCGTTGTTTTTGAACAACCATTCGTTTAATGGCTCCGGTTTACCGGAGAACCATTGGAAAAGAGTGCCTTGAAATAGGAGCCTATATGATTAAAAACATACTCAAACAAATCTATCTTCACATCGAAGAGTGGGTTTCGGTGGTTTTTATCACCGTAGCCCTGATTCTTTTAACGCTTCAGGTGATTTTGCGTTTTGTCTTCAATACCTCTTTTGGCTGGATTGAAGAGCTTTCCCGCTATCTTTACATCTGGGTCATTTATCTGGCATCTTCCGCTGCTGTGAAGCACGATGCCACCATTCGAATCGATGTGGCTGAAAACCTGTGGCCGAAGCCCATTCGTGGAGCCGTGGTTGCACTGGGCAAGCTGATCATGCTGGTGTTCACCTCGTACATTACTTTTTACTCGGCAAAATATCTTCAGGTGCAGATCGCAAATGCTGCACTGACGCCCACCATGCGAATCCCCATGTGGATTCCTATTGCAATTCTGCCCATCGGCAGCGCATTCATTTCCATTCGCACACTGATCGACTTTATTGAGAGTGCATTTTTGCACCGTAAGCTGATCGAATGTGACGAAGAGAATTCGAAGGAGGTGTGTGACTAATGGAAGGTATCGTAATTGTTGGCGTGTTCCTGCTGCTGCTGTTGCTGCGAATCCCCATTGCGTACGCACTGGGCATGTCCACACTGGTCACCATTCTCTGCTTTGATTCTCTGAACGTGCAGTATCTGGTGCAGACCATGTTCACCTCTTGCGACTCTTTCTCGCTTCTGGCGGTGCCCTTTTTCATTATTTCCGGCGATGTCATGGTTGCGACGGGTATTTCCGAAAAGCTGATTGGATTCGTTAAGACCATGCTTGGCCACCGCGCTGCCGCGCTCAGCACGATCACCGTTATCTGTTGTATGTTCTTTGCGGCCATTTCCGGTTCCGGCGTGGCAACCGTGGCAGCAATCGGCGGTATCATGATCCCTGCCATGGTTCGGGAGAACTATGACAGAGGTTATGCAGCAGCCATTTCTGCGGCTGCCGGTGCCATGGGCCCCATCATCCCGCCCAGCATTACGTTTGTTATGTATGCATCCACGATTCAGGGCGTTTCCGTGGCAGCTCTGTTCACCGCAGGCATTATCCCAGGTATCCTGATGGGCGGCGTTTTGCTGCTGTACGGCTATTGGCTGACGAAAAAAAAACAATTGGGGAACTGTAACGCCTAAGGCTTCTCAGGGAGAACGTGTAGTTGCCTTTAGGGATGCCATCTGGGCTCTGCTGATGCCTGTCATCATTCTGGGCGGCATTTACAGCGGTATTTGTACACCTACCGAGGCAGCGGTCATTGCCTGTACCTATGGCGTTCTCGTAGGCTTCTTTGTCTATAAGACGCTGACCCTCAAGAAGTTCTATCAGGTCGTAAGAAGTTCCGTCATTTCTCTGGGCGGCTGCGTGATCATCATGGGTTTTGCTTCTGCCTTCGGCCGTATACTGACCCTTTGCCAGGTTCCGCAGTCTCTGGCCTCGTTTGTGGCCGGTATCAGCAGCAACAAGTTTGTCGTTCTGCTGCTGATCAATCTGTTCCTGTTTGTTGTGGGTATGCTGATGGAATCCATCGCCGCCGTGGTCATTGTATCCCCCATCCTGCTTCCGGTGGCGCAGGCTATCGGTGTGTCTCCGGTGGAATTTGGCGTGATCATGGCGACCAATCTGGCTGTCGGCCTTTGCACGCCTCCTGTCGGCGTGAATACGTTCATGGCCTGTCAGATTAGTGGAATTACGATGGAGAAGGTCATCAAGCAGCTGCTGCCCTGCATTGGACTGCTGTTCCTGACCGTCATCATCATTTCCTTCTTCCCCCAGCTGTATATGTGGCTGCCCAGATTGTTGGGACAGGCCTAAGAAGCGCATAAAGATTTTTTTGAATTGGAGGTATTATATCATGAAGGTTGTTATGCCCCAGATCGGTATGACTATGCAGGAAGGCACCATTACCGAGTGGCTGAAAGAAGATGGTGCGCATGTTGAAAAGGGCGAACCTCTGTTCAACGTTGAAACCGAAAAAATGGAGAATCAGGTGGAGGCTCCCGCAAGCGGCACACTGAAGATCATTGCCGCAGTGGAAGATACGATTGCCTGTGGCGAAGATGTAGCGGAAATTATCGAGTGAGTCATGGAGGGTACAAAATGAGTGCAACATATTCCAATGAAGAGTTGCTGCGGATGTACTATCACCTGAAAAGAGGCCGTATCTTCACACTTAAGATGCACGAGTGTGTGAATAACGGACTCATCAGAAGCTCTTTCCATACGCCCTACGGTCAGGAGGCACAGAGTGTCGGCATGGTGAGCGCCATGCGCGATACAGACTGGTTTGCCGGCACCCACAGAGATCAGCCTGCTCTGATCATGCGTTGGGATTTGAAGGGCCTGCTGGGTGAGCTATTCGGCCTGGATACCGGTACACACGGCGGATTGACATTCGATTTCCACCACTCCGATTATCGTCTTGACGGTGCCCGCGTCATCAACGCGATCGGCACTTTGGGCGGCATGATCCCTCAGGATATCGGCTATGCCTGGGCGCTGAAGCAGCAGGGCAAGGACGAGATCGTGGTCATGTGCCATGGTGATGGCGGCTGCAGTGAGGGCTCTGTGTATGAGGGCTGGAACCTTGCCGCTTTGTACAAGGCTCCCATTGTCCATGTCATTGAGAACAACGGGTGGGCAATGACGGTGCCTCTGGAGCGTGAAACGGCAAATCCCAATATCGCCGAAAAGGCAGGCGCCTGCGGATTGCCTTATCAAATCGTTGACGGCAGTGATCTGCTGGCAATCCGTGAGGCAATGGACATTGCCATTGCGAAGGCCCGCAACTTCGAACCCAACGTTGTCGAGATCAAGGCAAAGCGCTGGGGTGCACACTTCTATGGTCAGCCCAACGATTATCGCGACGATCTGGCCGATATTGAAGACGCCATGGAAAACCACGACTGCGTCAAGAATTACGAGAAGTACCTGATGGATAAGGGTCTGATCGATCAGGCATACATTGATGAGTTGAGCGCAAAGATTGAAGCGGAGATCGATGAGGCTGTTCGCGAGGCTTCGAAGGGTAATAAACCGACCTATGAAGCGGCGTTCGGCATGGATTACATCTATGCAACACCTGAAACCGGAGGAGAGCTGTAATGAGAAGTATTTATTTGAATCGCGCAATTGCAGAGGCTGTCCGTCTGGAAATGGAGCAGGATCCTGATATCATCCTGCTGGGTGAGGATATCATCAACAAGGGCGGCGGCATGAGCACCTATTTGGGTGTGCCTGAGCAGTTCCCTGATCGCTGCTATGATATGCCCATTGCCGAATCCGGCTTTGCGCATTTTTCCACCGGTGTTGCTCTGGCAGGCATGCGCCCCATCGTTGACCTGATGTTTTCTGACTTTTCGGCACTGGCCTTTGACGCAATCGTCAATGCCGCGGTAAAGCATCGCTACAGCACACAGGGAAAAAAGCAGCTTCCCATCACCTATATCGCCGCAAACGGCGGCCGTGGTACATATGACGGCGTGGGTTCTGGCTGCAACCACTCTCAGTGTGTGGAAAACTGGTTTATGAACGTGCCCGGCATCAAGATCGTAATGCCCTACTATCCGTCTGACGCGCTGGGACTGCTGCGCTCCGCGATTCGGGACAATGACCCTGTGCTGTTCCTGTATCACTGCGGCTCGCTGGGTGCTCGTGAAAAGATAGAGGACGTTGTGGAGCCGATCCCCCTGAATCATGCCGCCCGCATTCTGCGCGAGGGCAGCGACGTTACCATCGTGGCCCTGCAGAGCATGGTTCCGGTGGCAATGAAGGCCGCCGCCGAGCTGGAGGGCCTTGGCATTTCTGCAGAGGTGATTGATCCGCGCGTGCTGATTCCTTTCGACAAGGAAAAAGGTGCTTACATCTCTGCAGAAGACCGGAAAACTCATTATCGTGGAGGAGGCTCCCAAGAGAGGAAGCTTTGCCGGCGAGATTCTGAGCGTTATTACGCAGGAGGATCCGTCTTTGCTGAAAAAAGCCGGTGAAAGTGCTTGGCGCCCTGAACTCTCCCATTCCCAGCGGCTTTGCCGAAGGCCCTCATGATGCCCCATAAGGAGGATGTGGTCGCGGCAGCTCAGGCGCTGTGTGAGTGATTCTGAAGAAGACGCACTCAAAAATTCTGGTCGGCCTCGCAAGGATGGACGGCAGACCGCGGCAGTTGCGCAGAGGCTGCTTGTGCCGGTTCGTCTGCTGTGAAGCGGATTCCTGTGAAAAATAAAAAGCTATTTAATACTGTAGGAATGTTTACTGATGGCAGAGGGATATCCTCTGTCATCGGTAAATATCCGCAGCTGCCGAGACTGTACGGTGCCGGCGGAGTATGGAGCGAGATTTTATAAGAAAGGCGATCGTTTGTCCGCACCCGCCAGGTTCTCTTTGTGCGGACATATAACGGCTGAACGGTTGATAGGCATGAAAGACAGGATCGGCGTATGCGAATGGTCTCTGCCTGTAATGGGACCATTTGGTGTCACGATGGCGGGAAAGGCCGGGTTTACAGGCATTCAATTGGGAGACCTGAACGGCGCTGCCGCCGGATTTCCCATGAACAGAAAGTGCATTCAGGAAGGATATCTGCAGGCGGCCGAGGAAGCGGGCGTTGCGCTGCAGGCACTGCATCCCTACGGCTTGCAGCGGCAGGGACTCATGATGGCGCTGCCCGGCACCGCAGCCTGGGATGACGTGCGGCGCAGCGTTTCCATGTGTATCGAAGCCTGCGCGGATATGCACATATTCCGGAATGTATGTTTTCTTCCTTTTTCAGCAGCTGGGTAAACAGCGATTGGGAAATGGAGACCTTTTCAAGACATCTTTCGTATGCCTGCGATGTGGCAGAGGACAAAGGCGTGATCGTGTCCTATGAAAGCGCGCTCACAGTACCGAAGATGTATCAGATGATGGAGCTTACCGGCGGACGGTGCAAGATCTGCTATGACATGCGAAATCCGCTCACCATCGGGTGCGGATATCCGAAGGAGGATATCTCTGCGCTCGGACTGGAAAACATCTCCCACTTCCACATCAAGGATGGCTTCGGCAACATGAAGGAGATTTGCCTAGTCGGAGACGGAATTTCCGATTTGGCAGGACAGGCTCAGCTGATTAAAAACCTGGGATATGAAGGCTGGTTGATCAGCGAAAACGACTATTCTCAACTTGCGTCCGAAAAGGACTGCGATTTTCTGGAGCTGGCGGCAGAGGATGTGAAACGCATTCGAAAACTTTTCCCGGAAGCGTGATGCGCGCGCAGGACGGCTCGTTTAGCCTGGAAAGCAATGATAGTCAGAACGATGTTGAAAAAATACAGCCGTTGAAGCACAGCGGCGTTTTATAGAGAGGCAGAACAAAGTATGGCAGAACAGAGAATCAAACTGAATAAAATGCGCCGCATGATTGGCGAAAATATGCGGCAGAGCAATATCAATAATCCGCGTACCGCGGGATCCGTACAGCTGGACTTCACGGAATTGCTGGAAATGAAGGCAGAACTGGCGGATAAGGGACACAAAGTGTCTGATACAGCGATTTTCGTGTGGGCCATTGCCCGGGCCTTAAAAGATCATCCCAAGCTCAACTCCCGTTTGGAAGGCGAAGAGATGATCATCTATGATGAAATCAATCCCGGCATTGCAGTGGATACCCCCCGCGGCCTGTTGGCTTTGACTCTTCGCAATACCGAGAACAAGACGCTTCTGGAAGTGTCCGAGTCCTTCCGCGATCTGATGCACCGCTTCAAAGAAGGCCGTCTGACCATGGACGACTACACAGGCAGCACCTATACCATCAGCAACATGACGCGTTCCGCGGTGCATTTCTTCACCTCCATCATCAACAATAACGAGTGCTTCATCATTGGCTTCGGCGGCATTCATAAGGCTCCCGTTGTGCTGGAGGATGGCAGCATTGCCGCCCGTGATGTCTGCTTCATGACCACGAACGGAAACCATGTGCTGGTGGATGGCATGGAGACGGATAACTTCACCTCGCAGCTGCAGGATATTCTGACCCACCCAAAAAAATATTTAGAGGATAACGTTTGATGGAACAAGGTAACATGAGCAATGCCCGGAGATGGAGCGCGATGGTCGGGGCCCTGCTGATCTGTCTGTGTGCGGGCTTTGGATATGCGTGGAGCGTCATTCAAACCCCCCCATTGCACAGCTGCACGGCTGGCTGAGTGCGCAGGTTTCCATGACATATCCCATTACCGTGGCCTGCTCCACCATGTCCCCGCTGCTGTTTGGCTCCCTTGTCCGGAAGCTGGGGACCCGCCGCTGCATGATCTTCGGCTCGCTGCTGTTTGGCTCCGGCTTGATCCTGTGCAGCTATATGACCGCAGTCTGGCAGCTGTATCTTTGCTATGGCGTGATGACCGGCCTTGGCGTCGGCTTCATTTACCCCACGCTCATGTCCTATGTGGTGCAGCTTTTCCCGGAGCGTCCGGGCATGGCCTCCGGACTGGGAACGGCATTTTACGGCTCCGGCGCCATTTTGTGGGCGCCTGCGATGGTGTCGATGATCCATTCCAGAACGCTTTCCGGCGCATTCCGCCTGATGGGCGCTCTGTTTTTGGCAGTGATTTTGCTGTGCAGCCTGTTTATCCGTAAGCTGTCTGCCGCAGGAAAAAAAGACGCCGCACAGGGAGACGGCCTTGCGGCTTCCGGGCTGGATCTGTGCCGGAAGCAGATGGTTCGCACGCCGAACTTCTACTTCATGGTGGCGGTGTTTACCTGTGCTTTGGTGGCAGGTACCATGGTGATCAGTCAGGCGTCCCCCATTTTGCAGGATATGCTGGGCAGCACAGCGGCACAGGCGGCGGTGTTTGTCAGTGCCTTTTCGGCCTGCAACACATGCGGACGATTTGTGTGGGGCGGGCTGTCTGACAAGCTCGGTCTGAAGCTTGTGATGAAAGTGGAATTCCTGCTGTGTATCCTGTCCATGGCGGCGCTGGCATTTGGTCACAGCCGACTGATCATTCTCGTTTCCATGGGCGTGGCTGCCTCCTGCTACGGCGGCTTTGCAGCGATCCTGACTCCCATGACCGCGTGGGTGTTCGGACCGAAATATATTGGCGAGAACTACGGTGTGATGTATGTGGTCTTTGGCCTTGCCAGCCTCATAAGGGACCCGGCCTGATCAGCCTCTGTACCGCTGCCGCGCTGGGTTATAAGGGTGCATTCCTCACGGCTACCGTGTTGTCTGTTGCAGGATTGGCAGGCACACGCTTTCTGAAATCTCTCATAAAACAGCCTGACGAAAGGAGGGCCTCATGAATAGCAAGTTTGTTTCGCGCGACGAGATCATTGCGCAGTTTCATGATGGTCAAACGATTGCCATTGGCGGGCAAACTGCGCGGTGCATGCCCGAACAGCTGATCAGCTGCCTGCTGGAAAGCGGGGCAAAGCATCTCACCGTTTATTCCATTGATACCAGTGATCCCGGTATTGGCGTTGGACGTCTGATCGACGCCGGCGTGGTCGATCGAATCATTACAACCCATACGGGAACCAATCCGGTCACCAACAGTCAGATCCGTGCAGGAACGCTTCAGGTTGAGTTCAGCCCGATGGGCAGCTTTATGGAAAGACTTCGCTGCGGCGGAATGGGACTTGGCGGCGTTTTGACAAAGACCGGCATCGGAACCGAAGCGGCAGCCGGCAAGCAGGTGATTACAGTCAACGGTCAGCAGTATCTACTGGAAACCGCGCTGCGTGCCGATATCAGTCTCTCGCGTGCCCGCCGTGCCGACCCGATCGGCAATCTCGCTTTTTACGGCAGCACCGGCCGTGCCTCTCACCCCATTGTGGCAACCTGCGGAGATCTGTCTATTGTGGAATGCGATCACCACTGCAATCTGGGTGAAATTCCACCTGATGACGTGGAGATCCCCGGCATGTTTGTGGATATGATTCTGAAATAAGGGTAGATAGTATGGATAAGAGACATTTTATTGCCCGCCGCGCCGCTTGCTATTTTAAGAGCGGTGATGTAGTAAATCTCGGCATCGGAATTCCGAGCCTTTGCGGTAATTATGCAGAACCCGGCGTTCTTTTCCAGAGTGAAAACGGTTTCATTGGCGTGGGGCCCATTGCTGAAGGCATGGAGATCAGTGAGCAGATGTACAATGCCGGCGGAGTGCCTTTTCTTCCCCAGTCCGGCGGATGTGCCTGCGATGTGTCCATGTCCTTTGGCGTGATTCGCTCCGGACGCATGGCGGCCACAGTGCTGGGTGCGCTTCAGGTTGCCGAAAATGGAGATCTGGCCAATTGGGCCACTCCGTCACGCTATTTCGGCATGGGTGGAGCCATGGATCTTTGTTCCAACGCAAAGAAAGTCATTGTTGCCATGGAACTTTGCTCCAAGGACGGGAAACCCAAAATCGTGAAAGAGTGCACCTATCCGTTAACTGCCATCCGGTGCGTCAGCCATATTGTTACCGAATACGGTGTGATCGACGTTACCGAGCAGGGCCTGATGCTGTCCGAAATTGCGCCTGGCGTCACTCCGGAGCAGATTCAAGCGATGATTGAGCCCCGCCTGCTGATCTCTGAAACCCTTCAGGTGATGGAATGACGGCAGACGGCGGGCCTGTGCGCTCGGCGCGTGTACGCCCGCTGTTGTATAAAAGGTTGCGGCATTTTTCCCGATATCGTTTGCCCTCGGCGGCCATATGGCCGCCGAGGGCATCTCTTTATTATTGCTAAAGTTGATTTTTGGGGATTTATTTGATAAAATTATATAAAACGATTTAATCCGTGTTTGAGCATTTGGGGTTAAGGATTAGGTCTGGTTTCTGAAGGTCGCAGGACGAAGAAATATTGTTTGCTATTCGATTTTATGGGGGGATCGTTTTGCAAAATCTCACAGACAAACAACAAAATGCGCTGATCGCGTTCATGGATGAATTTGATTTATATTCCACCCGCACAAAGGTTTTGTTTGATGCACATTTTCTGGATCTTTTAATCAAATACTTCCACTACAAAAACATTTGTGTCGCGGCTTACACCAAAGATTTCAGGCTGATTCAGGGATTGGGATCATCCAGCGCGCACTCGGCTGGTCAGTATTATTTAGATAACGGACTGGCACACAAAGACACCATCTCATCGTACATATCGAAGCACTATGAGGAGATTGAAGCAAACGAAGATGTGCTGTTTGATAAAGACTTCGTGTTTGTTGCCGATGACAGTGCCGAAATCAAAACATTTTTTAGACATTGGCAATTTTGAGTATCGTGCAATCCTGCCTGTGAATCGTTACTATCGCATCACGTTTTTTACCAGGTCATCGCCCACAAGAACGACATTTCCAAGAAGCTCACCGGCGGTGTTGCAGGCTTGCTGAAGATGAACAAAGTCGCCGTCATCGACGGCGACTTTCACCGGGTGAAAAGCTCTCTGTGAAGAAGGCGGACGGCACCCCCGAGGAGATGACGGCGGATGCCATCATCATCTCCACCGGCTCCGTCAACGCCACAGCCTCCTATCCCCGGCATCAAGGAAAATCCCAACTGCATCGATTCCACCGGGGCTTGTCTCTGGAAAAGCTGCCGGAGAGCATGGTAGTCATCGGCGGCGGCGTCATCGGCCTGGAGCTGGCCTGCGCTTATGCATCCTTCGGCACCAAGATCACCGTGGTGGAGGCTATGGACCACATGACATTTTCATTTGACCCATAGCGGCAGCATACCGGCGGGGTACTCACCTGTGGTGATGTAGTGGTAATATTCGTTAGGGGATAGCTTCGCCAGATCCCACTGGCAGCGGTCGTTGTTGTAGTAATCCATCCAGCGGTCAATGGAGGCTTTGGCGGCCTCAAAAGACGTCCACCCCGGGATCTCACTGGCCAGTTCGTCCTTCATGTGCCCGAAGAAGCTCTCTTGGGGCGCGTTGTCCCAGCAGTTCCCTCTGCGGGACATGGACCGCCGCAGTGCGCTGTTCTCCACCAGCTGGATGAACTTCAGACTGGTGTAGTGGGTACCCTGGTCGCTGTGGATCACGGTCTCCTTGCTCAGCGAGATCCCATGGTGCTTTACCAGCAGCTGGACCGTTTCCAAAACAAAATCCACTTCCAGCGATTCGCTTATCACATAGGCCAGGACCTGCTTTGTGCAGGCATCCAGGATCGTGGAGAGGTAGCAGAATCTGCCGCAGAGCGGGATGTATGTGATGTCCGTCAGGAGGATGGCTCTCGGCCCATGAGACTCGAATTCCCGGTTGACCAAATTCTCCGCGGCGCTGCCCATTCGGATGGATCGCTGCAATCTGCGGTAGGGATTCGGCTTTCGGATGGGGCAGGTGAGCTTGTATTTCCGCATCAGGCGGCGGATCTTCTTCACGTTCATTCGGATACCCATGTGCAAAAGCCGCATATGAATGCCGCGAACGCCCTTTGCGTAGCCCCGGAACCGGTATGCCTCCAGGATCTGTTCGAATGCCGCCCGGTCCTCCGCCCCCCGCAGCTCTCTGTTTTTTTCAGAACGCACCCAGTTGTAGTAGCCGGAGCGGGAGACACCTGCCAATTCGCACAGGTCTTTCACGGTGAGGATGTTGTTCCGATCCGCCAACGCGGCGCAAATGGCCTCAAAGCTCTCTCCGGTGCTGTCCATGGCTATTCTCCCGGCTTGCCGTGCAGCCGCATGACTTTTTTTAAGAACGCCATCTGCTGCTGGAGACACAAAATCTCCCGTTTCATGCGTCTGGCGGCTTCGTCAGACGGGGCGGACGCCCCCTCTGCCTGGCTGTTCCCGCCGCCTGGTATACGCACACCGCCCCGGCGCCCTCATGAAAGCCCTCCGGCGATCTGGCCTCCCGCCGGATGCGCTTTGTAGTATTGTGGATCCGCTCGAAACCCAGAACTTCCGTGTTATAGCCCAGCTTGCGGAAGGCGGCTGTGCCGGTGTAGCCCTGGAGACTGAGCGCCCAGAACGCCTCCTTGAAAGCGAGGGGTATGCTGGATATGCTGTCTGCCGTCACCCGCAGCGTGTAGGGGTTTGCCTGCAGATGCTTCAGTTCCTCTGGTGAAAATTTGGGTCAGGCGGCTTCTTCGTGCCCATACAGCACCTCCGTTCGGTAGTTCTATCATAACACAGGTGTCTTTTTACTATGTCGTTCTTTGCGCCTATGCCAACTTCAGAACCTCTTATCGGCGCATAGACGGGATCTCATACACGGTGTATTCGGGCGAATGGATCTGTTCCATCGCCGACATCACGGAATGGTTCCGTGTACGTTTCCATTATCAGGCATTTGCGATTCTAAAATCCTTGCAGGATCGGCAGCTCATTACATTTACCCGCCTCGGCCGCGGGCATATCGTAAAGTTCTCCATTACGGACTGGCGGCGCAATAACACCGCGCTCGATTATTACTGCCCATGCCAAAAAGACTCCGGTTTCTTCTTCATTCCTGTTTCAACGGCAACGGAGTTGATCTCCGCGGGACGCGCATCTGAGATGGATGTCATTCTGGACCTTTGGATCTCTGCGATTTATAAGGATCAGCAAGTACGCGGCTCTGAGATCGGACCAGTTGCGTACTTCAGGAACGGCACCGGGAATCCGCTTGTCAATTATACCGAATTGTCCGCACGCTGGGGAATCTCACGTTCCAGCGTGGGGCGGCTGCTCAAAAAACTGGCCGATTTTGACTATCTTTCTCTGCTGACTTTCCCAGGCCGCAGCGGAACGGTAATTTACCTAAAGAATTATCTCTCAACCATGTTCCAAATTTCGGATGTCATGATAGACAAAGAGGAGGTTGCTATGTGTCTGAACCTTCGCGTATCTGTGCCGGATACCATTCCGCCAGAGTCCGGCCCAATTTCTGATGAGCAGATCTGCGTTTCAACAGAGCTTCCCAGCGTTTCAAAACCTCACATGCTGTACTTCGTTCGAAAAGTGCTGCGAACCCTTGAAGCGCAAGGCATTTCCTGCCTTTCATGCCCAAAATCCAAATATATGTTATATCCATTATCCGACGACTGCACGGTAAGAATAGAGAAAGGCACTATCTCAGCGGGACTTGCGATCTGCTGCGGCGCCGGCAGTCCGTTGTATCGGTTTGAAATGACGATCATCCCAAATGCTGAAGCGGAAGGAGCGTGCGACAATGTCAGGAAAGATGTATGAAAAACGGCCGGAAGAGGATGCCCGCTATCACGACACATGGAGGCTGCTCAAAAAGTATCGGGATGTAACATGGAGTCTGGAACTGTCTATCCGACAGGTCAAGAATCAGTTTCGCATTGATTATGATTGCAGCATTGAAGATTTTTTGGAGTCCATCTATATGGCAGGCGCGGATCTCGGCGGCACGGACATCGAAAATCATGCCAGGTGCATTGAGCGCAGCTACAAAATGCTGACCCTGCTTGAAAATTCCGTCAACCTTCTCCGCACGCACCACCAGAGCGGAGAGGTGTACTACTGGATTTTGTATTACTCATTTTTATCCCCACAGAAGCTGAAAAATGTGGAGGAGATCATTGAAGCGCTCCACCCGCATATCAGGGACATTAGCTTCAGCACCTACTACCGCCTGCGCAAAGCTGCCGTGGAAGCGTTAAGCTCTGTCCTTTGGGGATTTTCCGCGCAGGACACTTTGAAAACGCTGGACTGCTTTTTCCCGCCAGATGTGTGAGAGTATTTTGAAAGAGAATTGGGAGGAAATTGGAAGGGTTTTGCTATTGAACGCAAAATCGCCGTATGTTAAACTAAGTATGCTCAAAACTATAAACAAACCAAAAGCAGCCGCAGGAGGACGCCATTTTTGATGTGCGTCTTTTTTTATGCCCTTCTGCGGTCAATGAAACAGCATCCGGCTTTCGCTGGGTGCTGTTTCCTGCTTTTGGGCAACACAAGGAGGTAATGCTTTTGAAGCACAAGTGTCCGTCTCCCCGTATCGGGAAAAAGCCACGTGGCAATATCGGCCGTTGGCTGTATGCAGCGTTTCTGACCGCCACGCTATCCGCTTCTCTCTGTCAGCCGGCCTCTGCCGCAACCGTGTGGGAGAAGGCCAATGAGATCATGCGGGATGTCTATACGCAGATCCTCGGCATCTCCACGATTGCAGCCATCGTTACGGCCGCAGTCGCACTGCTGATGATGAATTTCTCCCGCAGCGGCCGAACCGTCGATGAAAGCCGGGCTTGGCTCAAGCGAATCATCATCACATGGGCTGTTTTGAACGGTCTCGGCTTCATTATGAGCTATGTTACGCCCTTCTTCAGCGGCGGGCAGTGGACCGCCCCGTAAAAGCTATGGGAATTTTAGACGGTATTGTAGAGTGGATCGCGGAGCAGATCATGTACGGTCTGGATATGATCAACACCTCTGTTTTGGGGGCATTGGGCTGTGACATGAACACATTTCTGCGATATTTTCCCGCAGCGGAAACCATGTATAGCCTTCTGGTGGCACTTGCCATCGGGCTGATCCTGTTGGGCTGGGTCTGGAATCTGTTCAAGAACTATGGACTGGGCTTGGGCGTGGACGCAGAGGATCCGGTCAAGCTGACCGCCAAGGCGATTCTGTTCATTGTGCTTGCGTACTATGCAGATGAAATCGTAAACATTGCGCTGACGATAGGCGGAACGCCTTATGCGTGGATACTGTCCTCAGAGCTTCCTTCTTTGGACTTTGCCAGCTTCAATTCTGTTCTGCTGACCATCATTGGCGTCTGTGCCAACGGCGGCGTTGCGCTGATCGTTCTGATTCTGACACTGATTCTTGCGTGGAACTACATTAAGCTGCTGTTTGAAGCGGCAGAACGGTATGTGCTGCTGGGCGTCCTGGTCTATACCGCACCGGTAGCCTTTGCCATGGGCGCATCGCAATCCACCGCAAATATTTTTAAGAGCTGGTGCCGGATGTTCGGCGGGCAGATATTCCTGCTGCTGATGAACGCATGGTGTCTTCGGCTGTTTATCACGATGGTCGGCACATTCATCTCAAATCCGCTTTCCATGTAGGAGGTCATTACCACGAAGAAATATCATAGAATCATTCCGCTGCTGGGCACCGTTCTTTTGCTTGCGCTCACCTTGGCGGTACCTGCGTTTGCTCTGGAGGAAAGCGATGTCGAAGCCGCAGTCAGCAGTTCCAGCCGCGAGGCCGTGACGGAAACGTGCTGGTCTGGTTTCTCTGCGCAGTCGGCTTTCTCAAGGTTTCGCAAAAAATCGACAGCTTCATGGCAAGTATCGGCGTCAACGTGGGGCATACCGGCGGTTCCATGCTGGGTGAGGCGATGGTGGCATTCAAGGGTGTCTCCCTCGCTGCCGGCATGGCTGGAAAAGTTGTCGGGAACTTTGCCGACAGAGCCTCCAGCCGCGCAGGCACCGCCGCATCCGGATCTTCCGGCTTTCTGCAAGGTGGTCTGGCCGGCGTTGTCAGTCGGAAAATCACCAATGATGCCGTAAGAACTGCGACGCAAACGACACAGAAAGCGTCTTCCTCCACCATGTCCGCCGCGCATCAGGCCACGGAGCGTACTGTAAATGCCGAGCGGCAGGCAGCAAGCGTTGTTCATCAGGCAAAGCAGACGCGCAGCGAAAGCGCTTCTCAAAAGTCGCAGATGGGCGTGACCCATCAGCAAGTCGCTTCCAGTACCCGAACCGCCTCGGTTTCCTCACTCCGCAGGGAGTCACAGCATTCCGTTGGCCTCGGCGGGCGTATTTTTACCAATTCCATGCTGGAGGGCGGACGTTTTGCCAACGATGTAATCGGTATGGTCGCAGCCGGAGACCTGCACTCTACTGGCTCCATCACCGGAGAGTTTGCGTCACAGGCGCTGTCCTCCTATATGGGCATTACCGCTCAGGGAGACGCCGCACCGCAAATATCCTATTCCGATGTTGAAATCGGCGGCGGGCGCATCACCGGCACAGAGTATTCTCCGGAGCATCCGGATGGCATTTCCTTTGGAATGTACCATACCGGGCAATATGCCGCGCCGGACGGTGAACACCAGAAGGTCTTCTCTGCCGATGGCGTCCAATGGTACAAGCAGTATGCCGTTGATACCGTAATCAAGAAGCCCTTTACCGCACCGGACGGCGAAATCGACTATCATAAGGGAGATCGTCAAGAAGATGCCCGATCCGCCGAAGCGGAAAGACCGGATGTAAGGGAGGCTGTCTATGAAACCGGAAGAATTTGAGGTGTATGTGATTCCTCCCAACTTTATGGAGGGCGGCACACTCTTCGGTGGGGTTTTGAAAACCCGCAATACGATTGAGGCGGTCATCCTTGGCCTCGCGGTTGGTGTGCCGGTTTTGCACCTTCCGTTTTCCCTCACCGTCCGCGTCGTGATTTTATGCCTGACGGCTCTCCCGCTGGTGCTTCTCGCTTTGATTGGCGTATCCGGCATGAGCCTGTCCGCTTTTATCCGCCTGTTCTTTTGCTTTCTGCACAACCGCAGAATCCTTTCACGCGATGGGACGCAGGGCGGCAAAAATGGAAAAACGCTGCTGCCCAGCTGGGCGCAGCAGCGGAAAAGCGACTGCGAAGCAGAAGATCCTCCGCTCCCCAAAAGCCGCAGCCGATTTTCTGTTGATCTGAAGCAGCGCAGCGTGACGCAGTTCAAGACCTTCTTGCAGGAGGAAGAAGCCGTTCAGCCGCTCAACGCCTTGGCGGACTATATCCCTATCGAGAAGATTGAGCACGGCGTCATTTATACAAGAGATCACCGCTATGTCAAGGTTGTAGAGGTGGTTCCCGTCAACTTCCTGCTTCGCAGCGCGAGAGAGCAGCGCAGCATCATTTACTCCTTCATTTCCTATCTAAAAATTGCCCCGGTCAAGGTGCAATTCAAGGCAGTGACAAAGCGTGCGGACATTAACCGGCACCTGGATACCGTCCGCAGGGAGCTGGAGCATGAGCAGGATCCGCGCTGCCGTGCCCTGCAGGAAGACTACCTGAAGCTCATTCGGCAGCTTGGCTCCCGTGAGGCAATCACAAGGCGCTTTTTCCTCGTTTTCGAGTATGAGCCGTTGCCGGGCACCAAACGCGGCCATGAGGAAGAGGATGCAATCGCTTCTCTGCAAACGGCCGCACGCACGGCGGCAAATTATCTGCGGCAGTGCGGCAACGAGGTCATTTCCCTGAGAACGAGGACGACGCCACGGCGGAGATCCTTTATAACATTCTTTGTCGCAGGGCCAGCAGTGAGCCGTTCTATCAGCGGGTGAAGTCCGTTCTGGCGGACTACATGGCCGCCGGGCGGGACATCAACACTATTCCCGTCAACGAGTTCTATGCCCCTGACAGCATCGACCTTACCCATGGAAACTACCTCTGTGTAGATGGGCTGTATTATGCCTATCTTCTTGTCCCATCAGATGGTTATAAAGCGCGCGTTCCCGCCGGCTGGCTCAGCCTTTTGGTCAACGCCGGCGACGGGATCGATCTGGACGTCTTTCTGACGCGGCAGCCAAAGGATCGCATGGTCAGAAAGCTGGGGCAGCAGCTCCGTATCAACCGCAGCAAAATTAAGGAAACCAGCGACACCAACACGGATTTTGACGACCTCGACGGTGCGATCCGCAGCGGCTATTTTCTAAAAGACGGTCTTTCCAACAATGAGGATTTTTATTATCTGAACCTGCTTATCACCGTCACAGCCGGCAGCGTGGATGACCTTGAATGGAAGGTCGCGGAAATGAAAAAGCTCCTGCTCTCGCAGGATATGGATGTGCAGACCTGTTCCTTTTGTCAGGAGCAGGCTTTTTATCTCTCTTCCTCTGGTTTCTCTGGAGCGCCAGCTCTATGAGCGGTCTAAGCGTAATGTTCTGACAACGGGAGCCGCCAGCTGCTATCCCTTCACCAGCTATGAGATGTGCGATGACAACGGTATTCTTCTCGGCGTCAATAAACACAACAATTCTCTCATCATCGTGGACATCTTCGATTCCCGCGTCTACAAGAATGCCAATATTGCCATTCTCGGAACCAGCGGAGCCGGAAAAACCTTTACGCTTCAGCTGATGGCTCTGCGTATGCGCCGCAAGGGAATTCAGGTCTTTATCATCGCGCCGCTCAAAGGGCATGAATTTCATCGGGCCTGTTCCAACATCGGCGGTCAGTTTATCTCCATATCTCCGGCTTCTCAAAACTGCATCAACATCATGGAGATCCGCAAGGCAGATAAGTCCGTGGACGATCTGCTGGATGGCCCCGGCGCGGAAAAATCTCTGCTGGCAGCCAAAATTCAGCGGCTGCACACGTTTTTCAGCCTCTTAATTCCGGATATGTCCCACGAGGAGCGGCAGCTTCTGGATGATGCCATGATCTGTACCTATGGGACAAAGGGCATCACACATGACAATGCTTCTCTGGAACAGCCGGAACATCCCGGGCGCTATAAAGAAATGCCAATCCTGGGCGACCTGTATGAAATTCTTGCCGCCTCTCCGGAAACAAAGCGCCTTGCCAACATCCTGAACCGGCTGGTCAACGGCTCTGCCCGCTCTTTCAATCAGCAAACCAATGTGGCGCTGGACAACAAGTACATCGTCCTTGATATTTCTGAGCTGACCGGTGATCTGCTGACGGTGGGGATGTTTGTTGCTCTCGACTTTGTATGGGACAAGGCCAAAGAGAACCGCACGGCGGAAAAAGCCATCTTCGTGGACGAATGCTGGCAGCTCATCGGCGCCAGCAGCAACCGGCAGGCCGCCGAATCCGTTCTGGAGCTTGCCAAGACGATCCGCGGCTATGGCGGCAGCCTTGTCTGCGCCACACAGGACCTCAATGACTTTTTTGCGCTGGACGACGGTAAATATGGCAAGGGCATCATCAACAACAGCAAAACGAAGATCCTGCTGAATCTGGAAGAGGAGGAAGCCCAGCGTGTTCAGGGTGTTCTTCACCTTTCTGAAGCCGAGCTGATGGAAATTACGCACTTTGAGCGCGGCAGCGCTCTCATCAGCACAAATAACAATAATATTGCCGTGGAGATCAAGTGCAGTCAAATGGAAAAGGAATTGATCACCACGGATCGCCGGGAGCTGGCCGAGCTTGCTCAGCGTGCTGCGCCAAAGCAGCATCCATGCTAATCCGTACACAATACGCATTTAAGACGTATAACGCTCCACAACCAACAGCAATACGGCGATTATACGGCTTCAATACGCATAACGAGGAGATGTTTCAATGAAAACGAGGGAACAAATCTATGGGCAGGAAGCAGCCGGCCTCCTGCGGGATGTTTCCATGTACCGCGCTCTGACGGAGACGCAGCTTTTGAAGCTCTATCCGCACAAGGAAAGTAAAATCCGAAATCTGCTGTCCTACCTGCAAAAGCAGGGCCGCATTGTGCAGCGCGGCGAGTATTACCGCATTCCCGCTGATGCGGAGGAGAGCATCGATCACGGGCTTTCAAAGGCCGTTTGGGTTCTTACCGACTTTATGGAGCAGGTGGAATATCATTCTGTCAGTGACTATCCCGCCAAAATCATCTTTTTTGCGGATGGCGAAGTTTACGAGATTATTTACGCGGAGCCGGGTAAAGAGCAGCTTATCAACCAAATGCTCTCCGCGGTAAAAGAGGTTCCGCCCAAATACATCGTTCTGATTGAGCAGCCGGAGCAGATCGCCGAGATCCACACACCAAACACCAGCGGCTACTGTACCGTCTCTTCGGGCGGCGAAGTGCAGTATTATCAAATCGAATAAGGAGTTTTTTCTTGAACAGGGCCATCATATCACAAAGAATTACATCTATTCTGGCTGAGATCGAACGGCTGAACAATGCGCTCTATGCCATGAACACGACGGATATCCAGCGTTATCCCGACAACTACGAGGTGCTGTCCACGGATGCGGCGCTGCGGGCCGAGCGGATCACCTGCCGGCTGCGCCACCTGATCTATGCCACTACCAGCATCAAAAAAGAGGAATATCTGCGGTCTGCTGAAACCATGCAGGGTATTGAGATCAGCGAAAATGACGGCATTCTGGAGATCAAGCTCCCGTGCCTTCTGCCAAAGCGCAGGCAGCGCCAAAGCACGGAGTTCCTGTTGGATCCGTTTACCTCCGCGCTCTCCGATTACGCCGCCCACCACACTATGCCGCAATTTCAGCATTGTGTGGTCTGCTTTTCCCATATCTATGCGCAGGAGCTGCCAGAGCGCCGTATCCGTGATTATGACAATCTGGAACTGAAGCAGTTTCTGGATGTTGCGGCCTCCTTCATCTTGACGGATGACAATGGGCTGCTGTGCGACGCCTACAACACCACGGAGCTGGGCGAAGAGGATTGCACACGGCTTTTTCTCATGGACAGCACGCAGTTTCCAGCCTGGCTTGCAGAGCGCCAGAATGGTGTAAAAAGCATATCGGATTTTTAGCGGTTTTCAGGCCGACTTTTCCCGAGGTGTGAAAAGCTGGCCGCACATACTGGAAATCCTACCTTTTTTCAAGTCATGCAGCTCCAAAAATTACCCAAGCTATAAAGCCCTACGGTAAAATTTCGTACAAGGAGACAGTGCGGCTCATGCCTCGACCCCCCCGCCGACTACCGGCGCAAAACACGCTCTCGTATCTGCTTTTGACATTGACCGCCCTCTGCGGTGAATACCCCATCCGTCAAATCAGCCACCTGCCGGGTGGTTCCGCATACCTCGAAAGTGTCGTTACCGCTCTCCGGCGAGATGGGCTGCTGCGTACCTTCTCCAAAGACGGCCTGCGTGGACTTCGGCTCACATCGTCAGCCAAACGGCTGCTGTTGGCTGATGCTCCCGAATGGTTTTCAGCCTACCTGACCGGCAGTTCTGAGCCAAACAAGCTCAAAAGCGAAATTTCCAGACGGCTCCGGCTTCATCGGATGGCTGAGATCCTGACCATCATGCACAACGCTGACATTCCTTCCTTTCCATGGGAAAAGGCTCCTTTTTCCGCTGCCAGCCAAAGTGCGGCAATCCCCGCCTATTACACCTCCAGAGAGGTTAAAGAGATCGGCCCGCAAGGGGCGAAAATCAAAAGTTCACGCTCAACCGGCATCCTGCTGACGGATGGCGGTATTTTTTGACCTATAACACCGCCAAAGCGCAGATGAAATGGGAATATAAAGCCGAGCTGCGATTCAAGGCTCTGCTGCAAACCGGAGGGGTCATGCCCGACACGGAGATTTCCGGGATCGTGTTCGGCTCCACCATGGAACAACTTTCTATCCTGACGCAGCCGGACGCGCACAGCTATTTCCTGCTGGATGGCAGCTTTCCGCATTTCTACTATCTGACCAATGACCGTTATGGCGAAGCGATCCTTCGCCTCTTATGCGACGCGCAGCAGCGCAGGACGCTTGATACGATCCCTGCAGACGGGCTCCATGAGGGGATACCAAATTGGCGCGTCGAGAACGACGCCATTGACAGCGAGGGGAATCCTGTTCTATTCGCCTACACCTGTGATTTTCCTCGCATCCGGCGTTTCGATACCGCGCTGGAGCTGCACGGAATGACGGGGACATTGATCTGCTTCGATTACCAGGAAGAAGCCTTGCGGGAGATCTGCGGGCAGTGTGTGATGCTGCAAAGCATTGATTTTCAACAGTTTGAAAGGAGCGTGCTCTATTCCTAAAAAGAAGCTGATTCAGCTTTTCATTATCATTCCAATCGCTGCGCTGGCGCTGCTCTATGGGAGCGGCTACCTCTCGCAGCTTTTTTCCAATTACCGTGCATGGCAGGAGGCCGGCGCCGTGTTTGGGACATCTCCCGCATTCCCAGACGCCGGATTCGTTCCCTGCCTTGCGGCAGCCTTCCATTTTCCGTATGGGCTGTATGGCCTCGGCCTCTGCATCGGTGCGCTGGCGCTGCTGATCCTCATGGTCATGCGGATGGGCTACAGCGAAGGCGGCGAATACGACCGGCGGCGCAACCTTGTCTATTCCAACAAGGGAACCTACGGCACCGCAGGGTTTATGTCCCGCAAGGAGCTGACCGAGGTGCTTGACCTTGTGCCAGACATTCGCAAGCATTCCGGCACGATTCTCGGAGAGCTGGATCATCAGGTCATTTGTATTCCTCCAAAGACTCGATTTAACGGGAATCTTGCGGTTTACGGCGCCAGCGGCTCCAAGAAGACAAGAGCCTTTTGCGTCAACATGATTCTCCAATGCGCGGCGCGGAAGTCAAGCCTTGTGATCTGCGACCCCAAATCCGAGCTTTATGAAAAGACCAGCGAATATCTGCGGGATCAGGGCTACACCGTCCGTGTGTTCAATCTGGTCACACCGTCAGCCTCCGATTCATGGAATTGCCTTGCGGAGGTCGGCGGTCAGGAATTGATGGCTCAGCTTTTTTGCGATGTCATCATCAAGAATACCGGCGGCGAGGAACGCGACCACTTCTGGGACAGCGCAGAAATGAATCTGCTCAAGGCTCTGGTCCTCTATGTTTCCACCAGCTATCCCAAGAAAAAGCAAAATATCGGCGAGGTGTATCAGTTGATTGCCGCCAGCTCCGAACAGGAGTTGAACGCGCTTTTTGGTGTTCTTCCGGTTACGCATCCTGCCAAAGCGCCATACAGCATTTTCAAGCAGGCGTCAGAGGGTGTGCGCGGCGGCGTTATCATCGGGCTCGGCTCCAGACTGCAGGTTTTCCAAAACCGGGATATTCGCAACATCACATCCTACAACGAGATCGATCTGGAACTCCCGGGAAAGCAGCCATGCGCGTATTACTGCATTACCAGCGATCAGGACAGCACCTTTGATTTCCTCTCCTCGCTGTTTCTTTCCTTCGTGTTTATCCGCCTGGTTCGCTATGCGGACGAACAATGTCCTGGCGGGGGAGCTTCCGGTTCCTGTTCATGTACTTGGTGAAGAGCTGTGTGCCTGTGGAGTGATCCCAGATCTATCGAGAAAAATTTCGGTCATTCGTTCCAGAAACCTG